>Ga0105248_10008455_pt1 | contig 11293 bp, 9 predicted proteins | sample KBSS34metaG_FD_81524 | JGI IMG/M metagenome (GOLD analysis project Ga0105248, IMG submission 81524) | Switchgrass rhizosphere microbial communities from Kellogg Biological Station, Michigan, USA - KBS S3-4 metaG | ecosystem: Host-associated > Plants > Roots > Rhizosphere > Soil | place...
ACTTGTTCGAGTGCCAGCTGGTAGCCAGCGGACCAGTCTCTGCCTCGCCATCGCCCACCATCACCGTAACGATGAGGTCGGGATTGTCGTAGGCTGCGCCGAAGCCATGCGAGAGTGAGTAGCCAAGCTCGCCGCCCTCATGGATGGAGCCGGGCGTCTCCGGTGTGCAGTGGCTTCCGATGCCGCCAGGGAAGGAGAACTGCTTGAAGAACTTCTGCATGCCCACTTCGTCTTCGCTCTTGTCTGGATACACCTCGGAGTACACGCCTTCGAGATAGCAGTTGGAGAGCGTAGCCGGTGCGCCGTGTCCGGGGCCGGAGAGGAAGATCAGGTCAAGGTCGTACTTCTTGATCAGGCGATTGAGATGCACCCACGTGAACGACTGTCCGGGGTCCGATCCCCAGTGGCCCAGCAGGCGGTTCTTAATGTGCTCGGGCTTCAGCGGCGTTCGCAGCAGCGGGTTCGACTGCAGGTAGATCATGCCCGCGCTTAGATAGTTGCAGGCGCGCCAGTACGCATCCATCTTGCGCTGTTCTTCTGCTGTAAGGACTCCAGTGGCAGCTGGTTTCGTGGTGGCCTTCTTTGCCTTCGTGGGAGCGGGTGCGGGCATCTGCGATCTCCTTCGTGTGCTCAGTTGGTTCTCTTTATGTTGTGTGTTGCTGCCGCCTGGGTCTTTCAGTTGCCCAGCATCGTTTGCATGTGCCGGGCTATCATCCAGTCTTCTTTCGCTGGAATAAGAAGTATCTGTGTCTTTGATTGTGCGGCAGCGATGCCCTGTATGTCATGGCCGCCCGTGCGATTCTTGCCTTCATTTAACGCGCCGTCCATTACAACGCCAACTGCATCGAGACCAGCGGTGACCTCGGCGCGCGTCGCAACATCGTGCTCGCCGATACCGCCGGTGAAGACGATCGCATCCAGTCCGCCCATCAGCCACGCATAGCTGCCAAGCGCCTTGCGCACGCTGCGCGTGAAGACGTCGATGGCCAGCTGTGCGCGCTCATTGCCTTCGCTCGCCGCCTTGCGCGTGTCGCGCATGTCGTTGCGAATACCGGAGAGAGCAGCGATCCCGGAGTCTTTATTGATCAGCTTCTCCACTGCAGCGAAACTCTCTTCGCGGTCGCCTTGCATGTCGCGCAGCAGATACAGCACCAGGCCGGGGTCGAGATCGCCAGGTCGCGTGCCCATCACCACGCCGCCGGTAGGTGTCAGCCCCATCGTCGTATCGATCGACGCGCCATCGATCAGCGCCGTTACGCTGCACCCGCTGCCCAGGTGTGCGATGGCCATGCGATGCGGTATAGCGTAGTTCGCCTTGCGCATCTGCTCGACGATGGACTCGCAGCTGAGGCCATGAAATCCGTAACGCCGCACGCCATGGCTGCGGTACTTCGCAGGTATCGCGTAGGCCGTTGCCACCTCGGGCATCGTCTGGTGAAAGACCGTGTCGAAGCAGGCGAAGTGCGGCAGCGCAGGAAAGCGCTCCATCATCTCGCGGATGATCTTGATGGCGGAGGGATCGTGTAACGGCGCAAAGACGACGGCCTCGTCGAGATCGCGCAGCACCGCATCATCAATGCGTACATGGCTGTGCAGCTTCTCGCCCGGATGCACCACGCGATATCCCACGGCATCGACCTTCGGCACACCGTCTTCTGCAATGGCTTTAACGATGCGTCCGATGGCTTCGACAGGATCGTCGGCCTTGATGCTCTCCGGCTTTGGCTTATCGCTTAAGACGTTGCCGAAGGCGAAGCTGGCATGGCCGGAGCCAATGCCGTTTACCTCGCCTTCGTATACGGAACGCGGTTCCTCGCCATCAGCAGCGAAGATGGAGAACTTGATGGACGACGATCCGCTGTTGATGACAAGCAGGTGCAAGTCATTGGCTCCGGGGTTCGGTTCGCGCTATGGTTTGGCGCCAGACTCCAGCGCCGTTATCTCCTCCTGCTTGCGCATGAGGTCGATCACAGTTTGATAGATTCGGTTGCGAGTTGCAAATCGCGTGGTGGCGCGCGTCATGTAACGGACGATCACATCCACGCCGGATGATGCAGGACGCAGATCGACAGATGGTTCCACGCTGAAGTGGCCTATGTCGTGATTGCCCGTTGCGCGCTGCCACTCTGTATTGGCCTGGCGTACGTCCTCGGCGATCTCAGACTGGACGGTGTCGTGGATGGTGTCGATCAATTGGTAGGTATGCGGGCCCGCAGGAATATTCACATGAATCTCGTCCCACAGCCACTGCCCCGAGGTGGAGAAGTTGAAGAACTGGCTGTTGATCGCGAAGCTGTTCATGAACGTAACGCGACGGCCGGTGGGATGCCCGTTGTCGGTCCAGTTGCCAGTCTCGAGCAGCGTGGTGCGGAAGAGGCCAAGCTCAACCACCTCGCCGCCGATGCCGCTGATCTCCACCCAGTCGCCCACACGCATTCCATTCTTGCCCATCAGGATGAACCATCCAAAGAAGGAGACGATGAATCCCTGGAAGACGACGGTAAGTCCAGCGGTAAGGAAGCCGATGATGGTTGGCAGCTCCTCTGGTGCGCCGAAGATGGCCAGCAGCACGACCAGCAAGGTGATGATCTGGATGGCGAGCATAACGACCGTTCGCAGAGTCATCAACGTGCGCCGCTCGATACGCAGTCGCTCCAGCATCTTTCTCGTAAAGGCCGTCAGCAGCGCCGAGCACAGCAGGATAAAGGCAATGAATGCCACCGACTGCAGCATCAGATGCAGGACGATGGCATGCTGGCGATCTACCTGGTCGTGCCAGCGCCCATACACCACCGCCAGCTGCTTCTGCGTCATCATGCGGTCTTCGAGGATGGAGCGCACCTGGGCCATGGAATGCAGCTTGTCCAGCTGCGTGACGCGCGCTTTGCCTGACAGGCCGCTCACGCCTGTCGTGTCTGCCGCAAGCTGTTTATCGATTGCATCGTGACGAGCGGAAAGGGCATCTGCCTCATGGAGGGCCTGTTGCTGCGCCTGTGTAATGGAGTCCATGCGGCTCCGCTGATCGAACCATGCGCTCACGCGTCCAAACAGCGTCGCGTAACGCTTCACGCTCTGGACGGCGGAGGGAGCATCTGCCGACTCGTACTGCGTGTTGAACTTCTTCATGGCAGCCTGGCGCGTTGTCAGCTCCTGCTGAATATCGCCGCGCTTGTCGCCCATGATGCGGGCCATAAACTCCGTGGAATCTTCCAGGTCATCGCTGTCCAGCTGCAGCTGCGCCTTGGCTGCATCAATCTCGTCCGAAGTGGGCGGCGTAGGGCCCTTGGCTGCGGCATTCAGCGCATCGATCTTTGCCTGGTCTTCTTTTATGACGGACTGGAGCCCGGTTATCTTGTCCTGCAGCTTCAGCGCATTCCCAGTCGGCGTGCGCGTGGTCATCGATGCCTCGCGTAACGCCTGCGCAAAAGCCTGGTCCACCTCATGGTCGGCAAGACGCTGCAACTCGCGGACGAGGCGCTTCTCTTCGGCCGAAACCGCCAGCGGCGTCAGTGTCTCGATCGTCTGCCATGAACGCTGATCGACAAGATCGTTGCCCGTGCGGCTTCCGCCGCCGCCCTTCAACAGGAACGGCAGGTTCGCCATTGAGCCCTGCGTCAGGTAGGACCCAATCAGGCTGGCAACTAATAGAACAATCGGAACGATAAATGTGAGTCTTCGTAAAAGCTTCATTAGTTGGTTTTGATGCGTGTTGCACGTCGCTTTGATCCACGTCGCAGATAGAAAAGGCAACTTTCGGAGAGAAATCTTGACAAGGTTCGATTATCAGTTGTAAATATCTAGTTGGTTATATAGCTAATGAGTTATTTATCTGCCATCACGTCTTCAGCAAACCAGAACCTCGACGCCATCTTCTCAGCGTTGGCCGATCCCACTCGCCGTGCCATCGTCGCGCGTCTTGCCGAGAGCGAGGCATCGGTGAACGAACTGTTGGAGCCGTTTGCGATGAGCCAGCCGGCCATCTCTAAGCACCTGAAGGTGCTGGAGCATGCCGGGCTCATCTCTCGCGGACGCGATGCGCAGCGCAGGCCATGCCGGCTTGAGACGCAGCCCCTGGAGGTTGCAGGCGAGTGGCTCGAACGATATCGCGAGGCATGGGAGCAGAACTTCAGCCGCCTCGACGCACTGCTGGAAGAGATGAAGGCCTCCGAAGCAAAGACGCGACGCAGCACGAAGACACGAAACCAGAAGAAGAAGACGCGACGCTGACCACGGGAACTTAAATACCGGAAGGAGCAGAACCATGACGACAACTCGAGAGACAGGAAAGCTGAAGATATCCGCAGAGGGCGATCGCGAGATCGTGATGACGAGGGAGTTCAAAGCGCCTCGCCGCATGATCTTCGAAGCATGGACGAAGCCTGAGCTGTTGAAGCGCTGGCTTGCAGGACCTGAAGGCTGGGAGATGACGGTATGCACCATCGACCTGAAGGTGGGCGGCAGCTATCGCTACGAGTGGCACAAGGCCAAGACCGGCGAGACGATGGGCATGGGCGGCGAATACCGCGAGATCGTGCAGGACGAAAAGATCGTCGCCACGGAGAAGTTCGACATGTCCTGGTACCCCGGCGGCGCGATCGTCACATCCGTGCTCGCAGAAAAGGACGGCATCACGACGCTGACCTCCACCGTGACCTACGACACCAGGGAGGCACGCGAGATGGTACTGCGTTCGCCGATGGAGACAGGCGTCGAAGCCAGCTATGCGCGACTGGATAAGCTCGTCGAGACGAACTTCGCTTAGAGATGTCGCAGCAGATGCAGTCGATGTATCTGCTGCGATTTATTTGCCTGTATAGGTCTTCAGCGCGATAACGGCATTCAGTCCACCGAACGCAAGCGAGTTCGATAACGCGATCGTCGGTCCTGTTGCTCGCGGCTCATTGATGATGAGGTCGACGTTCAGCGCAGCATCGGGGGTGTCGACTCCGGCGGTGTGCGGCAGGCGACCATCCTGCAGGCCGATCACCGTTGCCAGTGCTTCCAGTGCGCCGCTCGCACCGATGGAGTGGCCATGCAGCGACTTGGTCGCGCTCACAGGAATCTGCGATCCGCGTTCGCCGAAGACGAGGTGGATTGCGGCGGCCTCCGTTGCATCGTTTGCCTGCGTGCCGGTGCCGTGCGCGTTGATGTAGCCGATGTCATCGGGCGTCGCGCCTGCATCTGCGATGGCCTTGCGCATCGCCATGGCAGCGCCTTCAGCCTGCGGCTGCGTGATGTGGTTGGCGTCGGCCGACATGCCAAAGCCGACGATCTCGCCGAGAATGGTCGCATTGCGTGCCTGCGCACTCTCAAATGTCTCGATCACCAGCATCGCCGCTCCTTCGCCCAGCGTCATGCCGTCGCGGTTCGCGGCGTAGGGCTTGCACTGCGTCGGCGAGACGACGCGCATCGAATCCCACGCGCGATAGAAGCCCCAGCTCAGCGGCGCCTCTTGGCCGCCGCAGATCGCAGCCGTCGACATGCCCGTGCGCACCATCTGGAAGGCGAGTCCAATAGCGTGCGTCGCCGAGGCGCATGCGGTCGAGATGTCGAGTGTCGGCCCGGTGATCTTCAGATCGATGGAGATGTTGCTCGCGCCCGAAGACGACATGGTGCGCACGATCGTCAGAGGATGCGCGCGCGCGTTGCGGGTGTAGAGGTTTTTGACTTCGCTCTCTTCCGTCGCGCGTCCACCACAGGCGCAGCCCATGATGATGGCGATATCGCCCGGAGCGTGGTGCTGTAACAACTCCGCTTGCTCCGCCGCCTGGCGCGCTGCCACGATGGCCAGCTGCGCATTGCGATTGGTGGCAGTGGCGATGCCGGAGTCTAGATGCTGTGCTGGATCGAAGTCGAAGATCTGCGCGGCCTGCTTGTAGCGAACGCCGGGATCACCCTCAGGTGCATCCGCAACGTTCACAATAGGCGAGATGCCCGTACGGCCTGCGAACAGCGATTCGCGAAAGGCGGCAACGCTGGAGCCAATGGGAGTGACGCAGCCGAGACCAGTAATGACGACGCGATTCACGTGCGAGGGAGTGCTCCTGTCGCCTACGATGCGGAGGCCGAACCGGCCGCCTTGGCTTCGATCAGCTGCTTGACGCCATTAACGACGTCGCCGACCGTCTTCAGAGAGCCCAGCGCTTCGTCAGGTATCTCGATGTTGAAGGCCTCTTCGACCTCGAACGAGATGTTGATCTTATCGAGCGAGTCGATATTGATCTCCTCGAAACTCGTCTCCGGCTTGATGCTGTCGGCAGGGATGTTCTTCGCCTTCGCGATGATTTCGATGGTGCGTTGTGATACGTCGTCCACTGTGGCTCCCCCCTTTCTGTAACTTATAGTCCAACGTTCAGGGATGCCTTAGCTAGTGTAAGGCAGGGTTGCGGCTTGCGCCATGCGATGCAGGCCGCAACGTAGGCGCAGGCGTTACCACTTCAGCAGGACCAGCTCCGAGCAGAAGGCCGGGCCCATGGCCGCTAGGATGGAATAGGTGCCGGGTTCGCCCGGATGCTCCTTCAAATACTTTTCCAACACAGTCAGCACGGATGCGGCCGACAGGTTGCCGACCTCGCGCAGGCTCTTCCACGAGGGCGCAAGCGCATCCTCCGGCAGGCTCAGCGATTTCTGCATCGCCTCCAGCACCTTGGGGCCGCCGGAGTGGAAGATGTACGTGGAGATATCGCTGGCTGTGAGGCCGTTATCGGCCAGGAAGCCTTCAACGTTGCCCAGCAGGTTCTCCTCCACCACCTTGGGCACATCGGGCGAGAGCACGATGCGGAAGCCCGTGTTGACGATGTCCCAGCCCATCACGCGCTCCGTGTTGCGGTAGAAGGTGGAGCGGGTATCCAGCACGCGCGGGCCTTTGCCGTTGCGGCCAGATTCGGTCTCAGCGCCCGAGATCACCACTGCCGCGGCGCCATCGCCGAAGAGGCCGCAGGAGATCAGGTTGGCGATCGACTGGTCATCGTCCTGCCACGTCAGTGAACACAGCTCCACCGAGAGCAGCAGCGCATGCTGCTTGGGGAAGGCGCGAACGTAGTCGGAGGCGCGGGAGATGCCCGCTGCTCCGGCCACGCAGCCCAGGCCGAAGATCGGCGTGCGCTTCACGTTCACTGAGAAGGGAAGCCGGTTGATCAGCCGTGCATCGATGGTAGGACTTGCGATGCCGGTGACCGATGCGAAGAAGATTGCGCCGATCTCACTCGGCTCGATGCCTGCATAATCCAGCGCGCGGCAGATGGCCTGCTGGCCGAGGTCGACTGCTGCCGTAATCCACTCGTTGTTGGTCTTCTCAAAGGTGTCGAGCGAAGGATAGTGCTCGATGGGAAAGACGGTGTAGCGAAAGTCCACGCCACAGTTGGCGAAAAGCCGCGTCAGCAGCCGGGGCTCCTCCATCTTGTGCTGCCAGCGCTCTTTGAGCGCCTCTGCGATGACTGGCTGGGCATAACGATGGGGCGGGTAGGCTGTTCCAACTGAGGCAATGCGCATGCTTATGACAGACCCTTATCGACTTCGCTGAATTTTTTTAACGGACAGATGACGTAAAGCCTACATGTTCCGACGAACATGTGCTGTAAAAACTTCGTCCTGTCTCTCGTCGCGTTACTTGATCAAGGCAAGCTGGCGGTCATAGAGAGCGTTGAGAGGAAACTCTTTCTTCAACTCGATAAGGATATTGCGCGCCTCCTGCGGACGGTTCTCTCGCAGCGCAGCCACGGCAAGCATCATGCGTGCAAACGGGGCCAGATAGTAGCCCTGGCTGGCCGTCACCTTCAACTGGCGTATGCCCTCTTCGCGGTTCGTCTGCGCACCCGTCATGCTGAGAAACCAGCGCAGTGGGGCAAACTTCAGGCTCAGCATGTAGTTCTCCACGCCCGAGGCCAGGTACGCATCGTAAAGATGCGGGTTCGCCGCCAGCGCCCGCTTGGAGTACGCGCTGGCCTCCTTGCTGTAGTTCAGCGCGGAGACGTCTTTCTTGTCGATCATCAGCGCGTAGTCCGAACGCATGCCGCTGATCAGCGTCTTTACATACAGGGCGCGTGCATCGTTTGTGCTGCTCTTCAGCACGGCGTCCGCTGCGCCGCTCGCCTGGTTCAGGCGGTCTTCGAAGTTCTTACGGACGTTCGGGTCCGGCGTCAGCTTGCCGCGGCTGTCGAAGCGGTCCTGGTTGGCGAACAACTGCACGTCGATGATGTGCAGCCGCTCGAACTCGCTGAAGAGATAGGCGGCGGCGTCCGACACCGGCCCCATGGGATCAGCCGGATGCGTGTTGATCCACTGCTGGAACTTATTGTGGGCATCGTTGAAGCGCAGGTTATACATGTCGCGGTAGCCGTCATCCAGCAGGCTGCCGGAGAGTGGCTGCGCTGCATGGGCACGTCCTCCCGCTGCAAGCGCAAGCACAACCAGCGCGAGGGCCGCAGTGCGTCTTGCAGCCATCCAGCGGGCCCATCTGCCCTTCAAAACGAAACCGCTCATCGATCCCAAACTCCACCCCTTCAGCCACCCAAAACAACACGGCTGTTGGGTTAGACGCTAATTGATCGTGGGACAACGGTCATCCATCCTGAATGAATTCAGCACGTAACTAACTGCATGACCGGCGGTTTCGGCCAGAAACTACCGTTTTCCTGCGCAGAATTTTGCATGCAGGTGAACCGGTTCATTTTGCAAGTTGTTGATTCTTATAAAGAAATCTTTGGCGCACTACCTGCACCCTGCTTGCGCCGAGATTACCTGCATTGCACGTTCCACTTTGTTTCGGGCCCATCCGGTTTTCAGGAGTTGGATGGACTCAAAAACTGGTGGTTGCGTTCGGCGCAGTGATTTTCATCTTCCTGCGAGAGGTGCCGGGAGCTCTCTCGCAGGAACTTATCCGATCCTTTGATGGATCAACTTGAACGGTGCGGAGGGATCATCCTCCGCACTTCTTTTTTGTTCTGGGGATGCTGTGGCGAGACTGCTCAGGCCGCGGTCGAACTCGGCTCCATGCGGCGGGTGAAGCGGTCGATCACTGAGTTCATCGGTCCACCGATAGCTCGCGGCAGGGCGTTCGCGATCACCTTGAAGCGGCTGCAATCCTCTGGCTCCAGCATCTTGAAGATGTAAGCCAGCACGAAGAAGACGACCGTCGCCACCGTTCCGCCGATGACCAGCGCGGGCAGCGACTCCATCCTGTGCGAGACCGCCCACGCCGCCAGCGCAGCCGTTACGCTGATGGCCGTAAGCCGCGAGATGAACGCCCACGGCAGGCGAATGTCATAGCGCGTAATACCGATGGCCCACATCGAACCCACCGCCACCACCTGGGCCACGCCGCTGCCGATGCACGCCCCCAGCGCGCCATGCTGCGGAATCAGGTACCAGGCCACGGCGATATCGACGAACGATGCCACGACCGTCGTGATCAGAAAGTACTTCTGCTTCTCGATACTCTCGAAAAGACTCTGCACCGGTCCCAGGAAGGCCTTGGGCATGCAAAGCAGAGGAGCCACCGTGGCCACCAGCGCAGCGCCGGTGTACTGCTTGCCGTACAGCGTCAGCAGAGCGGGAGCCGCCAGTGGTACAGCGATGACGTGCAGCGGAATCGAGATCATGGCGATGTAGCGCGCCGAGGCCGCTGTCATCGCGGGTAGCTTCGAGCGGTCGCGGCCATACTGCGCCAGCAGGCTTGCGCCGGCGGCCGCGGCAAAGATCGAGGGAAACAGCAGCAGGCGCTCCGCCAGTCCGAACGAGACCGAGTAGAACGAGACCTGCTGGATGTCAGTGGAGAGGTGCTTCAGCAGGAAGACCTCCGAGCGGTCCCACACGACGATCATCAGCACCATGCCCATCACGCTCTGCGTGGCGAAGCGGAACATGCGATCGCGCAGGTCAGCAGGCGGATGCGCTTCGCCGTCGCCCCAGCTGAGCACGCGGCGCATCGTGGGGAACAGCCGCACCAGGAAGTCCATCATGCGCATGGAGAACATGGCGAAGGCAATGCCCGTGACGCCCCAGTGCAGAAAGATCGCCGCCAGCGTCAGCAGAAAGTAGGTCAGCGTGGAAGCCAGCGAGGCAGGCAGGTTGGCCGAGAGATTCTCCGACGCCACATTGGCCTGCGCCGAGATGAAGTTCGACATCGCTGGCAGAATCCCCAGCACCAGAAGCAGCGCGGCTGTGCGATAGTCGGCGGGCGCGTCGTGCAGCACCCACAGCACTGCGCCCAGCGTTGCGACGATGGCAATCGCCGTCTGCGTATAGAAGGTGCGCAGGTAGATGTAGCGTGCGGTAGGGAAGTCGCCGCCGCCGATAAACTCCGCCATGTACTTGCGCGTCGTCTCCGGCAGGCCTACAGAACCCAGGCTGCTCACGATGCTTGTCAGCCAGGTGATGTAGATGATGTAGCCCATCTTCGCCGGGCCCAGCGTGCGGGCGATGGCGATGGAGGTAATCAGCGTCGTTACGAAGCCGATCCCGTTCTCAAGGCCATACCAGGCGGTATTGCGGGCGATGGTTTTGCTGTTCACTGGTTCTCAGAAAGAGGAAAAAGTTAAGCCGGAAGGCGGTCCGTTCTGACCACCTCCCGGCGATGGAATCGTTACGCGATCAGCTGATCTGCCCCAGGGCCTTCTCGGCGTCCTTCGCAGTCTGGCTGTTCGGAGCCAGCGCGACGGCCTTCTTCAGGTGCTCCTTCGCATCGCTGGTGGCGGAGAGCTTGGTCAGCGTCATACCCAGGTGATAGTGCAGCGCCGGGTTGTTGGGGTCTACCTTCAGCGCCTCCTCCAGCAGTCCGCGCGCCGAGCTGTAGTTGCCCTTGTGGAAGTACGCCCATGCCAGCGTGTCGGCCGTGCTCGGCGAGTTCGGCATCACGCGGCGTGCCGTCTGCGCCAGCGAGAGGGCAACGTCGGTGTTCTGCCCCGTCTCCAGCATCAGGTAGGCAAGGTTGTTCGAGGCCACCGGCTGCTCCGGCTGTGCCTGCAGCGCCCTCTTGTAGCTGGCCATCGCCTTGTCGCGGTCGCCCGTCGCCTCTTCCAGCGTGCCCAGGATCGAGAACGCGGTCGAGTCGTTCGGGTGCGTCGAGGTCCACTGCTCCCACTTCGCCAGCGCCTTCGGAACATCGCCCGAGGCCACCAGCGTGCGCGTGTACGAGACCACCGCGCCTGGATTGCCGGGGTTCAGCTGCATCGCCTTCTCCGCCGAAGCAAGTCCGCTCTTCAGGTCGCCCGTGGCCGCCTGCAGATTGCCCAGCAGAACGTACATATCAGCGTTCTGCGGGACCTTCGCGATCTGCTCGTTGATGCGGGCCATC
>Ga0105248_10008456_pt1 | contig 11293 bp, 9 predicted proteins | sample KBSS34metaG_FD_81524 | JGI IMG/M metagenome (GOLD analysis project Ga0105248, IMG submission 81524) | Switchgrass rhizosphere microbial communities from Kellogg Biological Station, Michigan, USA - KBS S3-4 metaG | ecosystem: Host-associated > Plants > Roots > Rhizosphere > Soil | place...
AAACCGCTGCGCATGGCTTCAGTGTCCCAGGTCAAGCCTTCGGGAAACGGTATCTCTTCCCATGGCCCCGCCGATGGTGCATTGAAATCAACGCGTCCATTTTTGTCAGTATTGATTGCCTTTAAATAGGAGGCAAGGCACACGATCGATTGAGCAATAGTGCCGCCAGCGGTGCCGAGTTCAGCTTCGCTAAAAGCCCAATTCTCACTGCCGCATGCAGCCACAGTCTCGCAAATAGCACGCAAGGCTAGTCCATGAGATTCCAATCTCTTGTTGTTAAACCAGCTGGTATCGCGCTTGAGAGTAGTGGGCAGAAAAATATGAGCAACACCATTGAGCAAACCACCGGTCCGGTAATAATCGGGATCGGCGATAGAATTGGCCATGGCAGCCATCTCTTCATCCTGACAATAAAAATCACAAAGAGTAATAAGGGCTTTGCGCCAGCCCTGAGGATTTAGTGTTCGCTCGATGTCACCGCAGCGGACGGTATCGGTCACCCACTGCCGCGCACTCATTTCCCAATTTTCTTCGGCCTCGGCTGTTGTCACCAGACCGTTTTGATCATTTACTTTGAGCGCAAAAACACGATTTTTTTGACAGAGCTCAAAGAGCTCTTCAAAAGAGGCACTGTCGTACTGGGTCTTTAGTTTTTCGGCCACGGCTCGATTATGAATCACGACGCGGGCAGTGGTTTCGGCCGATATAAAGGATCCGACCGAGCCGTAATCACCCGGCGCTACAATCACCGGTGTCGACCCGGCCTGGTAGGCAGCGTACATCGCGCGCAGACCAAAATAGAGCTTCTCAAGCAGTAGAGCCGCCTGACCGCTGGCATTTAATGAAGCGGGATCGAGCAAATTTACTTCCTGATTACCCGAGCCAACCAGGATCTCATGTACCTGTTCGCGCCCCATAAGCTTGGGCAATTCGCCCAGCCAGACGTTGTCAGCGTCACCCAGGTCGGCAGCCGACCTCTGCCCGGACACGAAAGAAGCAAGCTTCTCCAGAACGGCGGCGGCTTCCATGCTTAAATGTGCTTGTATGTCTGCGCTCATAGTGACCAATATGCAGGTAAACTAAACGCCGCGAGGGCGTCTGAAACGGGTAGATCATACCGTATCTGACACAACTAAAAGTCAAGCGCTGGGAGAGGGAGAAAAAGTATGCGTCGAGTCATGGCTCTGCTGACACTGGTCCTAATCAACTCAAGTGGCGGTGCCTTTGCCCAGAGCAGGGTCGGCATCAGCGACCCGCAAATATTTCAATTGCTGCAAGCCGGACAAAACCTGATCGGGCAAAGAAATTACAACGAGGCCATCGAAAAATACAAGCAAGCGCTCGATCGCGATCCGCATTGCGCGCCGGCCCAAGTCAATCTAGGAATGTCTCTCATACACGTGAGCAGATTTGAGGAAGCGGAGCAGTTCTTGACCAAGGCCACCCAGGAGCATCCCAATGAGGCCCAGGCCTGGCTCAATCTCGGTACTAGTTATCAATCGACTGGAAAAATCGCCGAGTCGCTCAATTGCATGAAGCAATTTCTCAAACTGGCACCCAATGACGCCAACGCCGCACATGTGCGCAGCATGGTGACACTGCTCGAACAAGATCAGAGCAGACGATCAAAAATGACGGGCAATGATCAGGGTGACGACTATCTGGCAGACGCAGTGCAAAGCGGCACGGTGCGATTTCTAGACAGCCGCATGCCGCTCAAGGTGTATATGGTGCCCAGCAATAACGTGCCAGGATACAAGCCGGAGTTTGACGACATGGTGCGCCAGGCTTTTGCCGACTGGCAAGCAACTGCACCAGAAAAGATCAAGTTTGTTTATGTCGGCGCTCCGGGAGAAGCCGATATTACAGTAGCTTGGACGGACGATCCGACCAAAATGATAAGCTCGGCCGAGGGTGGTCACGCACTGGTGATACCAACCAACAACGGCATTATGAAGAGTGATATCACTTTGCTTTCGCGCACTGCTACCACCCACGAACTACTTGGTCCCAACCAGGTAAGACACCTGGCTCTACACGAAATCGGCCACGCTCTAGGTATCTTCGGCCACAGTCCCCGTGCAGGCGATATCATGTACGGTATCGTACTGCCGACCGAAGCCGTCTCCAACCTGTCGGAACGAGACAAGCACACGATGCTGGCGCTCTATTCCGCACAGCCCACCGCTATAAAATCCTCCGGTACATTGTCACAGGGCGATTCCACTTCCTCTCTTTCACAAATCGTGCGTCTCAACAACGAGGGCCGCGATGCTATGAACGGCGGCAATCTGCCACTGGCTCTGAGCAAGTTTCAACAAGCACTTAAACTGGACCCCTCAAACTTTGCCATCAAGCAGAACGTCGCCGCTCTCAACGCCAATATGGGCAGTATGTGTTACATGAAACGCGACTTTAGCGGTGCCGCTTCACACTTCCAGCAGGCGATACCAATACTCGAGCAGAGCCCGGACAAGAGCAACCTTAAGCTGGTGCTCAGATCTTACGCTACGGTTTTGCACGCCATGGGCAACAACGCCGAAGCATCCAAAATCGAAGCCAGACTCTCATCCATACGCTAAAATCTTTGCGCCAAAAGTCTTTCAGATTTTCTGGCCGGCGTTTAGCTTGGTAAGGTCCTTGTAATAGGGGCTTTGTTGCAAGGTCGCCTTAAACGCTCGCACGAACTCAGCCTTGTCCATGTAATTGCCCTTGTCGTCGGTTTGATCCGACAGCTTATCTACAGGCCAATACTGGTCAAGAAATTTGTAAGCCAGGTCACTATGTCCGGCATAAATCAAATTGAGCATCGTTTCCCAAACGCAGGGGTCAAGATGAAAGGTTCCCTCGGTAGGGGTGTTTTCTTTCTCGCCATCAGCCTGTGCGTCCTTGCATCTGTCCACGGCTTGATTGATGTCTTGCTGCGAAATAGAATTAGAATCTATGCGCATATCTTCCAGAGCCAGATGCCACCCGCTTGCACCATAGTTGAGCACAACAGTGGGTGTAGGGCAGTCCGGCCGCGAGGCCAGCCAATAGACAAAAGTCATGTCGCTTCCGAGCGCCTGTTGATGCCCATCGCCGTGGAAGTCACCAAAAGTGAACTTATAGACATTGCGTCCTTCGAGGCTGGGAAGTTTTTTTGCTTTTGCACCGAGAGCAAATAGCTCATAATCCGTACAACATGAATTTGCGCCACCGGAAAATGTGCCGACAATAACACCGGGCAATGAGCCCGTATAGAGATTGTTTACAGGCGCCAGGCGAGTGTAGACATCTCCGGTCAAGTCGATATTGCTGCCGCCATTGGGGTTAAACCCCTTACGAATGCGTGCATGCGCCAGAGGGAAAACCAATGATTTGCTGGCGTAACCGGCGGAGTTGTCGACCATCTCGATGATGTTGCCTGGCGAATGATGGTAGTCGCCACCAAGGTCATTTTGAAAAACAACTTTGCCACCTTTGAGCAGTTGCAGGCCTTTGGGATTGGTCGGACTGTCGCCGGAAATCATGGGCACATAAGTGTAATCACCGACGACAAAAGACCTGGTCAGCTGCGCAGAATCACGCGCTGAGCAAAGCCGCTCCAGATTGCGTTCGCTCTCGAGTTGATTGTTGTCAAAACTGGTCGTTCTTACTTCCAGAGCCATCGCACGGCGATACAAAGCCTCGGCTTCGGTAAACTTTAGCTGGTACTCATAGCCCTGGCCAAGGTCGTTGAGGATTTTTGCCAGTTGCGAATTGCTTACTCCCAGCACCTTTTCTTTAATAGCCAGAGCTCGCTTGCAGTGCTCTTCCGCCCGCAAAAATTGCTTCTCCATCTCAGACTGTTTTTCAGTCAGATGAGCCTTTAAAAATTCAGCCGCACTGAGATTGCCCAGGGTCGTCGCCAGATCCAAATCCTCAGGTCCAAGCTTCTTTAGTCGTATTGCCAGTGCCCGTCTCAACAGAGGCTCGGCTCGGTCAGCGTCAAAATTGTGAGAATAGTACAGCGCACCAAGATTATTGAGGGTTTCCGCCACCAGCAGATCATCGGGGCCGACGGAATTTTTTTCACGCAAAGCCAGGGCCTGCTTGTACAGACTTTCCGCTTTCTCAAAATTTGTGTTCGACCAATCGTCGTTACGCCACTGATTGGCATATCGTAAGGCCAGTGCATCAGCTTGCCGATTAAAAACGGAGGCCTGGTCGGTCCGTACTTGCGCTGTATCTCGCTTATCACAAGACCTATCGGCGCAGGCGCTGGTCAGAAAGAGCGTCAAAGACGCTGCCAGCAGTAATTTTGGAAGATTCAGTCCGGACATTGGCTATAGTCTCGCTTTGCTCAAGACTAATACGGGCGTCTGCCCAAAAATAGCCGGCAAAAAAACGCCGGCCACTGGGACCGGCGTTTTATTTACTTGCAGTACTTCAGTACTTTCATCAAGTGCCTTATTCAGGCTCTCAATTACTTGGTGAAGTTGATGGTGCAGATTTCTTTGTCCATTTTGACTTCAGCCTTGAGGCCGAATTCTTTAGCGGTCAAAGATGCGCAGTTCTGGAAACCAGCGCCCATTTTTTCCATCTGATCTTCGGTCAATTTGCCGTATTTCTGAATTGCATTCCACATGCCGCAGGATTGGTAGGTCATGTGAGCGGCTTTTTCATCGCCCCAAACTTCTACAACGCTGCCGAATACATTGGCTTCGAATTCAGCCATGGCTTTTACGAGTTCGATAGGGGTCTTAACGCCGAGACCTTTGAGGTGCTCGATTTTGTTAGCGCGCATAACGGTTTGAAGTTCTTCAACGGCCTTTTCGCCACCGATCTTACCGACAACTTGCATCGAAGCGAGCATGTTCTGAGCGAACGCGCGGGCTACGTTTTCTTGTATCTGCGCGATTGTCCAGACGGGCTTGATGGTGGTTTTTTCAAGGATTGTTGTAGTCATTAGTGATAGTTCTCCGGAACTGGTAGTGCAGTAATAGTACGAGACGAAAGCCACAAATGAGGCATCGTTAATGCTTATTTCGCCTTTGCCTCTTGACAAGTCAATCCTGGCTCCTCTAGCCATTTAATGTTGTAGCTACTAAAACACAAGGCCTTAATCATTGACCCAAAAATAGTATTACCTATGGTGGCATATTCTAGGGCTAGAACTAAGCCCAGCAAAGACCTGGGCCAATAATTTAGACAGTCGCAAAGTGGGGCAATGGCGCCTGATTAAGGATTGAGCCCGACCGGTTGCGATACACTGGTACTTATATGTACATTCCACCGGAAGAGCCAACAATCAAAAAAATAGGCCGTTGGGGTTTGACGGTCATTGTCATTGGCGCCTTCCCAATGATCCTGATGATGGGCTACGATCTCGGTGCGACCGAAGGGCTGGTCTGCAGCCTGATTTTCTACCCTTTTGCCTTTTTCCTCTTGCCCTGGTATGCAGCTTTTTTCTTAAACAACTGGATGCCGGTAATAATTGTCTACCTGCTTGGCACGATCTGCTGTATTTTAGTAGGTCTTGGTGAACCGGTCGATCCTTACGATGAGACCCGGTAGTTTACAGAAGAGGTCAAGGTAGTGCTCTCCATCTTTTGCGCCCCAGCAAGATATGTACAGGGGCGCGATGCCACTGAGCAGTTGGGCGCTGAAATGGTCAAACTGGGCCTGGATGGGCCGGTCTTTATCGTCGCCGGCAAGTCGGCTCGCAAACTTCTGGATAACACATGGCAACGTACCTTTAATTCGGCCGGACTCAAATATGTGGTGCACGACTTTGGCGGCGAGTGCTCGCGGTCAGAGATCGAACTGGCCAAAAATGCCGCCATAAGTGCAGGCGCACAAGTAATAGTAGGAGCCGGCGGCGGCAAAGTGCTGGACACATCGCGAGCGGTGGCTTCAGAACTGAACAAGCCGGCGGTCAACTGTCCTACGGTAGCGTCCAGCGATGCACCCTGTAGCGCACTCTCGGTGGTCTACACAAAGAGCGGCGAGTTTGACAGCTATTTCTTTTATAAACGCAATCCCGATCTTGTCCTCGTCGATACGGCAGTTATCGCCCAGGCACCGGCGCGTCTGCTGGTGGCCGGCATGGGGGACGCGCTGGCAACGTGGTTCGAAGCCAAAACAGTTATAGATGCAAAAAATAAAAACCAGGTCGGCGGCGCTACTACTATTAGTGCCGGTGCTCTGGCCAAACTTTGCTATGAGACTTTGCTTGCCGACGGTGTCATGGCCCTGGAATCGGTGCGCTCTAAAGTCGTCACGCCGGCCCTCGAACGTCTAGTGGAAGCCAATACACTTCTGAGCGGCCTGGGCTTTGAATCGGGCGGTCTGGCTATCGCTCATTCGGTGCACAATGGCCTGACAACAAATGCTCATACGCACGACTATCTCCATGGTGAAAAAGTGGCCTTTGGGCTGGTGGCACAACTGGTAGCGGAAGGCAAAAAACAGTCCCTAATAGATGAAGTAATGTCATTTTGTACCGACGTCGGTCTACCAATCACACTGGCCCAGGTAGGCATCAAAAAAATAACACCGGCGCAACTTAGCCAGATTGCCGAGCGAACCTGCGCCGAGGGCGAGACGGCTCACAATGAACCTTTTACAGTAACACCAGCCTTGATAGCAGATGCGATCATAGCGGCGGACAAACTTGGTCAATGTTTTTTGGAAAAAAATAGGAGAGCAGTAAATTGAATTCTAAGTTAAAAGTGATGGCCATATTAATGACTGCATCAAGTCTGACCGTCATACAGCAGAAGCCCAGTCTGGCGGACTCAATGGTACTGCCCGTGGACAAAGTTCTGCAGTCGATAGAATCAAAGCCGGCCGCAGAGCAATCAAAATCCTCGCCGGCAAAAGCTGCCGATCAGTCTAACGATTTGCCAAAAATACTTGAATCGCAAAAACCCAAACCGCCAGCCGTAAAAACACCAAATAAGTATTACGACGAACTCAAATCCGTCCCCGATACTGACACGGCAAAATTGAAAGAGCTATACAACAAAGCCATAGAAGAGTTTGATAAAACAGGCACCAGAGATGATCGCTACGCGGTCTGTATGAGCGATCTGGCCGAGATGGAATTGAAGGAAGACAATCTCGCATCGGCCGAAGCACGCATCAAAAAATCTCTCGATGCTTCGACCGATCACGAAATTACTTCTTCTAATTATCAACTTGTGGGCGATATTAAAGGCAGGCAAAACAGGCTCGCCGAGGCAGAAGCAGCTTACTGCGGCTCTATAGATATATTTGGCAAGTACGGAGATCCGCGACACCAGCAGGCCATAGTCCTTGAAAAATTGGCCAGCATCTATGACCGCCAGGGTCGCGCCGAGCAAGCTAAGGCCACCCGACTGAAGGCTACAGATCTGGCCACGTTCGACACAGGCACTAAAGGCGCTCAAAACGCGTACAAACTGGGTACTAAGGCCCTGCTCGCCAATGACTATCCCGAGGCAATCAAACAATTTGAGATGTCCTTAATGGTACAGCCGGACTTTAAAGCGGCAAAAATGAACCTGGCTATCTGTTATCAGCACGAAGCCCTCGAACATCAGCAGAAAAAAGAGTTTCCCAAAGCCGAAACAAATTACTTGCAAGCGCTACCGGCAATGGAGGCGGCATTTGGACCTAAGCACACCTATACATGCACAGTGCTTCAGGGACTGACCGAGACATACGAATCGGAAAACAAACTCGACGATGCCGAAAAAACTGCGCAGCACTGGGTAGATATTGAACGCGAAGCGCACAAGTCGGGACAGCCGATGATGAACGCTTTGAGAATTTACTCACGCATTCTGAAATCGAACAAAAAGAACGATCAAGCAGTGGCAATCGACAAAGAATTGGCCGACATAGACGCAAAAGACAAGGCATCAAAACCCCAGTTTGCTTCGTAATTATATGGAGTAAACGAGGCTATTGAAACCCGGTAACCTGACAATTTTCACTATGATTTTAATGGCCATCACCATGGTACTGGTGCTCGCTGTGACATACGGAATGGACTATTACACCGCTCAAGTACTGCACTGGAGCGCTCATGAGCAGCGCATGATCATGTTTTCCGGCGGTGCAGTACTGTGGGCGATACTGCTTCTTGTGTGGGTGCGCGCTGCTGAGAAAAAAACACTGGAACAAACAGAGGTCGATCTGCCGGCCAGCAATATTATCGATATGGCCGGCTGGACAATGTTGTGCCTGGCACTGACTTTTTCAGAAGCGCATACTGACTGGCATATTCCCAGAGAATTCTACTTTGGTTTGGGTATGCTCTCTGGATTGACCATTGTCTATTCCTATATATTCAAGTTTCAACGAACAAAAAACAGCGGCGAAAAGAAAGCCAGCCTCATTGGCATTGCCTATCTCATCATCCCTGCTTTGATCGTTTGGAAATATGTCTCCGGTGATCAAAATCTGTTTTAGCTTAAAGCTGTTGGAGAGACATCTTTATGAACTGGATTGGAAAACTGTTAGGTAAGGACGAACGCCACGAGTTTGCCCGGGCGATGCTCAAATGTCTGGGCAAAAACCACCCGGAAATAAAGCCTACTCTCAATCTCGAAAAATTTGAAATTGCCGTTGAGTGGCCCGAAGGCGGAGGCCAGACAATTTATCTGGACAATTTTTACAATGAATATCTCGCGGCGCCATCTAAGGAAAGAGCATCAGCTATTGCCACATACTGCAGCGGTATCGTGTTCGCAGACCTCAATATACCCAATACATTTGAGGAAGCGTCTGCCATCCTTGTACCGCGCGTCCTCCCAAAAGTAGAATGGACGGTAAGAAATTTAGAAATACAGGTACTGCAAAAACAACCTGGTAAAAAGGCTGACGACACCAACTTCAACCCCTCGGATATTCAATCACCCTTTCGCACATTTCTTGATTTTTATGGCTGCGGATTGTGCCTGGACATGCCACAATCCCTGCTTTATGTAAACAACGGACAGTTAAAAAATTGGGACGTCAGTTTCGATGATGCATACAATGTAGCGCTGGCAAACCTCAAAAAGATAAATCCCGATGCGGAATTTTATAGCCCGACAAAAGGAGTATATGTGTCGCAATGGGGAGACACACATGATGCCAGCCGCGTCCTATTAACTGACACTATCCGCAAACTTGCAGTGGTGGGCAGCCATGTTGCTATGCTTCCCCAACGTAACATTTTGATAGTCACGGGCTCAGAAGATATCGACGGCCTGCGTGAAATGCTCAACATTGTTGAACAGCAAGCGAAAGTGCCAAGAGTCATGGTTACGGTGCCGATTCTTCTGGTCGGCGATGAGTGGCGCGATTTCTCAGTTCCTCCCGGTCACCAGCTTTTTGGCGAATTTAAAAAGCAAAGCTTCATGGCCTCAGCGGCATGCTATGAAATTCAGGCAAATGCGCTAACAAGATTTTTTGAATGGCAAAAACGAGATGTTTTTGTCGCCACTTTGATGGTGCTGGAAAAGTCAGGCAAACTGATGACAGCATGTACCTGGAGTAAAGGTGTAGAGGCCTATCTACCCAAGGCAGAATTTATTGCCTTCACGGATGGAACGAAAATGGTTGGCATGTATACATGGGACAGTGTTCAAAAAGCAGTCGGTAGCCTCCTGCAATCAACAGATTATTTTCCAACCCGCTATCACGTAACTGCATATCCGGACCCTCAGCAAATACAGTTATTTGAAAAAGCCGTCATTTAACCGCAGCCATTGCCACCAGACCAGTCTGCTTCAACTTGGCCGCCATGGCGTGCGGGTTGGAAGCGATATCGCCGGTGCCGTCCCCCGATCCTGGAGCAAAAACAATCTCAAAATTGTCGCCGGTCACGCCACGCTTGCCATTTACGTCATAACCAAGGCTCTTGAGCGCAGCCACAGACGCTTCGCCCAACTTGCCTTCCGGGCCGGAGTCACCAAAGACAACCGGCACCGCATTGCCTGTTCCCTTTTGCACGAGCCAACCCAGGTCACCCTTGTGTATGCCATAGGCACGAGCAACGCTGGGGGGCAAGACGAAGAAATTATCCTTGTCTGTGTCCAGCGAGCGGCCGTCAGAAAGCTTCAGACTGGTGTGCGCTTGTCTCGTGCGATCCTCGGGATGACGCCAGGCACCCCGCCCGTCAGTATCAACCTGACAGCCTTTGAAACCAATGCGCACAGATCCGTCCGCATTCTTGACCCCCTGCCACATGTGACGATCCACCCCCGGAGCCGGTTCTATCTCACGGCCACCAGAAGGATCTTCGTAGCGATAATGTCCACCTCCTGTTTCTTTAAGTCCCGACGGCCTGCGCCCGTGGAAGGGCTGACTATTCTGCCTCCTTTCGTCGGAGCCGCTTGCAAAAGTACGCCCCGCACCTGGTGAACGTTCAGTCGCGCTCAATGATGATCCGCCATCCTGCACCACCACCTTGTCTCCTTCGGTTACCTTTACCCTCCCGCTTTTAAAAAGTAGAATGCTGTAGTCGTGCTCTTTACCGTGATCGTCTTTGAAATGCAACTTGCGCACGCCATCATGAATTAGTTTGCGAGCCGCTTCCAGTTTCTCGGCTGCCGTCGCTTTTTCGCTACTAAGTGTTTGTTTGTACTTCCCATGGTCACTGATCTCGATTTCGGGCAAAACGCCGCGTTTATCCCCCTGCGATTTTTGACTACTTTTTAGAGCCTGCTCTTGCCAGTCGGAGTGTTTCAGATGGTGTACCAGAGGATCGGACTCGCCGGACGAGCCCCTGTGGTGTTCGGACACATGGTCCGACCCTCGGGCATGGTCATCGTGGGGTGGGTGTGAAAGTAGTGACATGTGCTTCGATTCCAGTTTTTATGGGGGCTGGGGTTAATTTGCTTTAGCCTACGGCGCGATTTGTGATGAATTTGTGAAATAAACCACCCTTTGCAACAACAATAGTGAGTAAAGGCCTAAGGCCGGCGCCCTTTTCACCCCTTAATAGGTATAATTTGACCCGTCCCTGGCGCAGCCAATGCGCTACATCTGTGGGGCCAAGTTTCCGTGGGGTATCTTTTCAGCGCATGATTATTGTCAAAGAAGTAACAAAAGGCTATGGCAGCAGGACATTGTTCGACAATGTCTCGGTCACGTTCAGTCCCGGTTATCGCTACGGTCTCACCGGTCCGAACGGCGCGGGCAAGTCCACCTTTATGAAGGTACTCACCGGCGAAATAGAACCGACCAACAGTGGCACCATCACCCGCCCGCGCAAAGTTGGGGTACTGAAACAGGACCAGTTTGCCTTCGACAATGAGCGCATCATCGACACCGTCGTTATGGGCAACGAAATACT
>Ga0105248_10008457_pt1 | contig 11292 bp, 8 predicted proteins | sample KBSS34metaG_FD_81524 | JGI IMG/M metagenome (GOLD analysis project Ga0105248, IMG submission 81524) | Switchgrass rhizosphere microbial communities from Kellogg Biological Station, Michigan, USA - KBS S3-4 metaG | ecosystem: Host-associated > Plants > Roots > Rhizosphere > Soil | place...
GATCACGATGCCGGCGAACCCAATCGCCAGGCCCACCTGCGCCAGTGGCTGGGCCTGGCGATTGGGTTCGCCGGCATCGTGATCCTGGTCTGGCCTGACATTACCGCCGGCGGGGAACCGGGCCGGAACTTTGGCTGGGGCGTCGTGGCCGTGCAGCTGGCATGTGCGGGGTGGGCGATCGGATCGGCCTACACAAAACGCCACGTCCTCCCAGGCGACGTGCTCGGATCCGCCGCGTTGCAGATGATCTTCGGCGGCATCGTCATGATGATCGCCGCCACCGCGCTCGGGGAGTGGTCGCATCTGTCATGGACGCCCAAGACAACGGCGGCGTTCGCGTATCTCACCATCGCCGGATCGCTCATCGCGTTCGCGTGCTTCTCCTACGCCCTCAAACACCTCGACGTGGCCATCGTCTCGCTGTATTCGTACGTGAATCCGGTGATCGCAGTGGCCCTGGGCGCGCTGTTACTCGGCGAGCCGTTCAACGTGCGGATGCTCGTGGCCGCGGCCGTGATTGTCGTCGGGATACTGGTGGTCCGAAGGAAATAGCTTTGGAGTTAACTAGCGGTGAACAGTTGACAGTTAACAGTTGACAGTAAACAGGTAAGAACTTCCTCACCTGTTAACTGTTCACTGCCAACTGCCAACTGTTAGGTGTCTGCCGGCGCTTCCCCCGTCTTCGGCCCCAGCGCAAACGTCATCGTGCCGTCACACACGACCTTGCCGTTGACGCGCGCGGCGCCGGAGAGGACGCCCATGCGGCTGCGAAGGCGTTTGACGTTCGCCTCGATCTCGACCACGTCACCCGGATGCACCGGCCGCCGGTAGCGGACGCGCTCGATGCCCATGAAGAAGATGAGCTTTTCGCGGTTCTCCGGCTTGGACAGAATCAGGATCGCGCCGACCTGTGCGATGGCTTCCGTGAGGATGGTCGCCGGCAGCACCGGCTCTTCCTCTTTGCCGGCCCCGTGCCACAGATACCGTTCGTTGAGCGACACATTCTTGACCCCGACGATGCGCTTGTCGGGCTCGCATTCGGTGACCCGATCGACCAGCAGAAATGGGTACCGGTGCGGGAGAATCCGCTCGATGGCGGCGTAATCGAGCGGGAGCTGCAGCGTGGACATGCCGCAACAGTATAATTCCTGTGCTCGCTTTCTCTCCGGCATGAGTCAGACACCACCATCCGTACGGCCGCCCGCGACTCAAGCCACTGCCTTGAGCGAGCGGGACGTGCTGCTGACGCTGTTCGATCTGGGCCGCCAGGTCGCGGCCGTCATTGACTTCGATCAGCTCCTGCAGCGCATCCCGGATCTCATCGGCCGCCTCATCCGGTTCGACGCGTTCGCCGTGTATCTGCTGGATGAAAAGCACGACGCGCTGAAGATTGCCTACGCGGTCGGCTATCCCGACACCCGCGGCTTCACACTGCCGATCTCGAGCGGCATCGTGGGTCGCGTCATCGCCTCGCAGCAGGCGGTCGTCATCGGCGACATCCGTACAGACCCGGGTTACATCGAGGTCGTCCCGGGCATGCAATCAACGGTGGCCGTCCCGCTGATCCACCAGTCGAAACCGATTGGCGCGCTCAATATTCTCTGTCGATCGCGCGACAGTTATTCCGAGCGGGACGCCGCCATCTTGCGGCAGTTCGCGGCGCACGTGTCCGCCGCGCTCGTCAACGCGCAACTCTTCGATCGGCAGCGGCAGGACGCCGAGGCCTTTGAATTGCTGGCCGAGATCGGCCGCGAGGTCGCGGCGGTCCTCGATCTCGACGAACTGCTGGCCCGGATCGCGCAACTGACCAAGACCGTCATCGACTACCGGACCTTCGGCATCCTGCTCTACAACGAACCCTCGCGCGAGCTGGAGATGAAAGTCGCCGTCCAGTACGGCGAGAAGGTGGCGTTGCCGAAGGTCGCGCTGGGCGAAGGGTTGGTCGGGTACGCCGCGTTGCACCGCGAGGCCGTCCTCGTCCCGGATGTGTCGAAGGATCCGCGCTACATCAAGGTCGTCGAGGACGTCCGATCCGAGCTCGCGATCCCGATGCTGCTGAAGGACCGCTGCATCGGCGTCTTCGATCTCGAAAGCCCCGAGCTGGACGCTTTCACCAAGCGCGACGTGGGGATTCTGACGATGCTCGCGAGTCAGGCGGCGGTGGCGATCGAGAACGCGCGGCTGTATGAGGAGCTCTCGGCCAACGAAGCGCGGCTCGAAAAAGAGCTCGGGTTTGCCAAGCGCGTGCAGGCCGCCCTGCTGCCGACCCAGCTGCCAAAGCGCCTGAAGGGCGTCGACGTCGCGGCGCAGTTCGCGCCCGCCCGCGAGCTGGGTGGCGACTTTCACGACTTCCTCATGCCGGAATCCCACACGCTGATCGTCGCGCTGGGCGACGTGTCGGGCAAAGGCGTGCCCGCGGCGCTCTACAGCGTGTTCGCCGGCGAGCTGGTGCGCGGCCGCACCTTCCGTCGCCGATTCCAACCCGAGCGATCGTCACCGGCCCACGTGCTCACCTCGATCAACACGATCCTGCACGAGCGGCAGCTCGAAGAGTATTACTGCACGCTCTGCTACGCCGTCTTCGACATGAAGCGGAAGACGCTCACCATGTCCAACTCCGGCCTGCCGTATCCGGTGCGGTCGACGGCCGAGGACACCAAACTCATCGAGTTGCCCGGCGTCCCGCTCGGCGCCTTCGTCGGCGTGAATTATGACGACGTGAGCTATCCGCTGCAGGCGGGCGACGTCTACGTGTTCTGTTCAGACGGCGTGTCCGAGGCGATGAACGAGCAGAGCCAGGAGTTTACGCCCCCGCGGCTCGTGGAGGTGGTGCGGCAGTCCCGAGATCTTTCCGCGTCGCAGATCACGCAGAACATCGTGTCGGCGGTCGCCGAACATCGCGCGGGATTCCCGTCGAACGACGACATGACGGTCGTGGTGGTCAAGATTACGGACTGACGAGGGCCCAGGGAATCTTCGCCATCGTCATCACGCGGCCTTCGGCAAGCGCAGGGCGTCACCAGTCCCAGGCATGGATCCTGCTTCCGTTCAGGAATGAGGGGGTTCCATGTCCTCAGGACGATCCATCATCACACTCACGATCGCGCTGACGCTCGGCGCCGGCACACTGGCCGCCCAGCGAAGGCCTGCGGTGTTTCCGGTGTCGGTAGGCGATCTGACCGCCGCGCAGCTCATCGAGGTACGGGATCTGGACGGCCAGGTCGTACTCAACGGCACGCTGAAAACGTCGTCGAACAAAGTCAATGAGATCGAGCGGAAGGCCGACCTCGACAGTCCAACGGGCGGGAAGGCGGATGGCAAGATCTCCATCGAGATCGAGCGTAAGGAGAGCAGGGTCTTGGTCGAAACGTCGGACGAGATCGAGTTCAGCGCCAGTCACCTGCCCGCCATGGCGCAGTTCGAACTGTTCATCGACCGCCGCCCGGTGGCGTCGTTCATGACGACGAAAGACGGCAAGGGCCAGGTGAAGCTCGAGCGGAAGTCGACCGGCGGTTAAGCACGCGAAAGAGAATCCAGACAAAAAAGAAACGGCGCCACGCGGCGCCGTTCTTTTCGATTTGTGGACCGATGTGGTCCGTCATCGATGGCTTAGGCGAGGCGAACGCTTTCAGCGCGCGGACCCTTGGGGCCCTGTCCGGTCGTGAAGGTGACGGACTGGCCTTCGCGGAGCTGGTCGAAGCCGCCGTCGACGCACGCCGACTGGTGAAAGAAGTATTCGTTGCCATCAGCCGCGGCCACGAAGCCGAAGCCCTTGTCACTCACCAGACGCTTGATCGTTCCATTCATTGACATGTCGTATCTTTCGGTGCCCTCAGGTAGACGACGTCCGACCGGCTGGGCGAGCCGGCCTGACGATGCGGCGTCGTGGACATCACGCGCGCGCGGATCGCTTGCCGAATGATCCTGTCGGCGCGCATTCAAAATGACTGGAAATGCTTGGGCGCAGGCTGGTTCAGAGCGGTAGGACTGGCACCATCATACACGATCCATGGGAACGGTGCGCTGCGGCATCCCGCATATACTGTTGGAGTCAGCATCCGCGCTGACGCCCGCCTGCGTTCCAATGAGCATCCTGCGTTGTGTGGGTGCGCGCCGACCGGCCGCATTGCTCGGGATTCGCCGCGATCCGCCAATCCCGATACTGCGCGATCAATTCGAACCGGAGGCTGCCATGTCCAGAGATTCCGCCGCCACACCTTGTCCGTACTCAACCGCTGCGCGCACGCGGATTGTGGGGCATTGATCATGGGCGAACTGCCGATTGGAAAATTCGAGTTCGCCAGGTTGTCGTCGCTCCGCGCGGCCCAGCTCATGCGTGGGTGTGTCGCCCGCGTGCCCGAGCAGCACAAGCGCACCACGACGGCTCAGCACGAGGTCAGGGACGGGAAAGTCTTCGGGCTGCCTCGCGAGCCCATTCGTCTCGTCGCGAAGCGATAGCGACCGCCGGCGCGCCGGCGGTGCCTCAGAACTTGACCAACAACGCGAAGGTCAACCGTTTCTCCGACGTCCTCAAATCCGGAGCCCAGCCTGGGACGAGCGAACCAGGCGTCCCGGTGTTGCCGCCCGGAGGCGTCACGCCCCCAGGACCACTGAAGTACGGCACGCTCGCGCGCCGGTAGTTGAACTCGCTGCGGAACGTAACGAACTGCCTCGGCAGGTAGTCGAACGTCGCCTGCGTGTCCCACGCGCTGAATTGGTCGCCGGGGTTGTAGGTAAAGTATGGCGTCCCTGAGACAGCGGTCGCGCCGTTGATCGGCGGCATCAGCACCAGGTACCGTCCTGGGTTCTTGATCGCTCCGCCGCCGATGGTCAGCGCGTATCGGTCGCGCTCGAACCACACACGGTGGTACGCCATGAATCCAAGAAAGAACTGCGACGGCGCCGCAGTATCACCCCTGTGGCAGGAGACGCCTCCGTCAAATTCGCAGCCGGCATCGACCGTCAGCGTAAACGCCGCCTTGGAGATCGTTTTTCCAGGCTGGTCGTAGTACTTGACCTGGATGCTGTCGTCCGTATGAAACCGCTTGCGATCGGGATTGCCGAGCGTGTCCTTGCCGACATAGTTATTGGCGATGAGGATCACATGACCATTGGGCGTGTACCGCACCTGCCCCCCGATGCCAGGCGAGTTGCTGACCCGGCCGTAGGACTGCCAGCCATTGACAATCCAGGGTTCGATCTTCAGTTTCTCGCTCGGGAAGATCTGGATGCGCACGCCGTTGAAGTACCACGGCGTGTTCGACGACACGTACGACGGCTGATACGTCCAGTTGTCGAACTGGTAGTAGCTCCAGAGCCCGATGTACGACATGAAGATGCCGGCATCGACATTGATCCCGTTCAACGCGTCCCAGTGGTAGCCGCCGGACGCTTCGGAGATGAATCGGTACGCGGAATCGAGACTCCATTGACCCCGCGCCGGACTGGCATCGTTGCGCGGCGTCGTCGACGAGTACATGCCGAATTGAGTCATCAGCCGTGCCCGCACGTTGTCATGGTTGAAGTCCCCGCCTATCCCCAGGTGTGTGAGCTGTAGCTCGCCGTGACGGAAGGCCTCGGTCGATCCGCTGATGGTGTCGTCAGCCGGCTTGTTGAAGCTGTAGTGGAAACTCATGTCCGCCCGGAACTCTCCAGTGAACGGCCCCATCTTCCAGGGGCTGTCCTGGGTGCGTGGGCTGCCGGTCTGCCAGGTGAAGTCCGCGAAGGCAAACGGGTCCGCCTTCTTCTGGTCGGTCTTGTGTTCCTGCGAGGGCGTGGACACTTGCGGAGGCACGGTTTGGGCCGCGACGGGATTCGGACGCGCCACGAGAGCGGCACAAGCCATCAGAGTTGCGTAACGGAGCGCCCTACGCATGGTTGCCTCCGGACGCCGCGTCTGCGGTCGAAGGACCGCGGCGCCCGAGATGGTACGGCACGCTGGTCACGATCACATTCGGCTTGAAGAGCAGGGCACCCTTGATGAGCAGCGCGTGCTGGTTGTGCAGCAAGTGATGCCACAGTCGCCGCGGCACGAATTCCGGCAGAATCACAGTCACATACCCGGATGGACATTCCTTTTGCACGCCTTCGATGTATTCGAGGAGCGGTTCCATCAGTGATCGGTACGGCGACGGCAGGACCACGAGATCGACGCCCTGCCCCCACAGATGCCACTGTTCGCGGATCATCCCGGTCGACGCCACATCAATGTCCACGTAGACCGCACGAACGTCCGGTGACAGCGTCCGGCCGTACTGAAGGGCTTTGACCACCGCACGTTGAATGCCGCCGATTGGAATCAGTACGGTGTGATGTCCAGCGGCCTCGGGCTGCCAGTCGCGCAGGTTGAGTTGGGCGGCCACTTGATCGTAATGGCGTCTGGTGACTTCGAAGATCGCCACCAGAATCGGAATCATCACGAGGACAATCCAGGCGCCCTCTGCGGCCTTGGTCATGGCCACGATGACAAGGACGATCCCGGTGACGATCGCGCCGAACAAGTTCACGGCTGCACTTGACCGCCACCCCGACGTTCGCAATCTGCGCCAGTGAATGACCATCCCCGCCTGGGACAGGGTGAACGAGACGAAGACGCCAATCATGTAGAGGGGAATCAACAAGTGCGTGTCGCCCCCAAAGGCGACCAGCAGCACGGCCGCGAGGACGCTCAGGATGATGATGCCGTTGGAAAATGCCAACCGGTCGCCCTGGTTCATGAATTGCCGCGGGAGGAACCTGTCGCGCGCCACGATCGACGCCAGCCGCGGAAAGTCCGCGTACGCCGTATTTGCGGCGAGCACCAGGATCAGCATCGTCGCGGCCTGGACCGCGTAATAGAGCAGGCTCCCGCCGCCGAACGTTCCGCGTGCGATTTGGGAGATGACGGTTTCGGTCTCACCGGGAATGACGTCGTAGGCATGCGCCAGCAATGTGATGCCCATGAACATCACAATCGAGAGCACCGCCATGGCGACCAGCGTGGAGGCGGCGTTCCTGCTCTCGGGAGGTCGAAATGCCGGGACGCCGTTGGAGACGGCCTCGACGCCCGTCATCGCGGTGCAGCCGTTCGAAAAGGCCCGCAGGATCGCGAAAGTACCGAGAACGGTGATGCCGCCCGAGCCGAGCGGCACGGGTGAAGCGGGTAGCGGAACAGGCTCGAGCGTCCCCGTCATATACCGCCACGCACCGACCGCGAGCATCACGAGAATACTCACAATGAAAAAATAGGTCGGGGCCGCGAACAGGCGCCCCGACTCCCTGATGCCGCGCAGATTCCCAATCATGAGAATCCCCACAAACGCCAGTGACACTTCGACTGTGTTCAGATGCCAGGCGGGCATCGCGGAGGTGATGGCAGCCACGCCGGCGGCGATGCTCACGGATACGGTGAGCACGTAGTCAATCAATAGCGACGCCGCGGCGATCAGACTTGGCAGGCGGCCGAGGTTGTCCTTGGCCACGATGTATGCGCCGCCACCGCTCGGATAGGCCGCGATCGTCTGCCGATATGAAAACACCACGACCGCGAGCATGGCGGCGATCACCCCGCCGATGGGCGTGACGAGGCTCAGCGCCGCCGCGCCGCCCACCGCCAGGACACGCAACACCTCTTCGGTCGCGTACGCGACTGACGACAAGGCGTCCGACGAGAGCACGGCGAGACCGGTGACCCTGGAAAAGCGTTCCCGGTGCGCCAGATGCGAAGGAATGGGCGCGCCAACAAACAGGCGTTTGATCTGAGACAGAAACGCTTCGTCGGCCACGAGACCTCCAAAAGCCGACGGGGTTAGCTGACGGGCTCGAGGTTGGAGTCCTCTATCCTCCGTAGCTCCCGTTCAGATGAAGGGGAGCGAAGGAGGAATGCGCCCCTGGGACGTTCACGTCCCGGTGGGTCCCCCGTAACGCGCGACGCGCGAATTAGGCTTCTGAGTTCTCTTGTACTCTGTCAGCGCATAAGGATTTCGTAAGGCTGGCTGATTCAACGGCGGATCTATGATTCCTGACATGAACACGACGACGGTCGCGTTGTTGTTCCTGCTGGTCGTGCTTGTCGTGGCAGCGGTCTCAACCCGGACGGTCGCCGTCATCGTGTCGCTGGTCGCTTTTGCGTGCTTCAACTTTTTCTTTCTCCAGCCGGTCGGGACGTTCGCGATTTCAAATGGCCAGGATCTCGTCGCGCTCGCCACCCTGCTGTCCGTCAGCCTGATCGGAAGCCACCTGTCGCATCAATCACGCGAGCGCGCCAAGGCCGGACTCGTTCTCGCACAAGAGCGTAACGACGCCGAGCTGGCCAGGCGAAACGCCGACGCCAAAGCCGCACTCGTGGCGTCGATCAGCCACGATCTCAAGACGCCTTTGACCGCGTTGATGGTGTCCGCCGGGAATCTGGGGACACCGGGACTCTCCGAGGAAGAGCGCCGCGAACAGTTGGGGCTGGTCCAGACGGAGTTGACCCGCCTGAAGCGCCTGTTCGATTCAATGATCGACATGGCCAGTCTTGAAACGCGATCGCTCACGGCCGAGCTGGAATGGGTTCATCCTGCGGACATCGTCGAAGCCGCCTGTCAGCATGCCGAGGCGGTGCTTCGCTCCCGTGAAATTGACGTCTGTGATCAGTCCGGCGATCAAGTCCTGCACCTCGATCCGCGCATCACCTCTTCGGCGCTGGCCCATGTGCTCGAGAATGCCGCGATGTATTCGCCGGCTTCGTCTCCGGTCTCCATCGACATCAGCGTGACTCACGATCGCCTTGCGCTCACCGTTCGTGACCACGGGCCAGGACTGCCGCCCGGCGAGCTCGACCGCGTTTTCGATCGGTTCTATCGCGGGTCCGGAACGGTGCCGACCCAATTCAGCAGCGGGATGGGCCTGGCGATCACACGCGGACTCCTGGCCATCCAGGGAGGCCGGATTCGCGCGGGCAATCATCCGGATGGTGGCGCCGTTTTCACGCTCGAGGTACCGGCGGCGTCGCGCCTCGTTGCCGAGCCAGGGCCCGAGGCATGACGTCGCCGCTGATTCTTCTCGTCGACGACGAGTTGTCCATCCAACAGGCCATCTCGACGTTGCTTCGCTCTCACGGATACGCGGTGACCGTGGCCGGCACCGGCGCCGAGGCCCTGGAATATTTCGATCGCGATCGGCCAAGCCTGGTGATCGTGGATCTCGGATTGCCGGACATTGACGGCGCCACGGTGTGTGAGCGTCTCAGAACACGCACGGACGTGCCGCTTCTCGTCCTGTCGGTCAAGAACGACGAACGCAGCAAGGTGCGCGCGCTGGATGCCGGTGCCGATGACTACGTCACGAAGCCTTTCGGTCCTGAGGAACTGCTCGCTCGCGTCCGCGCCGGTCTCCGCCGCTCAGTCGGCCAGCAGAAGGAGCGGCACGGCCGGGTCGAGCATGGAGAACTTGCCATCGACTTCGATCGTCGTCGCGTCTATCGCGCCGGTGCAGAGATCCGGCTGACGCCCAAGGAATTTGACCTCCTCATCCTCCTGGCCTCTCAGGCCGGACGCGTGCTGACCCACCGCGCCATCTTCAAGCGGCTCTGGGGCATCAACGCGGGAGGGCAGCAGGAGCCTCTTCGCGTGCTGATCGGTCAGCTGCGCAAGAAGGTCGAGGCAGATCCCGCGCATCCGAGACACATCCTTACCGAACCGTGGATCGGATACCGGTTTGCGGCTGAATCCCCAGGGACCTAACGAGACGCCGGGCTCCGCTGGCCCAGCGGCGGCGCGTGCGTTGTTCCCGGCGAATCGCAAACCCGATCAGGCCAGCGTCCAGTCCGAATACCAGCACCAGCGGCGGCCACGACAGCCGCGCCAGAAACACACCCGCGCCTGCCGCGAGACTGAAAATGAACAGTCTTGGTATGAGTAACCGACGAAAAATACGAGCGCTCGCGTATTCGATCTCGAGATCCTCAAATCCCGAGAGCGCATCGATCTCCGAGGGTACGACTGGAGTGTCGCCGCTCATGGCCGCAGGATGCGGCAAGAGCGGCTAAGGAAGTTGTAAGTTCATCGCGTTCCCGCCGCGAAGCACGCTGACACGATGGGTCCCGTCGCGTGTTGATGGACATAGCGGGGGTCCAACATGGCGACCGTGCGTCCCGGAATTGTCGGCTTCTACATCGCGATCCTGCTGGCGTGCGCGCTCCTCCCGGCTCGTCCTCGAGCGCAACGCGATGCGCCGGCGCGAGCGGGAACGGCCTCCCTCGCCGGCACCGTCATGGCTGCCGACACGCACAAACCGATCAAGCGCGCCCGCGTCGTCGTCGCGTCCGACTCAGGAGTCGCCCTGAGCGCGATCACAAACGAATCCGGTCACTACGCAGTTGGCTCGCTGCCGGCCGGGCGATACACGATCAAGGCCTCGAAGAACAGTTTCCTTGACGGCGCTTTCGGGCAGAAACAGGCCGGACGGCCCGGCACGACTGTGGTCGTCGCCGACGGCCAGAAACTCGATCGTCTCGACGTCATGCTCGGACACGGGGGCGTCATTACCGGAATCCTGCGTGACGAGGACGGCAATCCCTCCTCGAACATCGAAGTCCGGGCCTTGAGTCATGACTTTCGGACGGGCGAGCGCCTCTTCGCGGAAGCGGCGTCCGGCATGACCGACGATCGTGGCGTGTATCGCATTTACGACTTGCCGCCCGGCGACTACGTCATCGCCGCGGTTCCGCAGGCGACGATCAGCGACGCGGAAGCGATGATGGCGCTTGGCGCGATGTCGGTCATGACCGGCGGACGAGGACGCGGAGACGCCACGGGCGCGGTGCCGGCGCAGCCGGTGGGGCGCGGCATCGGCGCCGTGGATCGATCAGCCGTCGATCAACTCCTCAACCCGGCGGGCAGCGACGGCTCGCGCACGACATATGCGCCGGTGTACTTCCCAGGCACGACGTTGACGTCGGCAGCCGAGACCATCCCGCTGGCTCCCAGCGAGGAGCGGGCCGGGGTCGATCTGCAATTGCAATTGGTGCCGATGGCACGCGTCGATGGCGTCGTGAATGGTCTGGGTCCGGCCTCCTCCGCGGTCACGCTGAGACTGGTCAATCCTGATTCGCCGACGCCGGGATCGATGAGCCTCGCGACCTCGTCCGCGAGCGACGGCCGGTTCGCGTTCCCGAGCGTCGTGCCCGGGCGGTATCTGCTCGAGGCGCGGTCCGCCACAGGGGGGCCTGCGACCCCAGGCGAAGTCCGCTTCGACGAAGTGCCGATCGTGGTTGACGGACGCGACGTACACAATGTCGCGGTCAACCTCAGACCGGGTATGACCATCTCC
>Ga0105248_10008459_pt1 | contig 11291 bp, 13 predicted proteins | sample KBSS34metaG_FD_81524 | JGI IMG/M metagenome (GOLD analysis project Ga0105248, IMG submission 81524) | Switchgrass rhizosphere microbial communities from Kellogg Biological Station, Michigan, USA - KBS S3-4 metaG | ecosystem: Host-associated > Plants > Roots > Rhizosphere > Soil | place...
GGCGTTCGTCTATCTCTGCGTTGCGTTCGGCTCCACGATTTTTCCACGCGCCTGCGCATTGGCCATTGGCGTCTGGTTCGCCGTGCCGTTGCCGATGCTCGTCACCAATGCTTTTTTCATCAAGTTCCATCCGCTCGTCGTCGTTTCCCATGCGCTCGGTTGGCTCGCGAAGCTTCTCGCCTGCGCATTGTCGGCAAGTTATTTCATGTGATGCGCCGGCTCCCAACCTGGAACGGCATGTTTGGCGACCAAAGCCGCGAACCTGATTCACCCTGGAGCGATCATGCCAACGAATCCTGGAAGTCCCGAAGTGTTCGAGCAACGCGATCCGAACTACCGTGCCCGCGTCGAGGCGAGTTTCGCGCGGCAGAAGGCGATGGGCACGCTCAAGATCGCATTGGTTCGCGTCGAACCCGGCGAAGTCGAACTCGCGTTTCCCTACCAGGACGAGCTCACGCAGCAACATGGTTTCATCCACGCGGGAGTCCTCGCGACCGCGCTCGACACAGCCTGCGGATACGCGGCGTTTTCGTTGATGTCGCCGGAGGCGGCGGTCCTGAGCATCGAGTTCAAGATCAACCTGCTGGCTCCTGCCCAGGGCGACCGTTTCCGCGTCGTCGGCCGCGTCGTCAAACCGGGCCGGACGATTACCGTCTGCCAGGCGGAGGCCTTCGCCCAAAGCGGGGACAAATCGAAGCTGGTCGCATCCATGACGGGCACGATGATGGCGGTCGTCGATCGTGATGGCATCACCCACTGAGGCGATCCGGCACCGGGCGCGCAGTGGAAATCGAACAGGGAATGAAACCGTGGAAGCCGCAGCAATGAAGCGCAGGGCCAGTCGCAGCTTCTGAGCCAGCATGCGGATATCGTCTGATCTGGCCCATATGCCCTGCCGATTCACCATCTCCGGAGACGACCATGCCCATCGAAGCCTCGCTGCTCAAACCCATCGTCGACGCCATCCTCGGGCTTGCGCGCAGTGGCAGCCACGCGCGCCTCAAGCACGACGCGGCGAAAGCGGTGCGCGAGGCGATCCGCGAATTACTGCTGGCCGACCCGAACGAGAGCGAGGCCGAAGCGAAGATCGCGATCGCCAAGGCAGCCGGCTTGATTTCCGAAGACGTCCTGCTCGCCGACGACATGTTGCGCAAGGTGCGCGCGAAGAAATCCACCCTGAGTCGCATCGGCAAGAAACGCACCACGGAGGCGTCGACGAAAGAGGCCCCGCGCAAGGCCGCGAAGAAACCTGTCGCCAAGCACCCGCCGGCAAAGAAATGATTGGTACGATCGATGGGTGCCCAGCCTACCCCCGTTGATCGGACTCCAAAAAAGAAAGCCCATGAAAAGCCGGAAATTTCTTGCACTACTTCTGATAGCAATCACGACCACAGCAAACGCGACTCCATTGCTGTTGACCCATGCCACCGTCATCGACGGCACCGGCGCGCCAGCGCAGGCGAACTCGACGATCGTCATCGATGGCAAGACGATCCAGTCCATCTATCCGAGCGGCAGCCAGCTCGATCCGAAAGGTGCGCGCGTGAAGGACCTGCGCGGACGCTACGTCATCCCCGGCCTGATCGACGCGCATGTGCACATCAGCGATATCGAACCCGATATCACGCACTACCGGGCGTTCCTGAAAGCGTTGCTGCTGGGCGGCGTCACCGGGATCCGCGACATGGCCGGCAACGACCGGCTGCTCGGTTATCTCGCGCAACAGGCGAATACCGATGCCTTCGCGGGGCCGGATATTTTCTACACGGCGTTGATGGCCGGACCGTCGTTCTTCGCCGAAGACGACCGCGTACAGGACTCGACGCCGGGAGAGAAACCCGGCGAGACGCCGTGGATGCGCGGGATCGACGCGAATACCGATCTCCCCTCCGCGATGGCCGAGGCCAAGGGCACGGGCGCGACGGCGATCAAGGTCTACGCCAACCTGCCCGCGAACCTCGTGAAGACGATCATCGCCGAGGCGCATCGCCAGGGCCTGCGCGCATGGACGCATGCGACGATCTTCCCTGCCAGGCCCGGCGATGCGGTCGCGGCGGGCGCCGATACGATTTCGCACAGTCCCTACCTGGTCTGGGAAGCGGCGCCGAAGATGCCGGACGATTACGGCGCGCGCACACGCGGCGACTTCGTGAACATTCGCCCTGACGCGCCTCAGATCCTCGCGCTGTTCGAAGCGATGAAACAGCACGGCACGATCCTGGACGCTACGCTGCACGTCTTCCAGGAAGTCGCCGAGCATCACCCCGAAAAGGTCGCAGCAGGCATCCTGCCGTGGAGCTACGCGGTCACGAAGCTCGCGCACGAACGGGGCGTGCTGATCGACGCCGGCACCGACAGCGAAGGACTGCCGGACGACGCCAGGAACAATCCCGATTTGAAGGCGGTGCCGCAGGTGCACGCGGAGATGGCGCTGCTGGTCGAGCACTGCGGCTTCACGCCCATCGAAGCGATCCGCGCGGCAACGCAAATCAGTGCGTCGGCATCGGGCCAGGCCGCCACGCGCGGAACGATCGCGGCGGGGATGCGCGCGGACCTGGTCGTGCTGACGGCCGATCCGACCATCGATATCCACAACACCAGGAAGATCGCATTCGTCGTCAAGGATGGCACCATGTACCGGCGCGGTCGTTGATCGCCCGCGCTGCAGGTCAACCAGCGGAGTCGTCCATGTCACGTGTTGAAGAACGTTTGCGCGCATCCGGCCTGGTGCTGCCGCCACCCGCGCAGCCGCCGCCGGGGATCGTGTTGCCGTTCCAGTTCGTCCGCGTCGTCGGCAATCGCGCGTGGATTTCCGGTCATGGGCCGCAGAGCCCGAACGGGTGGTTCACCGAACCGCTTGGCAAGGTCGGCCGCGAGGTGACGATCGAACAGGGATACGAAGCGGCGCGGCTGACCGCGCTATCGATGCTCGGCAGCCTCAAGCGCGCGCTCGGCGACCTCGATCGCATCGCGGCATGGACGCGCGTGCTGGGCATGGTCAACTCCGCGCCCGGATTCAACAGGCAGCCCAACGTCATCAACGGCTTCTCCGACCTGATCATCGACCTGTTCGGCCCCGACATCGGCGCACACAGCCGCAGCGCGGTCGGCATGGCGGAATTGCCGTTCAACATCCCGGTGGAGATCGAGGGTGAAGTGGAGTTGAAGCTTGGATGACAACGAAAATGACGGCTCTTTCGCGGATGAGTCCGTCTCCCATCCATCATGGATCGCGATATCGAGGACATATCCTAGTGAAGATTTTTCTCTGGCTTCTGCTCGCGGCATGCAGTGGAGTGATGGGCTTCTACTACGGCGTGCGCGTCGGAGCGAATTACATCGGCGAATTGACTGCTCGAAATGAAGCAAGCGACTCGCTTTGGACGATGGGTCAGTCACTTGATGTGATGGCCAGGAACGACCTTGCGGCATCGAATGCGAGGCTGCAGGCGGAATTCGAAGCGGCACTCACCAGGCTGGGCACAGTCTCGAAGGCAGTCTCGTATTGGAAATGCAGCGACCGGGACCTCAAGACTCTCGCCGCAGCCCGGGAATTCCGTCAAGCCCATCCCGATAGGAACGACGACCCAAGACAACCCTTCCTGGAGGCTGGGTTGTCTTTCTGTTCCAGAACCGAGCGCCACTAGGTTCCTTCGTGTATCTCTGTGCCCATGTTCTTCCTGCGCACGCAACGTCTTGGTTTCCGCCTTTGGTCCGACACGGACGGCGCGCTTGCGATGACCTTGTGGGGCGATGCCGAGGTCACGCGTCTTTTCGGTGGGCCGTTTTCGGACAATGAAGTTCGCGCTCGCCTCGAACGTGAGGTCGCGCAACAGGCGGACCACGGCGTGCAGTACTGGCCCATCTTCCTGCTGGAGAGCGGCGAGTTCGTCGGTTGCTGCGGCTTGCGCCCCTATCCGTTGGGTGAACCGGCAGGAACTGTTTACGAGGTCGGATTCCATCTGCGGCCGCAATATTGGGGGCGCGGCCTTGCAAAGGAGGCCGCGCGCGCGGTGATCGACCATGCGTTCGATGCCTTGCCGACGACGAGCCTGTTCGCCGGCCATCATCCCGACAATGCAGCGTCGGCTCGCCTGCTGGAAACACTCGGCTTCCGTTACGACCACGATGAGTTCTATCCGCCGACCGGGCGCGAACATCCTTCGTATGTCTTGGTCAATGCCATGGATCGATCAAACAAGAATTCGTGACCGGTCGATTGGTTTTCGGCAGCCCCGCATCCGCCTACACTGCATCCTTCGCCGAATCGGAGTGCGCCATGCGCCATTTGCCTTTGAGCATCGCCCTGTCGCTTTGCGCGCTGGCGATTAGCCCGCGACAGGCGTGCGCCGCAGACAGCGATCCCGCCGCGCAATGGACGACGAAACTCGCGCCGCAGGTGATCGCCTGGCGGCGCGACATCCACCAGCATCCGGAACTCGGCAACCACGAAGTCCGCACCTCGGCGCTGGTCGCCAAGGAATTGCGCGCGCTCGGGCTGGAAGTGAAGACCGGCGTCGCGCACACCGGCGTGGTCGCGTTGCTGAAAGGCGGCAGGCCCGGGCCGAGGCTGGCGATCCGCGCCGACATGGACGGGTTGCCGGTGGTCGAGGAAGTCGACCTGCCATTCAAGTCCACGGTGCGCTCGCAATACAACGGACAGGACGTCGGCGTGATGCACGCCTGCGGCCACGACGGCCACACCGCGATGCTGCTCGGCATCGCGACCGCGCTCGCGGGCATGCGCAAGGACCTTCCGGGCGAAGTCCTCTTCATCTTCCAACCCGCCGAAGAAGGCGTTCCCGCGGGCGAGGAAGGTGGCGCGCCGCTGATGCTCAAGGAAGGCATCTTTCGCGACTTCAAGCCGGATGCGGTGTTTGGCATGCACGTCGTCAGCTCATTGAACGTCGGCACCGTCGCAGTCAGGTCCGGCCCCGCGATGGCCGGCTCGGATACGTTCGAGCTCGTCGTGCACGGACGCCAGACCCACGGTGCGATGCCATGGAACGGCGTCGACCCGATCGTGACCTCGGCCGAGATCATCACTTCGGCGCAAACCATCGTGAGCCGCAAGCTCAACCTCGGCAACGAGCCGGCGGTGCTGACCTTCGGCGTGATCAGGGGCGGCACGCGCTTCAACATCGTGCCGGACAAGGTCGAGATGCAGGGCACCTTGCGCACCTTCGATGCGGACATGCGCCGGCAGGCGATCGACAACCTGAAACTCGTGTCCGAACACGTCGCCGCGGCGAACGGCGCGACCGCCGACCTGACCATACCGGTCGGCACCAACAATCCGGTGCTCATCAATGATGCGGCCCTTGCGGCGCGGGTGAAGGCGAGCATCGGCAAGGCGATCGGCGACGAGCACGTGATCGAAGGCAAGCCGTGGATGGCCTCGGAGGATTTCGCATGGTTCGCGCAACAGGCGCCGAGCGCATATTTCTTCGTAGGATCCACGCCGGTCGGGCAGGATGCGGTGCACGCACCATCCAATCATTCGCCGAAGTTTTTCCTCGATGAGGCTGCGCTTCAGGTGGGCATGCGCAGCATGTTGCAGGCAAGCCTCGACTTCCTTGGAGCAAAATCTTGAAAACGCACCGTTACCTGCGCTGGTTGTTGTTGCTGGGCCTGTTGTTCGCGGCGTCCGCTTTCGCTGCGCCCTTGACCGAGCAGCAGAAAATCGATGCGTTGATCCATGGCGTCGAGACGATGCCGGGCACGCCCTTCATCCGCAATGGAACCGCCTACGACGGCAAGGCGGCGGCCGATCACCTGCGCCTGAAATTGCGCAATTCCTGGGGCCAGATCAAGACCGCGAACGATTTCATCACGCGCATCGCATCGGGCTCATCGATGAGCGGGCAGCCTTACCAGATCCGCATGGCCAACGGAATGACCGAGAATGCCGAGGTCTATTTCCGCGCCGAGCTCAAGCGCATCGAGGCGCAGCAGGCTACGCCTCCAACCAAGCACTGATATGGCTCCGTTCGTGGTGAGCCTGTCGAACCACGCTTTGTGTATCTGCCAAATCAAGAAGGTGGTTCGACAGGCTCACCACGAACGGCTTTGCCACCACGAACGGCACTGATTCTCTTCGCTTCCTCAGAAACGCCCCTGCTGGTAATCCACGAACGCCTGCATGATTTCCTCGCGGGTGTTCATCACGAACGGGCCGTGCCGCGCGACGCTCTCGCGCAGTGGACGGCCAGCGATCAGCAGCAATCGTGCACCACCCTCGCCCGCCGTGACGACGAAGCGGTCGCCGCCGCCGAGTACCGCGAGCTCGTGCGTCGCCAATGCGCGCGCATCGTCGCCTTCGCCGATCGTCGCCGCGCCTTCGAACGCATAGGCGAACGCGTTGTGCCCTTCCGGCAGCGCATGGTCCCAGCGCACGTCGGCAGCGAGCGCGACGTCGAGGTACAGCGGATCGGTCGCCGGCTGTTCGATCGGGCCGCGCACATCGCCAACCGCGCCGGCGATGACCTTCACCGTGACCCCTTCAGCCGGATGCGCGACGGGAATGCGATCGGGCGCGAATTCCTGGTAGCGCGGCGCGTTCATCTTGTCGCGCGCGGGCAGGTTCACCCACAACTGGAAGCCGCGCATGCGTCCGGATTCCTGCTCGGGCATTTCCGAATGCACCAGCCCGCGGCCCGCGGTCATCCATTGCACCGAACCGGGCACGAGCAATCCTTCGTTGCCGTGGTTGTCGCGATGGCGCATGCGGCCGTCGAGCATGTACGTCACGGTCTCGAAACCGCGATGCGGATGGTCGGGGAAACCGGCGAGGTAGTCTTCGGCGCGGTCGGTGCCGAATTCGTCGAGCAACAGGAACGGATCGAGGTCGGGCAACTCGCCCCCACCGATCACGCGGGTAAGCTTGACGCCCGCGCCATCGGACGTGGCGCGGCCGCGCACGGTGCGCAGGACACGGCTGGTTTCGTTCGTTGAAAGCTGGGTCTGCATGCGATCCTCCTCGCGACCTACATGGGTGTGGGCGTCGCAAGGCGTATGGAACGCCTGCGACCTGCGATCCGCGCGTGATGCGCGAATCATGCACCCGATGTGCGGGCTGAGCGGGCACGGGCAAGGCAGTGCGGCGGGAACGGACGGTTCCGTGGGTGCAACGGTGCAGCGCAGGCTGGGCTAGGCGCGCTTGGTGAACACGTAGACCGTCGCTGGCGGAAGGTTGCGCCACGCCGTGGTGCCCTTGCGCACATCCAGCCGGAGCGATTCGACCACTTCCTGCGCGATCGGTACTGCCGGGCCGTAGGTGAACTGCACGAAGCGACCGCCGGGACGCAGGCTCTCGAACGCGGAGGCGACGATGTCGAGTTGCAGGGACTTGGGCATCGACAGCATGCCCAATCCGGAGATCACCCCATCGGCAGGGCCGCGCGCGGCATAACCGCTATCGGCGGCGATCTGCTCGAGCTTGCTGGCATCGCCCTGGACCACATGCACCCGTGGAAACAGCCTCTGCAGGTGCGCATGCAGGTGGGCGTTGAGTTCGACCACCATCAGGTCGTCGCCATTGATTCCATGCGACAGCAGCGCGCGCGTGAAAACGCCGGTGCCGCCGCCCAGTTCGATCACGCGCCGCGCGCCGGACGGCAGCTCGGCGATCATCATCTTCGCCAATTGCTGGCCGGATGGCGTGATCGAAGCCATCTTGATGGGGTTTTTCAGCCATTGCCGGAAGAAGGTCCAGGCGTGGGCTCGGTCGGCTGCGGTGTCGGCGCGGTCGCTCATACGTGGTCCATCATGCCCGTTCGGATGCGTCAGGCGTGTTAAGAAATTGCACGCACTTCATCTTCGCAGCTCCCAGCAGCGATGGATGCGTGGATTGCGCTCGAAATCGACCGGGATCGTCTGCGCGCTGATGTCGCGGATCCGGGCCGCACCTGCCAGGGCTTCCTCGTCCAGGCGGAAGCGCCGGTAGTTGTTCGAGAAATACAGCATCCCGTCCGGTGCCAATCGCGCGAGCCCCGCCTGCAGCAGGCGCACGTGTTCGCGCTGCACGTCGAAATCCTCGGCACGCGCGGAATTCGAAAACGTCGGCGGGTCGCAGAAGATCAGGTCGTATTCGCCGCGTTCGGCTTCGAGCCACGCGATCGCATCGGCCTGCACGAGCCGGTGCGCATGGCCCGTGCGGCCGTTCAACGCGAGGTTCGCCGCGGCCCATTCGAGATACGTCGCCGACAGGTCCACGCTGGTGGTTTGCGCGGCGCCACCGACCGCGGCCTGCACGCTCGCGACACCGGTGTAGGCGAACAGGTTGAGGAAGCGCTTGCCACGCGCCTCGGCGGCCATGCGTGCGCGCAACGGACGGTGATCCAGGAACAACCCGGTATCGAGGTGATCGAACAGGTTCACGCGCAGCCGCGCGGCACCCTCGCGCACGACCAGGTATTCGCCATGTTTCTCGATGGCGCCGTACTTGCTGCCGCCCTTGCCGCGTGCACGGGTCTTGATCGCGATGCGGTCGCGCGGCAGTTCGAACACCTCGCCCGCCGCGCGCACGAGTTCGCCGAAACGGCGACGCGCATCGGCTTCGGGAATCGTCGATGGCGCCTGGTATTCCTGCACGTGCAGGAACCTGCGTGGCGCCGCGACGCCCTCGGCATCCTCGGTATAGACGTCGATCGCGGCCGCGTATTCGGGCAGGTCGGCGTCATAAGCGCGATAGCAGTCGACGCCTTCGCGCTGCCGCCACGGCTTGAGCTTGCGCAGGTTCTTGCGCAGCCGGTTGGCGATCATCTGCGCGCCTTCCGACATCGGCGTGGCGGTGCGTGCGCCTTCGGCAGTTGATGGGGCATCGTCGCGCGAACCTTGTCGCGCGCGCTCGCAGACCAGCAGCATGCATTCGAGTGCGCCGTTGAAGAACGCGTAGCGCTTGTTCGCACGCAGGCCCGTCGCGCGCGCAAGATTTTCGTCACCCGCAAGAATCGTCACACGCCAATCCGGCGTGGCACGTTGCAGGGCATCACCGAGTTCGCGATACAGGCCATCGTCCGCGGCGAGGCGCTGGTCGTATGGCGGATTGCAGATCGCGACTCCCGTAGGTTCCGGCGGCGCTTCCAGCAGGCGCACTGGCGCTACCTTGAACGCGATCGCATCGGCGACGCCAGCGGTTTCGGCATTCGCCATCGCCGCGCGGATCGCGTGCGGATCGGCGTCGGAACCGTGGAAGACCGTCCGCAACGAGGCGCGACCGATGTGCTCGCGCTCGCGCGCTTCGTCGACGAGCCGCTGCCACAACGCGGTATCGAATTTCAGCCAGCGGCTCGGTGCGGCTGCATGGTTGCGCGCAAGCCCGGGCGCGACATCGGCGACCATCAACGCGCCTTCGATGAGCAAGGTGCCGCTGCCGCACATCGGATCGAGCAGCCCGCCGCCATCCTGATAGACCTTCGGCCAGCTTCCGCGCAGCAGCATCGCGGCGGCGAGTGTTTCCTTCAGCGGCGCCTCGTTCTGCATCGCGCGCCAGCCGCGCCGGTGCAGGCTGCCGCCACCGAGATCGACCGACAAGGTCGCGCGGCCCTTGCGCACCAGCAGGTTCAAACGCAGGTCCGGCGCCTCGGTATCGACCGACGGGCGCACGCCGAACTGTTCGCGCAGCCTATCGACTACCGCGTCCTTCACGCGCAGCGCGGCAAAGCGCGCATGGGTGATTGCATCGCCCGATACGTGCGCGTCGACGGCGAGCGTGCCATTCGGATCGAGGTGCTCGGCCCAGTCCAGCGCAGCGACGCCGTCGTAGAGAGCCTGCTCGTCCGCGCATTCGAATTCGACGAGCGGCCAGATCACCCGGCTCGCAAGCCGCGACCACAACACCGCGCGATAGGCCACCTCGGCATCGCCTTCGACATTCGCACCGGCAAGCGCCGCAGTTGCGCGTGTTGCGCCAAGCGCGGTCAACTCGTCGGCGAGAAGATACTCTAGGCCCTTGGCGCAGCTTGCGAAGAATTTCACAATGAGCTCAGGAATTCTTTGAAACGCTCTGCGCAGAACGCGACGTGGTCCGCCAGCCGATGGCTGTCGTTGACCAGGATGAGCTGGTCGCGGCGCGGATGCGCCCAGTCGATGACGGCTTGCGCGGGAATCAGTTCGTCGTCCCAGCCGTGCACGATCGTGGTCGGAATCCGCGCCGCATCCATCTGCTGTGGATAACCCTCGATCCACGGCGGCAGCGCCATCAGGAACAAGCCCGCACACGGCACGTCGCGCGAAACCAGCGCCGACACGAAGGCGCCCATGCTCGATCCGGCCAACACCAGCGGGCCACGCGCGGCTGCAGCGCGCTCACGCAGGATCGCGATGCGCGCGTCGATGTCGCCGAACGCGCCGACCTTGTCGACCGCGAGGTAGTCGGGCCGCTCGGTCGTCCAGCCGAGTTTCTCGGCTGCCGATGCGAGTGCGCTGACCTTGGTCGCCTGCGGGCCACTTTCCAGGCCGTGAGAAAGAATGGCGTGGCCGATCACGGCGCGACCCTTCGGAAATCGGATGAAAACAACATGCGGCGGACTCTTGCGGAAGGCGCCGATGCTAGCATGCGGCATGCCCTCCGACCCCTCCGTGCGCATGGCGCCGCTGCCTTATGAAGACCGGCTCGACGCGCGTGCGCTCGCGCAGATCGACCTCGTCGTGATCCATTGCACCGAGCTGCCCGACCTTGCGATGGCGCGCGAATACGGCGAGCGGATCCTGCATGCCGATTCACGGACCGGCAACAGCGGCCATTTCTACATCGATCGGGACGGAAGCATCGTCCGTTACGTGCGACCCGAGCGCATCGCCCATCATGTGCGCGGATACAACCCGCGCTCGATCGGCATCGAACTCGTCAACACCGGCCGTTATCCCAACTGGCTCGACTCGCGCCACCAGGCGATGGACGAGCCTTACACCGACGCGCAGGTCGCGTCCCTGATCGCACTATTGAATGCGTTGCGCGACGAATTGCCGAACCTGCAATGGATCGCCGGCCACGAGGATCTCGATACCGCCCAGGTCCCGGCCAGCGACGATCCGGCCAGGACCGTCGCGCGCAAACGCGATCCGGGCCCCTTGTTTCCGTGGCCGTATGTGCTCGCCGCGGTGCCGCTGCAACGAATGCCGCCCGTCCCCGGTGGACCGGCATCCATCACCAGCTGAATCCTCCGCCCACGCCCACGCTGCTTTCGCCACTCGAGAACGATCCCCCGATCGCGATGTTCGCGTGGCTGTTGAACGCATGCTGGATTCCAAGCGCGCCGGCCGCCTGGCCACCCTGGAATCCGGTGCCC
>Ga0105248_10008463_pt1 | contig 11289 bp, 8 predicted proteins | sample KBSS34metaG_FD_81524 | JGI IMG/M metagenome (GOLD analysis project Ga0105248, IMG submission 81524) | Switchgrass rhizosphere microbial communities from Kellogg Biological Station, Michigan, USA - KBS S3-4 metaG | ecosystem: Host-associated > Plants > Roots > Rhizosphere > Soil | place...
AACTCGACGACTATGGCGCGTTCGCGGCGATCTACGGCGCCAAGGGCCTTGCGTACATCAAGGTGAACGATGCGAGCAAGCCCGGCGAGGAAGGACTGCAATCGCCGATCGTCAAGTTTCTGTCGCCCGACGTGCTGCGCACGATCCTCGCGCGCACCGGCGCGGCGACCGGGGACGTCATCTTCTTTTGCGCGGACCGCGCCAAGGTCGTCAACGACACGCTCGGCGCGCTACGCGCTCGCATCGGACACGACCGCGGGTTGTTCGATGAAGAATGGCGGCCGCTTTGGGTCGTCGACTTCCCGATGTTCGAGCAGGATGAAACGAGCGGCGCATGGGCCGCGCGCCATCACCCGTTCACCGCGCCGAAGGAAGGTCACGAGGCGCTGTTCGCAAGCGACCCGGGAAACGCGCTCGCGAAAGCCTACGACGTCGTGCTGAACGGCTGGGAGATCGGTGGCGGATCGATCAGGATCCATCGTCCCGAGGTCCAGGCGCGCGTGTTCGAATCGCTCGGCATCAGCGTCGACGATCAGCGGCGCAAGTTCGGCTTCCTGCTCGACGCGCTTCAGCACGGGGCCCCGCCGCACGGCGGCATCGCGTTCGGCCTCGATCGCATCGTCACGCTGATGGCGGGAGCGGAGTCCATTCGGGACGTCATCGCCTTTCCGAAGACGCAGCGAGGCCAGGATTTGCTGATCGACGCGCCCGCGCCGGCAACCGAGGGGCAGCTTCGCGAGCTCCACATTCGAGTCCGGCCTTCGGACGCGGTGAAGGCGACCAGCTGACGCGCTAAACTGCGGGCATGCGCCGCTTGCTGCTCGCCAGGTTCCCGCATACGCCCGTTTGCGTAGAACCGCCGAGCGCAGTCGCGCTGGCGGCTGCCCGCACGCTGGTGGCTGCGTTCTGGCTGTGCGCGTTCGTGCTCGCCGTTGCGCCGGCCGCTGCACTTGCGCGCGAACGCATTGCGGACCCGAACGACATCGCCGTTGCGCAGCTACCAGCCGAAGCGCGGGACGTGCTCGTTCGCGTGCGCGCAGGCGGACCCTTCCCGTTCGAGCGCGACGGCGCAACGTTCGGCAACCGCGAACGTCTGTTGCCGGTTCGCAAGCGCGGGTTCTATCACGAGTACACGGTCGAAACGCCTCGCGCGCGCAATCGAGGTGCCCGACGGATCATCTGCGGCGGCCCCCGGCGCGCGCCCGAAGTATGCTATTACACCGACGACCATTACGCGTCCTTCCGGAGGATACGCGAATGAAGTTACCCGATCTCAGTCGCGTCGACGACGCGGGCGTGCTCGAATACCACGGGCATCCGGATGCGATCGCCGCGGCGGCCAATCATGCGAAGCTCCGTTACCTGAACGTCGATCTCGCGCACGCCGACGACAAGCCGACGTTGTTCCACGAGCTCGCCAAAGGGCTCGAGCTTCCCGATCACTTCGGCAACAACTTCGACGCGCTCGCCGATTCGCTCGAAGATCGCGATTGGCTGGGCAAGACGGGCTGCGCGATTCGGCTTGGTCACGCGACGCATTACCGCAAGACGCACCCGACCGACTGGGGAACGCTCGAAGAGATATTGGCGGAAGCGTCGACGTTCTGGCGCGAGCGCAACCGGGCGTTCTGGGTGCTCGTGAGCTAGCTTCCGTCGAGTTCGCGAGACAGGTCTACGCGTGCCGTACAAGCAGCCGGTGTCCGTCCTCGTCATCGTGCATACGTCGGATCTGCACGTGCTCCTGCTCGAGCGCGCCGACTTTCCAGATCATTGGCAATCGGTGACCGGCAGTCATGACGAAGACGAGGATCTGCCGGCGACGGCGCGACGTGAAATGCTGGAGGAAACGGGCATCGACAGCGATGTGTACGGGGGTCCGCTGGATTGGGGGCTCACCCAGCAATACGAAATCTTTCCGCAATGGCGACACCGCTACCCGCCAGGGACCACACACAACACCGAGCATGTGTTTTCGGTCGACGTGCGCACGCAAGTGCCGGTCACCCTCGCGCCTCGCGAACACGTTCGTCACGCCTGGCTTCCGTGGCAAGCAGCCGCTCCGCGATGCTTTTCCTGGTCGAATCGCGACGCGATCCTGGCGTTGCCCTCCCGCGTCCGGCAGTCCGCATGACCCTTCGCCCACGACTCCTGTAAGGATGGCTCAGTTGATCCGATGCGCACCTGTGCTGCTTCTGCTGCTCGGCGCCTTGCACCACGCGACCGCGCAGACGGTGCTGGACGTCGCTCCCACATCCCAGCCGATCATTACGATCACCGCATCGGCCACGAGCGACGTCGCCAACGATCGGATGCACGCGATGCTGCGTGCCGAGGCGGACAACGCGGATGCGGCGCAGGCGGCCAGCGACGTCAACGCGCGCATTGCGCGGGCGCTGTCGCGCGCGCGTTCGGTCAACGGCATCGATGTCTCGACCACCGGCTACAGCTCGTTCCAGATCACGGAGCCCAATCAGCCGCCGCGGTGGCGGGTATCGCAGACGCTCGTGCTGGAAGGCAGCGACTTCGCGACGCTCGCGGGGCTCGTCTCCAAGATGCAGGCGACGGACAATCTCGTGTTGTCCTCGCTGACCTTCACGGTGAGCGCGGCCACTCGGCGCGCCGCGGAGGACGCGCTGACGCAGCAGGCGATCAAGAACTGGCAGCAGCGCGCACAGAACGCAGCGCAGGCCTTCGGCTCGGCCGCCTGGCGCGCGGGAAGGATCACCATCCAGACGAATGACTACGGACGTCCTCAGCCGATGATGCGTGCATCGGTCGCTGCCGCCGACGCCCGCGCGCCGGTCGCCGTCGAAGGCGGGATGAGTGAAGTGACGGTGACCGTGAGCGGCGAAGCGATCCTCGACACGATGCGCGCGGGACGCTGAAACGCACGTGCAAGCAGGTCCGGCGCTCGACGAGCGACGGCGCATTTTGGGATGCTCAGCGGATGGCGAATTCGACGCGCGTAGGCGCCCCGCCATCACCGATGCCCTCCGCCGTCAGCTTCGGAGCGACGACGAACACGCGCTCCGCGGCCACGCCGCCCTTGCCCGCCAACCATGCCTTCACGGTCTGTGCACGACGATTCGCAAGCGTCGCCAGTGCCTCGTCGTCAACGCGGTAACTGGCAAGGAGCAGCGCTTCCATCTCGGCCGGCGGTATCGTCTTCGCCATGCCGACGATGTTGCGCGGTTTGTCCAGCAAGTCCGTGTCGCGATAGACCGCGGCGAGCAGCTTCGGGTATTCGTCGGCGCCGATGGCGACATCATCCTGCGCGGTCGTGGATTCGCCTTCGGCGGCGCGAATCTTCTGTTTCTGCGCATGCAGTGCACGCTCGAGCGTCGCGGCCTTCAGCCCGTCTCGATCGACGTTGGCGATTGCACGTCCGCCCGCGTCGATTTTCAGGCCGGGCCGATCCGTCAGCGCCTTGGCGAGCGTGACGAGTTTCTGTTCTGCGCTCTCCGACAGGTCTGCGCGACCCGCCGCAAACTCGATGTAGGCGAGCTGCTCGCCGCCGCCGCCCGCGATCGCACCGAGAAGCGCGAACGGCGCGGTCACCGCCTTCGTAATCAGGTTGACGAAGATCTGGACGAGAACTCCCCATACCGAGAACTTCGGATCATCGAGCGTGCCTGCGATCGGGAGATCGAGATTGATGACACCGTTGCGGTCCTTGAGCAGAGACACCGCGAGCAGCACCGGAAGCTTGGTTGCCGTCGGGCTATCGACGTGCTCGCCGAACGTGAGCTGATCCAGCTTGAGCTTGTTCGTCGCCGCGAGCTTGCGATCGTCGACGCGGTAATGCACTTCCAGCGAGAGCTTGCCTTTCTGAATGCCGTAGCCCGCGTATTTGAGCGAGTAGGGCGTCAGCGGCGGCAAGTCGACATCCGTTGCGCGTCCTGTGAGATCGAGCTGGAGCGTTTTTGCAAACGGGTTCAGCGTTCCGCGAACATCGAACGGAGCGGTCGACTCGACCCGCCCGGCGATCTGGACGTCTCCCGCCTGGCGCGCGGAGAGCGCCGAGACACCGCCCGCAACGTCCGTGAGATGCGCGTTGTAGTTCGGCTGAACGAAGAGGTCGGAGTATTCGACCTCGCCGTTCGAGAGCTCGACGCGTCCGATCGAAACGGGCACGTCCCGCTCCGCGTCGCCTGATGGCAGCTCCTTGGTCGTAACGTTTGCGGCGGTTCTCGGCGTTGCCGCCGGAACGGACTGCTGAGCCGCGATCGACTCCGGCTGCAGCAGTTTCTGCAGATTCAGCGTCGCGTCCGCGTTCAGGATGAGGCGCGCATAGAAGGCGTCCATGCCAATGCTGCCGATGCCGATCGCGAGCGGCTCGGACTTCGCGTCGATCGCCTTGATCGCCAGCGTCTTCCAGCGCATCAGCTCGTTGGACGTGGGACGGTCGAGCGAATCGAAATCGCCGATCGAGATGTCGCCCTTGTAACTCCAGCGAAGCGCGTTCGAGGGCGGCACATCGACGACGAGCCGGCCCTTTGCTCCGACGGTTCCGCGCGTCACGAGGACGTTGGTTTGAGCCTCGAAATAGGGACGAAACGGCACGAGGTCCACACTGGAGGAATCGAGCATCCAGTCGGCCGCGAACGGCTCGGCGACGACTGCTCCCTTGATACGCACCGTGCCTTTCGAGCCGATGCGCGCAGTGGCGTCGACCGCGGCTTTCGTGCCGGGCGTGCTGGCGAAGTTCTCGATCGTCGCGCGCGCTTCCGGTATACGCAGCCTGACGGGTTTCGGTGCCGCTCGATCCTCGAAATCCGCGGCGATGCGCTCCAGCACGAGCTTGCGGATCAGCAACGCGAAGGTGTCGTCGGAGGACGATGTGGCCTTCGCCGCGCGCGTGGTCGGCGGATCGCCTTCGGAGTGACGCACCAGGCGCGCGAAATTGAATGCGCCCCCCGGCTCGCGCACGATGCGCAGCGTCCCCTGCTGCAATGCAGCGTGCTCGATTGTCACGTCGTGCTTGCCTGGATCGAAAGCGATGCCGCCGGCATCGATACGCGCGACGCGCCACAGCGCATCCTTTTCACCGCGGATCGCCGTTTCGAGATCGTCGATCGCGGCTTCCCCTTTCGTCAGCGTGAAGCGTGGGGTATCGCCGCTGTCTGCGATTTCGAGGTCTCCGGCAAGATCGAGGGTGCCGCGTCGCACGTCGAGGTTCAGGACCGATGCGTAATACGGATACAGCTTGGCGAGGTGAAACGTCTTGAACGCGAATCGGCCGCGCGCGCTGCGCGCGGACAAGTCGACCTCGCTTTCGAGCTCGAGGTGCGCACCGTCGTCGACGTCGAACCGTGCGGCGACGCTGCCCGGTTTACCGGAAGACGCAATCTGCCTGGCATCGGCACCGACGTGAGTCAGGACGACCTCGAGCGCCGGCGACACCGCGCCGTCGGCCACGCGCAGCGTTCCGTCGACAACGCGACCCTCGGCAATGCTGAACGTCCACGCTGGCGTGGTCGCGGGCGCAGCCGGCCCTTGGGCGGCGGCGAGTCGGATCGCTTCGAGCGTTCCATCCGCGTCGCGATGCAGGTCGGCAACGGGGGCTTCCACGACCACCCGCGCCAACTCGAGCGAGCGCGCGAGCCAATCGAGCTTGGTCACCGCAACGTCGAGGGACTTCGATGACGCGATCGGCGTGCCGTCGCGGCGCGTGACGGCGAGGCGGTCGACGCGCACTTCACCGGAAAGCGCGAGCGTGCGTGCGACGCCCTTCTCGGTGACGAAGGCAAGCTTGAGACGCGTGGTAAGCGCACCGTCTTTCAGCTTCATGCCGCCGGGCAGCGAGAAATACTGCGCGTATCCCGGAAGCGGCAAGGCGTCGAGGTTCCATTCGAGCGTCGCCTCCCGGGTATCGATGAACGGCGACGTGGAATTTCCGCGCAGGTTGAAGCGCGCGCCGTCGATGGCGCCGTCGAGACGCGGCGTCACGAGGATTTGCGCGTCGTGGGGAAGGCTCGACAGGAACGGAATGCCGATGCCCATGCTGGAGACGACCACCTTTCGCCGATTTGGTTGATCGTCGAACGAAATCGTTCCATTGTCGACTTCGACGTTATTGATCGAAAAGAGTCTTGGCGGACCCGCAGGTCCGGAGGTCGCCTTCGCAATCAGGTCGTCGATGTTGTACGAGCCATCGGCGTTGCGGACGATATCGACTTGCGGGCGCACGAGCCGCACGGCGTCGAATACCGGTGCGAGATAGCGCAGCGAGGCGGGCGAGACGTCCACGTCAAGCCTCTCGAAGCGGACGAATGTCTGCTGGGGCGCGCGGTCGGCGACTACGAAATCGCTGAGCCGGCCCCGCCAGGTAAACGGGTTGAATTCGAGCCTGCCGAGCGTTGTCGACCGCTCGAGCTGCTGCGTCAGCGTCGCTTCGAGCCTCGGCTTCGCAATGAGCGGCAAGACGAGAAAACCGAGCAGCGCGTATACCGCCACGAGCACGGCGACGGCGACCGCCCCATTGCGGATTACGCGAGGCCACCTCGATGCGCGGGCTGCCTTGTTGGAGGTAGCGTTCGAGCTGTCGCGCGGGTCGGCCCTTTTCTTCACGAAGAACATGAACGCGCGTCTTGCAATCGTTTACGCCGTCGAGCAATTGTAGGCTCAAATCCAGCGGGCGTAGAATCCCCGAGACCACCACGCCGGCGTGGACAACAAAAAAAGCCCAGGATGGAACTCGATCCGGTATTCCTGTCGCGCGTTCAATTCGCGTTCGTCATCGCGTTTCACATCCTGCTGCCCGCGTTCACGGTCGGGCTCGCGTCGTTCATCGTCCTGCTCGAAGGATTGCACCTTTTCCGCCGCAATCCGGTTTACCTCCGGCTGTCGGTCTTCTGGACGCGCATTTTCGCCGTCTCGTTCGGCATGGGCGTGGTATCGGGCATCGTAATGCCCTTCCAGTTCGGCACCAACTGGAGTCGCTATACGGATGCGACCGGCAACGTCCTGGGTCCGCTCTTTGCGTACGAAGGTCTGGTTGCGTTCTTTCTGGAGGCAGGCTTCCTCGGCATCATGCTTTTCGGGCGCAAGCGCGTGCCCGCGTGGGCACATTTCTTTTCGAGCATCATGGTTGCGGCTGGAACGCTCTTCTCCTCGTTCTGGATTCTCGCGGCCAACAGCTGGATGCAGACGCCGGTGGGTCACGAAGTCGTCGATGGCCGCTACGTCCCGGCCGACTGGCTCACGATCATCTTCAATCCGTCATTCCCGTATCGACTGGTGCACACGGTCACGGGGTTCTACCTGACCACCGCGTTTGCCGTGCTGGGCGTGACCGCATGGCATCTGAAGCGCGGCAGGCACGTCGATGAAGCGCGCACGGTGCTCGATATGACGGTGATCTTCATCGCGATCTTCGTCCCTATCCAGATCATCGCCGGCGACTTCCATGGGATCAACACGCTGCACCATCAGCCCGTCAAGCTCGCGGCAATGGAGGGCTTGTGGGACACGCAGGCCCGCGCCCCCGCGGTCCTGTTTGCAATTCCGGATGAAAAGGCCGAGCGAAACCGCGCGGAGGTGTCGATCCCGGCGCTCGCAAGCATTTATCTCGGGCATTCGACCGATGCGGTGATCAAGGGACTGAAGGAAGCGGCCCCCGCCGAGCGGCCGCCCGTTGCACCGGTGTTCTATGCGTTCCGCATCATGGTAGGGATCGGCCTGCTGATGCTGGCGACCGCGTACTGGGGGCTGTTGCTCCGCATCCGAGGCAGGCTGCACACGACATCGACTTACCAGAACGCCTGCATTGCGATGCTACCCGCGGGCTTCGTTGCCGTGCTCGCCGGTTGGACGGTGACGGAAGTGGGACGCCAGCCGTGGGTCGTGTACGGCCTCCTCCGCACGCGCGATGCGGTGTCCCCATCGCTCACCGGCAGCGACGTGATCATGTCGATCGCGCTGTACGTCGTCGTCTATCTGATTGTCTTCGGATCGGGCATCTTCTACATGGCGAGGCTCGCACGAGCGGGTCCCCCTGAGCACGTCGAAACCCGCGAACCCACGCTCGGCGAACGGCCTGCGAGGCCGTTGTCCGGCGCCGAGGCCGAGGCGTAGCGATGCACATCGACCTGGTGCCCATCTGGACGCTGATCCTCGGCGTTTCCGTTTTCATGTACGTCCTGCTCGACGGATTCGATCTCGGCATTGGGATCCTTTATCCGATGGCCCACGGAGATGACGCGCGGTCCGTGATGATGAACACGATTGCGCCTATCTGGGACGGCAACGAGACGTGGCTGATCATGGGCGGCATGGGCCTCCTCGCCGCATTTCCACTGGCGTTCGCGATCATCGTTCCCGCGCTTTATTTTCCGCTCCTGCTGATGCTTCTCGGCCTGATCTTTCGCGGGGTGGCCTTCGAGTTCCGACTGAAGAAGACGAGCCATCGGAGATGGTGGGACCTGTCGTTTTTCGCGGGCTCGACCGCGGCAACGTTCTTCCAGGGTGTCGTCCTCGGCATGTATGTCGAGGGCTTCACGGTCACCGGCCGCGCGTTCTCGGGGACGAGCTTCGATTGGGCGCGGCCGTTCCCGCTGGCGACCGGCGTGGGCCTGCTGTTCGGCTACGCCATGCTCGGCGCGACGTGGCTCGTGATGAAGACCGAAGGCGACCTTCAACAGTGGGCACGACGATGCGCCTTGATCGCGCTTTACGGCGTGCTGGCGTTCATCGCGATGGTGAGCGTCGTGACGCCGATCCTGCATCCCCAGATCGCCGAACGCTGGTTCAGCACGCCCAATATCTATTACCTGGCACTCGTGCCGTTGATAACCGCTGCCATTGCGCTCATCGCGTGGCGGGCGTTGCGCCGAAATGCCGACTACATGCCGTTCATTGGGGCGATGGGTCTCTTTGCCATGTGCTACCTGGGACTCGGGATCAGCTTGTTCCCGTACGTCGTCCCGTATTCAGTGACGTTGTGGGATGCCGCCGCCGTGCCGTCGGCACAGATGTTCCTGCTCATCGGCACGCTGTTCCTGCTGCCCATCATCTTCATGTACCTGGGCTGGTCCTACTACGTGTTCCGCGGCAAGGTGACCGCGGATGTCGCTTACCACTAGCACACGATGGCCGCGGCTGATTACAAGACAAGTCTCATCGTGGGGGCCGGCCAGGGCCTCAGCGCCTCGCTTGCACGACTCCTGGCGAGATCGGGGCTCACGGTCGCGCTCGCCGCACGAAATCCACAGAAGTTGCAACCGCTCTGCAGCGAGACCGGCGCCACTGTCTTCGAATGCGACGCGCAGGACGAGACGCAGGTCGCGCGGCTGTTCGACGATGTGGAGAGACAATTCGGCTCGCCGGACGTCGTCATCTACAATGCGAGCGGCCGCGTTCGCGGCCCGTTCACATCGCTCGATCCCGAGGAAGTGCGCCGAACGCTGATGATCAGCGCATTCGGGGGCTTCCTGGTTGCGCGGCGGGCCGTTCCGGGCATGCTCGCCAAAGGCTTCGGCGCCGTGTTGTTCACCGGCGCATCAGCAAGCGTCAAGGGCTACGCGCAGTCGGCGCCGTTCGCCATGGGCAAGTTCGCGCTGCGTGGCCTGGCGCAGAGCATGGCGCGCGAGCTCGCGCCGAAGGGCATCCACGTGGCGCACTTCGTGATCGATGGCGCGATCCGTCCGCGCGATCGCAGCGATGACGCGGATTCGATGCTCGACCCCGACGCCATCGCTCGAACCTACGTCGAAGTGCTGATGCAGCCGCGGAGCGCGTGGACTTGGGAGGTGGAGCTCCGGCCCTGGGTCGAGCGCTTCTGATCGGCACCGTCACCGCTCGGATTTCATCCGGGCAGCAACGTCGTAATACTTCCATTGATAGCGTAGCAGCGGATCCGGCTTGAATCCCCGAAGCCAGGGTTGCGCAACGACGTTGCCGTACGAATGCACGGTAATGATCCACGGCGCATACGCGTGAATGACGTCGTTCATTTTCCGGAACAGCATGGTGCGCTCGGCCGCATCGGCCGCGCTTCGCGACTGCTCGTAGAGCCGATCGAATTCGGCGAGCCGAAACCGTGCGAAATTCGAAGCACCGATGTTTCCGCTGTACAGCAGCGTGTAGAACGCGTCGGCGTCCGGTATCGATGCGACCGTGCCCAGCCCCCACATCATGAGCTGCCCCGCGTTCGCCATGCGGTTGAGCTCCGGCCACTTCTGCTTCACGAAGGCGATTCGAATGCCGATCGCGTCCATCTGCCGCTTCCACAACTCGTCGGCGGCCCGAGCGCCGGCGTCCGTTGTCGACCCCATCACGACCGTCAAACGCTTGCCGTCCGGCGTCTCACGATAACCGTCGCCGTCGCGGTCCTTGTACCCGAACTTGTCGAGCAGCGCGCGCGCTGCGACCGGGTCGTAGGCATCGACGGCTGGGATTGTCGCCTCGTGGCCGGCGAATCCGGGCGGTGGAAGTTGCGCGGCGGGCACGGCCTGTCCGTGCCGTAACGTGCGGATGCTGGTCTTGCGGTCGTAACTCAACGCAATGGCCCGGCGCAGAGCGATCTTGTCCGGCGCAACTCCACCGACGAGCGGATCGTCCATGTTGAAGAAGACGTAGTAGACCGCCGGATCGATCGTCCGGTGGAGCGCGATGCCGCGCTGCACGTATTCCGGTTTCAAGGCTTCTCCCGTCAAGACGAGATCCGCGACGCTGTACGGCACCTCCACGTAGTCGAGCTTGCCCGTTTCGAACAGCAACAGGCGCGGTTGCGCCTCCTCCACGATCTCGATCTCCACGCGGTCCGAAAGCGGCAGCGGCTTGCCGACGAGGTCGGGGGCAAGCGCGGCGTCGTTCGGCCCGCTGCCCGCCCCGGGTGCCGGGTACAACTCCTTGCGGAACGCGCGGTTCGCCTCGAGCACGATCCTGCGTCCACGGTTCCATTCCTTGAGCCGATAGGCGCCGGTACCGACCGGGTGCTCCATGACGCGATGCGATGCGTCCTGGTTTGCAGCGACGACCTCGCGCGCAACGGCCGACAACGCGACATAGGTGAGCCAATGCTGAAAGACGTAATGCGGGTTCCGGAACCGGAAACGCAGTGTGTAGCGGTCGAGCACCTGCAACCCTTCGATAGGCGCGTCATAGTCGAGCTCGCCCGTACGCCGGGCAGCGGCGAGGGCTTCGTCGAGACCGACGAGCTGGTGCTCGAAGATGAACAGTGAAGGCGACCGGACGCGCGGATCGAAGATGCGCTTGATGCTGTACGCGTAATCGCCGGCGGTCAGCTCGCGCGGCTTGCCCCTGAACGCGGGATCGTCCGCGAAGAAT
>Ga0105248_10008465_pt1 | contig 11289 bp, 3 predicted proteins | sample KBSS34metaG_FD_81524 | JGI IMG/M metagenome (GOLD analysis project Ga0105248, IMG submission 81524) | Switchgrass rhizosphere microbial communities from Kellogg Biological Station, Michigan, USA - KBS S3-4 metaG | ecosystem: Host-associated > Plants > Roots > Rhizosphere > Soil | place...
CGAGGCGCTCGCGGCCGCGCACGATACCGGCATTACCCATCGCGACTTGAAGCCGGAGAACATCCTGCTTACTCCCGAGGGACGAACCAAGATTCTGGACTTCGGCTTGGCTCAAGTCGTCAAACCACCGGAACCGGGCCATGAAAAGGAGGTCCGGACAGTGACGAATCCCGGCATTCCAATGGGCACGCCGGGATACATGGCGCCGGAACAGGTCCGCGGCCAGCAGGTGGATCATCGCGCGGATATCTTCAGCCTGGGCGTGATCCTTTACGAGCTTCTGGCCCACAAGCCCGCGTTTGAAGGTCCCTCCTCGATGGAAGTGATGCACGCCATCGTGGCCGAAGAGCCGGCGGAGTTGCCGGAGAACGTCCCCGATGGTCTGCGTCGTATCGTGAAACGGTGTTTGGATAAGAAGCCTCCGCAGCGTTTCCAAGCCGCTCGCGATCTCGCGTTCTCGCTTCGGTCGTTCGGACCGTTAACGGTAGGCACGTCAGCGAAAGCGCCGATTGCTCCTGCTCGCAACAAGATGTTATGGCCGCTGGTAGCGGGGTTGGTTGCGTTAGCCGTGGTCGCCGCTGCTGCCTTGCTGACGCGCACGTCCTCTTCGACCGACATCTCGCACTATCACTTCACGCCCTTCGCTTATACCGAGGATCAGGAGTACGCAGGATCGTGGTCGCCCGATGGGGGCAGCATCGCGTTCGTGCGCCAAACTCCGGAGGGAACCCGTCTGATGGTGCAATCGCTCGATGCGACCAATCCCACGCAGCTCGCTGGTCCCGCGAATCAACCGGCCTGGGCGCCCGACGGAAAACGGATCTATTTCTTAGGCAGGGGTGGCGTTTCTGCAATAAGTCCGGCAGGCGGCCAGCCCGAGCAGGTTCTGCAAAACGCAAATGCCTTCCACGTCTCGCCCGATGGGAAATCGTTGGCGATCTGGAGACCCAACCGCACGCAGGAAGATGGAGTGCACTACTCGGTCTGGATTTCGTCGCCTCCGGGTGCAATGCCAGTCGAGTACGCGCCCGCGCCCTTCGCGGTGCGGACTCCGTTCACTCCGGTATATCTCCGCTTCTCGCGCGACAGTAAGCAGCTCTACCTTTCCATGTATACGGATAACGGCGCGGAGACATGGCTGCTCCCTTTCCCGGCCGGAAGCGGCCAGCCGAGGCGGATCTTTCAGAACATGACTTGGAATCGTCCGGTGGCGGGCTCCTGGATGCCCGACAACCGGCATATGGTGCTGTCCGGCAACGCAGCGCCGGCCACCTCCGAGCAACTTTGGCTCGCCGACATTCGGAGTGAATCGCTCACGCGTATGATGGCATGGCCCGAGGGCGGCCAGGCAACACCATCCGTTTCTCCCGACGGCAAACGGTTGCTGTTCGCGCACGTGGAGCGGGATCGCGATATCGTCGAGCTGCCCTTGGATGGATCGGCGTCGCGAACCTTGCTCGCCACCAGCCTTCCCGAATTCAGCCCCGCCTGGTCGCCTGTGGACGACCAGTTCGCGTATCTGACGCGCCGCAACGGGACCGACGAACTATGGGTGCGGAGCGCGGAGGGCAACTGGGATCGTCCAGTGGTCACAGCAAAGGATTTCCCGACGCTGGAGGCTCTGATCAGCCCGGTCTTTTCGCCGGACGGAACTCGCATCGCCTACACCGCGTTGTTGGCGGGCGCCGTGCAACGCCGGAGCCTGGCGATCTCACCCGTGGGTGGCGGAACCCCCACGATCGTCGCCAATGGCTACGCTCCAAGCTGGTCGCCGGACGGGGCTTCGATAGCGCTGCTGTGGATCAAACCCGACGGGACGATCTCCGTCGCCGACATGAAATTGGGATCGAATCAGACGCCCGTAGAGCTGATTCGTGGCGGAGGAGGTCCGCCGGTCTGGTCACCCTTGGGGGATTGGATCGCCAGTTCGACTTTTCGGGGCGTCGAGTTGCGTTCGCCAGATGGACAAAACATGCGCGTCTTGCCCAGCTTAGGAGGCCCCCAAACACCGCTCGCATGGTCCAGCGACGGAAAAACGCTGTATGGCCTGTCCTACACCGGTAACGATCCGCCTGCGCTGTCATCTCTGGACCTTAAGACGGAAGCGATCAAGAAGGTCGCCGAGTATTCCCTGGGGTTTCAGCCACTGCTCGAAAACACCTACACCGGCAGCATTCGTTTAAGCCTTTCCCCGGATGGCAAGAGACTGGCCGTCGGCACCGCGACGAATCGGGCGGACCTGTGGATTCTGGACGGTTTCGCGCGGTAAACACCTTCGCGGTAGTAACATCTAAGTAGCGCCGCCCGAGATTTTCCGGTTAACCTAAATCCCTCCCGCCGCGTCCACTGGAGAGTGCCCATGCGAGTCACTAGATTTCTTCTCGTTTTCCTTACCATCATCATCTTCGCCGCGACCGTCTCAGCCCAGTCCACACCCTGGGAATCCAGCGGCAACGTTCTGTTGTCCGGGACGTTTAACTTTCGCCAAGTGGCGTGGTTTATAAGCGATCCTTTAGGTAATTTCGATCCGCGCCTCCTAAACGAAGCTGTCACCCTGTACGGCAACATCACTTTCGACGGATTGCGCGACGTCAATGGAAATGGACACTATACTTTGCTGGCGTCTAACTTCGATTCATCGGTCGGAGTGCTCCAGCAGTTTTCCACCAGCGGCACTTACAGGATCTCGGCCAGCGGACTGGGTTTCTTAACCAACCCGATCTTCACTAACGGAGGCGCGGTGTGGGGCACGGTTTCGAACGGCATCTTCATCGGCAGCAGCACGGAAGACGGCGTGAACGATCTGTTCGTGGCCGCGAAGACACCAGCTACTATACCGACCGCCGCGACCTTCACTGGCAGCTACGCCGTCGCCGAAATGAATTTCCCTAGTCTCAGCTTGGCCACGGTCCGGGACGCCATGTTCCAGATGAATCCGGACGGCGCCGGAAACCTGGGGACGCTAAACGTCACCGGATACATCGGCAACGGCAACGCCGCCGTCACGCAGACCATCACGGGCGCGAGGTACTCGTTCAACGCGAGTGGCCTCGGAACGCTGACTTTCGGCGGTACGCTAACCAATCAGAACCTGGTGGCGGGCTCGCGGCTGTTCTACATGTCGCCCGACAAACGCCTCATCTTCGGCGGCTCTGTCGCCGGTTTCGACCTGTTCGTCGGAGTGCTCGCTCCCCCTACCACCACCGCGCCGCCGGATCTGCTCAGCGGTTTGTATTATCAGGCGGGCGTGGACGAAGACCTCTCTAATCTAAGCGCCGGAGCTTCCAACTTAAGCAGTTACTTCGGTTCATTCCAGGCGACGGGCGGGACCATCGTTGGCCACCAGCGGTTGCTAACCGGATATAACGGATCGCTGGCCAACTACACGGCGTTTGACTACACCTATTCGGATACTCTTTTAGTCAACACCGACGGGACTCAGAACGATTTCTTCGGGCAGCATCATGTGATCGGCGCGGGCGGCGACATCCGCGTCGGAATCGGCCAGGGTGTGGTTCCCGGAATTAACGTGGCCTTGCGCGCGCCGGCTTTCACGGGTCCTGGAGTGTTCCTCAGCCCCACCGGTGCTATCAATTGGTTCAGTTCTGCCCCGTTCAGCGTGGGCGTTTCGCCGGGCGCCTTCGTGGCGTTATCGGGAACGGGGCTGGCGAATGTAAACCTAACGAATCCGGCTATGCCCTTTACCCTTGGAAACGTCCAAGTGGTGGTTAACGATCGCGCTGCGCCGATTTACCGTGTGAGCCCGACCTCCATTATTTTCGTGGTTCCGTACGCTACAACTGGGACGGTAGCGTCGATCAAGGTCATCAATAACGGTGTTGCATCGGACACCAGGACGTTCTTCGCGACCCTGACCACTCCTGGCGTGCTCGCCGACAACGGCGGCGCGGGCCGCGTGACTGCTCAGCATCTGGACTTCTCTCTGGTGACGACTGCGAATCCCGCCAAGCCGGGCGAGATCATCCTGTTCTATGTGGAGGGACTCGGCGCCGTAAATCCTGCGGTTGCGGATGGCGTTGCAGCTCCCCTCACTCCGTTAAGCCCAGTGGTGGCGAATCTGGCGGCTACCGTGGATGGGGTGCAGACGCCCATTATCTTCGCGGGCCTAACCCCAACCTTGATCGCCGACTATGCCTTCATCACCACTATTCCGGTTGGTACGGTGCCGGGGGACGCGTTCCTGAATATCGCCGGACCGGATTCACTTACGTCCGAGGCGACGGTCCCGATTGGCGGCACCACGCTTATATCGCAACCTGAGTCGGAAGGCGTCCAAGCTGAGCAAGTTCGCGGCCCCAGAGCAGCAAGGCCACCCCACGTGATTGCACAGACGGAGTCCCCACAATCGGCGGGAGGCCCCGTAATGGTCGCCACGCCTTGGGGCGGAGCAGTCCCGGCCCGGCGGATCGATACGGACAATCTGACCGGCCGCTAACGGGAAGGTGGGGCAGGCAATCCTGCCTGCAGCCGCCTTTCCAGGCGGCTCCTGAGGGTGTGTACACTTCCTGGGACCGCCGGGTAGAAACCCGGCCGCAGCCAGGATTGGCTGCCCCACGTTGTCACCCATGTGTCTAGTAGTACAAAAAGAAAACCCGCCACGCCCCTTTCAGGAGCCGTGACGGGTTTCTTGCTTACCTTGCCTTACGCTACCGAGCCAGCGGATTCGGCCGGAGCTGGAACTTCACTAGCTTCCCTTTAGTCCCTTTTCCGCCCTCAATCTGCCACACGAAGTGCGTGCCGTAGTTAGAATAGAGCGCACGCCCCTTCCAGCCGGCATTGGGATCGTCGATACGCCCATCCATGCCGCGCGCGTAGAAGCCGAGCGGATACGGGATGGTGAAGTAGGTCCACTTCTTGGTCGCCGGATCCAACGCAATCAGCGAGTCGGAGTCGGATCCCGTTAGGAACGGCGTATCCTTCCCAAGCCCGATGATGTTGTGCGAATCGGTCCAATTGAAGTAGTGGAAGTCTGCGGGAACGTTCGTGCCCTTCAGCTTGGGGCCGTTGGTTTGATACAGCGTCCAGCCTTCTTTGCAGTCGCTGCCGTCCACCTTCATGACGCCGGTGAGGGCCTTGCATTTGCGAACGTCAAAGCTGGCCAGGTGGCTGGTTGCCGCCAGACCGGTCCACACCACGCCCTGGCTGTCGACGTCGATTCCACGAGGATCATAGCCCGGTGAGGGGACCTTGAAGATCTGCGTCTTGCAACTGGACGGCGCGTTGTTCCCGCGCTGTAGCCGGAGCAGGTAACCCGGGAAATCTTCCGCGACACCCCAGACCGAATCGTCCACTGGACTCGGCATAACCGAGTACAGGGCGAAGTTGATCAGGCTGTCCAGTTTCGGATCGAAAGGAGCCGCAGCAGCGCCTTTGCCTTTGCCTCCTCGGGCCGGGACCGGAGCGGCGCCAGCAGTGTCGGTTCCGTAGAGAGCGGCGAGATCGGCTCCGCGCTGGACCACGTTCCAGGGCTTGGTGATCTTTCCGTCGCCGTTGGTGTCCACGGTCTGTTCACACCAGCCGACAGCGGCCTGCTCGGCCTTCAGCTCATCTTTGGTAGAAGCCAGCGTCTCGTCGTAAACCTTGGAATCGATCCAACCGAACACTGGACCGCTGAGTTCGTTGAAGTACACGGTCTCATTCGGATCGTTGTCGATGACCACGTGATGCGTGGCATAGCAGGTTTCGATCAATTGGAACTTCTTGGTCTTCGGATCGTAAATAGCCGCCTGGCGCGCGCTATTGCGTCGCGGGAACCATTCCGCGTACTTGTTGCTCGGATCGCTGCACCATGCCGGCTCCGTATTGCCGCGAATCTTCGAGGTGAGCCAAACACGGCCCTTGCTGTCCATCATCGGATTGTGCGGATCGGCCGGATTGTAGGGAGGATTCGACCACAGATGTTCGTCGCCCCAGAAGAAGGACGGGCGAACTGCCGCCGGGAAACGAGACGGAACTTTGTCCCTGGCATCGCGAGTCGGAATGTCGATGGCAAACGTGCTGTTATCGGCCTGATCCAGAACCACCAGTTGCCCGTGTCCCGCGTTCACCGCGTAGTTCGGACCGCCGCCATTGACGGTCGGGTTGTTCTTGTCGGTCGAAATCTCATCGTGCATGAAGGAGTGGTCGTCGCCGATATCCCATTGAGTGGAAACGACGTTACGCTCGATCCCGGACGGCCGAGCCGGCGGCACCGGAGGCACAGCGCCCTTCGCAATCGCTTCGGTCCAAGCAGCCAGAGCTTTCACAGTCTGACCCTCGCCCATGCCCCTCATCGTGCCCAGCATGTTCGATCCGCGAACGCCGACGCCTAGGCGCCATGCCCACGCTGCTTCGTGCGTCTTTTCGAGCTCAGGCCGCGCGGCCCAAACGTGCTCGACGTCGCGATTTAGTGCGTTGCCAAGCTGGTGGCAGAAGTTGCAACCCTTCTTCAACTGATCGATCCAGCGGTCCTGGTCGACCATTCCCGTACCCAGACCGTTGCCATTCGGGTTGGTATCCGATTTGTCACCGGTACCGGGGAAGAGATTCTTGGCTGGAGGCTCCAACATCGCCAGCCAGTAATCGCCGGGGTAAACCTTCGCGGCTTCCTGAGGGGTCTTCGCGTTGGTCACCTTCAGAGCGACCTGATTGGCCGAGGGCTTCACGTCGATGGGTTTGGAATCCACGATTCCGTACCCTCTGACAAAAACCTTGTAGGTCACGGCCGGAAGCTCCGGCAGCAGGTAGCGGCCCTGGTCGTCGGTGACCACGGTCTTGATCATTTTGGTCCCAAGCTGATCGGTTTCGGCGATGACCCATACGCCTGCTTCAGGACCCTTCTCGCCGGTAACCACGCCAGTGATATATCCAGGAGGGCTGACATAGCGGGAAGCAGCCTGCTTCCCCTTCGCGTTATTTTGCTGCGCGCTGGTCGGTAAAACAATGGCTAGGGCGATTAATCCAACACCCCCTGCACACAGCAGGGCGGCTAATCCCCGAGAACCGCTGATCTTCATAGAACTCTCCTCGTGAACGGACGGACCTTAGGCGACAAGAATGCCCAAACCAGTATAGTAACGCCTGCTAGGCGATGCAACTGCGGTGCGGATAGTATCGATTTGAACGTAGCTCTGTGGTAGATTGGCATCGGTGGAGGTTGACGTGTCCATTCTCGGTGCTAGTCAACGGCGCGGGGCAATCGGGCGGTCGTTGGGACTGGCCTGCTTTGTGGTCTGCGCGGCATCCGGTATTGCGGCTTTTCAGGAGAGCACCGGCAATTCCCCCGCCGCCAAACTAGGGGACTCAAAGATGAATCCCAAGGACGGGCTGCGCTACCTCTGGATCCCCCCCGGAAACGTCACCGTTGGCTGCTCCGAGGGCGATAAAGAGTGCTACGAGGACGAAACTCCGGTCCGCAAAGTGAGCCTTACCCGAGGATTCTGGCTGGGTCAGACCGAAGTCACCCAAGCCGCGTTCCAACGGGTAATGGGATACAATCCCAGCGCGATTGAAGGGTCGACGCTACCCGCCGACTCGATCACCTGGGTCGAGGCCGACGAGTATTGCACCGCGGTCGGGGGTATCCTGCCGACCGAAGCGCAATGGGAGTACGCGGCAAGAGCAGGGACATCCGGAGCGCGGTACGGGAACCTCGACGAAGTCGCCTGGTACGTGAACAACAGCGGTTTCACCTCGCATCCGGTGGCCCAAAAGAAACCTAATGCTTTCGGGTTGTATGACATGCTCGGGAACGTCGTCGAGTGGACCCACACCTGGTACTGGGTGCAGCACAACCAGGAGAACATCAACCCCAAAGGCCCTTCCATCGCCGAGTACAAAGAGTTGCGTGGCGGCGGGTGGTGGGACAATCCGGACCTGGTTCGCGCTTCCTACCGCATCCGGCTCGAAACCACCGACCAGGACTACAACATCGGCTTCCGATGCGCGATGGAGTAACCGCTCCCTGACGTGACGCACGCATTGCGTGCCGTATCGACACTCTTGTCGATACCTGTGCAGGGCGTCGAGAAGAGTCTCGACGCGGCACGCAGAGTGCGCGCGGTGAGAAATGCGGGTAAATACCTGGTCAAGCTGGGTTAAGACGGGTCAAAACAAAAACTTCAGCGCAATCTGGAGCTGGCGAGCGTCCTGAGCGCTTGAGATCTTACCGAAGTTCGCAGTGAACGCAGTCCGATTCGGAATATTGAAATTTGGGTGATTGAGGACGTTGTACGCCTCCACGCGAAGCTGGAGCCTCGCGGAATCCGTCACCGCAATTTGCTTCTGCAGGGAGAAGTCGAATTCCTGCAGCCCCGGCCCAATCACCGCGTTGCGAGGAGCGTTCCCGAAAGTGAATTGCGCCGGCAGCGCGAATGCCGAGGTGTTAAACCACCGATCTGGAGTCCGCGGGCCCGCGTTCGGGTCGCTCGACACGTTGGGCCGCTGGGCGGGACCTGCGCCGATATTCGCCTGATCGCTGGCGACATTCACTGTAAACGGCGCTCCTGACTGCGCCGTGAAGCTTCCTCCCAACTGCCACTCTCCGAGCGCTGCACGCATCCATTTGTTTTTGGACGCTCCCGGAATCTGGTACACGAAGCTCAGTGCGACGCGATGCCGATGGTCGAAACTGGCTGTCGCTTTTTCCGCTCCCATATTCCGCACATCTTGCGGAAGGTTGGCCTCGTTCAACGTGGCTCCGGGATCGGAGGCGTCGTCGATGGCATGCGACCAGGTCCAGTTCAAGTTATATGTCAGCCCTTTCGCAAAGCGCCGCTTCAGGTCGAGTGTGAACGCGTGGTACGTGGCCCAGCCGTCCCAGCGAATGGTATTGAACTGGCTTAATTGGGGAATCGGACGGCGGGACGCGATCGGGCCGGGGCCAGGGACCGGAACATTCAGCACCGTCGAACTATCCGCGTGCACAGTCCTCGATCCGATATATCCGGCGGAAAAAATTGTGCCCGGCGACACTTCCGTCTCCGAAGTGAAATTCCACACCTCGTTGTATTCGATGGCGAAATCGTGATCCAGATTGTTTCCGCCCACCGTGCCCACGCTGCTCGACGTCAGGGCGTTCCTCGTGGTGAACGAGGGCGCAAGAGCCGTTCCGCTGGAGTTGACCGTCCTGGTTACGAAGAAGGGCAAATTCTGCGCAAGGTTTGTGACGATGCTGTAGGCGGCCTGGTTCGGGTAGATTCCAAAGCCGCTGCGGATCACGGTTTTCAGTTTCCCCGGCAGATTCCACGCGAATCCCGCGCGCGGAGCCACGCGCAGAGGCTTGCCGATCAGCAGACTATTATTCCATCCGGCTTGAGCGGACGTGACCACCGGTATCGGAACCAGCGGTAGTAGCGCATTCGCGGCGGACGAGATGTTCCCGGCAGCATCGCTCGCAACCACGAACCGTCCACCCGGCACCGAGGGATCGATCGCAGCGATGCCGTTCGCCGCGTCCGTCATGTTCTGGTTGTATTCGTAGCGGATGCCCACGTCCATCTTGAAATTCCGCGTGATCTGCCAATTGTCCTGGGCGTAGAGGTGAACCCAGTTCGTGTTGGCGTCCATGGCCGCACGACCCAGGCCTGCCTGTGCCGTGGTCGGAAAGCCTAGCAAGAAGTCTGCAAAGGCGTTTCCATCCGCCAAGCCTGCGGCCGAAGATGTCCACCGAGGGGTGAATGAAAACACGCCCCGCGCCCCATTCGGATTCACGGGCCGAAGGTCGTAGTGCATAAAGTATGCCCCGAACTTCAACGTGTGCCTTCCCTTGTGGAGCATCACATTGTCGTACAACTCAAAATCCCGATTGTCCCGAAACGTGAACAGGGCCGGATCGCCCATGGGCGTGAACTGGCCGCCGAAGGAAACCTGCGGATACCCCATATCCAGAGGGTTTGACGTAACACCCTGCAGCCCGGTCTGAACTGCGAAACGGTTGCCCGCGTTGGGAGTCTTTTGTCCTCCCACCACTGTCAAGAATCCGAAACGCGCTTCATTCAGCAGATTCGCGTTGAAGGTGTGAGTCCATCCCGCCACGCCGCTGATGGAATGCGTGCTCAAGGTTCGCCCGAACCCCGGCAGCAGGCTCTCCTGCAGCACGCCCGAACCAAACGGGTCGGATTGACGCGCGTCGAAAACCGAGCCGCGAAGATACGTATCGTCTCGATCTGAGAAACGATGGCCGATGCGAGCGCTGTACTGGTTCGTGTTGATGCTCTGGGTTTCGGTAGCACGCAGGTTCTGTGCGACACCGGGGAGGTTCGGACGCGGGATGGTCGCGAGAAACGCGGTCGCGACCGGGTCCAGCGGAGTCGTAATGCGGTTGTTCACGAAAGGCACGCGCTGCCCACCGGCCGTCACGCTGGCAGGATCGTAGATGGTTGGAAGGCCCGAGAAATCGCCGATTCTCATCGCATCGGTAGGTACGGAAAAGGTCTGGGTGAGTGATTTCCGCACTCGCTGGCCTTCATAACTCAGGTAGAAAAAAGTCCTGTTCTTTCGGATGGGACCGCCGACCCCACCGCCGAATTGATTCTGCCGGAACGGCGGAATCGGCGCCGCCGCCGAATCGAAGAAATTCTTCGCATCGAACACATCGTTGCGGACGAACTCCAGCAGGCTGCCGTGAAGCTGATTGGAACCGGATCGCGACACCACGTTGATCACCGCTCCGGACTTCCCTCCAAATTCTGGAGCGTAGGAGGTCTTCTGAATGCTGACTTCGTCGATGGAGTCGATGGAGGGCGAGATGACCATGTTGTTGAAATGCTCGTCCGTCACCGTCACGCCGTCCACCAGGTACAGATTGTGCCCGCTGCGCTGGCCCAGCACATTTACCAGAGTCCCGGCCTGCTGCATGGCGTCGCCCCGCGTTCCCCCCGGAGGGCGGACAATCCCCGTACTCAGCATGGCCAGATCCAGAAACTGACGTCCCTTTAGCGGCAAATCGGTCACCTGTTTGCGTTCGAGAACATCTTTGATTTCGGCCGACTCCAGTTGCGCCCCGCCCGCGTCCGCTTCGACTGTTACAACCTCGCTCGCGTCGCCGATCTGCAACGTGAAGTCGTACTGAAGTTTGTCGCCGACGTGGATCTCGAACTTCGGCACCGCCGATTGCTTGAAATCGCGCTTGCTAGCCGTCACCGAGTACGAGCCGATGGGCAGCAGAGGGAGAACATACACCCCTGCATTGTTGCTAGTAGTGCTGAATTTTTGGCCGGTCCCCAGTTGTTCGGCGACGATGGTCACGTCCGGGAGCAGTCCGCCTAATTGATCCTTCACCCCGCCGGC
>Ga0105248_10008467_pt1 | contig 11287 bp, 8 predicted proteins | sample KBSS34metaG_FD_81524 | JGI IMG/M metagenome (GOLD analysis project Ga0105248, IMG submission 81524) | Switchgrass rhizosphere microbial communities from Kellogg Biological Station, Michigan, USA - KBS S3-4 metaG | ecosystem: Host-associated > Plants > Roots > Rhizosphere > Soil | place...
CCCCGCCATACTTCCCGGGTTAAAGTGAAAGCTCCGCGATTACTGGAGCAGTTTAGTGATGAGTTGCTGTGCCTGGTTTGCCTGAGAGAGAGCGGCAATGCCGGTCTGACTGAGGATCTGGTATTTGGACATGTCGGAGGTAGCCTGGCCGTAGTCCGTGGCCGTGACGTCGTTCATCGCAGCCAGGGTGTTGGTCGACTGAGTTGTCATTACATTGCCAACGGCCGTAAGCGTGTTGATGTTGGCTCCGATCGTACCGCGGCTTCCCGCGACATTGGTGATCGCTGAGTTGATGGCAGCCAATGCGTTTGCAGAAGCTGACGCGGATGCTAGGCTTGTCCCTGCCAGTCCGAGAGCGGTGGTGTCTGCTTTCACCATGTCAGCCGCGGTGTTGTTGTACTGCTGAGAGATGGTCCCGTCAGAGGTGAAGATATTCACTGAAGTGTTCGTCGCTGTGCCGGACACCGGCGATTGGATGGCGATACTGCCGGCGGTTCCAGTCGAGATCGTTGCTCCCGTCAGTACGAGCTTGTTGCCCGAAATGGAAGCTACATTCGAACCTGCGGCTTTGTTGATATCTGCCACGAGTTGACTCGCTGATTCCCCAGCAGGAGTGCTGATCGTCACGCCTACGGCTGCCGCGTTGCCAACCGTTACAGATAAATGGGTCAGGTCCGCAGCGCTCGTTGCGGTTGGAACGATCACTAGATCCTTTGTTGGGTCGGAAACTGTTCCCAGGTTCAAGCTTGAAAGTTGCCCTGAACTTGCACCGACCAGACTCTCCTTTACACCCACAGAAGTTCCGGCAGCAAGAGTCGCCCCAGCGGTCATCACGAGCTGATTGTTAACGACTGAGGCCACATTATAGCCAGCGGTCGAGTTAAGAGCGGTCGCAACATCGCTCAATGAAGCACCACTTTTCAGAGCCGCGATTGTGCCCGCGACGTTGACATGGGTCGCATCCGCAGTGGCATTGTAGCTAACCCCACTGTCTACGAGCGAAACGGAATTAGTCAGCCCTGTCGTTGCGTCTTTGTATGAGAACGTCAGATAGGCCGCATTCGTGCCACCAGAGTCCTTCCCGACTGTGAGGGCGTCCGTGGAGCTCGCTGCGGAGTAGGTCGCGTTGTGTGCAAATGTACCGATCCCGTTGTATTCCGTGTTGTTGTTAATCGTATCGATCTCTGTAAGGATCTTCTGGTACTCAGAATTAGCCGCACCGATCTGGCTCGAATTCAGTGTTCCGTTCGAGGCCTCGGTCGCCAGCGTCACAGCGCGATTGAGCAAACTCGTCACCTGCGACAGCGCACCATCCGCCACCTGCAGAAAATCCACACCTTCAGACGCGTTCTTGGCAGACTGAGAGAGAGCCGTGGCTGAGGCCTGCAGGCCATTCGCCAGCGACAAACCGGCAGCATCGTCGGCACCGGAGTTGATGCGCGATCCCGAGGACAGCTGTTGCAGAGTTTTGGACAACGAAGCCTGGGTATTTGCCAGGTTGTTCTGCGCATAAATTGCGGAGATGTTATTCAGGACACCCAGTGACATGCAATTTCTCCTTGTTCTGGTTGAATTGATCCAGTGAGTTCCTGCTGCGGGTGCCTGATCGGATATCTGCGTCGTAGCAGTCCGGGTCACCTTGTGGAAGGAATCACATTTCCCACTGCTTTCATCGGCGGCCATCGGGGGGACTTTATAAAGTTTTTGCAGGAGCGCAGCAATCTGCATTCCAATCGGCTCACTGGCGCGACAGGACGGGATCACGCTTGCACAACAAGCAGACAAACTGGCACCCGCCGCGTGGCGTCGAGGCGGCCTGGACCAAAACCGAAACGAGAGGAGATAAATCTCTAAGCTATTCCGAGGACTTTGACGATTACGCGTTTTCTACGCTGGCCATCGAACTCGGCATAGAAGATGCGCTGCCATGTACCGAGGTCGAGTCTTCCATTGGTCACCGGCAGCGTCGACTCATGGTGCAGCAGCAACGACTTGAGATGCGCGTCGCCGTTGTCTTCTCCGGTCTGATGATGATTGTAGTCAGGTCGCTCCGGGGCCAGTTCCTCGAGCCACTTGCCGATGTCCTCTATCAAGCCGCTCTCGTGATCGTTCACGTAGATTGCTGCCGTGATATGCATGGGTGAAACAAAGCACAAGCCGTCCTTCACGCCGCTGCGCTTTACGATCTGCTCTACCTGGTCGGTGATGTGAACCATCTCTTTGCGCTTACGCGTCTCAAACGTCAGGTATTCGGTGTGGCTTTTCATCTCACCTGTGGGCATCTCTGGAACTCCTCCATACATTTCAGCATCAGCCTTTATCCTAAAGAATGTCGTGAATGAAGAGAAACAAACAGCAGCCGAGCAATTTTGCCATCTAGCTTTGGATCAGCTCGCCGGGGGCAACGCTGCCGGCGCGATTGATAGCTTTCGAGCGGCAATAGCGGCCGATCCAGATTATTTCGATGCACACCATGGGCTAATCAGGGCACTCCGCGATTGCGGCCGCCTCGAGCAATCCATTGGAGCTGCTCTGGCGCTGACTGCGCTGACGCCTGACGATCCGCTTGCGCATACCGCGCTGTCGATCTCCCTGCAGCAGGCGGGGCACATTCCCGAAGCAGAGGCCGCCGCGGCCCGTGCGCGCGTCCTTGAGTGGAAAATGCAGCTTCGCTTCCCTGCTTCAGGAAAAGAGCCATGACCACGCGGTCCACACCATCCAAAGCCGAACGGCTTCGTGCAATGCATGACCGGCTCGTAAAAGCTTATGGCCCGCAGTACTGGTGGCCTGCGCAAACACCATTTGAAGTGATTGTGGGTGCGTACCTGACACAGAACACATCGTGGAGAGCGGTGGAGATCTCGCTTGCGAACCTTCGTGCATCGCACGCGCTCAGCGTTGAAGGCCTTCGCAGGACATCGGTGGAAGAGTTGCAGGATCTCATCAGGCCCTCTGGTTTCCACACTCGAAAAGCGCCTGCTCTGAAGGCGTTTGTCACGATGCTGGATTCGGAGTTTGGCGGATCTCTCGATCGCCTCGCTGAGGTTGCAACTGAGGAGGTGCGCGAGAGATTGCTGAGGCTTCCGGGCGTAGGGCCGGAAACTGCGGACGCAATCCTGCTCTATGCACTGGGGCACGCTGTACCGGTTGCCGATGAATACCTCCGACGCATCGTAGCGCGTCATCAGCTTATTCGCCCTGAACCGGCAAGGGACCGCAAAGGCTATGCGGCACTCGTCCGGCTCACTATTCAAGCCTTTCAGGTTGACGCAGCTGAAGACCGGCGAGCGCTCTTCAATGAGTTCCACGCACTGACGGTGGCCGCAGGCAAAGCTCATTGCGGGAGAGTCGCCGATTGCAAGCACTGCCCGCTGTCATTTGACTTGACCGTGAAAATGAAGAAGGCCCACTCCAGTAAGGAGTGAGCCTTCCAACTACAACGCGGACTGGAGATCGTTGAAGCTTGAACTAGTTGACGGTTAGCTGACTGGATCCAGTTATGCCGGTCAGAGTTGCGTTAATGTTGGTGGTTCCGTGGGTGGCGCTTGCCGCCGCGCCGCTTTGATCGACGACAGCGACGGTCGGTGTGGAAGATGTCCACGTCACCACGTTTGAGACGTCCTGAGTCGATCCATCACTGAAGGTTCCGGTCGCCGCAAATTGCTGCGATGAACCCAAAGCTATGGTCGGGTTTGTGGGCGTAACGGCAATGCTTTGTACGGTTGCACCAGTCACCGTCACGTTTGTGGTTGCGGAAGTCAGGCCATTGACGCCTCCCGTAACGCTCACGCTGCCGGCGGCAACACCCGTCACCAGGCCCTGTCGATTGACTACTGCGTCCGCGTAGTTCGACGTCTGCCAACGGGCGGAAGCCGTCAGGTCAACCTGCGTAGTTCCATCGCTGAAGGTTCCGATCAGCGACAGCTGCAGCTTGGTTCCAGCAGCCATCGTCGGATTCGCCGGCTGGATCGCAACAGTCTGGATCGTCATCGAGGTGACCGTTACGCTGGTCGTGCCCGTGATGCCGTTCAGCTTTGCAGTGATCGTCACCGACTTGTTCTTGGAGTTCTTGGAGCGCAGGACACCGCTGCCGTTCACCATCGCAACCGACGGAGAACTGGAGTGCCATGAAACTCCCAAGAGCACCTGCTGCGAGCCATCGCTGAAGTGGCCGATGGCGGTCAGTTTGGTCCTCGAGTGCGGTGGCAGAATCGGGTTGTCTGGCGAGATTGTGATGGACTGGAGAGTCGCCGTTGTGACATTGAGAGTTGCGGAGCCACTGATCGTTCCGTAGATGGCCGTGATTGTGAGCGAACCCGTGCTCAGGCCAGTCGCGAGACCGGTAGCGCTTATCGTCGCGAACGTACCGTTGGATGACGTCCAGACCACTTGCGACGACATATCCTGGGTGCTGTTGTCGGAGAAGACCCCGGTTGCGGTGAACTGGGCGTTGCCGTTGACGCCGACTACGGTGGTGATCGGAGTTACGACGATGTTGGTCAAAGTCGCGGGCGTTACGGTAAGAGACGCGGTCGCCGACATCGAGTTGTAGAAGACGGTGATAGTCGTCTGTCCCGGCGCCAGACCTGTTGCCAGGCCGTTGGAGTCAACTCCGGCGACAGATGCTGAAGAAGACAGCCACGAGAGTCCGGCAGTTACCGGCTGCAGGCTTCCGTCGCTGTACACGACGTTGACCGAATATTGCTGAGTTGTACCGCTGGCAATCGAAGACGTCGACGGTGTGAGTTGGACGGACACAGCAACTGCATCCGTGATGTAGACAGTTGTAGTGCTGGAGATGCCGCCGTAGGTCGCGGTGATCGTAACGGGATTGTTGTTGCTGTTTGCAATACCGGTCACGATGCCCGTACCCGGATCAACTGAGGCAAGTGTTGGATCGGACGACGACCACAGAGTATTCGCAGTGATGTCTTGCGTGGAGCCATCGCTGTATGTTCCCGTAACGCTCAGCTGTAGCTGACCGCCAACGGGGACATACTGAGCATCAGGTGCAATGTCGATCTCCGTGAGGACTGCAGGTGTGATCGTCAGTGCCGCTGCCCCGGGGGTGGCGCTGCCCGAAGAAGCTGAAATTGTAGAAACTCCAGCGCTGAGGCCGCTTGCAAGACCAGTCTGGTCGACGGAAGCAAAGTTCGTCGCGCTGGATGTCCAGCTGACCGAATTTGTGATGTCCGTCTGGCTTCCATCAGAGAAGTTGCCGTTGGCGGTAAATGCCTGGGTCTGGCCCGTGGCAATCGAAGCTGTCAGAGGGTTGACGCCGATCGTCTGGAGGAGCGCAGCCGACACGGTGGCCAGCGCTGAACCGCTCTTGGAGCCGATCGTAGCCGTGATGGTGGAGGTGCCTGTCGACGAACCGCTGACGAGTCCCGATGAATCGACTGTTGCCGCGGAGGTGCTCGAGTTCCAGGTTGCCTGGCTCGTCACGTCCTGCGAGGTGCCGTCGGAGTACGTTCCGAGCGCGGAGAGCTGTTTGCTCTGGCCAGAGGCAATCGAGAAGACCGTCGGAGACAAAACGATCGATGAAAGCGTCGGTGCGGACACCGAGATGCCGGCAGTTCCGGAAGCGGAATTCCACGTAGCAGTGATCGTGACGTTTCCGGCTTTGAGTGCCGTGAGCATACCGCTCGCGCTTACGGCGGCAATCGTCGGGTCAGAGCTTTGCCACGCTGCCTGGCTGGTGACGGATTGGCTTGTGCTGTCTGAGTAGACCGCAGTTGCGGTGAGTTGCTCTGTCGCTCCTGATGCAAGCGAAGGATTCGGCGCGCCAACATTGATGCTGGCGACAACCGCGGACGACACCGTCACTCCGGCTGTACCCGACACGGAATTCATCGTTGCGGTAATGGTGACAGCGCCTGCTTTGAAAGACTGCAACACGCCGCCGCTGGAAACCGTGGCAACCGTGGAGTCGGAACTTTGCCAGCTGACTTGAGTCGTCAACACCTGCGTCGTGGTATCGGTGTACGAACCTTGAGCCGTTAGCTGCTCGCTCTGTCCGGCGGCGATGGAAGAATTGCCGGAAATCGAGATTGCGGAGAGTGCCGCGCCATTAACGGTGACAACAAGAGTTCCCGAGATCGATCCCGACGTTGCGGTCGCAATCACAGAGCCCGATTTGAAGCTCGTGAGGAGGCCGGCGGTACTGAGATTGGCCACCGTCGAATCAGAGGAGGTCCATGAGGCCTGCGAGGTGAGGTTCGCGGTTGTACCGTCACTGTAGTTTCCCTGGGCGGTCAACTGGAGAGTTGCACCCGCTGAGACCGATCTGGCGGCATTGGCGCCATACACGGTGATCGAAACAAGCTTGCGAGTTTCTCCGCTACCCTGGGAGTTCTTGTGGCTGCTGCCGCCGCCACAACCCGAAAACGCTACACACAAAATCAAAAGCGAGCAAAGGACTGCTCCGATCTTCTTCATACCGCCGACCTCTCCTAAACAAATTTTCGGAATGCGGAGCTTCTTCGCTCTCGGCACAACTGCACAGCAGATCGGGAAAGAAGTGAAGCAGTCTGCGACCAGATCAGCCTTGTGAACTGTCGATCTCAGTAAGTTCTTATCGGTGCCTGGGAAAACTTTGTGGATCAGGCTGGCTTATAGCCAACTTTTCCGCGGCCGACCTGTTTCGACACCGTTGCTAGTTTGGCGGGGTAGGATGCGGGGGTACATACAACGTCTGTGTATTCAGACACGCTGGTAATAGCACCAAAGTCTTTTCCAGTAAAATAAAAGTCAGAAAATCGCCTGGGACTTGCTACTTAGGACAAGAATCGCCGGCCCCAACCGAGCCTGGCATTCGAAACCAGTAACTGAAACAGGGCAGTTGGAGGTCCGGCTTGGAGGGAGGGATTAGTTCGGGGTCCTTCTGAGCTGGGCCATCAATCCAGGTGGATCGTATGGCGGGGACGACGGGGCTCGAACCCGCGACCTCTGCCGTGACAGGGCAGCGCTCTAACCAACTGAGCTACGTCCCCAGAGAAGACCTGTTGCGCCTCAGTCTCTGGTGAACCCGGGCTGCAGCACCACTGAAGGCGGCAACCGTCGCGCAACACCTTTGAGTGTATCAGAAACCGCAGGTTTGGAACCAAACGCACGACTACTCGCTACTTTAAGAACCGGCCAAGGGAGAAACAGCGTTTACGAGGCGATTCCGCCCTCCAGCGCGGGATGCGATCTGCGCCGGAGGAACTAACCTTCGTATGGTTGATCAGGCGGTCCAGGCTGCGGCTGGTCGGCTGTTCCGCGCCGCAGTAAAGCCCATATCGATCGAGATGCCGCGCACGCACTGAAGCAGATGGTTGGCGATAGAAGGAAGCTTCTGTGCGGTGACCCGGAACGATGGCCCCGAGACGCTTACGGCTGCAACGGGCTGTCTTTGAGCGTCGAGCAGAGGCACAGCAATGCAGCGAAGGCCCTCTTCCAGTTCCTCGTCATCCACGGCATACCCCCGGCGCCGAGTCTTCTCGATCTCAGTTCGCAGCGCCTCCGCAGTGGAAATGGTCCTATGGGTGAATTTCTCGAATCGCGTCCGGCGAATAATATCGTTGATCCGGTCTTCGGGGAGAAAGGCCAGCATCGCTTTCCCGACGGACGTGCAATGAATGGGATTGCTGGAGCCAATTCGGGTAATCATGCGGACGGAACGCGCCGGCTCGATCTTGTCGATATAGATCACCCGGGCCTGTTCGAGAATGCAAAGGTGCGCTGTCTCTTCTGTCTCGGAGACAAGGCGACGAAGGTGAGGCTGTGCCCGTTCGCGCAGATCATACTGCTCGATGGCGCGATTCCCAAAATCGAAGAGGCGTAGTCCAAGGCGGAATTTGCCATTGAGCGTGCGCTCAACCATGCGGTGGCGTTCCAGTACCATCAGGAAACGATGGGCTGTACTCTTGTGAAGTTGCAGCGACGATGCTACCTGCGCCAGTCCCAGTGGGACTTCGCTTTCGCCAAGTAGATCAAGTACAGCAAAGGCCCGATCAAGTGCCTGAACTTTGTAAGTGCCTTGGGGGGCAGAGTCTCGCATTATGGTCCTTTATTCCGTCAGTAAGTACAGTTGTAGTTTCTCAGGATATGGGACCTAAGTCAAGAAAATGGGACGGAAGTGGCTGGAAATGAGACGGTTACGGGTGTAAGCGATCTGAAGCAAACGAATCTAACGTGACCACTTGCTCAAGCAGGAACCTCGTCGCCCTCTCCTGGGGCAAGGAAGAGGTTCTCCTCCAGGCCATGCTGGCGAGTGTAGAGGTCAAAGTAGCGGCCGCCCAGGGCGAAGAGCTCTGCATGATTTCCCCGCTCGACGATTCTTCCCTGCTCGACGACAAGAATTTGATCGGCGCGCCGGATGGTTGAGAGACGGTGTGCGATCACGAAGGTCGTCCGGCCGACCATGAGCTGATTCAGTCCGGCCTGGATCATCGCTTCCGATTCGGAGTCGAGAGAGCTGGTCGCCTCGTCCAGAATCAAAATTCGCGGCTGCGCCAGCAATGCCCGCGCAATCGAAAGCCGCTGACGTTGCCCACCGGAAAGCTTCACCCCGCGTTCGCCGACGATGGTGTCGTAACTCTCGGGGAAGCGCTCGGCAAACTCATCAACACGTGCAGTTCGACAGGCAAACAGGAATTGTTCCTCGGTCGCGTCAGGTCGCGAAAACAGAATATTCTCGCGAATCGTTCCGTCGAACAGGAACGAATCCTGCAGCACTACACCCAGTTGGGACCTATACGTATTCAGATTCACGCTGGCCAGGTCGATACCGTCCACAAGTACCTGCCCGCTTGTCGGGGTGTGGAATGCGCACACCAGGCTGATGACGGTTGACTTGCCCGAACCCGACGAACCCACAAGAGCTGTGACGGTTCCCTGCTCCGCTTCAAAGCTGATGCCATGCAAAACGGGCTTGTCGGTTTCGTACGCGAACTCTACATTCTCGAAGCGAACGTTGCCTTCGATAGTTGGCATGCTGACTTTGCGCTTCGGATCCTGATTCTCTTCCAGCTCCGACATGATTTCGCGGGTTCGATCGAGCCCAGCAAACGCCTCAGTCAGCTGCGTGCCAATGTTTACGATCTGGAAGATCGGCATCACCATGATCGCGAGAAACATGTTGTAGCTGAAGTAGTCCCCGACCGTCCACGTATTGTTTAAGACCGCGTGGCCACCCAGCCACATCACGAGCGCGGAAACCAGACCCAGCACCGTGGTGGAAGCCGACCCGAGAACGCTGGTCAGGGTGAGCGACTTCATCACGTTGCTCAGCAGTCTCTCCACGCCCAGGCCAAACACGCTGGCCTCGCGCTCTTCGGCGTGGTAGCCCTTGATCACGCGCACTCCGCCGAGCGATTCAGTCAGCCTGCCGGTGACCTCTGAATTGATCTTGGCCCTTTCCCGGAAAATTGGGCGGATCTTCTTGAACGCGTATTGAAGAACGAAGACGAACAGACCCACGACCGCGAACACCGTCAGTGTGACCAGCGCGCTGCGATGAAGTAGAAAAACGAAAGCCAGCACTGCGGTGAGCAAGCCGCCTACGAATTCCACGAGGCCGGTGCCGACCAGGTTGCGCACGCCTTCAACGTCGGACATGATGCGCGCTACCAGCGTGCCGGTGCGATTCTCATCGTAGTAGGCCACGGACAGAAGACCTACGTGCTTCTGAACCTGGCGGCGCATCTCGGCAATCAACCGCTGACCGGCCTTCGAGAGCAGCTGCGTCAACGAGAAAGACGTAATAGCCTGCACGATCATGGCTGAAAAGACGAGAGCTATGATCTTGCCCAGCAGCTCGGGATGCGGATTTGTCGGCGAAAGCACCTTATCGAGCAAGGTCTTCGACGTGTAAGGCAACACCAGCCCCGCGACACGGTTGACGGCCATCAAGGCCATCCCGCCGGCCAGCAGGCCTTTGCGTGGAGCAATCAGCGCCTTGATCTCAGGCCACAGCTTTTTCAGGTCGGGCTTGCGTTTGGGAAGGTCAGCTTTTGCGCGCGCACCGCCTCGCGGAGATCGTTCTGCTCCGCCGCTGAAACCCATTCCGTGGCCACGCATTGTTCCCATATTTGGTTAAACCCGTCCTGATCTCCTCGCGGCAATGAATGATCGTACACAGAGAATGACGTAAATCAGCAGCAGGCCTGTCATCGTGAGTTTCGAGGCTAGCGCGATCATGTCGGGCTGCGTACCGGCGCTCTTCGCGTGAGCGTAGCCGCGAATCGATTCGATTCCCACGGCGATGAAACCCAGCAGCCCTAGGGTGACGTTGATGTGCATGAAGAGCTTGCGCCGGCCCTCATCCGGGCTCATAGCCAGCAAACCACACATGCCCAGTGCCGCCCCGAACCACGTGGGAATCAGCGCGGTAGCGTGCTGCGCGCCGGTGCCGAAATATCCGATCAGGCCAAGAGCAATCAAAAGAACTGCAAAGACAACCGTAATCTTCGCCAAACAGAGCCGCTCCTCGAGGCTGACGAAAGGATATCAGCCTGATGGATGCGCCGGAGCAGGTCCCCGATTCTCTGAATTGCTGTTCTACCGCTGAATACGCGCAGAGCCGCCCTTTGCGAAAGCCCGCACCTGATCGATCGTGGCCATGGTTGTATCGCCGGGAAAGGTCGTCAATAGAGCGCCGTGTGCCCATCCGAGCTTGAGTGCAGCGTCCGGAGCCTCGCCCGTCAGCAATCCATAGATGAAGCCCGCGGCAAAGCCATCTCCTCCGCCGACGCGATCGAGTACCTCGAGCTCGGCGGTAGGGGCGGTGTAAGTCTTGCCCTCAATCCAGGCCACGGCGCTCCAGCTGTGCCGGCTTGTGGAGTGAACTTCCCGTAACGTTGTCGCCACTACCTTAACGTTGGGCAGCTTTTTGGCGACACTGTCCATCATGCCGAAGAAGACGCTTGGATCCAGTTTCGACTTCGCGGCTACTTCAGGTCCCGGGATACCCAGCCCTTTCTGCAGATCTTCTTCGTTGCCGACAAGAACGTCGACATTTTCGACGATCTTGTTGATGGTCTCGACGGCGTGAGTGTCACCGCCGTGAATCTTCCAGAGCTTCTCGCGGAAATTGAGGTCGAAGGAGGTGACGGCGCCGGCTGCCTTGGCTTCGCGCATCATCTCGGCTGCCAGCTGAGCTGTCGTCGCGGAAAGCGCTGCGAAGATGCCGCCGCAATGTACCCAGCGCACGCCTCCGGAGAAAATCGCCTTCCAGTCGAAGTCTCCCGGCTTCAGCCGACCCGCTGCTTCATTTGCCCTGTTGTAAAAAACGACGGGGCCGCGC
>Ga0105248_10008469_pt1 | contig 11286 bp, 10 predicted proteins | sample KBSS34metaG_FD_81524 | JGI IMG/M metagenome (GOLD analysis project Ga0105248, IMG submission 81524) | Switchgrass rhizosphere microbial communities from Kellogg Biological Station, Michigan, USA - KBS S3-4 metaG | ecosystem: Host-associated > Plants > Roots > Rhizosphere > Soil | place...
GAAATTCGGCAAAGAGGTCGGCGCGCTGACGAACACCGAAAGAAAGGGTTATGACCTTTTCGTTGGCAGAGCGCGCTGCGCATTATGCCACACCGTGGGCGACGATTACGCGCTGTTCACAGATTTCAAGTACCATGCGACCGGTATAGGCTATCGCGCGACTCACCGCGTTAGCCTGGACACACTCAGCATTGAGCTTGAGCCAGGCGTCCTAACGAAAGTAAAGCGCAGCGACATTGATTCAGTTAGCGGTCGGTCTCACAACGATCTAGGGCGATTCGAAGTGACGCTAAATACCGCAGACAAATGGGCCTACAAAACTCCCAGTCTTCGCAACGTCGCCCTTACCTATCCCTACATGCATGATGGCTCCTTCAACACACTTGAGCAGGTCGTCGACTTCTACGATGCCGGGGGCATCAATTTCGATGGCAATAACGTTCTCGCACCGCTCGCTCTCAGCGCAGACGAGAAGACTAGCCTCGTTGCATTCCTAAAAACCCTGACAGAAGACCGTCTCCTTCGTGAACCGTCCTCGCAAGACAATTAACTGTCATATACAACCCTATATTGCAATCAGACGATGCGTCGGGTCGTCAATAGTTTCGTTCAAGCCCCTGATGGAGACGCGTCTTCGGGCGCCCCGAATGAAATATCCAAGGTCGCTGAGCAGGCATGCTCGGTGACTAAGTCACATACACCATTAGGCAACGGCTCTAAGGTCCTCTCCCTAATGGCGGAGGACAGCCATCACCAATTCGCTTGATGTTGCGTTAACGCCCAGGGAGGGACACCTGACTTATCCTCAAGATATGTCCGGAACTCCGCACGTCCAGGCCTTCTTCGATCCGGACACCAGCACGATCAGCTATGTCGTCAAAGACCCACGCTCGCAGTCCTGCGCCGTGATCGATCCGGTGATGGATATCGATTATGCGGCTGGCCGGCTCAGCTACCGTTCGGCCAACATCATTGTCGATTACATACGCACGAACGATCTTAAGATCGAGTGGTTGATCGAGACTCACGCGCATGCCGATCACCTGTCGGCGGCACCATATATTCAAGAATTGCTTGGCGGTCAGCTCGGCATCGGCGAGCACATTGTGATTGTTCAGAACACGTTCGGGAAACTCTTTAACGAAGGAACGGAATTTCAGCGCGATGGAGGTGAGTTCGACCGACTTTTCAAGGACGGTGATACCTACGCGATCGGAGGAATGACTGCTTTCGTGATGCATACGCCCGGGCATACGCCGGCCTGCACCACTCATGTGATTGGCAACGCCGCATTCGTCGGAGATACGTTGTTTATGCCTGACGGAGGCACAGCGCGTGCAGATTTTCCTGGCGGAGATGCGCGAGTACTCTACCGGTCAATTCGAAAGATCCTCGAGACATTACCAACGGAAACCCGCCTTTACATGTGTCACGATTATGGCCCAAACGGACGATCCATCAAGTGGGAAACAACAGTCGGTGAAGAGCGCATGCACAACGTTCACGTCCGCGATGGCTTCACAGAAGATGCCTTCGTCGCCATACGTGAGACGCGGGACAAGGCGCTGACAATGCCACGGCTGCTTCTACCCTCGTTGCAGGTCAACATCCGCGCTGGCCGACTACCTGATCCGGATCGGAACGGCAGACGCTTTCTGAAAGTGCCGATTAACGCGCTATGAGACGATGGATCGAGTAAATCGGAGACGAACTATGAACATCAAGACGCCGACCAGCGTTGCCGACATCCGACACGATATCGTCATAGTAGGAGCTGGCGCGGCTGGCATTGCCGTTGCCTCCAGCCTGCTTGCGCGAAAGGCCGATCTCGACATCGCAGTCATCGATCCCGCCGATATTCACTGCTATCAGCCGGGCTGGACGCTAGTCGGCGCAGGGGTCTTTGGTGCTTCGGAAACTGTCCACACTATGGCATCTGTCATGCCGGATCGCGTGAAATGGATCAAGGCGGCCGTCACGGCGTTCAAGCCTTCGGCAGATTCCGTTATTCTCGAGGGCGGCCGCATCGTCTGCTACAAGCGACTCATAGTATGTCCTGGCCTTAAGCTCGATTGGCACAAGATCGAAGGTCTTAACGAAACCCTTGGGCGCAACGGCGTGACGTCCAACTATCGATTTGATCTCGCGCCATACACGTGGAAGCTGGTCAGCTCTCTGCGTGAGGGAAGAGCAATATTTACGCAGTCGTCAATGCCTATCAAGTGTGCCGGCGCGCCGCAGAAAGCAATGTATTTGTCAGCTGATCACTGGTACCGCACGGGCCACCTGAGGGACATTGAGGTTGCGTTCTATAACGCTGCGGGGGTGCTGTTCGGCGTTCCAGATTACGTGCCTGCACTCATGGAGTATGTTGAAAAATACCGAGCCGCTCTGAATTTTCACCACACGTTGGTCGCGATTGATGGACCGGCAAGAACAGCATATTTCAAGAAGGCCCAACCGGATAGACCGGTAGAAACAGTCAAAGTCGAATTCGACATGATCCACGTTACGCCGCCACAATGCGCGCCGGATTTTGTGAGCGAAAGCCCCCTTGCGGACGCAGTGGGCTGGGTGGATGTCGACCACGGATCACTACGCCACAAGACATTTTCAAATATCTGGTCGCTGGGAGATGCGTGTTCTGCGCCCAATGCGAAGACTGCGGCAGCGGCCCGGAAGCAGGCGCCGGTGGTAGCCGAAAACATTTGTGCAGACTTAGGGCTTCGTTCGAAGCAAGCCATTTATGATGGGTACGGTTCCTGCCCACTAACCGTCGAGCGTGGTAAGATCATTCTCGCTGAGTTCGGCTACGGCGGAAAACTACTTCCGACCTTTCCGCAATTCATTCTCGACGGAAAGAGACCGACGCGCCTAGCTTGGTTGTTAAAAAAGCGCATTCTACCGTCGGTCTATTGGCACGCCATGCTCAAGGGACGGGAATGGATGGCCGAACCTCACACCGTGTGACCGGGCCGACAGGTTCGCAATGCTTCACGATATACTAGCGATTGGCTCAGGTTCGCTTGTTGGGTTTGTTCTCGGCCTTATAGGCGGCGGCGGATCCATTCTCGCTGTTCCGCTCTTAGTCTACGTGGTCGGTGTTCGATCCGCCCACGTTGCAATTGGGACAGGCTCGGTTGCAGTCGCGTTGAGCGCATTGTCAAGTCTAGTCGGTCACGCTAGAGCAGGTAATGTTCGTTGGCCATGCGCGACGCTATTTGCAGCCTGTGGCGTGGCCGGCGCCATGATTGGCTCGACCATCGGGAAGCAGTTCGATGGCGATTGTTTGCTAACGGCGTTTGGCGCACTAATGGTGGTGGTCGCCGTAACGATGCTGCGCAGGCCTAAGGAGGCGGTGACGCCATTTAGCCCTTTGACATCGCAGACAGCCCGGGCGCTAGTGCCTCGACTTATGGTCTTCGGAACCGGAGCCGGCTTGCTTTCAGGGATCTTTGGTATCGGCGGCGGCTTCCTCGTCGTGCCAGGCCTTGTTGCGAGTGCGAGACTACCACTCCTGACGGCTATTGGGTCTTCATTAGTTTCGGTGTCGGCATTCGGCTTGACGACGGCAGCAAATTACGCGCTTTCGGGATTCGTCGATTGGCGATTGGTCGCAATGTTTGTGATCGGTGGTGCCGTTGGCAGCCTCTTGGGTGGTCGATTGGCCAAACACCTTTCGCATAAGACCCGAGCATTATCATACACATTCGCTGCCGTCGTAGCCAGCGTTGGCGTCTATGTCGTGATACGTGGTGTTCGGGGTTGATCTCGCGATCATCATGAAGCAAAGAAAGATGGGCTCGCTGAACCTCCTTCCCGGTCGTAACAGTGGCAAGCGGGAGTCGCGTCGCGCCATCAGTGGGCATCCTAGTCCTTTCGTCATGGGAACACCTTCTTCGAGACCGTTCCGGTCACTGCCCAGTTAAAAAGAGGCGAGTGATCTTTCGGAAGCGCCTTGCCATCGCGACTAAAGCTTTTTACTCCGGCTCCGCGATTATTCGCCCGAACTAACTAAAGCTGATCTCCTGCGAGCCCTTCGAAGTTGAAAGATGAGAAACATTTTTGAAAGCCAAACGTCGCGGCCGAGATGGGTCCACATCAAAGAAAACTTATAGATCCAGGTGCTGGAGGCCTCCCGCGGGACTGGTTTTTGGTAAACTGCTGGCATGCTGATTGCCTCAAGTTGATCTCATGCAGCTGCCAATCCAAATATGTGCGACCCAAGGGAGTCGCCTCCAACACCAGCTCGTCGACCAAATCGGCGACCTGATAGCTCGCGGCATATTACAGCCAGGCGCGCAGCTGCCGTCGTCGCGCGAAATGGCAACACAGTTAGGCGTCTCGCGGCGTACGGTGGTCCTGTCGTACGAGCGCATGATAGAGGACGGTCTGATCGAGACGCGGCAAGGCCTTGGCACGTTCGTCTGTGAGCATTTGCCGAGCGATTACATTCGAATAAATGCTGCAACTACGTGTGTCGACCTTGTTAGATTTCCAACGGTCCCCTTTACCCGACCCGTCGAAAATATGCAGCTCTTTCAAGAGCCCGGAGACAAATTGCGATATGACTTTCGCATCGGTCGGCCCGACTCAGGACTGTTTCCACGAAATCTGTGGCGAAGACTAACCGCGGAACACCTAGACACCTTCACAAAGCTGATAAGCGATTATACTGACCCAGCCGGACACTCGCTCCTCCGCGCGGCAATTGCAAAACATCTACGTACGGCACGAGGCATTTTGTGTCATCCCAATCAAGTAGTCGTGACAGCAGGAGCGCAAGAGGCTCTAAATCTGGTCGCACGCTTAATGGAAGTGCGCGACCAGGAGGTCATCGTGGAGGACCCCTGTTATCGCGGCGCTGCGCTGGCATTCACTAGCCTTGGCGCGAAGCTCCTACCGATATCTGTTAGAGACGACGGTCTAGACACCGAAATGCTGCCGGAAGACGGCGCCCGGCTCGGATATGTTACGCCTTCTCACCAGTTTCCACTTGGTATGACACTGTCGCGCGAACGACGGTTAGCGCTGATCGCTTGGGCTCGTCGCACGGGGACGTTGCTAGTGGAAGACGACTATGATAGCGATTTTCGTCACAATTCTTCACCGCTGATGGCTTTGCAGGCGCTCGCTCCGGAGTGCGTCATCTATCTCGGCACGTTCTCGAAGTCGATGAGTCCAGGCCTTCGTCTTGGTTACGCTGTGTTTCCCGAACATCTTGTCGACGCAGCCCGTTACCTAAAGTCAGTAATGAACAATGGCCATCCATGGCTAGAACAATCCGTTATGGCAAATTTCATATCGTCGGGCGCGTTCGAGCAACACTTATGCCGAATGAGAACTTGCTATCTCGAACGCAGAAACACTCTGATGGAAAGCATTAAATCTTCCTTTCCTCAAACTTCACTCAGCGGCTTCGAAGGCGGCATGCATCTCGTCTGGACACTCGACCAGACCTTGTCTTTGGCGACGGAACTAGAAGCGAGGTGTAAGGCGATCGGCGTCGGACTCTACACGCTCGACGAGAGCCCCGCACACCAGTTGCAGTCTCGGCCTGGAAGCAATCGACAGCTAATGCTCGGCTATCCCTGTCTAACTCCAACACAAATCCAGATTGCCATTGGACTTATCCGGCGTGTCCTGTCCCATGAGAACATTGAGGCTGTGTACCCCGCGAGAGTCGATTAGCACACATCTCGCCTGCATAAGTCCAACCTTGTCGTGAGGCGTCCTTCGCATTGGATACCGGCTGTATCTGTTTTTAGAATCGCGACAAGCTATCACACCAGAACTGGACGTTCGCAGAACTCGACGCGTCGTGCTCGGCGTCGATCACTGCGAGACAAGACACGTTGCTAGGACTGGACCGGCGCTTGCGAATTTTAACTAATCTCTCGTGACCATCACGCATATCTGCCGGAGAGCACTCACTGACATATTCGGTTCGATAACCGAACTTTCTTATGCGACAATCGAGGTCTCGATGTACCTCGTATGTGAAATTATAGTCGGACAGCTGGCGGCGAATAAGAAGGCCTCGTATACCAAGCGCAGCCGCGTTCCGTCCACGAATTGGGAAGGACGTCAAATAATAAGAGCCAGGCGGACAGCATACAACGCGATTACTAGAACTCGTCAGCTCCAACCCGCCAGTCTACGGGAGAAGCATTAAAAGCAGCCTCCCATACCGCGATCTTTCCGTTGCGCATTCGCCATACTTCACAACCAAAACCTGTCATCGTTCGGCCAGTCATCGCGTCCTGCCACTGGCTCTCCCAAGTGTTGCTCATCGTGTCGTTCATTAACGCCCTGCAGGTCTTGATATGTACATAATTTTTCTGATGCTGGCTGCGAGATATGAATAGCTTTCGAAGTAGTTCACGTCCGCTAAACTCAGGTAGGTCGCAGAACCGAATGACACAGTTCGGCGTGAACCCGGCAACAAGGGCGTCGACGTTCCAGAGATTGAAAAGCGATTGTACGTAGCCAACCATGGCACGCGCTTCTTCGATCGTTCGAGGATTGCGATCGCAGTGATTTTGAAGTGATACTACTGCCATTAGGTTGCCTTCCCTAGATGATCACGGGCGCTGCTCTTCATATTTTGAGTACGCTCGACCTGGACAGGTCCACGCACACTAATTCCGTTGGATCCACCAGACAGATCCATGGAGGTTGGGGGTTCCTTTCCTCGATCAACGGTGCTGATAGCGGAGTGCGCGCCGCCACTTGAAGTACCTAGGGAACATTGACCACCTTTAGCGCTGGTACACTTGTTTCTTTTGTACGTGGAACTACTGAGTTGCGATGATATCGCTCACCTGTCCTTTCGATCGTTGAGCTGGTCGCGTGTCAGCGCGACTCGCGCCGCCTTTGAGGCAAAAAGCCGCTCGAGATTATGGAAGTCCATCCGACGGACCGAAGGCTAGGGTACCTTATCAAGCTTCGGGTGAGAGGTTTTAGCGATCCGCGCGGCTGACAGCTGATCCTCACGCGGCCAAGCTGTGAATACAGGAAATCAAAGCACTCGCTCCTACGAGGAGTATTTGCAAGTTGAGCTGACGTAAAGGCCACACTGTTCTAGACTTACCCTTCAATTTGCTGACTTAGCCGAAACCTTGGAATACACATGGATCACTTTGCAGGACTCAAGATCTTCACACGTATAGTCGAGCTCGGCAGTTTCCTGAAGGCTGCGGACGACTTAATGATTTCGCAATCGACTGCGACCAAAAACATGGCGCAGCTTGAGCAGTATCTAGGCGTACGATTACTCAACAGAAACACTCGTGGAGTGAGTCTAACTGGCGAAGGTCGCATCTATTACGAGCGTGCAAAATTAATCATATCGGACGTTGAGGAAGCAGACGCGTCCGTCGGACGTAGAAGTAGAACACTCGGGGGCGTGTTACGCATCTCAACCTCTGTTGCGTTCGGGCGAAGAGTGGTCTCGCCAATGCTATTTGAATTCATGAAACAATATCCGGAACTACGAGTCGATTTGGCATGCGAAGATGAGTACGTCGATCTTATTGGCCGCGGAGTTGACTGCGCGCTTCGAATGGGGCGCTTGTCCGATTCATGCCTCGGCAGCCGATTTATCGGCTCAAATCCTTGGGTGATGGTGGCGTCCCCACAGTATCTTCGCTTGCGCGGAACTCCCTCTAAACCAGACGATTTGGCCAATCACGATTGTATCGTTTACTCGAGCGTTCAGGGAGACGCTACTTGGCAGCTCCGCTCCACTGCGGGCATGAGCACAACGGTAGTCGTCAACAGAAGGGTGCGCTCAAATAACTTATCAACTCTTTTACTCGCTACAAAACTACACTTAGGAGTTTCGATCCTTCCTCGCTATGTTGCCTGCGAGGACCTGCGTTCGGGGAGCGTTGTGCCGGTTCTCGGTGATTTCGCGCTGCCGGATCAAGTGCTCCACGCTGTATTTCCTTCCCCGAGACTGCTATCCCGCAAGACCAAGGCTCTAGTTGACTTCCTTATCCCACAGTTCAAAGGCAATTGGTGGGACAATTCGAGCGTCGCAACTGCGGACCCAGCATATTTCACCAACGACGCGCAGCGATTTTTGGGCGCAGAGATCGCGCTATCGTGAGGGCAGCGCCGCTGTGCGAAGAAGATTGGTGCTGCCCGACACACCGAACGGAACCCCCGCCATGATAACTATACTGTCGCCTGCCACACCGAAGCCGCTTGCCTGCGCAATTTCGCACGCGACGCGGGTCATGGATTCCTCATCCGATATCTCGTCGACTACGACCGAATGAATACCCCACACAGGCGTCAATTGCCGCGCTGTGGACAAAAGCGACGTCAAGCTGAGAATAGGTGCGGATGGCCTCTCGCGAGCGGCGCGAATGCTTGAAGATCCAGAGTGGGTGTAGGTTACCGCCGCCTTTGCCGCGACGACCTTAGCCGCAATGTTGAGAGCAGTGCATATTGCATCGGCGTGTTTTTCTCTCCCCGCTCCTTGGGCCTCTGTAGGCGCCGAAGCGGTCGCGTCTCCTTCGGCTCCTCGGATTATTGCATCCATCATCGCAACGGACTTGATTGGAAAGCGTCCGCTTGCCGATTCCGCCGATAGCATAACGGCATCGGCGCCTTCGTACACGGCAGTGGCAACATCCGACGCCTCAACCCGTGTCGGTACGGATGACGCTGTCATGGATTCCAGCATCTGCGTCGCGATAACGACGGGACGTCCTTCGCGTCGGCACGCGCGGACGATCTGTCGCTGGAGTACCGGTACGCGATCGGGCGCGAGCTCGACACCCAGGTCTCCTCGCGCCACCATGATCCCATCAGAAAGTCCAATAATTTCTGACAGGTTCTCGATTGCTGTCGGTTTCTCGAGCTTTGCCATTATTCGAGCTCTCGTCCCTACTAACCTGCGTGCTTCGATGACGTCTTCCGGCCGTTGTACGAAGGATAACGCTATCCAATCGGCTCCTTTTTCCAATCCAAATGCTAGATCTTCGTGATCCTTGTCCGTTAGCGGCGAGAGTGGCAACGTCGCTCCTGGAAGATTGACGCCTTTGCGGTTCGATAACTGTCCTGCCGTTTTCACACGCGTGATCGCTCGGCCCGGTTCGCACTCCTCCACTTCGAGCCGTATCTTACCGTCATCCAGGAGCAACTCGACACCTGGCTTCAATGCTTCAAAGATTTCCGTGTGTGGTAACTGTACTCGGGTGCGGTCTCCGGGAAGATCGTCTAAATCTAGGCAGAACTGGTCACCGATCCTTAGCTCAATTGAACCTTCCAAAAATGTTCCGATACGCAGTTTAGGACCCTGCAAATCGACCATAATGCCGATAGGACGTTGTACCAACCGTTCTACCTTTCGGATCGTGGCGAACCTCGCGGAGTGATCCTGCCGTCTTCCGTGACTAAAGTTCAGCCGGAACATATCTGCTCCCGCCTGGAACAGCGACAGCACGACGGCTTCGGTCGAACTGGCGGGACCTAACGTCGCAATTATTTTCGCTTTGCGTCGACGATACAAAATCAACTCCGTTGCGTAATCAGAATTGCTCTGAAGTCGTTCACATTAGTCAACGTTGGCCCAGTGAACACGAGATCATCGATGGTAGCGAAGAGACCGTAGGCATCATTGTTCGCTAAACAGCCCATTGGGTCGAGTCCTGCGGAAAATGCTCTTCGCAACGTATCCGGGGTTACGATCGCGCCTGCGTTGTCCTCCGAGCCGTCAATGCCGTCGGTGTCTGCCGCTATAGCCCAGATGCCGTTCTTGCCGTCTGCAGCGACTGCAAGGCTGAGCAAAAACTCCGCATTGCGTCCTCCTCGACCGCTTCCCGTTACCGTTACCGTCGTCTCACCACCCGAAATTAACGCACAAGGAATCTCTAGTGGCTGTCCCCAGTCGCCGCACTGGCGCGCGATTCCTGCATGAACTCGCCCAACATCCTCAGCCTCGCCCTCGATGGAGTTTCCGAGAATCAAGGCATTAATACCTGCCTCCCGTGCGACTCGCGCAGCAGCCTCTAACGATTTTTGCGGTGTAGCAATGATTCGATAGGTCGAATTTGTTAGTCGAGGATCTCTGGGCTTTGGTGTTTCCGATGCCTCATCCTGGAGATGTTGAAGGATATTGGAGGGCACGGCAATATTGTATCTTCGCAGGACTTCAAGCGCCTCGTGTCGAGTAGATGCATCCGCTATTGTTGGTCCAGACGCTACCGTCGACGGATCGTCCCCCGGAACGTCGGAAATCGCCAACGTCACCACTCTCGCCGGAGCAGCGGCTGCCGCCAAACGGCCACCCTTTAACGCGGATAGATGCTTACGAACCGTATTGATCTCCGAAATCCGGGCGCCACTTCTAAGTAAGGCTCGATTTATTCTCCGCTTGTCATCAAGAGATATGCCTTCCGCGGGCATCGATAGCAGGGCGGATCCCCCGCCAGAGATTAATGCAATTACTAGGTCATCCGGCGAAAGTCCTGACACCAAATCCAAGATCGATCGTGCAGCGTTTAAACCGGCTTCGTCCGGCACCGGGTGGGCAGCTTGAACAACTCGGATGAATCGACAAGGGCATTCGTGGCCGTACCGAGTCACCACCAGTCCTTCGATCGGCCCCCTCCAATTAGCTTCGACAGCGGCCGCCATTGACGCCGCCGCCTTGCCTGCACCTACAACAATCGTGCGCCCTTTCGGAACGTCAGGTAGATGGCCTCGTAAACAAGAAGCGGGCCTTGCAGCGTCTATCGCCGCGTTAAGCATATTCTGCAGGAGGTGGCGACAGTCAATCGTCATTCCGAGTTCCAAGTTTGGTCCGTACCGGCATCGTGGCATGTAGATAGTTCCGACCTTCTCAATGCCGGTAGGTCCATCACACTCGGATTGCCGCTCGCGCCTCGCGCCATTTCTCTTTTGCCATTCGAGGACGCACAATCGATCCACAGGCATCGAATTGGAATGATCGGGAAGCGAATTCTTATATTCGATTTAGGAAAGCAGGCTAAGCAATGTTCGACCGATCTTAGATTTGAGCGGACTAGTTGAGGCATTGCGCGGGTCAGAACGCTTTCGTAGACTGGGAACCCCCGCCGAGAAGGGAACCGGTAGCGCGCACATCGAGCGCACCGAGACGTTCTTCGCGGCAGCGGGTGCGCTCATTCAGCATGGCGGCAATCAAGCTGCTTAGTCGTCCGTGAACAAGCGTCTAAGCGCTTGAGCGGGAGTCCGTTTTTTAGCTGCGGAGGCATTTAAGATTGCAGGGATTGGGAGCTTGAGAACCCCAAA
>Ga0105248_10008471_pt1 | contig 11284 bp, 15 predicted proteins | sample KBSS34metaG_FD_81524 | JGI IMG/M metagenome (GOLD analysis project Ga0105248, IMG submission 81524) | Switchgrass rhizosphere microbial communities from Kellogg Biological Station, Michigan, USA - KBS S3-4 metaG | ecosystem: Host-associated > Plants > Roots > Rhizosphere > Soil | place...
AAGCGCGCGACATAGGCCGGCCCCGCTCCTGCAACCGCGCCGAGCGCACCGAGCTTCTGCTCGTCGGCCATCCACATCGCGAAGCCGAGCGCCGAGAAGATGTTGTTCAGCTCACGCTTGGTCTCGGCGTCGGCATCCGTACTGAAAAGACCTATGACACCGCGCCGAATGGCGACCGGCAGATTCGGGGTCGCGCGGACAATCGCGCCAACGCCCGGGAAACGCTCACGGAGCGTCGCCGCTTCGACACCGGCAAGCAGCGACACGACGGTCGTCTTGGAGCTGAGATGCCGGCGAAGCTGCGGCGCGACCTCGTCCAGCTTCTGCGGCTTGAACGCCAGCACCACGATCCCCGGCGGAGCGCCTGCCTCCGCCGCCGACGTGACCACGCGCGCACCTTCGACAGGACGGCCGCTCGGCCGGATCACGACGATCGGCGACAGGTCGAGCCCGCCGACGCGCCAGCCGTCGAGGATCGCGCCGCCCATGTTCCCGCACCCGACGAACCACGTCGGCTGCGGCAGCTGCAGTGTGCCGTTCATGCTGCTTACGTCCTTAAGCTTCGCCGTGCGTGTCGATCAGCGCGGCGGTGATGGCTTCGCCCGGCGACTTCCCGCCCCACAGGACGAACTGGAAGACGGGATAGAAACGCTCGCATTCCTCGACCGCAGCTTCGGCGATCGCTTCCGCCTGCTCGAGGCTGAGCCCATCGCCCTCGCCGGTCGCGTCGAGGATGGTCGAATGCCGGAACACCACCAGCCCCGATGTCGACCACATCTCGAAATGGCCGAGCCACAGCTGCTCGTTGATGAGGCTCAGCGCTTCGAAGATCGCGCTACGCTTGTCGGTGGCGACCTTGATGTCCGGAAACGCGAGGAACTGGAGGACCTGGTCCTCCGGGCGCCACACGCCGCGAAGCTCGTACTGCGCCCAGCTTCCGGTCGCCGAGGCGATGATCTCGCCCTCGCCGGTCCGCTCGGACGCCCATCCGCGCGCCTCGAAATATTGCTCGAGAACTTCGATGGGAGCGCCGTCGTCGCGCTCGTCCTGGATCTGCTCTTCGCTCAGGTTCACGCTCCCGGGGCTGCCTTCTTCGGGCCGCCACGCTTGGCCGCGGCAGGGGCCGAACCCGCATTCGCCGCTTCCAGCGCCGCAATGCGCGCCTTCAGCGCCTCATTCTCGTCGCGAGCAGCGGCAGCCATCGCCTTCACCGCTTCAAACTCGTCGCGTCCGACGAAGTCCGCGCCGCCCATCCATTCCTTGAACTTCTCGCGAGCGCTGGATTCGGCCTCGCGGCCCATGCCCGCGAAAGTCCCGGCAAAGCCGTTCACCATCTTTACGAAGTCGTCGAACATCCTGTTCTCGGACTGCATCGGAAATCCTCCCTTTCGGTGTGGAAATAGGAGGTTGGGCCGCATTTCGCCACCCTGAGGCCGGAACCTATCCCCAACTGCCGCAACTATCCCCAGCTTTTAAAGGCCGAGCAGCGAGGTCCCCGCCCCGGGGTTCAGCGCCCCGATCGTCGAGTTGAGCGTCGCGGCAAACACCAGCCAGGCGAGGTAGGGGATCATCAGCAGCCCCGCCGCCCTGCGGATTCGCAGGAACTGCCCCGCCGCCGCCGCCGCCAACCCGGCCATCGCGAAGATCACGACGTTGGCGAGCTTGATGTCGTGCGCCGCAAAGAAGATCGGCGACCAGGCGAAATTAAGCGCGAGCTGGATGAAGAAGAGGATGAGCGCCAGCCGACGCCGGTCCGACGGCGGTTCCGCGAGGACCATCCCCAGTGCAATGCCGAGAAGCGCGTAAAGGATCGGCCAGACGATGCCGAATGCGGCGCCGGGCGGCATGAACGACGGCTTCTGCAGCCCATCGAACCAGCCGTTTCCGTAGCCGCTGTTGGAGAGCCAGCCGCTCAAGCCCCCGAGCAGCTCGATCGCGACCACGGCGACGAGCGCCATCTTCCACGAGTTCCTGCGTGCGACCGCCTCAGCCATTCTTCACCGCTCCAAGCAGGAACTCGACATTGCCTTCCGGCCCCGTGATTGGGCTCGGCGTGATGCCCAGCACGGTCCAGCCGTGCGATTCAACCCAGCCTTTAGCCTCGGCGCACACCCGCTCGTGCACAGCCGGATCGCGGACGACGCCGCCCTTGCCGACTTCCTCGCGCCCGGCCTCGAACTGCGGCTTGATCAGCGCAACCAGCTTCGCACCGGCTCTCGCGAGCTTCAGAGGCGCCTCGAGCACCTTGGCAAGTGAGATGAAGCTCGCATCGCAGACGATGATGTCGACCGTCTCCGGGATGATGCCGGCGTCGAGCGTCCGCGCATTGGTCTGCTCATGGACCACAACCCGGGGATCCTGCCGAAGCTTCCACGCCAACTGGTTGGTCCCGACGTCCACCGCAAAAACCTTCGCGGCCCCCCGCGAGAGCAGCACATCAGTGAAACCGCCCGTCGAACTCCCCACGTCCAGCGCCACCGCGCCCGCCACCTCGAACCCGAAATTCGCGAGCCCATGATCGAGCTTAATCCCGCCCCGCGATACCCACGGATGGTCCTTCCTCCGAACCTCCAGCGCCGCATCCTCGGCCAGCATCTCCCCAGCCTTCGAAAGCTTCCGCTCCCCGGAGAACACCGCCCCAGCCATAATCAGCGCCTGAGCACGCGTCCGGCTTTCAGCCAAGCCGCGGCTCACCAGCAGCTGGTCTGCTCGGATCTTGGCTACGCCCGCACCTCTTCGACGCCCGCGCTGTTCACCCGGAGCGCCTTCAGCACCGTCTCGACGATGTGCGGCGCGTTGAGGCGGGCTTCGTCGTACTGCTTCTCGGGCTTGTCATGGTCCTGGAACGCGTCCGGCAGGCGCATCGTGCGGATCTTGAGGCCCGCGTCCGCCAGTCCCTCATCGCTCGCGAGCGTCAGGACGTGCGCGCCGAGGCCGCCGATCGACGCCTCCTCGATCGTCACCGCGACCTCGTGGCTGACCAGCAGGCGCCGGATCAGCTCGCTGTCGAGCGGCTTGGCGAAGCGAAGGTCCGCGACCGTCGTCGGGAGGCCCATCGCGTCGAGCTGGTCGGCCGCCTTCTCGGCTTCGGCTAGGCGCGTTCCGAGCGACAGGATGGCGACCTTCTTGCCCTCGCGGACGATGCGCCCCTTGCCGATCTCGAGCTCGACCGGCTGCTCGGGAAGCGCCACGCCCCTGCCCTCGCCTCGCGGATAGCGCACCGCGCTCGGTCCGCTGTCGTGCAGCGCCATGGTGTGGACCATGTGGCAAAGCTCGGCTTCGTCAGCCGCCGCCATCACCACGAAATTCGGAAGCGTGCAGAGATAGGCAAGGTCGAACGACCCGGCATGCGTCGCCCCGTCGGCGCCGACCAGCCCTGCGCGGTCCATCGCGAACCGCACCGGCAGGTTCTGGATCGCGACGTCATGGACGACCTGGTCGTAGGCGCGCTGGAGGAAGGTCGAATAGATAGTCGCGAACGGCCGGTAGCCCTGCGCCGCGAGTCCCGCCGCGAAGGTCACCGCATGCTGCTCGGCGATGCCCACGTCGAAGGTCCGCTCGGGGAACTTCTCTGCGATCTTGTCGAGGCCCGTGCCCGACGGCATTGCCGCAGTAATCGCGACGACCTTCTCGTCCCGCTCCATCTCGGCGCTCAACGCCTTGGCGAACACGCTCGTATAGCTCGGCGCCCCGGCGGCAGCCTTCGCCTGAACACCAGACACCACGTCGAACTTCACCACGCCATGATATTTGTCGGCGCTATTCTCCGCAGGCGCGTAGCCCTTGCCCTTCTGCGTGACGACATGAACGAGCATCGGCCCGATTTCGGCATCACGGACGTTCTCGAGCACCTCGACCAGCGCCCGCACGTCATGCCCGTCGACCGGCCCGACATAATAGAAGCCGAGCTCCTCGAAGAGCGTGCCGCCGGTCATCCAGCCGCGGGTATATTCCTCGGCCTTCTTCGCCCAGTCGTGGATCGGCTCGGGCATCATCCGCGCGATCTTCTGCGCGACCTTGCGCGGCCCGAGATATTTGTTCGAGCTGACCAGCCGGGCGAGGCTGTTGCGAAGGCTCCCGACCGGCGGCGCGATCGACATGTCGTTGTCGTTGAGGATGACGATCAGCCGGTTCCCGGCAGCCGCGGCATTGTTCATCGCCTCATAGGCCATGCCGGCGCTCAATGCGCCGTCGCCGATCACTGCGATCGCCTTGCCCGGCGCGCCTGACAGCTTGTTGGCGATCGCGAACCCAAGAGCTGCCGAGATCGAGGTCGAGCTGTGCGCTGCGCCGAACGGGTCGTATTCGCTCTCGCTGCGCCTGGTGAAGCCACTGAGGCCCCCGCCCTGCCGAAGCGTCCGGATGCGGTCGCGCCGTCCGGTGATGATCTTGTGCGGATAGGCCTGGTGACCGACGTCCCAGATCAGCTTGTCCTCGGGCGTGTCGAACACATAATGCGCCGCGACGGTCAGCTCGACCACGCCGAGCCCGGCGCCGAGGTGCCCGCCGGTCACCGACACGGCCGAGATCATTTCCTGCCTGAGCTCTTCGGCAAGCTGCGGAAGCTGCTCCTTGTCGAGCTTGCGAAGGTCGGCCGGGAACTGGACCGTATCCAGCAGCGGGGTTTCGGGGCGGTCACTCATCGGCGGTGGCCCTACCCACAAGTCGCTCTAATGTCATCAATACGCCCGCCGCAGCGGACGATTTCAGCGATTGCTCAGGAAATGCTCAGTTCTCGCAGTCGCCGCACTTGCCGCGCACTTCAATGACGGGGCGCGGCGCGGAGAAGCCGGCGTTCGCCGCCGCCTTGCGGATTCCGCCCGACAGAGCGTCGTCGTCGATGTGCACGGCCTGCCCGCAATTGTCGCAGATCAGGAAGATGCAGTCGTGCAGGCACTCGGGGTGCTGGTTGGCGACATAGGCGTTGGCGCTCTCGACCCGACGGGCGAGGTTCGCGCCGACGAAGAGATCGAGGATCCGGTAGACGCTGTTCGCGGCGATCCGCCGCCCTTCCGCCTTGGAGACCGCCTCGGCCACGTCATAGGCGCTAGCGGGCTTCTCGAAGCTGGCAAGCGCGTCGAACACCGCGGCGCGCATGTCCGTCCACTGCTCACCCTGTTGGGTCAGCCGCTCGCGCGCTGCGTGGCGAAGTGATTCGCCTTCGTGGAGCTGGTGATCGTGGCGAGCCATGTCGTTACGCAGGAGATAAACCTCCGCGCCCCGCGCGACAAGAAATCAGAAGGCGGCCTGCTTCGCCATCATGTTGAGGCGATGGCCAAGAGCGAGCACTGAAACGCCGAGGATCGTGATCGGCGGCTCGAACCCGCTCTCGTGCAGGGTCATCGCATACCCCATGATTCCGAGGCCCGCGAACCCCACCATGCACGGCAGGAGGAACCCATGCTCACGGATGCCGCGGCCGAGCGCGATCGCGCCAAGGATCATCGCCAGCGTCAGGCCGACTTCATGGATGATCGGCTGGCCGAGCACGCCGCCCGCCGACGCCAGCAGGCCCAGGAGCACCGCTGTCGCGACGCAATGCACGGCACAGAGGCCGGAAAGCCCCATCGCGAGCCGGTCGAGCCGGCTCGTGGTGATCGGTCTGGACGCCATGTTGGACGCCCATATAGTCCGGCTGTTCAATCGATACAATATAACATCGGTAGCGCTTCGGGCCTTGCCCCACGGCCTGCCGCCCGCGCATAGGCGGCTCGTCTCATGAGCACCCTTGCAGCATCTCAGTCCCCCGCGGGCGCAACCAGCCGCGCCCGCCCTCTCGCGCTGTCGAACCTGTTGCTGTTCGTCGCCGCTCTCGTCTTCGCGATGGTGGTCATCGGCGGCATCACGCGCCTCACCGAGAGCGGCCTCTCGATCACCGAGTGGAATGTCGTCAGCGGCGCCATTCCTCCGCTCAGCCACGCCGACTGGCAGCACCTCTTCGATCTCTACAAGCAGACTCCGCAGTACCGCGAAGTCGCCGAACCCGCCGGAATGACGCTCGCCGGGTTCAAGTTCATCTTCTTCTGGGAGTGGGTCCACCGACTGCTAGGCCGGATCTTGGGTCTCGTCTTCTTCGTCGGCGTCGGCTGGTTCGCCGTCCGCCGCGAAATACCGAAGGGCTTCGGCTGGCGGCTCGCGGCGCTCTTCATCTTCGGTGGTCTTCAGGGCGCGGTCGGCTGGTTCATGGTCGTCTCCGGCCTCGAGGGCTCACGGACCGAGGTCAGCCCCTACCGCCTTTCCGCGCACCTACTCTTCGCGCTGTTCCTCTTCGCCGCGCTGATCTGGACCGCACTCGACCTTCGAGCCCTCGCGAGGAAGCCTGATGCCCGACCCGCGAAAATGAGCGGCTGGGGCGCCATCGCGCTCGTAACCCTCTTCATCCAGCTCATGTTCGGCGCCTGGGTCGCGGGCTTCCGCGCCGGCTTTGTATCCAACACCTGGCCCGCCATGAACGGCCGCTTCGTGCCGGAGGGGATAGACTGGTCCCACGGCGCAGGCTTCGCGATGACCCACGACCTCTTCCTGCTGCATTTCATGCACCGCTGGTGGGCCTGGGTCGTCGTTGCCGTGCTCGTCGTTTTCGCCCGCAAGGTCCGAAAGCTCGAGGGCGCGAGACCGGCGTCCATCGCCATCCATTCCGCCTTCGGCACGCAGGTCCTCCTCGGCATCTTCACGGTGCTCTCCGGCATCGCGATCTGGCTAGCCGTCCTTCACCAGGCGACGGGCGCGCTTCTCGTCGCCGCGACCGTATGGGGAGCGCACGAGTTGGGACGCGCACGGGCATGAGCGTCGTCTCCGTCTACGCGGTCTTCGCGGACGCGGAGGAAGCGGAGCGTATCGGCCGCACCGTCATCGAGGAGCGGCTCGCCGCCTGCATCAACATCCTCGCCCCCGTCCGCTCGATCTACCGCTGGAAGGGGAAGATCGAGACCGCGGACGAAGTCGCGGCGATCCTCAAGACCCATCATTGGCGGAGCGACGCCCTCATCGCGCGCGTCGCCGAACTGCACAGCTATGACGTGCCTTGCGTCGTCAGCTGGCCGATCGACAAGATTGTCGGCCCCTACGCCGACTGGGTCGAGGACGTGGTGATCCGCGAGCGCTAGTCTTTCTTCTTGCGCTTGAGCTGGCGCCGGGCAGCGAACATCCCGGGGACCAGCGGCACCCACAGAGTGAAGCCGCGGAACAGCAACGTGCCCGACAGCGCCGCTTCGAACGGGACTCCGGCCGCGCGCAGCATGCCGATGCTGACCGCTTCGAACGAGCCGAGGCCCATCGGGATCGGCCCCAGCGTAACCACGATCGACGCCATGATGAACGCACCGAACGCGGCGCTGAACGAGGCGTCGTAACCCAGCGAGAACAGGCAGAACTGCATCGTCAGCCCGTCGAGGACGAACACCGCGAGATTGAGCAGGGTAAGCTTGCCGATCAGGCGCTCGCTCCGGACGAGCCGCTCCGGCGCCTCCTTGATCATTTCGAATAGCTCGCACACAGCCCTCACCCGCCGCAGCCAGCGAGGAATCGCTTCGGCGCCTTTGCGCTGAAGCCAAAGCGCAAGCGCCGGAATTGCCGCCGACAGGCCGAGCGATGCCGCGATCAGCGCCAGCACGGCCCAGCTCGTCTGGCCATGGATCCACAACAGGACCAGCGCGATCAGCGAAGCGACGCCGTAGGACGCGTAATAAGCGATGATCGCCGTGATCAGCGTCGCCAGCGCGATCGGCCGCGTCGCTCCAATCCCCTGCAACCGGTCGATCACGACGACATTTCCGCTCATCCCCGCCGTCGGCACCATCTGGTCCGCGAAATGCTTGCTGACGGTCAGGCCGAGCAGCTTCCCGAACGGCGCCCGGCAATCGCCCGCCCGGAGCACCAACGCCCACTGCATCGCCAGCGCGACATAGGTGAGCAGCTGCGCCCCCGCCGCTGCGAGCAACCACAACGGCTGGGCATGGGCGACAAGCTCGGCGAACTTCTTGACGTCGCCCCAGTGGAGCACCGCGACGATGACCCCGGCGACCAGCAGCACCGCCAGCAGCCAAGAGCGCCAGTTCGTTACGAAATCCCTCTTCCCGTCATCGCGCTCTTTTGCCGGATGTGCCTCAGTGCTGGTCCTGCTTGCCATGGCGACGCCAACGCGGACGGAGCACCGCCGTGCCATTCCGCTAGCAATTTCCGTCAGAGCTGGTGCGGGCCGAGGTAGAGGTAGCTGGGGTCGAATTCCGCGACGCCCTCGAGGCCGCGGCGGTCGCGGATCGTGAGCCGACGGTTCTCAAGCTCGATCAACCCGCGCCGGCGAAGTTCCTGAAGGGTGCGGTTGGCGTGGACAACCGTCAGCCCCAGGCATTCCGACAATTCGCGCTGCGTGAGCGGGAAGCCGTAACTGTCGTTGCTCACTCGACCGATGATTTGAAGCCGGACGTAGAGCTCGCAAAACAGGTGCGCCATCCGGGCGATGGCTGAGCGTTGCCCGAGCGACAGCACAAGTTCCCGCTGGATCGCCCCGTCGATGCTGGTCGAGAACCACAAGGTCCGCGCCAGCCGCGGATGCCTGTCCGCGACAATCTGGAGGCTTTCGTGGGGGATGATCGCGAGTCGGCAATCGCTGACGCTCGCCACGTCGTGGTCGAGCCGCTTCAGGGTAAAGCTGTGCAGGTCCGCGAAATCGCCCGGGACGTGGAGCTGAGTGACCTGGCGTTCCCCGCCGGCAAGGTCCTTGCTTCGTGCCAGCCATCCATCGAGCAGAAGCAGCGTGGAGTTCAGTTCCTCCCCGGCATGGATGATGACCTTGCCGGCTCTTACCGGCCGTACCTCCGAAACGGACTCCCGCATCACACGCTCTTCTTCGGAGCTGATCTCGAAACGCCGTCTCAGCTTTTTCAACGCAGGAGTGATCATTACCGCGTGGGTTCTGCATCGCGTCGCGCGCTTTTGCGGTTAACCTAGGTTACACGTCCGTCACATTCCGAAAAAATCCTGCGTTCACAACGACAAAGCGTGGAACTGCTGTAACCCAGGTGAATCGTTTCGGCGGCATTCAATGCTATCAGCTATAATCCATTTGGGGGATGAGCTTGCTGAACTACCGCCTGTACCAGCTCGACGGGGCTGGAAGTATCACTGCGGCGGAGTGGCTCGAGGCCGCCGACGACGACGAGGCGTGCCGGAAGGCGCGCGCCCAATACCCTTCCGGGCGATACGAATTGTGGGAACGCCAGCGCATCGTCGATTGCATCGACGGCAATCTCGCTCAGTAGCTAGCGGCTCTTCGCCTTGCCGATGCTGAAGGGAACGTCATCGAGCTTACGCCTCAGCTGCTCGATGTTCGCCACTTCCTCGTCGCCGCCGGCATATTTGGATTCCAGCTGCATCTCTTCCGCCGTCTGCTCGCGGAAATAGCTGATCGTCAGCCGCTTTCCGAAAATCTCGTCGCCGCGGATCTTGAGCTCGGCCTGATGCTCGGCCGGGAGATTGTCGCGGATCGCCTCAAGGTAACGGATGAGGTCGTCGAGCGACGTATATTCGCTGATGTCGATGAAATCCTTGACGCGTCTAGGCACAGGCGAATGCTCTCTGGCAGCTCTCGAATGACGTTGGGCTAGGTAGCGCTCAGCGCTGCCCGCGCATTAGGACTCATCCCTCCAACAGGCAACGTTCCATTGGTCCGTTAGCGGCGACCTGCGCCTCTCCAAAGATCAGGTGCGGTCGATCGTTTTCGTCGATTGGACAGCTTCGCCATCGCAACTTCCGCTGGCGTTCGAAGTCACCTTCGGCGGCTTGCCCGGCCCTTGGGAAACCACCTCGGTCGAGCGGGTGCAGGTCTTGCCGTTGTTGCTGATGGTGACGACAGTCGTGCTCGTCTGTCCTGCCGGCACGTTGCCGTAGGCAGCGACATATGGCGCCGCGCCCGTCGCCGGCTGACGCGCCATCTGCTGCGCCTGGCGCACCATCTCCTGGCTCTGCCGCTGCATCTGCTCGATCATCCGGTCGAAGCCGGCGAACGACGGGAACGGCCCGCCCCACCCCGCCATGCCGGTGATGTCGCCCACCGCCCGTGGAGCCACAGTCACCTTCGGGGCGACGTCCCCGACATATTCGACTCGCGCAACCGATCCGTCGGGAAGCGAGACGTTCATAACGTGGGTCTTGGGCGCTGCGGCCACGGCGGCGCCGGCAAGCGCTGCCGCTGCGGCACCGGCAAAAGCGAAAGCAGGAAGCATCCTCACGAAATTTCCTCCAGCTGTTGAATGGCCGGGGAAATCTATTCCGCGATCCTGAACGCCAGATTGACTGCGGTCATGCTCCGTCGTTCGCGTCGAGATGGCGCCCCTCATGATCGAGGTGAAGGTAGTTCGGATTGAACATCGACACGTCCATCAAGCGCTTGAGGTCGAGAATCCGGAGCTGCTTGCGGTCGAGCTCGATCAGCCCGTCGCGCCGCAGCTCCTGGAGCGTCCGGTTGACGTGGACCGCCGTCAGGCCGGTCGCGTCCGCAAGGTCGTTCTGGGTAAGCGGAAAGTCGCACCGCCCATCCTGAGCCCGGCCGACTCCGGCGAGGCGGATGTAGAGCTCGACCAGCAGGTGGGCGAGCCGCTCGTAGGCGCTGCGCTGGCCCAGGTTCAGCGTCCATTCGCGCTGGATCGCGGTGGCCACCAGCTCGTGCCACCAGAGCGCCTGGGTCACTCGCGGCCGCTGGTTGGTGAGGGCGTTCATCTCCTCGGGCGTGATCATGGCCACCTTGAGGCGCGTGATCGCCCCGATGCTGTGGTCCATCGACCGCAATATGTAGACGTTGACGTCGCAGAAATCGCCCGGGACGAACATGCTGACGATCTGTCGCTTTCCGTCCGGCAACTGCTTGTACCGGCACGCCCAGCCGTCGATCATCAGGTGCACGAAGCGAGGCCTGTCGCCTTCGGAAATGAGGTCGCGGCGGGCGTCGATTACGCGGACGTTGCGGCAGATCGCCGCAAGCGCAGCCTTGTCGTCGGCGGAAAGCCTCGTGAATGCTTCTAGTTTGAACGCTACCGCAGATGCCCGCCCGGGCCCGATCGCCCCTCGAACATCCGTAAGCACGGCCATCGCGCTTCACCCTTACATATGGTTATTTCCGGACTCACGCACGGGAGCGGTTGAGCGGTGCCGCGATGACCGACGATCTAAGCCCGCCTTTTCAAGGGCTACCACTGCGCGGCATACAAGTGCTCGTAGTCGAGGATGAGTATTATATAGCTGATGACGTCTGGCGGGAACTTAAAGCTGCTGGAGCCGATGTCATCGG
>Ga0105248_10008472_pt1 | contig 11284 bp, 14 predicted proteins | sample KBSS34metaG_FD_81524 | JGI IMG/M metagenome (GOLD analysis project Ga0105248, IMG submission 81524) | Switchgrass rhizosphere microbial communities from Kellogg Biological Station, Michigan, USA - KBS S3-4 metaG | ecosystem: Host-associated > Plants > Roots > Rhizosphere > Soil | place...
CACTCACGTACGTTGACAAAGCCAGCCTCAGCGAGCAGTCGTGCAAGCCGCTCGCGCCAGAACGTTTGGCGGTGTAGATCCGGCGCAGCGTCATTGCGCGAGAACGTACCACCGTAGATGACCGACAACGCTGATCGCTCATCACCGTACGCGTGACCGTCGATGCAATTCTTGACGGTGAGGCGAATGTCGGGCACGGACAAGCGCAGCGTACCGCCCGGCAAAAGCGCATCGTGAAGGCGTCGCAAGATATCCGGCGTGTCCTGCGGCCAACAATGCTCAAGCACGTGGCAGCCGTAGATTTCTCGATACGTGTCACTCGGCAGTGCTGCAACGTCATGCAGGTCAAGTACAACGTCGCCGACACCCGGCACCGCGTCGGCGTTGATCCAACCGGGCAGACGCCGAGGGCCGCAACCAACGTGTAGCCGGGCGCCAACATGCGGCTTCGCACGCGGCGTCGCTTCACCTTGTTTGCGCTCGGTTGGCCGCAATACGGCGGCGGGCGCGACCAGCACGCCCGACACACCGCCCGGTAGCTCATTTGTGCGCCGCGGACGACCCATTTGTTAGCGACGACGCTTCGACTTCTTTTTCGCCGACGGTGTTGCGGGTTCCGTTTCCGCGATCGGATCCTCTTCCACCGTTAGCTCTTCCGCGAATTCGTGTTCCGGTTCCAGTACGGGCTCGGGTTCCGGCTCGGACTGCACTTGCATCGGCGGTGCGGGTTCCGGTTGTGCGACCACGATTGGCGGCGCAGCCACGACCGGCGGCGGTGTAACACGCCGTGGCTTCGCAGCGGGCGTCGCGCTGAATGCACCGGGCAATTCATTCGGGCGTTTGCGTGCCATTTCGGATCCTCCTATTCGGCTCCCAACACGTCTAAGCCATCCTCGACACGCAAGGCGAGCACATCACGCACGCCATCGCGCTCGACGAGCGCGGGCGCTGCATCCGCACCTTTGGGCAACGCGCCGACGAGCGCAACGCCATCGCGATTCATGACGTAGCGCCCGCGGCACGCAGGGCACCACGCAAAGCCGCGTTCTTTGTCGCGGTACCCGTCTGCCTTCTTTCGATCGACGGGCTCTTTGCGCACGGCACCGCAGTGCGGGCACGGGAAGGGCAGCAACACACCGCCCACGTGCGACGGCGTCACACGTGGATACGGGCGCGGCGTCTTCGGATTGCCATAGGCTGCGTCGAACACCGACGCGAAGCCGAGCAACACCGGCCCGCTGATGAGCCACCGTCGACGGCGCATCGCTAGCGGCTCGTATACCTACGCGAGCGGCGCCCCGTATACGCGCGTTTGCGCCGACGGCCCGAGCTGCGACGCACCTTGTAGTCGGTGCCGTCCGCGTCGTAGTCAGGATAACCAATGTCTTCTTTGTCGTACGTCGCGAACGAAATCGCGGCGCGGGCCATGTCGTCGTAGCCCTTCGGCGAGTCGTACGCGACGCCGTGCGAGCCGACGTGACCTGCTGTCGGGATCCGCGGCGCGCGTAGATCCTTGAACGGGTACGTTCCGCCCGGCCCCTTCACGTACCCTTTGTACGTGCCGTCGTCGTGGTAGGTGATCTGCACGGTGAGATCGCCGCTATACCGCTTTGCCATTGCTCACCGTCCTTTGTAACTACGCTTGCGTGAGCTGTACGTCCGCTTTGCCGCCATCGGCCGCAACGCGACCGCAATACCGTCGCCACGCCCACGGCCATGATACTTCTTGCCGTCGATCTCGAATTGATAGCTCACGCGCTCCGACGAGATCCACCCGCCGGGCGCGTGTGGCGCGACCTTCGAGCGGCTCACGACGCGACCGTAGCCGAGCACCTTGCCGTTCCAATCGGTGATCGCGAGTCGCCCGTCGATATGCTTCGGATAGCCGCCTAGCGTTGCCTTTGCCATGTTACACGTCCTCCGCGCCGAGCAAGTCGAACCCGTCACCGACGGCAACCGTCTGCGGCTTGCCGGCTTTGTCGAGCGCGAGTTGCTTCGGTGATTTGTCGAGATGATCGCCGACGATGACGGCCGCGTCGACGGTTTTCTTCGGGATCACCGTCTTCGACGACTCGACGCAGACGTCGATCGGCTCGGCGCCTGCGACGCGGAACACTTTGCCGAGCCCGTGGAAGTGTCCACCCGTGTCCGTCACGCGACCGACAAGCATTTTGTTACCCCACGGGATATTGATTTTCTGCCCGTACGGGAAGATGTCCGGATCGCCTGACAAGCTCACGTGATCCGCCTTACCGGCGAGAAACGCTTCGGCGGTGTACAACGGCTTGCCCTTGCGATCAACGGGCGCGCCTTCCATCTTGCGTTCCGTTGCCGTCATACCGGCTTGGAACGGCCAATAGCCGGTGAGGTGCAGCGTGATCGTGTTAGCGCTACCGGGCGGCGCGGATGGGCTTGCGCCGGTGACCGCGTTTTTGGTTGCGGTGGCGCTCTTCTTGGCGATGAAGAGCGCGGCGACGCTCGCGATGGCCGTCGACAGCCCTCCGACGATGAGTCCGATGCGCTTCACGGTAGGTACCTTGACGCGACGACGTGTCCGGCTGCGGGCGCGGCTGCGACAAGGAGTTTCCACACGCCGACACCGAGCAGTACGACCACGACGGCGCCACCAACCCAAAAAGCCCACGATGGAATACCCGTGATCGCTTCGAACATCTTACCGGGCAGCGCGACAACAGCCTTGGCGACTTCGGCGGGGAGCGCCGCGAGTGCGGCGCCGATCTCCGTCCACATGTCCGTCCAAATCTGTTCCTGGCGCGCGCGCCCTTCCTCGACAGCGTTCGCGTCAATGAACGCCTGCATGCACCACTTCTTGAGATCGTCGCCGCTTGCGTAGATCGCCGTCGGGTCGGACAACTTTGCCAGCGCGTCCGCGTGCCACTGCAAGTGCCCTTGTGTGTTCTTGAGCGACGTGATGCCGGGTAGCTCACTTTGAAACAACCCGCCGTGCGCCGTCGCGATCGTCTCGGCAGCGACCTTTTGTCCGCCGCGCAACATCGCGCGCCCGATTGCGACGGTGACTTGCTTGATCGTGTTCATCTGACGCTGCGCCGTTGTGATGTTGTACTCACCGACGAGCGTCCCTTTTTCTTTCAGTCGCTTCGTCACCTGCGCAACGACGTCGTTGATCATGTCGTCGCGGTCGGCGTCGTCAACGTCGACGGCATCGATCAATTCGAGCCCGTCGATTTCATCGTACCCGCCGTACCACGGTCCGATCCACCCGCCGCCACGCCGTCCGTTGCGGCCGTGTCCGCCGTGGTGATGTCCGCCGCCATGGTGTCCGCCCCCGCCGCCACCCATCAAGTCGGTGTCGTCGTATTCTTCATCGTAACCATCGGTGTCGTCGGACTCTTCATCGAAGCCGCCGTCGTCGGATGTATCGACGCCGTAGTTGTCTTCGTACGCAGCGTACGGATCATTCATGATATCGCTCATCGCGGTTTGATCGACGATGTTGCCGCTGCTATCGAGCGGCATATCGCCCGCGTCGCCGCTGTCATCGTATCCTTCGTCGAGCCCGCCGCCTCCGTCGTACCCCCCACCACCATCGTAGCCGCCCCCACCGCCTCCACCACCTCCACCGCCATAACCGCCGTCGACAGGTGGAACCAACGCCGAGCCTGTGATCGTGAACATCGGCGACGAAGCCGTACCGCTCGCGGTCATTACTTGCACCGGCCCTGAAACCGCGTTTTGCGGAACGACTGCATTGATGCGCGTCGAATCGAGAACTTGAAACGGCAACGTCGGGACGCCGTTGAACATCACGCTCTTCACGCCCGTGAACCCTGAACCCTGAATCGTGACGCTGTCGCCGATGTTGCCGGACGCTGGAGCCCCCGACGACAAATTGATGACCGATGCGATCGTCGGCGCGCCTGTACCAGTCGTATCCGGTGGCGGTGTTTCAGGAGTGTGCGGTGCGTTCGGTGCCTGTGACTGCCCCGCCTGCGCCAACACAGGTCCAGCGCTATCCAACCACTTCTGATACGCACGATTCACCGTCGATACGTTGCCGGGCAGCGACGGATCCGTCGAACCGGCAGCGTCGTACGCCGTGCCGAGGTTCTCCATTTGTGTGAGCAAATCGTTGCCTGACGCAGCGAGTGCGCTTTGATTGAGCGTCAGAAGCCGAGCCACGTAGTCCGTTAGATCGTTGTAGAGGCTGATCAACAACGCGATGGCGTCGTCTTCGTTCCCCTGCGCGATCATCTGATCGACGGCCCGTTGCAACGCGCCGGTATCGACGGCGAGATTGGCAGCGGATGCCGCATCTCCCATCATCGAGCGAGCACCACCGTGCGCAACGAGCGCGTTTTGTGCTTTGTTGCCGTGCACCGTGGCGGTGTGGACCATGGCCGAACGCATGCGCGGCTTCTTGATGCGCTGTGCAAGAGTGACGATCTTCTGCGCCTTCTGTGACGCTGTCGAAGCGCGGGCGTGTAGCATTTGCGCCGCAGCCGACGTTGCAGCCGATGCGGCAGCGGGCGTGATACCTTTCGGCAACGTCGCTGCCGACGCCGCGCCGGACTTCGGCGTGAGCATCGCTGTCGCCGGTGGCGTCGGCACAAGCGCGTGCGTCACTGCGGCCGATGCAGCCGGACGCGGTGGGGTACGCAGCCCCGTGCGGAGCGATTCCGCGCTCAGCGAATTCACCGACAACGCGCCAAGAAGATCAAAGCCGCTCATCTTCAATTACCTCCGCGCGATCGCGACGACGGCGCCCAAACCAAGCGTTGCAGCGCCGACGCCAAGCAAGATCGTCCCGATTCCGATCGACGGCTTCGGAGGTGGAGGCGGCGGCGCTGCGGGCTTGCCGCCTTTCCCGCCTTTTTCATCGGACATCACATCGCCGACGCCTTGTAATGCAGCGGCGCCACCCTTGGCGAGCTGCATCCAATCGAAGCCGATTTCGTCACAACCCAAGCAATCGAGTCCGCTCATCGCCGCACCAACGCTTTCGTGTTGTTTGGTTTCTCATCGACGATTTCGGCGTCGATGATGTCGTCGTGCGCATCGACGACGTTTTCGTATCGCGCCCACTCCTCGATGATGCCGCCACCCTCCCCATCGATCAAGAGATCCGCAGCGACCGCACCAGCAACGTAACCGATCACCGGGTACGACGGCATCGCCAACGAACCGGCACTTGCTACGACGTGCCTCCCCATGCGCTTGACGGCGTCACGCCACTTGCGTTCGCCAGTCACGACGGCGTGCGTGTTCGACGCCAACGCTGACGCGTTGAGAAACGCGAGCGCCGGATGACGGCGGAACACGAGTGCGCCGAACACACCAGCGCCGAGCGCGACCGCACCGCGCGACAACGACAACGGATGATGCGTTGGCGGTGTCTCGGCGCCGAGTAGATCGAGCCCGTTCACAGCCGCCTCGCTGAATTCGTCGGGATGATGTGATTTGTCCCGTTGACGAACAAGACTTTCATCTGCAACGGGTCACCGCCGGAGTTGACTTCAATGACCGTCCCCGCGAGTCGATTGCTATCGAGCTGAATGATCTTGTCACCGACGACGAAATTAGTGACGTTGATCGTCTGCCGAATGTCACCGTTAGGTGTGATGGTGCTCATGACAGCAGCCCATACAAGAGCAGACCGACGCCGGTCAAACCTGCACCACCGACGGCGCCGACTTGCCACCGCGGAGGACCGCCGTCCCACGCCGGCAGTTCGTACCACGGCGGCGCGACCGCGGTGTGAACATCTTGTGCCGCGCTCACCACGCTCGCGACCGCAGCGCGCACCGCTTCGGGCGTCTTCGCCGCTTGCACGGCCGCGACGGCCGTTGCAACCTTCTGACGCACTTCGGGTGGCGGGGGCGGCGCGGCTGAGTCGCTGATCGTCACGAGCTGTTGCGCCGCGTTTTGTGCGTCCGACGGCGTCACGGCGTGCTCAGCAGCGGTTGCCGCATCGAGCGCGGCTTGCGCTTGCACCGCGGCACGCCCCTGCATCGTCACGCCCGGCGGCAGCACGCCCGGCGTCACCTTGAGCGCGGCGATGACACCTTCATCGATGCAACCGTTTTGCTCGGCGCCGATGGCCGCTTGCAGCTTCTTGATCGCCGCCTTCGTCTTTGAGCCGTAGATTCCATCGACGCCGTCACCGTTCGGCCCGCTCGCGCCGACGTTGTAGCCCTTGTCGACGAGCGCTTTCTGTACCGCTGCGACCGTCTTCGCGTCGGTGTAGTTTGCGCCCGCCGTCGGAATTGTGACTTCACCGCCGAGGCGTACGCCCGCTGTGCCGAATCGACGGTGCTGTGCCATCCATCGATTCCACTTCGACAGTCGCCGATCGTGCGGCGTCAGATCTTCGGCACCGAGCAAATCGAAGCCGTGACCGATGTTCGTGCCTCGCGGTCCGAGCGTCGTACGCCCGCCAACGATGTATCCGCTTTGCTTCGTACGTGCCATCGTCAACCTCTACTTGAAGAAGATCCGTTTGACCGCGTAGCCGAGCGCCCCAGCGAGCCCGACGCCCGCCGGCACGACCACAGCGCCAGGCAGCGGGCCAACCACGCGCCGCGTCCAAAACGACTCGCCGTCACCCTTCTTACCTTTGCCCTTGCCGCCTTTACTGTCGCTCGTGATCGACACGTTGTGCGCCTTGTTGGCCGTCACGGTCCATGCCCTAACGAGCGCCGCCTTGTAAGTGTCCTTCGGCGCCTCTTGCGCGTTCTTGACCGCGTTCGCTAACGCCTTGTCAGCCGCATCGGCGCGCTTTTGCGACGCCGCTTCCGATGTCAGTGCTGCGCCCGCTTTGTCCTGCGCCGCCGTGGCAAGCTGCGCCGCCTGCGCATCGACAGCCGCACTTGAACCTTTGGCCCGCGCGGAGCTGTCAGCGCGCGCCAAAGCGTTGGCCGCGGCGATATCCGCAGCAACGGCGGCGGTGACTTTGGTTTCTTCGTCTTTGGCGAGCTGCTCTTGCACCACATCTTGCTCGTGCGCGGTGATCGCGCCTTCAGCGATACCACCCGCCGTTTTAAACAGCGTCCCATAGCCGAAATCGAACCCAACGATTTCTTCGCAGCCGAGATACCGTAGACCGTCCATCGCTAAGCTCCCTTCACCGACGCGCGAAGAGACGCGCGATCATTTTGACGATCAGCAAACCGCTGCCACCGATTACCCCGCCCACCAACAAGCCAGGCCAGAATTCCGAGATGGCACGCGGCCCGCCGGCAGGTGCCACCTTTGAAACGGTCACGTCGGCGTCAATGCCGTAGTCTTTCATCGCACTTCTGATGAACGGCGCCGCGACATCAAGGGCAGCTTGCGGCCCGGCGTTGACGAACAATAGCCCGGCGGGCGCGAGTGCGCCCGCTGTGCCCGTGCCGAGCTTGTACTTCAACGTCTGCGAATCGATATTCTTGATCCGAAACGTGATGTACTGATTCGACAGCGCGTCCGAAGCGCCGAGTAAGTCAAGCCCCTCCATGTTAGCCGTGGAACCCTTCCCCGTCGGAGTCGGACATCACATCACCGCCCGGCACCACGGTACCGTCGTCGAACTCACCTTCACCGCCGCCTGTCTCCATGCCCGGCATCGCCGTATCGCCGGTGCCGTCATCGATCGGGTTGCCGTTCTCATCGACCGGCACTTCGTCACCGCCGTACACCTGCTCGGGATGCTGACGCGCGTAGTCGAGCATCTGTTGCTGCGCCTGCAACTGCTGTTGCGCTTGCTGCATCAAGAGCGGCGCCACTTGCTGCGCCTGCTGTTGCATCAACAACTGCTCGGCGGTGTCCGCCTGCTGTTGCTGGATGAGCGCCTGATCTGCCTGAGCTGACGCCGCCGCTTCGTCGGCGGCTTGCTGCGCCGTCGTCTGCGTCTGCTGCACGTTCGCCGCCGACGTCGCCGCCGATTCCGCGAGCGCGTTGGCTGCGTCCTGCGCCGCCTGAGCCACAGCCGCATCCGCTTGCACTTTGGCCAACGCAGCCGCCGCAGCGGCGTCCGCATCCGCTTTCGCTTTCGCCGCGGCCTGCGCCGTCAACGCCGCCGCTTGTTTGAGCGGGAACGTGATCCAGTCAGGCGCTTCTTGCGGGTACCAGAACATGACACCCTTGGCATCGACGCGCATGCGCGCAAAATCCGGCATGCCAGGATTGCCGACGAGCGGACCGTACGGTTTGCCCTGCGGCGAATTCTTCTGATTGGACAAAAACGCCTCGGCCGGCTGCACGACGTTCCAATAGTCACCCGCACCCGAATGACGCCCGCGCACGTGGATCCACACGTTCGACTTGAAATCATCACCGAACGCGACGCCGTTGGGAACCTCGTTGTCGTGGAACTTGCCCCACACGTATCCGAAATGATCCGTGCCATCGATTCCAGGCGTCGACCCGATCGTATAGCTGTCGGTCGTCTTCGTCATGAGCCCGAGCGAACCACAGTAACCGTCGGGCGTGCCTTTTTCACCGCGGTAGATGATGCCGCCCGCGGCGACTGCATCTTGCTCCTGATACGACATGTCCGGGGCCGGCGGTAATGCCGCGCCGGTGTCCATCGGATCATCCGTGAGCGGAATCCCGAAGCCGCCATCACCACCTCCGTAAGCCGGATCCGGCGTACCGTCGGTGAGAAATCCGGGGTTGTTCGGATCGGGCGGCGCTGTCGACGTCGTGCCTGTCCCCCAATACGCCGGGTCGTTAGAACCGTCGGTGAGAAAACCCGGGTTGCTTGGATCCGGATCCGCGCCCACCATCGTGTAATAGTCGTTGAGCGCCGCTTTGACTTCTGCGCCGATCACGTCGTCGTTCATCAGATCGCCGACACGCACCGCTGCTTTGCCGGCGGGCATCGTCTTACGCGCTGCGACGCTTTGCGTGAATTTCGGCTTCACAGCGACCCGCGACGCAACAGCCGACTTGGGGCGCAACTTGGTTGCGACCTTCTTTTGCGTGACCATCGCTTTCGCCAGCGTCGCCACCGATCCGTGCGCACGGCTCACGTGCTGCGCGAGAACCTTTGTTGCATCGCTCGCTTTCTTCGCGGCGACGTTGCGTTTCGCCACTGCAGCTTTTTGCTTTGGCGTGAGCTGCGCAGCGACGACGGCGCCGACATGAACCGACTTGACGACGGGTTTTTTCAAAAGTTGCGCCGCCTTCACTACTTTTTGCACAGCAGTTGTCGCTGTCTTCCGCGCGGCGGTGAGCACCTTGCCGTGCTTTTCGATTGCCGGGTTGAACTTGGGACGCGGGTACGGCGTCACCTTCGGCGGCTGCCCCTTGGCAACACCAACATCATCGGTGGAAAAAAAATCAGCAAAGCCGATCAAACAAGTACCGGGGATCTTGTGCATGACTTTTCTCCCTTAGAGACTCAACTCGAACGGAACTCGCAAGAACGTGCCGAGTGTCGTGAACACTTGAAAAAAGAAAGCGTCAGGTGGCACTGTGATCGGATAGCAGCCCACGCCGGTGAGCAAGTTGAACGTGTGCGACGTCACCGTGTTGCCGTTGAGATTGTAGAATTGAATCGTAACGACAGGCAACGCTGGATCACCCGGCGTCGCCGCCTGTCCCGTCGGCACCAACACACGAACGGCGCGCAATGGGATTGGCCGTTCCGAGCTGATGAAGATACCCGGTTCCTGCCGCTCGTAATCGTCGATATACGACGTTCGAACGAGTGGTGCTTGCGACGGCGCGGCGAACGTCCCGATGGATGCGCCGACAGTCAACGACGCAGCAACCGCTTCGGCGGGGGGTGGATCCGGCGTGCCCGGTGGATCCATGCCGACGATGACGGCGACGTAGTTGCCAACGACGGTGATACGACGTCCGAGCCCGAGATCAACGACCGCCATGTTCTGCGTGTTGCCGTCGCTGCCGTATTGAATCTTTGCGTAGGCACGCGCATCCGGCGTCACAAGCAAACGCGGCGTCGGCTGCGGCTGCAACACCGTACCGATATCGACCGTCATCGACTGCGCTTCTTCTTTCTGCCCCTGCCAAAAAGCTACTGTTTGTTCTTGAACGATGCCTTTCACTACTTCATCGGCGCTCGGTTGAAACTTGATCGTCGCCGAACGGCCCAGCGTCGAGTCTTTGTTGAGTGACGCCGGTTGAATCGACGTGCGCATCGCGTTTTTTGCTTCGTCGAGATGTTGTAGCGCCGTTGCATCCATCGTCGCGTGCGTGTCAAACTCCGCAGCCGGCCCCAGCTCTTCGTACGCTTTGGCCGTATCGCGCAGGAGCTGCGTGAAGTCGTTCGTCGTTGCCGCTTGGTGCGCGGCGCCTGCGAATTCGAGCCCGATCGACGTCAAGTGCTTTTTCGCACGCACGTTGCGCGGGTCGCTCGCGAGCTGCGCAAACGTCGCCGCTGCCCGACGGAGTATCCGCGGGCGGATGGCCGGATCCGCTTGCTGCGCTTGTCCGATGAAAGCGGAAACGAGTTTCTTTGCAGATGCACCCATGGCGTTCGCTCCGTTTACGCTGCCGATTTGGCGAGCTGAACCGCTTCGAGCATCGCTTGCTTGACCGGCGGCGCGCTCAGCTCGCCGAGCCGTCGCCACTCGTCGCACGCCTGTTGATCGCCCGCCTTGCATGCCATCACGAGCATCGCCAGCGCGGCGAGCGCCGGATTGTCCTTTGGCTCGATGCGCACCATGAACGACGCCTTTGTGTTCGCTTCAGGGCGTTGCAAAATGGCAGGTGCCGCGGCCGCCATCTCCTTGATCGCGGTGCCGGCGCCAAGCACACAGCCCATTGCCGGCAACACACCGACAACGGTTGCCGCCGGAACACCCGCTTCGGCCGCGTGCCGCGCCATCTCCGAAACGCACTTCCGCACCGGCTCCATCGACGTGCAAATACGCACCTCACCGTCGGAGCCGGGCAGCGCGAGCGATGCGCACACGAATTCGCCTTCACGCCACGCGGTTACGAGCCCGTCGTACCGCTTCGGCAGCCACAAATCGACGCGCTTTTGCGCCTCGGCCACTTCTGCTTCCGCGCCCAGTTCGGTTACGGTCGCGATATCGTCTTCGAGATCACTGTGCGCGTCCGGATCGACGATGTGATCACTCAACCGCTGTTCGAGTTGAGCGACGTGATCGGACAACGCCGCCAGCTCAGGTGAATTCTCGGCGCGAAACGCGCGGTAGCTGTCTTCGGTGTCAACGCGCACGAAACGTGGCGGGCAGCCGACGCCGCAGCGAAGCATGAGTGCGCTCGTCAGCGGGAAGGGATCCACCCCGCCGGTGGCGACCGCGGCGCCGATGACGACGTCGGTCAAGCTCCA
>Ga0105248_10008473_pt1 | contig 11283 bp, 13 predicted proteins | sample KBSS34metaG_FD_81524 | JGI IMG/M metagenome (GOLD analysis project Ga0105248, IMG submission 81524) | Switchgrass rhizosphere microbial communities from Kellogg Biological Station, Michigan, USA - KBS S3-4 metaG | ecosystem: Host-associated > Plants > Roots > Rhizosphere > Soil | place...
CGCCTGATCGGCGCCGAAACTGCCGGGCTTCTGACTTGGCGGGAGCGTCGAGGTGCAAACCATTGTTGTAGCTAAAAGCTGGCGCCGAACCTGCGTGGATTCCGGGGTTCGAGTCCCTGCGCACGCACCATTCAATTCAGTTAGGTTGTGACGACTCCCCATGCATGGCAGCGTTTCCCGCATCAATGAGTTGCCTGCAAATCTTGATTCGCCGTACGTCTTCGTGGCGTCGCTGTGATCGACCCATCGCTCGATGTCTGGCGTTGGGCGAGTTCCACTCGTGCACGCACGGCCTGTTCTGTTTGTCGAAGAGACGTCGAGAGCGACGCTCGCGAAACGCGGCGGACGATCGGTTCTGCCAGCCACCGCAGTGAAGCTGTAATGTCGCGGCTCAACCCCATTGCCTCGAGTTCGAAATAGACACCCCTATCGCGTTCGAGATAGCGCGCGATACTGGCCAGCCGCCATACGATTCCATTACCTTCCCCCTCGCGTAGGGCCCGCTGGGACGGGGCACCGTACTCTTCTATTTCCTGGAGCCGCGTCGTACGGGAGAAACTGTATCCGCGCCGTTCATCTATCTGAACGTAACGGGATTCGTAATCGATATCCAGCGCAGTCCGCAGAAAGAGTGCCTTGTTGAGCAGCACCATCGAGAACCGGTCCTTCGCCTCGCTGATAGTGATCGCTTTGGAAGCGATCACAGTTGGCTGGTAGAAGTCTTTATATCGCGCGTAGTCGCCTGCCACCTGTAGTACGTCCTTGAGCGTTGCTGGAGTGATGAAGATCGCCCCCACCCAATGGTGAATCATTCCAGACGGTACTCTTTTCGGATTCTGTGGGCCCACTGGGGAGACGACGACCTCGCCTGCCCGAACCCTGGCAAGTCGGTCCGGTGCTTCATCCACCCATAGAAAGGTCTTGCTCGGTCCTAGGCGCTGTTCCATTCGCTGCGCCGCAAAGTGGACGTACTCTTCCCATGCTCTCGAAGTGATTGGATCCAGGCTGGCAGCAGTAATCGTGGCCGGCGAGAACATTGAGATGAGTGGGAGCAATAGAATCCGGAGTGCGCGGAACCAAACACGGGCATTACAATTGGTCAGGCTTAGCGCCAGCATTTTTTGCTTAACCTAGAGTTGCTTGTTCATCGCCAGCCCGAGCCGTCCCCGAATCTTTTCCGGAGTGTCCATACTCTGTTCCTCCTTTTATGGATGTCCTTTCCCGCCGGAACGCGCTTTTATTTGTCGCGGACCCGTGGTTGATGGCTTGAGCTATCGGATAGGCGCCGGACCAGAACTAAGGACCTCTTCGAGACGGTCGGCTTCCTTCCACAACAAAATAGTGCCATTATGTTTTGAAGGAGTTTTTCCTATGGCACGAAATGGAAAGACATCGAAGCGAGTGGCCCCTAAGCCCAGTAAGATTTGGCGCAGCAAGACCGGCTCGAAGATTGCCAAATCGTGGCTGGACCTGTTGCTCGCTCAAGCGCCGGATCATCCGAAGTCTGCGCCCAAGCGTACTGCGCGTAAGCGCCGATAAGTGACGCGCGTCCTGAATCGCTGCGGTCACTTGTGGCGGCACCCTCGGAGAGTGAACTGTCCGTTTTGCCCTCGACGCGGGAATGCTCGGGCCCCGGCCTCACCCGGCGGACAATTCCGGCAAGGCAGCGAGAATATGCTGCGTCGTCTGATGAATTACGATTTGGCCTCGCCACGGCTAGCACTTGTCCCAGTAGTATCTTCGGGACCCTGGGTTTAGTCTGTGAACTAGAAGTGCGCACCTGCGTCAAAGAAGCGGCAGCCCTCGTGACCGCAACACTTCATAAGGTCAGAAGTGCAAAGCTTTTATGCGAATCAAAAGCTCAGTCGGGACAGAAGCGCATAAAACGCCAAGATTTTACATCTCATCGTGGCAATCTATCTGTCGAATCCTGATACTCATCGTAATAGTAGTAATGGTCGCCGCTGGTAGCTCTCAATTATCTGCTACCACTGTCTACTACGACTTCACAGTTCCGATAAACCGCACTGCCGGTAACGGGTATTTCGCATTCGACGATTCATACGTGACCTCTCCTGATATCCTTAACTATCCAACTGCGGTTGATCTTGGCCTTTCGCGGAGAGTTTACACTTTTGACAGTGCAAGCGCGGACATTTGCGTGATCCAGCCCAGCAATGGAACGTTGCATTTGTGGCCAATAGGAGGCCTCGCGAACGGATACTGCACAGATGTTCCAAGCAATCAACTGCCAGTTACCAGTGAGGATTTTCCTAGCGCCCTGGTTTCAGAGCCTAAAACATTCGTGCTATTCGCCCTCGGTCTCGGGTGGATGAGCGTAGTTGCACTACGTAAAAAGCGTCGGCAAAACTGGGTACGCTGATCTATCCCGCTAGGAGTTATTGTCCGGCCTTCCGTCGTGCATTGATCTCCGGCAGGTTCACCAGGCCCGCGGCGAAGTCCCAAAGTTCTTGCCCAACTTCAACCATCGCAGAATCGTTCTGGGAGCGAACCGCGATTTGCACTCGTCCATCTTCGTGCACCACAGCTGCCCCTATTTTGAAGCCCTTACTCTCAAGAATTTCGAGAGCGGCATCGTTGCGGATACCTTCCATTCTATTTACCTTTCCTTCGTTTCGCCTTCGGGAATTCGCCATTACGAATCAGACCGGAAAATTCTTCCATTCACCCTTCTTGCCTTCAGGAGGGCTGCAATCTCGTGTCCAATTAATAAGCGATTGAAAATAGGACGAATGAGGGTTGTAGGATTGGCCGTGAGCCACCAACCCTGGTGCTTTTGAACCAGCACCTGAGTTCCGGGTCGTGTTGTACTTCTCAGTCTTAGTCATTTTTTGGATCCGCGCGGCAGCGCAAAGGCAACATAAATTCCTCCCGACGTCGTCCCTCGCCCGCCTCTTCCACCGGTTGCATAAACGACTACATACTGGGCCCCGCCAATCGCATTCAGGGTTCCCCATGGTGGCGCAACCGCCGGGTAGCCATCCGCATTAAACCATTTACGGAACCCGGTAAAACGATACGCTGGCGTGTTTACAGGCTCTCCGGCGCTCTGCAGTTCTTTGCTCAATCCGCTCAAAATATATTCGCCGATCAGAATTCCATCCAATCTGCTGAGGCTGGGAAACGACGGCATGCGTCCGGCTCCTTGCCGAATCATAGCGGCGATTTCATCCGCCCGCCGTTTGCCGCACAGATCGATCAGAGAAGGAATTTCGGGCGGAGTCCACCGCATGTCCCAGGACTAGTGCGAGCGCGCTCAATCGCATCTCAGTAGAGAGTAAACGAATACACCGTGTCGCCGGCAGCTACCAGCAGGTATTGATGCCCGTCAAGCGCGTAGGTCTCCGGCGCATTCGAAACCTGCGTCCCCAGGTAGGAATGCCACAACGGCTTACCGCTGGCAACGTCATACGCCACGATGTTGCCGGCGACGTCGCCGGCGAAAAGCAGCTTGCCGGCGGTGGTCAGCATTCCGCTGCCAAGCGTCCCGCCCAGACTTGGGTAGACGTGTTGCCACACGGTCTTGCCGGTCTTGTAGTCGATCGCGGAGATGTAGCTGCGCAGCGTTCCGAGCGCAACCTCTTCTTTGCCCCCCAGGCCCATCGCACCGCGCGGGTCGGTCTCGGTGAGATAGTACATCGCGTAGCTATCTTGTGTCGGCACGTACAGCAAACCCGTATCCGGACTAAACGACGGCGGCGGCCAGTTCGTCGCTCCTTGATTCGCCGGCGACACCAGCGATCCACCCGCATGGAAATCCTTGGCAGGATCGCGCACCGGCTGTCCCTTCGCGTTGATCCCCTTGGCCCAGTTGACGGCTTCGCCAAACTTGCCGGTGACTAAATGCTCGCCCGTGAGGCGGTCGAGCGTGAAGTAGTAGCCGTTGCGGCTGGCCTGCAAGACCAGCTTGCGCGGGCGCCCATTGAATTCGCCATCCACCAGCACCGGCGTTTGCGCCGAATCCCAGTCGTGAGTGTCGTGCGGCGAGGTCTGGTAATACCAGGCCATCTTGCCAGTCTCGACGTTGATCGCCACCACCGAACATGTGTATAAATTGTCGCCTTCGCCGCGAGTTCCCGTCGTATAAGCCGGCGAAGGATTGCCAGTGCCGAGAATATAGAGATGCGTTTCCGGGTCGTAGGACCCCGGAACCCAAACGTTACCGCCACCGTGCCGCGCCGCGTCCAGGTTGGCCCACGTCTCCAGACCAGGATCGCCTTTCTTCATCGGCGTAATGTAAAACTTCCACTGTAGATCGCCAGTTTCCGGATCGAAAGATTGTAGAAACCCCGGCTCGTCCAGATCGTTGCCCGTGCCCACCAGAATGTGATTCCCCACCACAATCGGAGCCGGCGTAGAAAAATATTGCAGGTCGAAATCAGCCAGCTCTTTATGCCAGATTTCCTTGCCGGTTTTGGCATCCAGGCAAATCAGAAAGTCGTCGGGTGTCTCCATGTAGAGGCGGTTGTGCCACATCCCCAACCCGCGGTTACCGATGTGCGTCCCCCCGCGCGTCTTCCACACGAAGTGCCAGATTTCGTGGCCATCGCGCGCGTCCAGCGCCCAGGCGTTATCGGGAGTCGATACATACGTGATCCCGTTAACTTGCAGTATGGAGCCTTTAACATTCGCCAATGCCCCAGCTTCGAGCGTCCCCACCCCGCTCACGATCAGGTTCGGCCCGGGCCTGCGGCCCTGCGCTCCCGCCACCAGCTTGCTGCTCCAGGCCAGCGTGAGACTCTTCACAGTGGATTGATTAAGCTGCGTCAGGCTGCTGTACCGCTTCCCCGAATAGTCGCCGGAGTAAGTGGACCAGTCACCCGTAGTCCCAAGCTTCTTGAGTATCTCAGTCGGGTCGAGCCCCTGCGCCGCCAGCAGCGCGGGCACCAGCAGAATGGGCCAACAAGTGAGGCGCATCATTTGATAGTCACCAGGTACGCTGTCACGTCGTGGATATCTTTATCTCTATACAAGCCCAGCAAGTCTTTGTGCGGCTTCAGAGGATCGTGCACTTCCACCTTCGGCATGTCGCCATCGCGCCGGATGGAGCGCGCGGTTCCGTCGGCCTCGGTTAACGTCACGATGAAATCGTCGATGCGGCCCAGGTTACCTTCCACCTTCTGGCCGTTGGCGGGCGTGACGGTCACGGTTACCGGTGGCACATTGCTGAAGGCTGAAGCGACGACGATGCCGGCGCGAGCCCCTGCAACCTGCGGCATCAACCAAGTTTGCTGAAGGCTCCTGGGGTCGTCGAGACGCGTTGCGATGCCCTTGAGATCGCCCGTGACGGAATGGCACGCCGCACATTTCGCTTGGAAATACGCTTGGCCAGCCTTGGCATCGCCAACCACCACCGTGGGTGGACGCATGCGTCCAGGATCGCGGCTCGAGACGCGGAAAGCGTGAATAAACGCCGCCAGGTCCGCGCCTTGTTCGGTGGTGAAGCGGAACTTGTGCTCATTCGAGTTAGAGCTCTGCAGAAACGGCCCGAGTACTTCACCTCCCCTGTCCTTCATCGTGTAGTCGGAGCGCAACAAATTGGTTCCGCCGTTCTCGCCTCCACGCGCATCCTCACCGTGGCAATAGGCACAGTTGGTCGAGTAGATCACTTTGCCGCGTCCAATCGCGACCGGATCTCCGGGAGGACGTGTGGGAAACACACCGGCGCCTTGAGCCACCGGCGCAGCCGGTGCAGTCGCCGCCTCGTGCTCTTGCGCGCCTATATTCAAGGCCGCCACGATCAGTACTGCCGCCAGCGGTATTTGATGCACTCTCATACATTCACCTCCACCCAGCCTCTGCGCTCATGGCTGGCCAGCTCAGCCTCGAGAATCGTCAACTGCCGCGCGCCTCCGCCACCGACATCGCCAACGGTTGCTCGCACAGCACATGTTTGCCCGCGTCAATGGCCGCGTCCGCCAGCAGCGTGCGATAGTCCTGGCTGACTCGCTCTACATGAAGCTCCGCGCCCAACCGCATCGCGTCGTCCTCAGGACCCACACCTATAGCGTATACCTCGACATTCCCCAGCCGGCGAATTCCTTCGATATGCGCCCGGCCCACAAAGCCAGTGCCCAAGACCGCCGCCCTCAGCCTCTGCATTACGCCCACCAAGCCGTGCCAGCCGGCTTCTGAATCACCAGACCATTCAAGAAGGAAGCGGCTTTCTCGAGTCCCTCTTCCGCCGCCATCAAGCTATCCTCGTGCTCGATCGACAACACGTAGTCATAGCCGAACATGCGCAGCGTCGAAACGAACTCCCGCCACCATCCGGCATCGTGCCCGTATCCGCAGGTGCGGAAGATCCAGCCACGATCGCGCTCATCGGTGTAGTTCTTGGTATCCAGTACGCCCGTACGCGGCAGGTTGGCAGGATACATCTGCGTGTCCTTGGCATGCACGTGGAAGATCGCATCGCCCAGCACTCGAATCGCCGCGATAGGATCGATCCCCTGCCAGAACATGTGACTCGGATCGTAATTGCATCCGATCGCCGGCCCCGCCAGCGAACGCAGCTTGAGCATGCTTTCCGGACTGTAAACCAGGAAACCCGGATGCATCTCGATGGCAATTTTGACTCCGTGATCCGCCGCGAACTTGGCTTGTTCGATCCAATACGGCGCGGCCACTTCCTCCCACTGCCAGCGCAAAAGCTCCAAATACTCAGGCGGCCATGGGCAAGTCACCCAGTTCGGATACTGTGCGTCCGGCGAATCCCCCGGGCATCCACTGAAATCCACCACCACGGGAACGCCCATCTTCTCGGCCAGCAGAATGGTTTTGCGGCTTACTTCCCGGTCATGCTTGGCCCGCGCGGCATCCGGGTGCAACGGATTTCCATGGCAGCTCAGCGCACTGATAGAACACCCTTGATCGCTGAGCGTCTTCTTGAATACGTCCAGTTCCGCTCGGTTATCGAGCATGGACAGCTTGCAATGCGCGTCCCCCGGATAATTTCCGGTGCCTAATTCCACAGTATGAATATCAAGACTCGCCAGCTTTTTGAGAACGCCCTCCAGCGGCACGCCGGACAGCAGCGGAGTGAAAACACCGACTCTCACGCGTGTAAATGCTCCTGGTTTTTTTATTCAGGTACTCTGGACATCATACTTCCAGAGACGCCTTGCCATGGCTCACGCGACGCTACAGCTTCTGCGCGCGAAAACCGCCCTTGGAGCGGTCATAGAGCCAGATGCTGGCGAACACGATCAGCAAAATAGCGGGGAGCGCCGCCACATCGCGGAAGGATGTCTGCGCGGCGATGCCCAATACGCGATCCAGCTCCGGCCCAGGAGGCAAGGCCTTGAAGGCTTCAGCGCCACCCGCCAGCTCCAGCTTTTTGTTGTCGAAAATCGACCCCATTAGCGGCAGGACAAATTGAATCGACAGCGTTCCGGCGGTCCCCATCAAGCCCATCAGCAATGCGCCGCCTCGCGGAAAGCGTTCGGACGCCGTCGCCAGCATAGTCGGCCACATGTAACAAACACCCGTGCCCCAGATAGTCGCGGCCAGCAGCGCCGTAACTGGCGAATTCGCGATACTCAGCGCATACAATCCGAGCGCGGCCCCCAAGCAGGAGAACCACAAAACCCCGATGGGCGAGACCCTCTGCACCAGCGGACCGGCGAAGTTGCGCATCAGGAACATCAATCCGCTGACATAAACCAGCAGCAGGATTCCCGGCATATGAACCGTCCGGCTCAGAGCCAGATCCACCCATTGCCCCGGCGCCAGTTCAGAAGCGGCGGTTAAGAACATCGAAGCGAACAAAATCAGAAACAGCGGGTTCGCCAGCTCCCGGAACATATCGCGCGCTGGAACTCCCGCAGCCGCGCGTTCCGTAGGCGGAAACTTCATGCCGGAGCACAGCGCGATCGCGGGAAGGAAAACTACACCCAGCTTCATCTGCCATCCCAGATGCAGACTGGACATTCCGACGCCCAGCAGCCCACCGATCACCAGCCCTCCCGGCCACCACGCATGAACGGCATTCAGCCGGCCCGTCTTCTTATCCGGATAGAGCGCCGCAATCAGCGGATTCACGACGGTCTCCACTAAGCCCCACCCGATGCCAGCCACCAACGCCGCGATCCACAGAACCGTATACACTCCCGAGCCAGTCGCCAGATCGCCCGCAAAAATCATCAGCAGCATGCCCAGCGACAGAAAGACACCCGACAGCGGCAGCAACAGCCCCATTCCGATGTAATCCAGCAGAGGACTGCCGATGGCGATAGTCACCGCGAAACCCAGAAACGGCAAGCCCAAAATGCTGGCAATCATTTCCGCCGAGTGCGCCTTATCGATGGGATCGAGAAAGATCCGCTGCATGTCCGAGGCCGCATTGGACCGTAGGGCCGCGTTGATCCCCGCCATGCAAAGCCCCAGCGCCCCCGCCGCGAACAGGCGAGAACTGCGATATTGTCCGGTGTCACCTCGATTGGCGGGTGCCGCTGTGGATACGCTCATGAGTCTTGACTAGTTTCTGCCCATTCGGGAACGGAGTCAACAGCATTACTGTACGCTGAGCGTACCGACGGCCTACAATACGTATCGATACGCCCCCTCAGCGTGCAGGCAAAAGCGCCGGTTGACCGAGCACGCGGAGAGATGCGATCCTCCACTGTGCTTCACCCTTCTTCATCACGAGCAGCATTGCTGTACTCCGCGCCAAAATAAGTGACCCGTACTCTGTCGCCACGCATTCAACTAATGCGACGTCGGAGGTAATAAAGCGAACTGAGCCAATCGTTATTTTCGGCGCAGTCACTTCGGATAAGGGCTCCTGGTGAGCGGACAAGACGACTCGCTCACCGTCTGGCACATCGGCGGTGAACAAATCCGCAGCCGATTTACTGTGATTGTTAAAAGCGGTAATCTGTTGCCCGATTGCCTCGCGTTCGGCGGCTTCATCAGCCCACGCGCAAGTCGCGAGCAGAATCGAGAAACACAGGATTCGCTTCACGCCTCATCTTACTATTTCGTACGCAGGTAAGCCACCAGGTTCGCCACATCGTCAGCCGAGTAGTTTTCCAACAGCGCGAGATGCCGCTGCCGCGCGGCAGCCGTTTTAGTGTCGCGCAGCCGCTCAATCTGCCAGGAGGCCGGGTCATCTAGAAATTTCGGCCGTAGGATCCGGGCCCGCAGCGCACTGGCATCCCGCTTCAAATCACCCGGCGTCGAGTGGCAGGAACCGCATTTCCCCTCAAAATACACCTTCCCCGTCGTAACGCAGCTCCCAATATCCAGAAAGATCGGGATGCTGCTGCGCGGACACAGGGCCCGCCGCCACAGCAAACAGCACCGCCGCCACCCAATTTACCCTTCCAGACATTTTCTCGCGTACGCCAGGCACTTCGAGATTTCTTGCACCGAGTCTGACCCCGGCGGGATGGGATATTCCAGCTCAATATTCGCCGGAAACGTATACTTTTCCTTCTTCAGCAGCAGCAGGACCTCTTTAATCGGCGTCTCCCCTTGGCCCCACGGCATGTTGGGTCCATCGTGCTTCTTGCGGTCTTTCAGGTGCAGGTTAGTGATCCGGCTGTGATGTTTTTGAATAAAAGCGATCGGATCATACCCTGCGGCCGTGTAGTGCCCGATATCCAAATTCACTCCGATAAAATTACCCAGCGACATAATGTGTTCAAACGATTCCGGTGTCGCGAACTCGTTCGGGTCGTTCACCGCCGTATGACCGTGCCCGCCCCACACCAGCTTGTATTTCTCCGCCACCGGAGCCACTCGTTTGGCGACAGCGACCGTGCTGGTGGACGAGATCGCCTTGACCTTCAGCGCCCTCGCCATTTTGAACGCGTGCTCGATTTCGTCGTCCGTGATGTTGGCCGCCATGTTGTAGCACAGCAGGTCCAGATGTACGCCGGCGTCGTCGAACATCTTGCGAACTGCCTCGAAGGTCGCCGGAGTCGTCTGCGCACGCCACTGCGCCCGCTTGCGCCGCCCCTCGTCAATTTGCGTCTGCTGCTCCGCTGTTGCCTTTACTCCAAAGCCGAAGTTCGGAATCGCCGCGGCTCCCGCCATCCGCTCACCGTCATCCGACATCAGTTCGACGGAGCTGATCCCGATCTTCGCCAAGTCAGGAATGATCTCGTCGGGCTTCTTAACGTCCTGCTTAAAGCTGTAAGTGATGGTGCCGATCTGCACGCCAGCAATCTTGGAGTTCGGCGCCGCGAATGCCGCCCGAGGGATTCCCAGGAAGGCCGCCGGAAGAGCCGCCGCGGCCAATCTACCGAAGTCTCGTCGAGTATGCGTCATGAAATATCTCCTCGCTCTCAGTCGTTCTCAAACGGGTTCGCCTCAGGAAGCGTAGGACCTTCCCAGGTGAAGGTTATCAGCATTTCTTCCCCATTGTCCGTCAGCCGGAATGTCGGCGTGACAGCCGGGCAACCAGCTTACCCGCTTGGCTCTCTCACCAGAATGTGTCAGCATTTGAATGATCATGAGCAAGCCCAAGAGCCGAAAACCCATCTCCCGCCGCCAATTCATCGAAGGAACCGGAGCCGCTCTCGTCGCCGCCACCGCCGTCCCCGCGCTGCACGCCCAAACTCCCGCCGCGAAACCATCCCTCGCCGAAGGCCGCTCCACCATTCACTTAACCGTTAACGGCGCCCCGCACGCGCTCGAAGTAGACGACCGTTGGACGCTGGTCGAAGTCCTGCGCGATCACCTCAGCCTCACCGGCACCAAGATCGGCTGCGACCGCGGCGAGTGCGGAGCCTGCACCGTCCACATCGACGGCAAGCCCATGTATTCTTGCAGCCAGTTGGCCGTATGGATGGACGGCCGCGCCATCACCACCGTTGAAGGCCTCACCCGGAACGGCAAGCTCGATCCCCTTCAGCAATCCTTCATGGACCACGACGCCCCGCAATGCGGCTTTTGCACGTCCGGCCAGTTGATGAGCGCGAAAGCCGTGTTGACCGCGAACCCGCACGCCACCCGCGAACAAGTCCGCGCCGGCATGACCGGCAACATCTGCCGTTGCTCGAATTACAATCGCTACGTCGAAGCCACGCTCGCCGCCGCCGGCAGCGTCAGCACCGCCAAGGTAGCGATGATCGACAACGCCGCCGGCGAAAACGTCCAGCCCTTGAAGACTGTGGGCCGCTCCACCACGCGCATCGACGCCAGGCAGCGCGTCACCGGCAAAGCAACTTACACCAGCGACGTCAGCCTCCCGGGAATGCTCTACGCCCGCGTGCTGCGCAGCCCGCATCCCCACGCCCGCATCGTAAAAATCGA
>Ga0105248_10008475_pt1 | contig 11283 bp, 10 predicted proteins | sample KBSS34metaG_FD_81524 | JGI IMG/M metagenome (GOLD analysis project Ga0105248, IMG submission 81524) | Switchgrass rhizosphere microbial communities from Kellogg Biological Station, Michigan, USA - KBS S3-4 metaG | ecosystem: Host-associated > Plants > Roots > Rhizosphere > Soil | place...
GAAGCCCGCCACGCGCTCGACCGCGGCGAATGGCCGCCGAACTCGCCGTGCCCGCCTCGGTTCGATCGACTGATCGGCATCGAGATTCGGCCGCGGGTGGCGGCTCTCGCCGACGCCGCGCTCGAAGGCGATGCGGAAGTCCTTCGCGCGGATGCGCGCACGTTGCCGTCGCGGCAGGCGGACGCCATTCTTCTCTTCGACGTGCTGCATCTGATGGAGCCGTCACAACAGGAGGCGCTGCTCGCTGCCCTCGCGGCGGCGTTGCAGCCGGGCGGCGTCATGCTCGTCCGCGAGGCCGATGCGTCGGCGGGGTGGCGTTTTCGCGCGGTCCGATTCGGCAACTACGTCAAGGCGCTCGCCGTCGGCCAATGGAAGCAGACGTTCGCATTCCGCACGAAGGCGGAGTGGCTCGCGTGTTTCGCGAGTCACGGCCTGCAGGCGGAGGTTCAGTCGATGGGCGGCGGCACGCCCTTCGCCAACCTGCTGTTTCGGCTCAGTGTGAAACCGGACGGGTCTGGACCCATCCCCCGACCCGCACGACCTGCGTGAGGGCCCGTCCGTCCCGATCGAACGTCCCGCCAAACCACAGGCCGCATTCAATCGTGGCCGACGGTCCGGGCCGCTTGCAGTAGCGCAGGTCGGACCAGCTGATTTCGCGCGTGCCGTCGCTCTCTGCCGGGCGCTCGATCGCGAGCGGAAGATCGTGCACCTGCAGAAAGTTGTTGACGGTGTCCAGCGACCGCGACGTCGCGACCAGCGGCGAGGCCGGCACGATCGGCCACGCGATCCCCGGTGTTCGCGTCCCTCGCCAGCCATCGACGATCTCGCTGCGAAGCATTCCGGCGTCGCGCTCGAACACGGTCCACTGCGTCAGCGTGCCCCATCGCGCCTCGACGCCGGCCGTCTGTGCCTGCACGCCGTTGACGCTGACGTGTGCCACCCGCAGAGTCTGCGCATAGAGCACGCCCTTGGCGCAGAAACACGCCAGCACGGCGACGAGCACGGCCCGGGCGGTTCGCGTCATCTGGCCGCGTCGCATCCACATCGCCATCGCGCCGATCGCCAGCAACGCCACCAGCCAGGGTTCGGCCATCGCGACCAGCGGAAGCGTCGTGCGTGCCCCGGTGAACGGCCATAGCAGGCCGAGCCGCGCACCCGACAACACGTCGAGCCCCAGGTGGCTGATCGCGCCCGACACGCCGGCCGCCGCCAGGGCTCGCAGCCGTGAACCGCGTGCGAAGCGCTGAACCAGCGCCGCCGTCGCGCATCCGAGCACCGCAGCGCCTGCAAGCGAGTGCGTGCCGATTTCATGCACGCGCAGGTAGATGTCCCAGCCAAAAGGCATGAAGACACAGTCGATGTCGGGAGCGAGTCCCGCGAGGCACGCGGTGAGCCCGGATCCGCGGCCGAACCGCGCCCGGTCCGGCGTGTCGATCGCCGCGACGATGGTTCTCGCGAAAATGACGTGGGAGACAGGATCCATGGCCGGCCCGCGCTACGCGAGCTGATCGTACGAGTCGTGCTGCGCGTCCCAGTAGCGGTAGAAGTGATACCAGTATTCCGGGCGCCGTCGAATGCGGACCTCGAGCTGCGCCGCGAATGCCTGCGCGGCGCGCTGGAGCGCTTCATCACGCGGGATGTCCGTCTGGACGAAGATCGGCTCGCCGGGCGTGACGCTGAACCGCGCGCCGTCGATCCGCTCGATGAAACACGGCACGAGCGGTGCGCCGGTCAGGAACGCCATCAGCGCCGGCGTTCGCAGGAACCAGGTCGGCCGGCCGAGGAAATCGACCTGGACACGGTCCCGGCCGAGATGACGATCCATCAGCAGCGCGACGATGCGGTTGTCGGCGAGCCGTTTTCGGATCTGCAGCGCCGTATCCAGTGACTGCCGCACTTCAACCGTATCGATGCCCAGATCGTTCCGGATCTGCCGCCGGATCTCGTTCACGTCGTCATCGGCTTCGGCCATCGCGACAACGGTGAGCGGCAGATCGAACACGCGCCGCATCGCCACGCCGCCCAGTTCCCAGTTGCCGTAGTGGCCGGCGACGAGGATGACCCCCCGTCCACGAGCGAGCAGATCCTGGAAGAGCCGCATGTGTTGCGGCTCGTGGCTGAAGAGCGCCTGCGTCTCGTCGGGCGATGCGCGCAGCGCGCGCAGGAAATCGATGACGTCCCGTGCGTAGGCGCGCAGCGTGACGCGCGCCCGGCGTTCGCGTTGCCGTCCGGTCTCGCCGGGAAAGATTGCGGACAGGTTGTCGGCCAGCGCCGCGCGGGTTCCGTGCATCATCCGCCACGCGATCCATGTGCTGGCATCGCCAATGGCATAGGACACCACCCGCGGCAGCACGCTGACGCCGCGGCAGGTCCACGAAAAGATTGTGCCGTTGTTGAGGCCGTGCAGCGTCCAGCGCCGCGGCACCGCGGCATGGCGATCGGACGCCGGCGCCGATGCGCTCTGGCCCGTTGAATCAGAGACGTTCAATGAAGCGATAGTACACCGCCAGAAAGCAGGTGCGGGTCGTGTCCCGAACCGGACGCAGCTTGCTGCGCTGGCCGGAATAGACGGCCGTCACCGGCACGCTGGCGACGCGTCCGCCCCGCCGCCTGACCTTCACCAGCATTTCGGTTTCGATTTCATAGCCGGTCGCGCTGAGCACCAGCGGGCGAAGCGCATCGGTCTTGAAGATGCGGAACCCGCATTGCGTGTCGCCGAGCGGGATCCCGACGAACTTCGACAGGGCGAGACTGCCGATCCGGTTCGCGTGGTAGCGCGACGCGGGCATTTCAGATCGATTGAAGACGCGCTCGCCGATGACCACGTCGGCGCCCGACGACTCAGCGGCCGCAGTGAGGCGGGCCGCTTCCTGGGGAAGGTGCTGCATGTCGCCGTCGAGCAGCAGGACATGCGTGAAGTCGCCGGACAGAATCGAGGCGAGTCCGGTCCTTACCGCGTGACCTTTCCCCTGATTGCGTTCGTGCGTGATCACCCGCGCGCCGGCGTCGCGCGCCCGACGCGCGGTGTCATCCGTCGACCCATCGTCCACGACGAGGATCTCGGCGACGGTGCCGCGCAGGCCGCTGACGACCGCGCCGATCGTGGCCGCCTCGTTGAAGGCGGGGATGAGGGCGGCGACGCGCACCGCGCTCACCGCTCCGGCGCGCGCATCAAGAGCGCGGGCAGCACGAGGACCGATGCCAGGGCAAGCGCGATCACGCTGACCGTGGACACGATGCCGATCGAGCGGAGCGGCGCATAGGACGACCACACCAGGGTCGCATAACCGAGCAGGGTAATCGCGGCCGCCACGAGGATGACGGGCGCAAGTTCGGCCGTGGCACGCCTGGCGTCGCGATGCTCCTGGTACCGATGGACGAGATGTATGCCGTAGTCGACGCCGATGCCGACAAACGTGACAACCGCGAAGGTCGCGAACAGATCGAGTTGCACATTCGCGAGGGCGAGGAGACCGGCGGTCCAGATGAGACCGATGGCGGTCGGCAGCAGCGCGAGAACCGTCAGGTGCAGGTCACGGAATTCTGCCACGACCAGGATGATCACGATGAGCGTACCGATCGAGAGGCCCTTGATGAAATCGGGCAGGAAGCCGCGGGCCAGCTCCTTGTTCACGAGCGGCAGCCCGGTCAGCGTCTGCCTGTCGTCGACGGCCTTCACGATGCTCTCGACCTTCGCGGCCTGCTCCTCGGTCGGGAACACATACGTGGCCAGCCGCCAGGTGTCGCCGTCTTGAACCACGAATCGATTGATCAGATCGGCGGCGTCATGCTTCACGTAGTCGTCGTACGACAACTGCTGGTGTGGATCGAGCAAAGCAGGGATGCGCTCGACGAACGGATCGAAGGCGCCCGGGGCAAACCCTGCCGCGATTCGCGCCTGCTCGAGCGATCCGCGAATCGAGTCCACCGACAGATGCGCGCCGTCGATCTGGTCCAGCGTGCGCTGTTGCGCGGCCTTCGACGGGAGGAGGCGCGAGGGAGGCTGGACGCCGAGCGTCGTCAGTTCCGAATGGAGCCGATCGATCAGGCGCTCGTTGGTCTGGAGCAGCGCTTCGAGGTCCGGACCGTCGGCGACGACGACGTAGAGTTCGCCAGGCAGTCCGAAGGCCGGGCCGATCTGTTCCTCGAGCCGTGCGGCATCAGTCGTGGAACGCAGGCGATCCAGCGTGGGATCGACCCGCAAGCGGACCGCTGCAATCCCGAGCGCGACGGTCAGCCCGGCGGCGCTCCACAGGATGATCCGGCGGCGCCGAACGATCCATCCCGCCAGTCTCGGCATGAGCAGAGACGGACGCGGGCGTTTCGGTGGACGCCGTGGCAGCAGCGCCGGCACCATGACAAGCGTCAGCACGCCGCAAGCCACCATGCTGTGGCCAATCAGGCGGCCAAGCTGGCGCAGGCTGGGGAAGTCCACGAACATCAACCCGTAGAACGTCGCCGCCGTGGTGAACATGCCGAGCAGCATGCTGACGCTGGGGCTTTCGATCGCCGGCCCTCGCGTGGCTGGGTCCTCGTTGATGGCGAGCTGGTGCGCGACATACAGCAGGACGACGCCGTCCACGCCCAGGCCGAAGAGCATCGCGGCCGCACCGGTCGCGGCTGCCGACAGGCGTGCGCCGCCGAATCCGAGCGCGCCCAATACCACGACCAATGACAGTGCGGATGGCAGCGAGCCGACGGCGACCAGCCAGAAGCTGCGGAACACCAGAAACAGCAGCGGCAGAATCAGCGCGAGCGAGCCAACCGAGTTCCAGATGCTCTCGCTCCGGACGATGGCTTCGGTTTCGACGGCAATGCGATGCCCGCCGGCAAATTCGACTCGCATCGGAGGCAGAGGAGTTTCGTCGAAGAGCTCGGGGCTCGGTGCCGGCCGGGATTGCCGGGCAGCCGCGATTTCCCGCAGTCGGCTGTCAAGCGCGTGGGCAAAGGCCGAGTCGTACGGCGGGCGGCGGGGCCGCGCGATCACGAGCCGGGCGCGGCCGTCAGCCGTCACGATGCCATCCGGGCTGGCGCCGATGTTCAGGCCGCTGCCGGTTCCGCCGACCGAGTCGCGCAGGATCTCGAACAGGCGCAGCGGATCCTGCCGAATCACGTTCGCCACGTCGGACGATGGCACGGCCAGCAATTCGCGGCTGGCTGCGACGGCGTCGCGTGCGCCGTCCGGCGAGAATCTCTGCAGCGCCTGGGTCAGCGCCGGAGGCGGCAACAACAACAGCTGGCGGTTCGCGATCCACGACAGATCGCGCGAACGATCGAACACCCCGGCATCGACCCGCTCCAGTTCGGGCGCCGCGCGCAGCGCTTCGACCCAGCCGTCAACGTCGTCGCTGTATTCGGAAATCGTGTGGCCCTCTGGCGCGGTGAAGACGACGTACAGCTGATCGAGGTTGCCAAACCGGCTGACGAATGTCTTGAATGACTGGATGACACGGCCGTCTTCCGGCAGGAGCGACAGGATATCGGTGTCGAACGACAGACGGCGAATGCCCTCGACTGAGACGAGCGTCGCGCAGAGCACGACCGCGAGCACGGTAAAACGCCGGCGATACGCAGCGCGAACGATCGCCGCGACGAGGGAAGCCACAGCAGGTATGCTATATTCACGCGCCCTTCACTGAGATGAAGATTCTCCTGTTGCGCCCGGTTCCCGGTAACGAGCGCTTCGGTCTCGGTCCGTTTTTCCGCATCGAACCGCTCGGCATGGAGTACATCGCGTCTGCGCTCGAAGCGCAGGGGCACCGCGTCGTGCTCGCCGATCTCCGTTTCAGCAAATCGCTCGATCACCACGTTCGCGTCTTTCGGCCGGATCTGGTCGGCGTCGCCGCAATGCACGCCCTCGAGACCGACGATGTGCTCGCGCTGGTGCGCCGTGTGCGCGCCTTGTCGGCGGACGTGCCGATCGTCGTGGGCGGACACACGGCGGCGGCGTGCCCGGGCCCGTTTCTCGACGAGGATGTCGCGGCGGTGGTGGTGGACGACGGCGAGCTCGCGCTGCCGCGGGTGTGCGCGGCGCTCGAGCAGCGGCGTCCGCTGGCGACGGTGCCGGGCCTCTGTCTCCGCAACAGCGACGGCGAAATCGTGCGCTCCGCCGGCGAGACCGGCACCCTGGCGCTCGACGACGTGCCGCTGCCGTCGCGGAACCACGTGCAGCCGTGGCGCTGCCAGTACGCCTGCCTGGCCCATCGCCCGACCTGGCTGGTCGAAACGGCGCGCGGCTGCCCGTTTCGCTGCTCGTTCTGCTCGATCTGGCAGCTCCACGCGCGCGCGGTCCGCGAGCGGTCCATCGACGCGGTCTGCCAGGACATGGCGACGGTCGGCGACGACGTGTTCATTGCCGACGATCTGTTCTGGCATCACGCGTCGCGCAGCCTGGAGCTGGCGCACGAGCTGCGCCGCCGCGGCATTCGCAAGCGCTGGATTCTCGTGCAGAGCCGCGTCGATCTCGTCGCCCGGCACGCGGCGCTGCTCGAAGCCTGGCGCCCGCTGGCTGACGACTTCGACATCTTCTTCGGCCTCGAGGCCGCGACCGATGCCGGGCTCGACGGCCTGACCAAGGATGCGACGGTTGACGAAACCGCGCAGGGCGTGGACGTCGCGCGGCGGCTCGGCTACGGTGTGACGGGCAATTTCGTCATCGATCCCGCCTGGCGGGAGAGCGATTTCGAAAACCTCTGGCAGTTCGTCGAGCGCTACCAGCTGTTCCAGGCCGGCTTCACGATTCTCACGCCGCTTCCCGGAACGGCGTACTTCGAAGACATGCGGCCCCGCCTGCGCGCGCGCAAATGGGCGCACTTCGATATGCACCATCTGCTCTGGGAGCCGGCCCTCGGTCCTGAACTCTTTTTCGAGCTGTATTGCGAAACCTGGCGGCGCTCAGTCCTGAACCTGCGCGGCCGCAAGCGCCTCACGCAGTGGCTGCGGGAAGTTGACCTGCGCAATCTGCCGTTCCTGCTTCGCGCTCTGTGGCGGACGCAGCGCATGATGGATCCGGGCCACTACATGGAGGAGTACGACCTGACTCCCGCCGGCGAGACATCGTCGGTGTTCTGGCCGTCCCGCGCGATCCACCGCTTGCATCAGACCGACGACGCCGCGATCTAGCGGCCGATCGTAAACGTTCCGACCGGCAGCGTCGCGTTCGGCACCACGTTCTCGAAGGTCATCGTCTTGGTGTCGCCGTTCGCAAAGGTCATGCGCATCGACGACAGCAGGAACGACTCGCGATCGACCCACAGCTCCAGCTTGTCGAGCGCTTCGCGGATGCGCTTCTGCTTGGGAACCATCGCGACCCGGAATGTTCCGGGCCGGTCGTTCGTCTGCTTGTCGTCGATGTCGAACTGGCGGCGCAGATCGGCTGCCGATCCATCGACAAAGTAGCGTTGCACGCGTCCCATGGCAGCGCCGACGTCCATCACCTGCCGCGATGGCCACGTCATCGTCATCTTGTTGTTGTCGATGAGCACGACGCGCGATTCGGGCTCCGCGTAGTGCAGGATCACACGCGATGGCCGTTCGACCGCGAGCGTTCCCCGGGCAACCAGCGGCCGCACGAGCAGCGATGACGTCGTCGTCTCCGTGAATTGCGCGGTCAGCGTACGGATGGTGGCGTTGACGCGCTGGCCGCGTTCGTACAGCTGGTCGAACGAGTCCGCGGTCGTGGACGCTGGCGGATGCGCCGGCGCCGATTGCGCGGCAACTGTCGCGCGCGGCGTCGGTAAGATCGCGACGACGCCCAGGCTCAGTGCGAGCGGTACGCACGCACGATGCGCGCGCGCCATGCGTTGAACGCCCATGTCCGCGATGATAACGTACGCGCCGTGACTCGCCCGGTCGTCGTGTCCGGCATCGGCGTCGTGTCGGCGCTGGGCACATCGCATGACGCGTTTCGAGACGCGCTTCTCGACGGACGGAGCGCGATCGCGCCCGCCACAGGATTCAGTACCGACGGCCGCCGCTCGTCGCTCGCCGCGGAAATCGTCGGGTTCGTGCCGACCGACTGGGTGCCGGCCATGAAATTGCGGCGGCTGGATCGCACGGGCGTCTACGCGCTCGCGGCGGCGCGGCTCGCGCTCGATGACGCGAAAGAAACCATCAACGCGGAAGGCGCGGACGATCTCGGCGTCGTCCTTGGAACATGGACTGCCGGCGGACAGTCGACGCAGCAGTTCCTGGACGCGCTGTTTCGCAGCGGACCTACCGGCGCGCCGGCGCTGCTGTTCGACAGCACGGTCGGCAATTCGGCGGCGAGTCTGGCCGGACTGGAATTCAAGCTGCGCGGGCCGAACGTAACAGTCAGCCACAAGGAAGCGTCAGGTCTTGCCGCCATCGTCACGGCAGTCGACCACGTGCGCGAGGGTCGCGCGCGTGCGGTGCTGACCGGCGGCGTCGATGCCGTCTACGAGACGTTCTACAAGGGGCACGACCGTTTCAACGCGATGTCCGGTGACGCGCAGTTTTCACATCGCGCGGCGCCGTTCGACAGCGATCGCGGTGGATTCATCATCGGCGAAGGCGGGTTTACGCTGTGGCTCGGCGAACAGCCGCGTCGAGAACGGCCGCACGGCGAGATCCTGGGCGTTTCGGCGTCGAGCGCGGCAGCCGGCCTCAATCAGTGGCCTGAGCGCGCCGAGCCGCTCGTCCGCACGATGCAACTCGCGCTCGACGACGCCGGTCTCGATCGCAGCGAGGTGAGCGTCATTTATGCGTCGGCGAACGCGACAACGGTTCTCGATCGAACCGAGGCGTGCGCCCTTGCGGCGATGTTCGGCGGCAAGCCGGTGGTCACGTCCGTGAAGGGTGCGCTCGGCGAGTTCGGTGCGGTCGGAGCGGCATCGTGCGCGGCGGCGTTTCTTTGCGGCCGCCAGGGCAGGGTGCCGCCGATCGCCGGTCTTGGAGTTCCGCTCGCTGAGGGACATGGCCTGCGGCTCGCGCGACAGGCGGTCGAGGCGCCAGGGCCGATTGTTCTCGTCAACAGCTTTGCCAGCGGCGGGGCGCTGTTCAGCGCGGTCCTTCGCGTTGCCGGGTGAGCGGCGGCCTCACGCGCTGGTGTAACATGACGCCTCGCTTGGCCAGCTTCCCGCCTGCTGTCGGATGCCCCCTTGAGTGACCAACGAAACCTGAGTGGACGGGTCGCGCTCGTCACCGGCGGTTCGCGTGGCATCGGCCGCGGCATTGTCGAGGCGCTCGCGCGCAGCGGTGCGGCGGTCGCATTTTCCTATCGCGAGCGGGAAGATTCCGCGCGCGAGGTCGTCGCCGCCGTGACCGAGGCGGGCGGGGCGGCATGGTCCGGACGCTGTGATGTCGGCGACAGGAGTTCGCTCGATGCGTTCATCGCCGGGGCGGTGGCAGTGCTCGGCCCGATCGACATTCTCGTGAACAACGCCGGCGTCACCCGTGATGCGCACGTCATGTTTCTCGACGAGGCGCGATGGGACGACGTCCTGCGGATCAATCTGGACGCGGCGTATCAGAGCGTGCGCGCCGTGGTGCGCAGCATGCTGGTGCGGCGCTGGGGCCGTATCATTAACGTGTCGTCGCCAAGCGCCCGGATGCCGCTGCCCGGACAGTCCGCCTACGCCGCATCCAAAGCCGGGCTCGAGGGTCTGACGCGGGCGTTGTCGCGCGATCTGGCGGCGAAGGGCGTGCTGGTCAACGCCGTGGCGCCCGGCCTGATCGAAACCGAAATGCTCGAGCACATGCCGGCGGCGGCTCGAGACGCGGCGCTCAAGGCGGTGGCCATCGGACGGCCCGGCCTGCCGCTGGAAGTTGGTGCGCTGGTCGCGTTTCTCGCGTCCGACGCGGCGTCGTACATCACCGGTCAGGTGATCGGGGTGGACGGGGGGCTGCTCTAATTCGACGATCGCGCGCGACTGGCGCGCACGGCTGGTATGACGAACACATCCGATACGCTGAAAGAAGACATCAAACAGGCCATCGTCCGCAGCCTGCGGCTGCCGATCACCGCTGCGGAGATCGCCGATGACACGCCGCTCTTCGGCGAGGGGCTGGGCCTCGACTCCATCGACGTGCTCGAACTGGTGCTCGAACTCGAGCGAAGCTTCGGGGTCCTGATCGGCGACGAGAAGACCGGTATCGAGGTTCTGCGATCGGTGGACACGATCGCAGCCTTCATCCTCAAACAGCGGGCGGACGCCTCCGCCTGAACCGGCTCCTGTTCATGCCAGGAAGTGGTCCGCCGCGGAACGTCTTCACGGTCGATCTCGAGGAGTGGTTTCACATCTGCGGGGTGGGAGGGCCTCTCGACCCCGACCGGTGGGACAGCCTGCCGTCTCGCGTCGAGGTGACGACCAACCGCGTGCTGGATCTGCTCGACGGTGCCGGCGTTCGCGCCACATTCTTCGTCGTCGGCTGGGTGGCCGAGCGTCATCCGCGGCTCGTCGAGCGCGTGCGTGAAGCCGGCCACGAGATCGGTTCGCACGGTTACCTCCATCAACGCGCGTTCGAGCTGGGCCGGGCAGGATTCCTGCGCGACGTGCGCGCCAGTGTGGCCGCGCTCGCGGGCGTGGGGGTGACCGAGGTCCGCTGTTTTCGCGCGCCTGAGTGGTCGATCAACCAGCGTTCGCTCTGGGCGCTCGACGTGCTTGCCGACGAAGGGTTTCGGCTCGACGCGAGCATGGCGCCACTGCGGATGGTCGGCGACGAGTCGTATCCACGGTATCCTCATCTAAGGCGCACGACGTCGCGGACTATTCTGGAAGTCCCGCCGCTCGTGGCCGATCGATTCGGGCAGGTCATGCCGATGGGATGGGGTTGGGGGTGGCGGATGAGCTCGACGCGACGCGTGTTGCAGGTCGTCGAGGCCGAAAACCGTCAGGGACGCCCCGCCGTCTTTACTTTGCATCCGTGGGAAATCGATTCCGACCCGCCTCGTATCCGGCTGCCGCTGCGCCTGCAATTCGCACACTACTTCCGATTGAGTGGTTTCGCCGACCGGCTTCGCGATCTGCTGCGGAGTTCGATCGTCCTCGGTCCGATCTCGGATGTCGCGGCGATCGGCGATGCGCTGTGAGTCGGTTGGGAGGTCGCATCGCAGCGGCGATTCTCGCGGTCCTGTGCGGTCTCGCGCTGTCGCCTGACGCGTCGGCTCAGCCACCTGACGGCCTCCATGCAGTCGCCCGTCTCGCGATCGACGACGAACCGGCAGGTGCCGGGCTTGCAGCGATCGAATCCGTTCCGGCGCTGCCGTTTCCCGTAGCCGTACGTGTTCGACTGCCGTTGCCTCAAACGGCCTCCTCGCTCGAC
>Ga0105248_10008476_pt1 | contig 11282 bp, 7 predicted proteins | sample KBSS34metaG_FD_81524 | JGI IMG/M metagenome (GOLD analysis project Ga0105248, IMG submission 81524) | Switchgrass rhizosphere microbial communities from Kellogg Biological Station, Michigan, USA - KBS S3-4 metaG | ecosystem: Host-associated > Plants > Roots > Rhizosphere > Soil | place...
CGAGCTCATGCCTTCCATCGTGGTCAGGCCCTGCGGGTTCCAGGCCGCCGCGAAGGTCGAGCTGTTGAACCAGAACCAGCCGGCGACCGAAATGAATCCTATCGGTAGCAGCACGCCCCAGACAGAGATAGCGCCCAACTGGCCTGTCAGCTTTGGGCCGCCGAAGTTGGCGATCGTTGTCAGCCACAGCAGACCCACGACGCCGACGCAGCTGGCGAAAGGGGTGGCCGTAAGCGCAGGAACGAAAGCGGCGATATAGCCTAGGGCTGTGCTGGCAATAGCCACATTGGCGATCGCCGTCGCCAAGAAGTACAGGAAGAAGACCTGGAAGTAACCCGACTTGCCGTAGGCATCTTCGGCGTAGGCTGCCAACCCGCCAGGACGCTGATTAAAGATGCCGGCCTGTGCAAACCCGTATGCAATCGCCAGCGACCCGATTGAGGTCACGATCCACGAGAGCAGCGAAATGGCCCCAACCTGAGCCATGTTGGCCGGAAGCATGATAATGCCCGAACCCATCATGTTGACGGCCACAATGAGCGTCAGATTCAGGACACTCATCTTTTTCTGCTCGGCCATGCAAAGGCCCCCATTTTGCAGCGGTGTTGCGCTGCCCCACCCAAATTTTAATTCTACTTCGCCAATCCGGATGCTGCCGCATGCGCGACAAAGGACTCAGAAGCTACTTGAACCGCCAGCGGGTGGATTAGTTCAGCCGGCGTACTCCATCGCCCCCTCGGGACGAATCGTGGTGCCCGCCTTTCCGGCAATGATCGCTTCCAGGTCTGCCAATGCTCCGATGGCCGCAGGCTTGCCGGTCATAGAAGCAAAGCGGCAGGCGGCATCCACTTTGGGACCCATTGAGCCCGCAGCAAACGATATGCCCTTGAGAGCCGCTGGCGAAGTACGGCGAATCGACTTTTGCGTGGGCTTGCCCCAATCAATGTAGACCGAGTCGGCGTCGGTCAGCATGATGTACATGTCTGCCTCAAGTTCGCGGGCCAACAGCTCGGAACAAAGATCTTTGTCGATGACGGCCTCGACGCCGACCAGCTGGCGGTTAGCGCCCTTGACGTACATGGTGGGAATACCGCCGCCTCCTCCGCAGATCACGATTGTGCCGTGCTCAAGTAACCATTTGACCGGACGAATTTCGAATATGCGTTTAGGCAGGGGCGATGGCACGACGCGGCGCCATTTGTTGCCGTCCGCCTTGACCACCCAGCCTTTCTCCGCGGCCAACCGGTCGGCCTCGGCCTTTTCGTAAACCGGGCCTACGAATTTAGTGGGATTTTTGAATCCAGGATCATCCGGGTCGACCTCGACCATGGTGAGCAGCGTCGCAAACGGAATTTCGATGGGCAGGAGGTTGCCCAGCTCCTGCTCGATCATGTACCCGATTGAGCCCTCGGTCTGGGCACCCAGCACGTCGAGTGGATACGCCTCATCCGGCTTGTAAGCTGCGCCCTGCAGCGCGAGCAGCCCGACCTGCGGTCCGTTGCCATGGCTGATGACCAGCTGGTGGTTCTTGGCCACGCCCGCCAGCGCCTTGGCCGCCACCTTCACGTTGCCGCGCTGCACCTCGGCCGTCATCGGTTCGCCGCGCTTGAGCAGCGCATTTCCTCCCAGAGCCACAACGACGCGCATATGCGTCAATCGCCCAGTGTCGCCACGAGCAGGGCCTTGATCGAGTGCAGGCGGTTCTCGGCCTGCTCGAAGGCCAGATTGACCTCCGATTCGAACACGTCGTTGGTGACCTCCAGGCCGTTGCTGATGCCGTAGGTCTCGGCGATCTGCTTGCCGATCGTGGTCTCGGTGTCGTGATAGGCAGGCAGGCAGTGCATGAAGCGCACGTGGCGGTTGCCCGTCGCCTTGAGCATGGCGGCATTGACCTGATAGGGCTTGAGCAGCTTGATGCGCTGCTTCCACACGTCCTTAGGCTCGCCCATGGATACCCAGACGTCGGTGTGCACGAAATCCACGCCCTTGACGGCGGCCTTGACGTTGTCGGTGATTGTGAGTTTGGCGCCGTATTTCTTTTCCAAGTCGCGCGCGATCTTTTGGTATTCCGGCGCCGGCCACAGCGACTTGGGCCCGCAGATCCGCACGTCCATGCCCATCAGGCAGCCGACGATCATCAGCGAATGACCCATGTTCGAGCGCGTATCTCCGCAATAGACATACTTGATCTGGTTGACCGGCTTGTCGCTGTGCTCGCGCATGGTCATCACGTCGGCAAGCATCTGGGTCGGGTGATATTCGTCCGTGAGGCCGTTATAGACCGGGACCCCGGCGAACTCGGCCAGTTGCTCGACGCCCTTCTGCGACGATCCGCGGTACTCGATAGCGTCAAACATGCGCCCGAGCACGCGCGCCGTGTCTTTGAACGATTCCTTGTGACCGATCTGCGAGCCGGCCGGATCAAGATAAGTGACATTGGCTCCCTGGTCGTAACAGGCCACCTCGAAGGCGCACCGGGTGCGGGTCGAAGTCTTCTCGAAGATCAGACAGATTTCCTTGCCGTCCAGATGCTTCTGTTCAGTGCGCGCGTACTTCGCGCGCTTGAGGTCACGGGACAGATCGAGCAGGTAGCGGAACTCGCGCTGCGTGTAGTCCTGTATCGTGAGCAAAGAGCGATTGCGTAAATTGAAGCTCATGGGAGTAATGCTCCGGCGATGATTAATTAAGTGTTAGGGTCTTCAATAGGCGGGATCACGCAAGATCGGGCAGGTCATGCAGTGACCGCCACCGCGGCCACGTCCCAGCTCCGAACCTCGGATGGTGATGACTTCGATGCCGGCCTTCCTGAGCAGCGTGTTGGTGTGGGTATTGCGATCGTAGGCCACCACCACGCCCGGCTCGAGCGCCACGACATTATTCCCGTCGTCCCATTGCTCTCGCTCGGCCTCGTAAGCATCGCCTCCGGTAGCGACCACGCGCAATTTCTTTATGCCCAAGGCCTCGGCGACCACGTCCAGGATGTGCTTGTCGTCTTTGCGGACCTCGATCCCCGGCGCCTTGTCTGAACCATAGACGCTGTAACAGCGGATCTGATCGACGACTTCACGGAACACGGTCACCACGTCCCGGTCGCAAAAGCTGAAGACCGTATCCAGATGCATGGCCGCGCGGCTCTTGGGCATCACGCAGGCAATCACACGTGTCGCCGCCTTGGCGCCGATGACCTGCTGGGCCACCTGAATCACGGCCTGACGCGTCGAGCGCTCGCCCATTCCAATCAGCACCACGCCCTTGCCCACCGGCATGACGTCGCCCCCCTCCATGGAGGAGCCCGTGTAGTCCTCGTCGGCGTCTCCAAACCAGATCTGGAACTTTCCGCCTGCAAACTCGGGATGAAACTTGTAGACCGCGCGCTGCAGCAACGTCTCGGGCTTGCGCGCCGGCCAGTACATTGGATTGCAGGTCACCCCCCCGTAGATCCAGCAGGACGGATCGCGCTGGAAAAGCGTGTTGGGGATGGGCGGGATCAAAAACTCCAGCGGACCTACGACCTCCACCAGCATCTTTTGCAGCGTACCGTCCGGGATATCGGAGATGGCGATGCCACCGAGGAGGAGCTCGGCGAGCTGTTTGCCCGGAAGCGAATCAAGCCACGGCCGTATTACACCCACGGTGCCCGGGCCGACGCTGTTCTTGGTGATGCGCCGGTCCAGCACGAATTTGCGTGCCTCAGGACGCTCGAGCGTCTCGGCAAGCAGCTCGTGCAGGTCCAGGACCTCCACGCCGCGCTCGCGCATCTTCAAGACAAAATCGTAGTGGTCCTTCTGGGCCTCGTGCACCCAGACGACGTCGTCAAACAACAGGTCATGGCAGTTACCCGGCGTCAGACGCTGATGGGCCAGGCCTGGGCGGCACACCATCACGGTGCGCAGTTTGCCGACTTCTGAGTGAACCCCAAACTCACGCATGATCTGTCTCCAAATTATTTCCGGGTCTGATCGGATCCGGCTGCTTTGGTTCCACTCCTTAAGTCTTGACCGGTCGTCACTTGGCTACACTGAGCGCAATGGAAATGATAACGGTCAGGATCAGGAGCAGCGGTCCCATGAATCTAAGCCACCGGTCGTAGCCCACCCGGGCAATTGCCAGGCCTCCCATCACCACGGCAAAGGTCGGATTGATCAGGTTCACGATCCCATTGGCCGACTGAAATGCGGTGACCACCAGGTGCCGGCTGGATCCGGCCACATCCGCCAGCGGCGCCATGATGGGCATGGACAGCACGGCCAGGCCGGAGGAGGACGGGACAAAAAACGACAGCAGTATCTCAACCCAGTAAGTCACATTGATGAAAGCCACCGAAGAAAGGTGGTGCACCAGATGTGAGGAGGACTCGAGCACTGTGTCGGTGATCTTGCCCTCATCCATTAGTACCACGACGCCGCGAGCGACCCCGATGATCAGTGCCACTCCTAGCAGGTCGCGTGCCCCATCGACGAAGGTGCCGGTCAGCACCTTCTCGCCCATACGGGCTATGAGGCCGATGAGAATGGCGGAACCGAGAAACAGCGCCGACATCTGTCCCATCCACCAACCCGCGGACGAGACACCCCAGATCATCACCCCAAAGGTCAGGGCGAAGATCACCAGAACCAATGAGCGCACAGGCGTTAATTCAAGGGTCTCCAGTTCCTTCTTGCCCTTTAGGAAATGCTCCTCGTTGGCCTGTTTCTGGTCAAAAACGAGGGAGCGACTTGGGTCTGCCTTAACGCGCCGCGCGTAGCGCATCACGTAAATGACGCACGCCAGGAAGCCGACACCAAGGATAACCAGGCGCAATCCCATGCCTTGCGTGAACGGAATCTGGGCGGCATTGGCCGCGATCACGGTGGCGAAGGGGTTGATCGTAGAACCGAGGGTGCCGATACCCGCACCCAACAAAATGACCCCGACGGCGGTCACGGTATCGTATCCGGCCGCCAGAATCACCGGAATCACGAGGGCATAGAAGGCCAGGGACTCCTCGGCCATTCCGTAGGTCGTGCCGCCGAGGGCGAACAACGCCATCAAGATTGGAATCATCCATATCTCATGGCCTCGCAACGCCGCTGTCACACGCCCGATGCCCGCATCAATAGCGCCGGTCTTGGTCACGACGCCGAGAAACCCGCCGATGATGAGCACGAACAATGCGACATCAATCGCGCGCGATTTCTCGGTGGCCGGGTCGTACATGCCCGCAATTGGCGCCATCAGCACGTTTCGCAACCGCTGCGGATTGGCCGGCACAGCATGGTAGGTGCCGGGGACTGGCATCTCCTTGCCCATCTGCTCGTTCATGACCCGGTTGTATTCGCCGGCCGGCACAACCCAGGACAGGGCCGCCACGAATATCAGCAGCCCAAACAGTATCGTGTACGCAGTCGGGAAGCTGCGCGCAGGCTTTTTATTGGTCGACCCACCAGACGTCTTCGCCGGCTCACTTGCGGACATACTCGCCCCCTTAGGTCAATTTTGATTAGCCGTTGTCGATCCCTTAAGGCTCCAAGTGCGGTGTGCTTCTACTAACTAGCGCTCTATTTGCTCGAAAACTTGTACTGGACGGAAAACTGTATGCGCTGGTCCTTGCCGTCTTGTCCATCGTAGTTCGTACGCCGGCCCCACAGTCCCTCGGCACCCATCATGATGTTCTTCGCCGGCCGGTATAGCAGGTTCACCGAGGCGTACTGGCCGCTCTTGAAGGCGCTGGCTTCCTGCCCGCTCTGGTTATCGACATGGGTCTCGCTGTAGCCGAAGGCGGTGCTAAAACCACCCGTCCAGTAGTGGTCGTAGTAGGCGGTCACGCCCCACAGCGGCACGGCCACGGCGCTGACGGTCCCGGCTACGCAGCTGGGGCCCACGGTGACCTGGCAACGTGGGGCCACGTCGACACCACCGTCGTTCATGTAGCTGGCGATGCCGTTTCCGAACACCAAACCCAGATGCACCATGTCATCGCCGATCGACTTGATGTTGCTCGTGAGATTCAGGCCCCAGCCCGTCACGTGCCCACTCGGGTTGTTGCCCGGCGAACCGGCGGTGTCGTAGCCGAGATAACGCAGGATGCCGGCCACCTGCACATGGCCCCAGTCCTGTTCCGTGCGGTAGCGAGCAGTGAAGTCCGGCATCTTCGCGTCGCTCTGGAGGTTTGCAGCGAGGCCGGGATCGATCTGCCGGGCGTTGCCCAGATCGATGTCGGTGTTCGGAGCTTCAATGGCGATCGCAAACGTATCGGTCTTGGTCCTCAGCGCCGACCAGCGCAGCTGCGGGGTGCGCACATAGACCATTCCCGCCGGTCCCCAGTAATCGATGGTGTCGGGGAAGATGCTGGCATCCATCCAGTTGGTGTCTGTCTGGCCCGCTAGAAGTCCCCGCCACTCGGCATAGAAATTCTGCAGCCGGAAGGTCGTCTGTCCGGCGTTCGAGCCGACGCCATAGAGGTCGAAGTCGAATTTGTAGGTCAGCTCTTCGCCGCCCTCGATTGGCGCAGTGCCCTTCACGCCGAAGCGCGATTGCTTGACGCTGATGATCGCCTGACCATTGCTGCCGTAGGTGCCCTCAGGAACCGCAATCTTCGAGGGACGCAGGGTGGATGCCCAGTTGGGATCCACGCGATTGAAATCCTGGATGTAATCGGCCTGCGCCGTGCCGTAGATTTCGAATGCCGCCTGCGCGCGCGCCGTGCCCGCCGCACTACCGATCAGCGACACCGCCATTACGGCGAGAGTCATCCGCCCAAGTACGCCAGCTCTTTCAGTGTGCATCAAGTAGCTCCATATCCAGTTTTTAATATGGCGTTCGCGGGCCGATGCCCGGGAATGCCGGGAGACAGGCACCGCGGCGGCGCGATCCCGACGTCCGGGGTGTAGCACCGGGCGATCATACACCCCCGCGTGTCCCCAGCGTCCGTCTGGACGGCTTTTTGCCACCATACTCAATATTTAATGTGACACGCTTTAGGTGCGATACCGAACTGACAAAGCCCAATGAGGCATCTGCAAGGGGTGCACCCGCGGCGCGCCACCCTCGTCAACCCTTCGGAAGCTCACGATTCACCGGATGGTGCAGGCGAATGTTATTGCCTAATACCCTACCGAGGACTAAAGTCAAATGAAGAACGTCGCCCGTCAAGTCGACAGTGTCACGAACGTCACACTGCGCCTTCGCGTCAATTTTAGGTGTCACAATGACCGAATCCGTCGCGCACGGGATGTCGGCTGACCGAGGAGCAATTTACGGTCAGGGTGATGCCAGCCTGGTACAAACGATCGCATTCAGCGACGTTCGAACGCATCGAATGTCTGCGAATAAGGCCACAATGACGAGCCTTGCTGAATGACTAGACTTCGGAGAAACGACCAAGTGCAAGCGCCAAGTAATTTGCGACCCGCCCTGCGCCGGTCGTCTCGGACTGCCGGATTTGCGGTCGGGGCTGCAACAGCGCTGTTGATCCTCGACGCCTGCACGGTCGGCCCGGATTTCGTCAGGCCCGCGGCGAAGGCCAACACGGAGTGGGCACCGAAGGATGACCCAAGCCTCAATACCAAAGCCGCCGCCGACAGCGCCTGGTGGAAGGGATTTAACGATCCAGCTCTCGATAAACTGATCGAGCTCGCCTACAAGCAGAATCTCCCCCTGCAAATCGCCGGCCTGAGGATCTTGGAAGCCCGGGCGCAACTGGGCTACGCCACCGGCCAGAAATGGCCCCAGGTGCAGGTCGCCTCGGGCAGCGCCACCGCCGTCGGCATCAGCAAGAACTCGGCGAGCTATATCCCCGGCTTCGACAGGGAATTCGGCAACTACCAGGTGGGGTTCGACGCGGCCTGGGAAATGGATTTCTGGGGCAAGTACCGCCGCGGAGTGGAATCGGAGAGCGCGGCGTTGTCTGGATCGGTGGCCGATTACGACAGCGCCCTGGTCGCACTCACCGCGGAGGTGGCGCGCACCTACGCCGTCATTCGCACCTTCGAGGTGCTCGTTACTCAGGCGCGCACCAACGCGGACCTGCAGGCCGAAGGTCTGCGCATCGCCGAGGCCCGCTTCCGCAATGGCGCGACCTCGGAGCTGGACGTCACCCAGGCCACGGCGCTCCTGGAAGGGACCCGCGCCACCATTCCGCAGCTCGAGGCCAGCCTCCGGCAGTCCGAAAATGCGCTCAGCACCTTGCTAAGTCAGCCGACCGGCAACGTGGAAGCCTTGCTCACCGGGCCGCAGGACATCCCGAACGCACCGTTGCAAGTCGCGGTGAGCATCCCCACCGAGATGCTGCGCCGGCGCCCTGACATCCGCAGCGCCGAACAATTCGCAGCCGCCCAGTCCGCGCGCATCGGCATTGCCAAGGCGGACCTGTATCCGAGCTTCGCGCTCATCGGCTCGATCGGCCTGCAGACCAGCAGCAACGTCAGCGGACGTTCGCCCGGGCCGTTGTTCGAAAACAACAGCCTGACGTACGTCTTTGGTCCGCGCGTCGTTTGGTCGATATTCAACTATGGCCGCACCAAGAACCTGATACGCATCCAGGATGCCCGCTTCCAGCAGCTGATCGTCAACTACCAGGACACGGTGCTCAAGGCCGCTCAGGAAGTAGAGGACAGCATGACGGGCTTCCTCAATGCCAAGCTGGCCACGGAAGCGCAGAGCAAGGCCGTGGATGCGGCTCGCAAATCGGTTGATCTGGCTTACTCGCAATATCGCGAGGGTGCGACCGACTACGAACGGGTGCTGGATTCGCAGCGCACTTTGCTCGCACAAGAAAACAGCTATGCCCAGATCCGCTCGTCCGTGGCCACGAATCTGATCGCCCTATACAAGGCGCTGGGCGGCGGCTGGGAAATGCGCATCGAGCAGCCGCTCGTGCCCCAACCCATGCAGGACGAGATGAAAAAGCGCACCAACTGGGACGACTATTTCTCACCCCCGCCGGCACCTTAAAGCCTGCCTGAACCGTTTTCCGACCAGGAGTTCGATATGGCCTTGAATAAGAAGCAACTGAAGTGGGGCATTGCCGCGATTGCTGTGGCAGTTGCGGCATTCCTCGGATACAAGTACTGGCTGAGTCAGAAGAACGCGGTGCCCGAAGGAATTGCCTGGGGAAACGGCCGGCTTGAGGCCAAGCTCGTCGACATCACCTCCAAGGACGCGTTGCGGGTCAAGGAAGTGCTGGTGGATGAGGGCGCCGTGGTCCAGCCAGGCCAGGTTCTGGCGAAAATGGACACGCTCACCCTGGACGCCGAACTGGCCCAGGCGAAGGCGAACGTGGCCGCGGCACGGGAGCACGCGGCGATCGCGAAGTCCGGGATCGCCCGGCAGAAGAGTCAGGTGGACCTGGCCAAGATCGAGGCTGAACGCTCAGGGAAGCTCCTCAAGGAAAACGCCGGATCGCAACGCGAATACGACGTCCGTTCGACCGCCGTCCAAACCTCCCGGGCGGGGTTGGGCGAAGAGCAGGCGAAGCTGAGCACGGCGGAAGAACAGGTCAAGGTGGCAGAAGCTAACGTTAACACCATCCAGACACGCATCGACGACGCCACGCTCACCGCTCCGGTGCTGGGACGCGTGTTGTATCGGCTGGCCGAACCCGGCGAAGTGCTCGCCGCCGGCGGCAAGGTCTTGACTCTCGTCAACTTGAACGATGTGTACATGGAAATCTACCTGCCCGCGGAACAGGCCGGGCGCACAAAGATGGGCGCCGATGCGCGAATTACGGTGGACTACATTCCCGGACGCGCTGCACCGGGCACGGTGACCTTCGTCTCGCCCGAGGCGCAGTTCACGCCCAAGCAGGTGGAGACCAAGAGCGAACGCGAAAAGCTGATGTTTCGCGTAAAGATTCAACTGCCCAAGGCTGCAGTCGCGAAGTTCGCCGATCACATCAAGACGGGCGTGCGCGGCGTGGGCTACGTCCAGATTGACAAGTCCACCCCCTGGCCCGATTGGCTGCAAAACCTGATTGTGCCAGCGGAACCGACGCCTCCGCCGCCGGCGACAACACCGCCTGCGGAGCCGCAAGGGTGAACGGACCGGCGTGCCGGTGATGCGGACCGGACATCGTCCGGGGCTGCCGCAGGGCGGCGTTTGTAATTCCGTCCGTTAGGGCGTTGACAAGGTAATTCATGGCATCACTCGCGCCCCAGGAATCTTCGCCACCACCCGGTGGCAAGCCGGTGGTGTCGGTCAAAGAGGTCACGCACCGCTACGGCAAGGTCGCAGCGCTCGACAAGATCTCGATCGACATTCCGAGCGGCATCATGGTGGGCATCGTGGGCCCCGACGGAGTGGGCAAGTCAACGCTGATGGGCCTGCTAGCCGGAGCCAAGGCGCTGCAGGATGGCCAGATGACGGTGCTAGGCGGCGACATCGCCGACGCGCGCCACCGCGCGCAGGTGTGCCCGCGCATCGCCTACATGCCTCAGGGGCTGGGCAAGAATCTCTATCTCGAGCTCAGTGTCGGCGACAACGTCGACTTTATGGCGCAACTCTTCGGCCTGAGCCCCGAGGAGCGGCCCATCAAGGTCAAGGAGCTGCTGGAAGCCACCGGACTTGGCCCGTTTCAGGACCGGCCCGCCGGCAAGCTGTCCGGAGGCATGAAGCAGAAGGTGGGTCTGTGCGGCGCCCTTGTGCACGATCCGGACCTGCTGGTCCTTGACGAGCCCACCACCGGAGTCGACCCCCTATCGCGCCGGCAGTTCTGGTCCCTGATCGACAACATCCGAGCCGGACGTCCTGGGATGAGTGTCGTGATCTCCACCGCCTACATGGACGAAGCGCAGCAATGGGACTGGATCGTGGCAATGGACGCCGGCAAGGTGCTGGCCACCGGCACGCCCAAGCAACTGATGGAGCGGACCGGCAGCAAGGACCTGGAACATGCCTTCATCGCGCTACTGCCCGAAGAAAAGCGCGCCGGCCACTCCGAGCTGGTGATTCCGCCGCGCGCGGCCGGCCACACCGAAATTGCCATCGAAGCGAAAGGCCTGACGCGGCGCTTTGGCGATTTCACCGCGGTCGACAACGTCACTTTGTCGATCGAACGCGGAGAGATATTCGGATTCCTGGGCTCGAACGGCTGCGGCAAGTCGACGACCATGAAGATGCTGACGGGGCTGCTGCCGCCCACCGAGGGCACGGCCACACTGTTCGGCCAGTCGGTCGAGGCCGGGAGCCTCGAGGTCCGTCGACACCTGGGCTACATGACGCAGGCCTTCTCTTTGTACGGCGAGCTGACCGTGCGGGAGAACCTGGTGCTCGATGCGCTGCTCTACCATATACCGAAAGATAAGGCG
>Ga0105248_10008477_pt1 | contig 11282 bp, 15 predicted proteins | sample KBSS34metaG_FD_81524 | JGI IMG/M metagenome (GOLD analysis project Ga0105248, IMG submission 81524) | Switchgrass rhizosphere microbial communities from Kellogg Biological Station, Michigan, USA - KBS S3-4 metaG | ecosystem: Host-associated > Plants > Roots > Rhizosphere > Soil | place...
GTCCTCAGTGTTCTTGCTGTGATCTTCCTGCTTCCCGGCGCGCCGAACTTGACGACGCCATCGATCGTCAACGGTGTCGGCTTTGTCGTTATTGGAGTGGTCGTTTCGTGGGGCGGCGAAATGTTGCACCAAAGCCGGCGCCGCACGATAGCAATGACCCGCGATGCATTGGCACGCGAAGCTCATTTGCAGTCAATTCTGGATACGGTCCCGGAGGCAATGATTGTCATCGACGAGCGCGGGATCATGCGATCGTTCAGCAGCGCCGCTGAACGACTTTTCGGGTACCGCGCATATGAAGCGCTTGAGCAGAACGTGAAGATTTTGATGCCGACACCCTATCGCGAGGACCACGACGGCTATTTGCAACGTTACATGCAAACCGGTGACCGGCACATCATCGGCATCGGACGCGTGGTGGTCGGCCGACGCAAGGATGGCTCCACCTTCCCGATGGAGTTGGCAGTCGGCGAGATGAATTCCGGTAATCGACGCTTCTTCACCGGATTCATTCGCGATCTTACCGAGCGCCAGAACACGGAAGCGCGTTTGCAGGAGCTCCAGTCGGAGCTGGTCCACATCTCGAGATTGACGGCCATGGGCGAGATGGCTTCGACGCTGGCACACGAACTTAACCAGCCGCTGTCCGCGATCTCCAATTATCTCAAAGGCTCACGCAATCTGCTGGAAGATCGCAGCGACGAAAATTCGACGACAATACGAAACGCACTCGACAAAGCGGCCGATCAGGCGATGCGCGCGGGTCAGATCATCCGCCGTCTGCGTGACTTCGTTTCGCGCGGCGAAACGGAGCGACGTGCGGAAAGCATCGGCAAACTCGTCGAAGAAGCCAGTGCCCTGGCTCTGGTAGGCGTCAAGGACCGCGGCATCCATGTGCGATTTGAATTCGATCCCTCGGTCGACCAGGTGCTGGCCGATCGCGTACAAATCCAGCAGGTGCTCCTCAATTTGATCCGCAACGCCATGGATGCCATGGAAACCTCGGAGGTGCGCGATCTCACGATCGCCATTACCCGAACCGACAAAGGTCTTGTTCGCGTCAGTGTTATCGACACTGGCTCCGGGATCGCGCCCGAGGTGGCGAAACAGTTGTTTCAGCCTTTCGTAACAACGAAACGTGACGGCATGGGCGTCGGGCTATCAATATCACGCACCATCGTTGAGGCGCACTGCGGGCAAATCTGGGTCGAACAGAACCCTTTGGGCGGGACCATCTTTCATTTTACCCTGCCTATCGTGGACAACGGGGATGTCGACAGTGCAGCCTGAGCAGACCGTCTACGTGATCGATGACGACGAGGCCGTCCGCCAGTCGCTGGAATTCCTGCTGAAGACTGTCGGTATCAAGGTGTTCGGATTTGAATCCGCTAAAGTATTTCTGGAAAAGTTGCCGCATATCAAGTCCGGCTGCATCATCACGGACGTGCGCATGCCGGAGATCACGGGAATCGATCTCTTGCGTCGTGTGCGAGAAAGTAGCGTCGACATTCCGGTGATCGTCATCACCGGTCATGGCGACATTTCGCTGGCCGTGGAAGCCATGAAGGTCGGTGCAGTTGATTTTCTCGAAAAGCCGTTCGACGACGACTCGCTGCTCTTAGCGGTCCGTTCTGCTCTCAACAAAAGCGCGAGCACAGCCAGACATAAAGCCGAAGTCTCCGATATACACGATAGGTTGGCGGCACTGTCGAACCGCGAGCGTCAAGTGCTCGAACGATTGGTTGCCGGCAAGCCCAACAAGGTCATTGCATTCGACCTCGAAATTAGCCCGCGCACGGTCGAAATTTACCGCGCCAATGTCATGACCAAAATGACAGCCAATAGTCTTTCCGACCTGGTTCGCATGGCCATGACGGCCGGCATCCTGGAAGGCAAGAGCAGCGACTAGCGACATGTTGCGATCGAGTCGCGCAATGGTCCCGTCATTTGCCTAGATATAAGTTCTTCTTTCGTAACTCTTACTGCTGTAAATGATGATTGGAACGAGATTGAGTTCATTATCTAGTGTCCGCCGCCAGGCATAATTTTGCCGTCATAGATTTCCCGGTCGGGTGCTCCTTCGACATGAAGGATTCCTACCAAGCCCCGCTCCAGCCGCGAAAGCGCATGATCGACCAGGATATAGTTTCCCGGTACATCGAGCTTGAATTCTGTGATGACGGCGCCGCCTGGCGGCACCGTAACGGTTTGGATGCCTTTCAACGGCTCGCTGAGGACGCCGCCTAAATTGTAAACCTTATCGAACATTTCCCCGATAACGTGGAATGACGAGGTGAAATTCGGACCACCAACGCCGAAAAAGATGCGGACCGTCTCGCCGACTTTTGCTTCCAGTGGGTGTAGTTTCGATAAAGCCCCGACCGCTCCATTAAACACGAAATACTCCGGCCGTTCGGCGAGCAGTTTCTCGACGTTGAATTCCTGACTACCGTGCGTGCCGAACGCCGCTTCAGTGTAGATCTCGCCCTGCATCACATAGAATTCGCGGTCGACCGGTGGCAGTCCTTCCTCGGGCTCTACTAGAATCAGGCCATACATGCCGTTGGCGATGTGGTGCGCCACCATTGGCGTCGCACAGTGATAGACATAAAGTCCTGGGATCAGCGCTTTGAATTTAACGCTGTTCTCTTCGCCCGGATTGGTCTGCGTCGCTGCGGCGCCGCCGCCCGGGCCGGTCGCCGCATGGAAATCGACAGAGTGGACCATCGCGCTGTCGCCAGAATTTTTCAGTCGGACATCGACAGTATCGCCGACGCGCACACGCAGGAATGGACCTGGCACCTTGCCGTTAAATGTCCAGTAACCGAACGTCGTGCCTTCGGCGAGACGACCTTCCAGTTCGACAGTGGTCAAATCGACGCGAATTGTTTGCGGCGCCCGTTTGCCAATCGCCGGCGGTAGTTCGGTTGCAACTTTAGAAATGTCAGCCTCGACCAGGGTCTGCGCTGGCGGCTGCGGTGTAACAAGAAATTGGCCCTGCATCCCGGCGAGCTGATGGCCCGGCAGGCTGCAGAAATAAATGTAGTCGCCCGGCTTGCCCGCGCGGAACGCAATATTGGTGCTGGCGCCCTTGCCGGTGATATGCCCTGATCGTGCGGTTGCCTCTTGATCAGCGAAGACGATGTCGTGTTCGGCACCTTCGCCATTGATTAAGGTGATCTGCACGCCTTGCCCCTCGGCCGCGGACAGCACTGGATTTACTTGGCCGTCGATCGCACCACCGACCCCGATAAAGACCATGCGGCCTTCAGCAATCCCGGTGCGCAATGTGTATCGCAGGCCCGGGATATAAGTTGATGCGGACTGGGGTACCGAGACTGGCGCCACCGCTGCGGGCGCAGGGGCGGAGGTGGATGAAGCGGGCGGCGGGGCCGCAACTGGTGGCTCTGCGCTACCTGGTGTGGGCGTCGACGCCAGGAACGCGATCACTGCACTGCGCTCATTCTCGGTCTTTAGCCCGGGAAACGGCATTTTGTTGCCCGGCACCAACTTCTGAGGATCCGACAGATAGGCGTCGAGCGTGGCGACATCCCACGTGAGATTGCTCCCCTTCAGGGCAGCCGAGTAATTGTAGTTGAGGACGCTGCTGGCCTTCTTACCAACCAGTCCGGCAAGACTCGGACCGAGCCCGTTTTTCTCTGGCTCAAGCGAATGGCAAGCCTGGCATTTGCGAAATACCAGCTTACCGGTAGCAACATCGCCGATGACAGGCGATATCGCGCCCGTTGGAGAGGGCGCCCCCTGGCCGCTGGTCTGTGCTGCTGGAACCCCAACCATACTATCATGCGACATAGCCGGCGGTTTGCCGGGGACTTGCGTGGAATGGGGCACGGTTTTCGTGGGCGTTCGTGCGGAAGGTGAACTTGGTTCCGCGTTTGGAGCTTCCATTGGCCGGCTCGCGGGCTCACCTAAGCGATTTGACGATGGTGCACTCGCGGTCGATTTTGATGACGAGGCTTCAAAAGAAGAAAGATAAAGCACTGGAGCGATCAGAAGAATGCCCGCAATCAATATTGGCCATTCGCGAATGAACTGCGGCAATCTTTGCCACATGGCTGAATCCCTCCAAACCCTATACCCATCACTGTTTTGCAACCTTTGCTCACTGCGCGTTGACCGGCATTGACCTGTGTCAACATCAACGAATGGAACCCGCGCAGGGATTGGAAATATTTTTGAAAGCGAAAGCCACTTAGCAATATGCGCCGATAGATCGCGCTTCTCGAGCGGCAGTGCACGTGCAGTAGCAATGAACATTTCAAGCTGGCTGTCGCTCAGCGAGATGATGCGGCCATCGGATAATGCGTGCCAAGTTCGGAGCAGACGATTGCGCTTCGCCGTCGCGCATTATTCATTTGCGCGTGTGTATTGCACTTACGACGATAAAGATGCCCCAAAAGACACAATTTCCAATCCACATCAGCAAAGCGGCTATTTGCTCAAAAATTGTGTCGGCAGAAATATAGACCAACCACGAGACCAGACTGGAAAATAATAGCATCACGGTCGCTAAAATGCCGCCTACTCCCAATGTTTCTCCTTTGATAGCCGACGGTAATGACTCAGCGGGAGAATGGCGACGGAAGAGAAGCCAATAAAGCAGCGCAATCACACCCAAAACGACTGCGACACTGTAGTAAGTTTGAAGCCAGCTTTCCGACATCGCAATTTCCCTGGGAACCTAGGCCGCGTGAATCGGTTCGCCCTGTTTATGTTTCTGTTCTTCGTTTTCTTTTGGGCAGCGCTACTGGCCAGTCAAGTAAACCGGTTATCGATGCACTTCGCCTGCCGGCGTCGTCTGTAAGGGCAACGGCGAAAATTGACCCCGGGAGGGCTGTCTTCTCCCGGAGCCAAGTGAAAGTGCGGGCCATGACCTACCAGTAGGACGGCACTGTGCGAATGATCCAGAGGGGAGCATTCGCAGAATAAACTCTAACTCGTCGTCGCGATGAACGCCTTGCGCTGGATCAAACTCGCCACGCGGCGCGGTGCCCATTGAGGGCCAATAGCGGACGTGGACGTTTAGTCGATTGGTATCATCACCGAATGGCGAAGCTTTCCCAGCGCCTGCGAGAGATGGCCTTTACCGTGTACGTCCTCAATCAGGAAAATCTCGCCAACCCCTATAATTCTTGTTTCGCCATCGCTGGCCGTAACTCTGTGGGGGGCATCGAGATTAATTACATATTGCCGCCGAGTGGCTGGGTGCCAATCGAAAACCCAATCTGCGGGAGTGGTCCGAAATATAATACCAGATGCCGGAAATCGTTTTGATGTCGTGCCATCCGGTCCCGCCTCAGATACTTCGATCTCAATATCGCGAAAGTGCGTTTCACCGTTCTCGTCGGCATAGATGTTGTGAATGCGCATCTTCGATCCCCACTCAAATGATCCGTCCTCGCGATAGTATCTACGTAAAGATTGTGAACAACCGGCGGTGGCTGTACACAATGTCCGCGACGGGGTCCCCAGCGAACATAGGACCACGGGCGATCCGGGTCGGGTTTTTTGTGTCCGGCGAGGACAGCAAATTGTTACGGTTTAGCAGAATGCGATCAGGGACGCGCTCGGTCAATCGAACCGACAACCTCAAATTCAATGCCCCCGCCCGAAAGCACAAATTGACTTAGCGCAAAGCGTTCATTGGTTCTTCAATGATTATGTTGACCAATGGATTGGTCCGAAGCCGTACACCTTTTTGCGGTGGTAGCAGTAGTTGTCGTCGTCGGCATAGGCATGCTCTCGGTGTTAGGAACCGTCGTCAAGAAATAATGGGGTAACAGATGCGTCAGCGTGTACTCGTTAGCGTCCTCATCACTTCATTAACGTTATCAAGTGCGGTATTCGCTCAGTCCGGTGAAAGAGCTGCGGGGCGTCGAATAGCAACAGAGCTTTGTGGCGACTGCCATGAAGTTCGTGCGCCATTCCCGGCATTTTATCGTTACCCTCCAACCTTTGAGGAGATCGCCAAACGTCCGTCCACGACACGTCTTGCCCTGAAAGTGTTTCTTCAATCCAACCATACGATCATGCCGAACTTCATAGTCTCAAAATCAGATGCTGATGACATAATCGCCTATATCCTGAGCCTGAAGCGGCAGTAAGCTTTTCCAACGAGTATTGATCTAACGCAATGTCGAGTCGCGCCAATCCCTCCAAACTCAAACAATGGCGCTATTGCATTCCCCCAAAACGACTCTACCGTGGCGGCCCGTTGGTGTGCCTGCTCCTTTTAATGCCGATCTTGAGCTTGCAGTCTTAGATCGTGAGGGCACACACGCCCTTGTTTTTCCCTGTCGGCGAATCCTTGGCGGATGGGTTAACGCAACAACAAAGAAACGGCTCGACGTAGAGCCTACGCATTGGAGAAAATGGCCGCACTAATGCGCTTTTTGTTCGCGATCTTTTTCCTTTGCGGCGGCTAGTTCGGCCTCTGCGTCCGCCAGCAATTTTTCAATGAGCTTTCGTTTTTCTCCATCGGTCTCCACCGCCAATATTTCGCGGTAGTGATCGATGTTGAGACCGGCGACGAACTTGCGCATTGTGTTATTCCCCGACAAGAAAAGCTTATGTCGGGTTGCGGGGATTGCAAAGCTATTTCCCGATGGTCCTGCTTTACCGGGCGAACGGCACTCTGGAAAAATCTCTACCGTAATTAGCGTGGCCGTTCGATCATCGTGCCGTGGCGAATGGTCCAAACGCTTTTTTGGCTGCTTTAACGTACGCCGCATTGGCTTTTGCAGGGGTTTCAAAACACCCGAGGTAGGTCTTTTCGCCAGCCACTCTGATTTCAGCGACGTACTTACCCTGTCTGGTCATCCAGACGCCTTTAACGCCGAGCTTGCTTTGAACGCGCCTTGATGCCTGTCGCTGAGCGGGTGTGATTTCCCGCAGATTGGACCACCGGATGTCGGATCGGTCTCCATTGATGCAGTTGATTTCGTGCATTGGCCAAGTGCCCTTCATATAGAGCCACGCGAGGCGACCCGCGAGGTAAAGCCTTCCGTCAATGCGGATCAGGCGATCCATCGAACGACGGTCCAGAGTGCCAGCAATGTCGCCTTGGCTCCTTGCACTACGAGCCACCTTCCACCGAAACACGCCGGTTCGGGGGCTGTAGGTAAGTAAGCAGCGAAGTCGAGTGGCGGTCAGCATGCTTGAAATCAAAGAGTCATCGACATTTCAGAGGGCCAGCAACGTCACACATTACTGGCGTGAGCTTCATCGTAAGCAATACGTGCTCGACGGGCGAAGTCTACGAGGTCTCCCCCCGTGTGCTTCGCGTGATACAGACAGGCCTCCGCGAGTAAGAGCACTTCGATAGCTTCACCGGCCTGACCTTTGCAGGCACGCTCGGCTGACGCGATCAGCTTTTCTGCTTGCTTGTACGTAGCTTCAAACAATGTTTCGTCCTCCGTGGACTAACGCCTTGTGCAACTCATCCACCGCTTGCGCGAGTTGATCGTGATGCAAGACGTCGTTCTTTGGTATACGACCAACCGTCGAAGCTAATTCGCGCAGAATGTCAGCAAACAGGCCAAAGTTGATATGCATGTGAATTGATTTGCGGATATCGTCAGTACCTGGTCGCTCCAGAATAAGCGCGATGCCGGTTGAATCGAGACGCGCCTCAAATCTCGATGAGCGCTCAAACGTGCCAACATAAAGCTTATCCGGGTATTCGAGCGCGATCTCCGCCTTGTCAGAAATTGGCTTTGTCATTGGACTCCCCGGACAATTACTCGCGGGCGAACTCCTGCGCGAACGCGTCGGCCAACTGGGGGTCAGCAAAACACCAGCGAATAGCTCCGCCCTTATCATCGCGCCGACCGTGACCACGCTTCGGAGATATTCGATGCCGGGCGTGGAAGTCGTACATGGCCGCCAACTTTGCGCCGAGACCGCCCGGTGGCACGACTATGTCGACGAAATGTGGAAAATCCTGCTCGACTTCTTTAGCAATCTTTCGGGTTTTTTCGACCATGGCGCTTTCTAACAAGGACCGCGATGCTAATCCTTGACTTGGCTCAAATCCGCACATGTCGTGCGAATGGAGTATCCGCTCTAATCGATTCTCTTCTTTGTTTTTAGGAACTGCTCAATTTCGCACGCTGACTCTTTCCAGCCTTGCGTTTCACAGGCCGCTTTTGCACGTTCTTCTTCCTCACGCCTCTTTCGTTCAAATTTTGCCTGTGCCCGCTGTCCAGCTTCGCTGTATAAAAATCTCTCTGGTGTATCCATCAAACGCCATTCTTCTGCGCACTGTTCTTCTTTATCTCCCAGAAATACGCATTGACGCATATAGTTTAAATAGGCCGCATCCGGCCCGTCGAATTTCAGGAATGAAACGCCATATCCCGCGACAAAGCAGCCGATAGCTATCGCCGCGATGGCTATTTGCTGCTGCCTAATCTTCATACGCTAATGGCGCTGTTCGGCAGATGTTGGCAAGTAGGTCTTAACTGCCGCCGGATCGATGGCGACATCTCAAGGGGTTGGAAAATGATCGTCAAGCCTAGACCTCCGCGCCCGTACGCGCCTCAGGATGTCCCTCAAGAAAGTGGCGAAGGGCCATGAAAAGCTCTTGAGCGTGTCGGATGCGACCTTGGCAAAGAGCTTGCTGAATGTCGTCGACAATCATTCCTCGGATTTTTCTGTCACCATCAGGCTGTTTCAAGAGATAATCAGCCAAGGCGCAGGCTGCGACTTGTGGAATGTGCTCGTGTTCACCTATTGCAGCCACTTCTTCTTCGCTCAGACCGCTAAAAGCGATGCAGTCTTCCAAGGAGATCATCGGGCCCTCCTATCAAGCGAGTTACCGTTAGTGTTACTACTCCAGCACCAAGTTCGGCAGAAACTCTTCGGCCAACTCAGCAGCAGAGGGTTCGTGGCCGAAGTTTGTGTCTCGTGTCTCGGAATAGAAGCCGCAGTTGGCGCATCGCCAGACATATGCCATTTGATAGTCACTGACTCTTTCCGACCATTCGGGTTCCTTTAGAACGGCACCGCAACACGGGCATATGTGCGACTTCGTGAGTGCGATGCCTCCCATTTTATTTTTCCATATTTGTTGTCATTGGAGTCCAACATAAAGGCCTTCGCCCCGCCTTGATCAGGATCAATGTTCCTTCGTCAAAATAGAATAGAAAGCAGTATGCCGCACGGCAGACGATCTTATTTCTTTTGATTCGCGCTTTTGGATTGATCAGCCGAGCGTTCGCTGCCGAATCCGCGTCCATAAATGGATCCAACGCAATTACTAACCCTTGGAGGAAAGAGATTCAGCGTCATCATGATCAACCGCAAAATTGGACTTCCGAGTAATGTGCTGGTCGAAACAACCCCCATCGCGGGTTGGGTCAGAACTGCCGCAATGAAATTTCTGCTTTGCTCGTCGATCGCGGTACTGACTGCTGGCGATCCAGTTCAGGCGCAGGATGATCCGATTAATCAGGGTCGGTCGCTGGTCGCCGAGTTTTGCGCTAGGTGCCATGCGATCGGAATTACAGGCGAAAGTCCACATCCGTGGGCCCCGCCGTTCCGCACGCTCGGCCGCACTGTCGATCTCAACGAATTCCCGCGCGCGTTGGAACGTGGAATTACTTCGATCCATCCCGACATGCCTGCCATCAAGTTCAGTCAGGAGGAAGCTCGAGCGGTGCGTGCCTATTTGTGGGCGATCCAGCAGTGATGCGACTCCCAGCGAGGTAGCGCGACCACCTACAAAAGCGATGAACTGCGCGCTCCCAAAGTCGGCTTATTTTCGGGGGTCGATGTCCGCTTTGGGCCACTAGCGGACACCGCACGCGTTTCCCGTCGTCGCCATGATCTTTGCGCTTTTACCGTGGTCCGCCACTGTCGTTGGGGTCAATAAGCAGGCGCGTCTATGTTTAAAACCGGTCACTAAGGGGATGGTTTGTACCGAGTGGCGAAGAGCACCCATATCGCGATTCCCACCAGTAGCAATGAAAAGACCCGACGAATGATCACACTACGCTCTTGATTCGCCAACCATGGTCTAGCGGTGTCAGCCAACAGAACGATTGCGGAATGAACGGCGGTCGCTACCGCGACGTAGACTGCTGACAAGGTTATAGTTTGTGCGAGAAGCGGGCGCACCTCGTTCACGAACGTTGGTAAGACAGCGAGGTAGAAGAGACCGGCCTTAGGGTTGAGCAGGTTCGTGACCAGCCCACGCAAGAAATATTTGGAATCACCTGCCGCGGCCGTGTCGGGTAATGTATCTTCCTCGCGACGCCACGCCTCCCATGCAAGCCAAAACAGGTAGAGTACTCCGGCCCAACGCAAGGCTTCGTACAGCAGGCGAGAGTTGGCAATCACAACCGCGAGGCCGAGTGCCGCCGCCAAGCCGACGAACAGCAGGCCCAACGCGACGCCCAGCGTTGCGGCAAAACCCGCCCGACGTCCAATACTGACGCCAAGGACGGCGAGGTAGGCCATGTTCGGGCCTGGCGTTAACTCAATCACAAGGCAGGTGAGTATGAACGCCAGGAGTGTTTTGTGAGCGACGATACTCGCCTCCGGGATATCGTGTGCGGCCGGCCGCGCAGGCCAAGGCGCTCGGGCATACAGCGCGCTTGATGCAGCCTGCGTCAAGCGACAGACGAAACGCGTCGGTCACACTGACCAACTGGCTCCTCAAATATTCAGATTACTCATTTTGCCAGCATCGCCGTCACGTCAACTTCGATCATCATGTACGGGCACGTTCAGCAACGTTGAAGCTGGAATTGGAGCATCGCCAAATGCCTCTCTGCCGGGCCTTTGCATTTGTCGAACGAACTCTCGTCAGGCGACCAGCGGTTTGAGCGCAGGATGCTGTTTCACAAAGCTGAGCCTCTCCGCCCAAGCATCGAGGCCAAAAACATGGCCAGCACGCGTCACGATCAGCGTCGCAAGCACGCCGGCATACACCAGATGATAATCAATCACGAAATTATTTGTATTCTCGATGAACGGCCAATCCATGTGTGCGAACCAGTAGATGATCATCAGAAATATCCCAAAGGTGGCGCTGATGCGCACCATTAGACCCGTAAGCAACGAAAGACCGATCAATAGATGGCCGTACTCGACGAGAAAGGTGGTGACCGGTGCCATAGTTGGAGTTGTAAAAATGGCGAAGAAGTCGTGGAAAGTCTTTGTATGGTTCAGGAAGCCGACAACTGTCCAGCCAGGGACAAAAACTTGGTGGGATGCGGCGTAGAGGAATGTCCACGCCATGACGAAACGAAAATACA
>Ga0105248_10008479_pt1 | contig 11281 bp, 10 predicted proteins | sample KBSS34metaG_FD_81524 | JGI IMG/M metagenome (GOLD analysis project Ga0105248, IMG submission 81524) | Switchgrass rhizosphere microbial communities from Kellogg Biological Station, Michigan, USA - KBS S3-4 metaG | ecosystem: Host-associated > Plants > Roots > Rhizosphere > Soil | place...
GGCAATGTGACCGCCATCGTCGCCCGCCGGGCCGGTGTGTCCTCAATCCCGCTCAAGCCGATGTCGGCGTCGTCGCGAGCGACGCTCTGATCGATCGAATCGAAGCGAATGTTGAGGAACTCGGGCCTCCGGTGGAGGCCCGTGGCGAGAAGATCGGCGATTTCGACGTCGAATCCGACGAGTCGATCGGGCCGGGTCGGATCGGCTTCGACAAACGGTGCGCCACCTTCAGGATCTCCTGCCCAGCGAAGCACCTGCGGCGCCTGTGTTGCCGCGACCGTCGACCGTTCCGCGCCTCGGATGACCAGGGTCCGGCTCGGCGGGGTCCGGCTAAAGCCGGACACTACGTAGGGAACGTCGCGTCGTCCGCTCGGAACGTCGAGCCCGCCTCTCGGAACATCGTGCCCTCCCCTCGGAACGTCGTGCTCTCCCCTCGGGACGTCGTCCCCTCCCCCCGGTACGTAGTGTCCGGCTTTAGCCGGACCTACGAAAACGACGATGAGGATCGCAATGAGGTGTGAAACGCGGCGCACCGGGATAGATTGTAGCGGGAGGCTCGCACATGGCGGACGTGGCGTTTATTGGAACCGGGCTGCTGGGCAGCGCGATGGTCGAAGGCATGCTCAAACGCGGCGATTCGGTGACGGTCTGGAACCGGACCGAATCAAAAGCGCGCGCGCTCGAGGCCGCCGGTGCGCGGGTGGCGTCGTCTCCGGCCGATGCGGTTGCCGGCGCCGAGCGTGTGCACCTGACGCTTCCGGACGACGCTGTCGTCAACGACATCGGCGAGGGCATCGCACCGAGGCTCCGCCGTGATGCCATCGTCATCGACCATTCCACGACGTCGCCCCGGGGCGCGAAATCGCGGATCGCGCGGGCACGCAAGGGCGGCATTCGGTTCATCCACGCGCCGGTCTTCATGTCGCCGCAGATGGCGCGCGACGCCGTCGGCTTGATGCTGGTGTCCGGGCCAAAGGAGGTGTACGAGGCGGTCGCGGAGCCGCTCGCGAAGATGACGGGCGAGGTGTGGTACGTGGGCGAGGACGGCGATCGCGCGGCCGCGTACAAGCTGTTCGGAAACTCGATGATCTTTGTCATCACCGCAGGCGTCGCGGATGTGTTCGCGATGGGTAAGGAACTCGGGATCTCGCCGGACGACGCGCTGGCCGTGTTCTCGAAGTTCCAGCCGGGCGGAGCGATCAAAGGCCGAGGCACCAAGATGGCTCGCCGTGATTTCAGTGCCAGCTTCGAGTTGACGATGGCCCGGAAGGATCTGCGCCTGATGATCGAGGCGGCCGGCGGTCAGCCCTTGGTGGTACTGCCGGGGATTGCCACCCGGATGGACGAGGCGATCGCCAGGGGGCACGGCAAGGACGATCTGGCCGCAATCGGCGCGGAGGTCGTTCAGTGAGGGCAGCCCTGAAGGGCTGCGCCACGAGCGTGGGGGCAATCGTCTTGGCAGCGTTGAAAGGCTGCGCTACGAGCGTCGGCGTGATCCTCGTCGCCGTGGTACTCGTAGCGCAGCCCTTCAGGGCTGCCGTCGGACAGCAACCCCAGAACCCGCTCGCGCCGTACATCACGATCAACGCGCCTGTTGTCGCGCTCACGCATGTCCGGGTGATCGACGGCACCGGCGCGCCGCCGCGCGAGAATCAGACGCTAATCATTCGTGACGGGACAATTGCGAGCATGGGCGGGGGCTCGGAATCTGGGATTGCGCCCTCCGTTGTCCCACCGGCCGATGCGACCGTCGTCGATCTGACTGGCAAGAGCGTCATTCCCGGCCTCGTGATGATGCACGAGCACCTGTATTACTCGACCGGCCCCGGCGTCTACGGACAGCTCGGTGTCAGCTTCTCGCGTCTGTATCTGGCCGGCGGCGTGACGACGATGCGGACGGCGGGGAACACCAACGGAATCATGGACATCAATCTGAGCCGCCGGATTGCCGCCGGCGAGATGCCTGGCCCAGCCATCGACGCGACCGCGCCGTACGTCAACGGCCCGAGCCCGTTCCTTCAGATGCATCCGCTCAAGAGCGCCGACGAGGCCCGGCGGCACGTCGCGTACTGGGCCGATCAGGGATCGACGTCGCTGAAGGCGTACATGCAGATCTCACGAGACGCGCTGAAGGCGGCAATCGACGAAGGACACACCCGCGGGATGAAGATCACCGGCCATCTCTGCTCGGTGACGTACGGCGAAGCGGCGGATCTTGGCATCGACAACCTCGAGCACGGCTTTCTAGCCGCCACCGACTTCGTCGCCGACAAGCAGCCCGATGTCTGTCCGGGTCAGGCGCGCGGCCAGCAGACGATCGCCGCGATTGACGAGAACAGCGCGCCGTTCCGCGCACTCGTCACGAAGCTGGTGAGCAAGCGAGTCGCCCTCACGTCGACGCTGACCGTGTTCGAGACCTTCACCCCCGGACGACCGACGCCGCCGGGCCTCGACGTGTTGACGCCTTCGCTGCAGGACAGCTTCAAGCGCGCGCAAGACCGCGTGGCCACTGCGGCGCAGTCGCTCTACCCGACGCTGTTTCCAAAGGCGATGGCGCTCGAGCGGGCGTTCGTGAAAGCTGGCGGTGTGCTCCTCGCCGGCACCGATCCGACCGGGTCGGGCGGCGTCGTGCCCGGCTTCGCGGACCAGCGGCAGATCGAGCTGCTGGTCGAGGCCGGGTTCACTCCGCTTGAAGCGATTGCGATTGGCACGTCGAACGGCGCCAAGTACCTGGGCCGCGACGCCCGCATCGGGACGATTGCCGTCGGCAAACAGGCCGACCTCGTCGTCCTGGCCGGCAACCCCGCGGCGTCGATTGGCGATATCAGGCGCGTCGAGACAGTGTTCAAGAACGGCGTCGGCTTCGATCCGGCGAAGCTGATCGAATCGGTGCGCGGACAAGTGGGGGTCTGGTAATGATCCGTTCGGCTGCGGCCATCGCGGCGTTCGCGGGGGCGGGCGTGGTAGCCGCCGCGCAAGCGCCCACCGACGATCCACATCGTCGGCTATTCTCTCTCGGAGATTTCCGTCTCGAGAGCGGCGCCGTCATTCCCAACGCGAAGATCGCGTACGCGACGTTCGGTGCGCTGAACGCGCGGCGGGACAACGCGATTCTCATCCCATCGTGGTACGGCGCCGACCACCACGGCTACGATTTCCTGATCGGTCCGGGCCTCGCGCTCGATCCCGCGAAGTACTTCATCGTCGCGACCGAGATGTTCGCGAACGGGTTTTCCTCGTCGCCAAGCAACACGCCGGCGCCGGTGGATCGCTCGCGCTTTCCAGCCATCGCCATCCGCGACAACGTGGCCGCGGCACGACGACTCCTGACCGAGGAGCTTCGCCTCAGCCACTTGCGAGCAGTCGTCGGGTTCTCGATGGGCGCGCAGCAGGCCTTTCAGTGGGCCGTGAGCTATCCCGATTTCATGGACGCGATCGCCCCGTACTGCGGCACGGCCAAAACCTATCCGCACGGCGCCATCCGGCTCGAGAGCGCGATCGCGGCCCTGACCGCGGACGGCGCGTTCAACGACGGCGACTACACCGCGCCACCACTCAAGGGCATGACGGCCTGGGCGCATCATTGGTCTGCATGGGTCACGTCGCAGGAGTGGTGGCGGCGCGAGCTGTTCAAGCCGGAGTTTGCGACGGTCGCCGCAGCCCTGCAGGGCGAGGTCGATCGGCAGATGGCTCGCGATCCCAACAACCTGATTGCGCAGGCGCGCACGTGGCAGCATCACAATGTCGGCGACACGCCAGGCTTCGGTGGCGATCACGAAAAGGCGCTGCGCTCGATCCGCGTTCCGGTGCTCTACATGCCCTCTGCGACCGATCTCTACTTTCCGGTCAGCGACGCGGAGTACGAGCGAGCGTTCATCCCCAATGTCATGTTCCGACCGATCCCGACCATCTGGGGCCACCGTGCCGGTGGCGGTCGCAGCCCTGAAGATGCCAGGTTCCTCAACACGGAGATCGCACGGTTCCTCGACAGAAAGTGACCGGGTCGCCCGGCCGTGCCCCGTGGCTACTGGCCGGCGGTGGACGTCTTGGTAGCCGCTGGCTTGAGAATGAGCTTCTGAACCCGCCAGTTCAACAACTCCGCGACGTAGATCTCGTTCTCGCTCGGGCAGGCGATCTCGTGAATCCAACCGAACTGCTTCGCCTGATGCCCGGACTTGCCGAGCATACCGAGAACCTTGCCGTCGAGAGAGAGCTTGTAGACGCGTCCGGGAAACGCGTCTGAGCTGTACAGGAATTGTGTGCCCGAGGCGTTGGGAGGCGTGACGCAAATGGCCCACGGGGCGCCCGGCGCCATCGTGGCCGCGCCGGGAGGCGCGTCCGCCGCGAGCAGGCGTGCCACGTCCGGCTTCGCGCCCATCCACGGCTGCGCATCCGCGGGCACCGGCGCGTCGATCTTGATCTCGCGAACGAACTGGTTCGTCTTGGGATCGATGACCTGGATCCGGCGGTTGCCACGGTCGCCGACATAGATGTTTCCTTTGGCGTCGTTGGCGATGGTGTGCGGCGTGTTCAGGTTGCCCAGCTTGCCGCCGCCCGGTTCGCCGAGTGACGCGACCCAGTCGCCATCCTTCGTGAATTTCGCGACGCGCGAGTTGATGTAGCCGTCGCTGATGTAGATATTGCCCTCAGTGTCGAAGGCGACGTCGGTCGGCTGCCGGAACTGGCCTGGCACCGGCGGCCGCGGCGGGTTGACGCGTTCCCATGGCTCGGCGTTGTCCGAGGCTTCCTTCTTCCGCCCGAACACCATCGTGACGTGGCCTTCGGGGTTGATGCGGACGATCATGTCCGAACCCTTGTCGATGGCCCACAGGTTGTCGTCCTTGTCGAAGCGGACGGCATGCGCGTACGACCAGGCGTACAACCCCTTGCCGACCTCGCGGAGGAACTTGCCGGTCTTGTCGAACAGCAACACTTGCGACGCGGTGGCGCCATAGGCCGGACCGCCGGCGCTGTTCGATCGCGTGTAGACGGCAATCTCGCCCTTCGAATTGACCGCGATCCCCGAGACCTCACCGAAGTTCATCTCGGCCGGCAGCTTCAGGAAGTTGGGGACGGAATCGTAGGGAATTTCAGGAACCGGCTGCTGCGCGTAGGAGGTGGTACCGGCGAGCGCAATCAGGGCGAAGAGGATTCTTTTCACTGGGGTCTCCTCAAAACAGGGCGGCAGTATATCCTTACCGATCGAGGCGCCTGATGCGATTTTTGGTCCGACTGCTCATCAATGCGTGCGCGCTGTGGGTGGCGACCCAGCTGGTGAGGGGTGTGACGTTCAACGGCGACGTGCTGCCGTTTCTCGGCGTGGCGCTGATCTTCGGCGTGATCAACGCGACGATTCGGCCGGTCTTCAAGATCCTGACGTTCCCGCTCATCATCGTGACGCTGGGGATTTTCGCCCTGGTCGTGAACGGTCTGATGCTCTGGCTGACCAGCCGGTTGTCGAGCGCGATCGGACTGGGTTTTCACGTTGACGGCTTTGCCGCCGCGTTTCTTGGCGCGCTCGTCGTCAGCGTGGTCAGCACGCTGCTGTCGATCTTCGTGCGCGACACTACATCGTCGAGTAGCCGTGCTCCTGTGCGCGGTTAAGCGCCACGATACCGGCCGGAACCTGGCGCGCGCTGTCGACGCGATTCGCAATCAGCTGAGGATAGATATCGTCGGTCTTGCCGCCGATGCTGTCGGCGATGAGCCCGGCAATCGCGTGTGTCGAGAGATCGCACACCGTGAAGCGGACACCGCGCTTGGCCAGGTTGTTCAATGGCGTCTGGCGTGGATTGGCCAAACCAGGCTGCGACGTCTTCGGGTCGACCCACTTCGCGCGCTTCGACAGCACGACACCGTGTTTGGACCACATCGCGTCGGTAAAGGCGAACGGCGCCGCCTCGTGCCGCATGCCGATGATCAGCGCCAGGTCGCCCGGCTCGAGCGCGTAGCCGTTCTTGCTGCCCATCAAGTAATTGCCCGCGAACTGGATGGCGTCGGCAAGCTCTTCCGCGGTCGTAGTGTCGAAGAAGCATCGATGCTTCCCGGGAATCTCGTCGAACCAGTCGTCCTGCGCGTGGCGCGCCGGCTGAAAGCGGCTGTCGGCTCCCGACTGCGCCAGCGTGGAGGCCGATCCCAGCCCGAGCGCAGCTCCTAGCGCCGAGGTGCCGATCCCCAATCGCGACAGAAACGAACGGCGTGAACCCATGTGGACCTCGAGCGCATTTTACTACCGGCCGCGGCTCTTTCACTGAAGACACGCTATCGGTTTTCGGGTCATGATGGCTGAATGCCGGTGGATCGCGACCAGATGCTCGGCTGGTATCGCCGTAACCGCGCACGCTCCCGTGCGCTCTTCGATCTGCTCGCGGACGATGCGTACTACCAGCAGCCGATCGCGCTGCGGCACCCGATCGTCTTTTACGAAGGGCACCTGCCTGCTTTCAGTTTCAACACTCTCGTGAAACGGGGGCTCGGTCGTCCGAGCATCGACGCGAGGCTCGAGGCGCTCTTCGCACGCGGCATCGATCCGGAGGAGGCGGCCGAAGGCCACACGGCCGTCTGGCCCGACCGCGCCGTAGTCGAACAGTTTGCCGCCGAGGCCGACCGGCAGGTCATCGATGCGATCGCCAATGCCGACGTCGAGCAGCCGGGGCACCCGCTCCTCGATCGCGCCGAGGCAGTCTTCGCCATCCTCGAACACGAGGCGATGCACCAGGAAACCCTGCTCTACATATGGCACCGGCTGCCGCTCGATCAGAAGAGGTCACCGTCCGGCTATCGCCCCCGCGTGAGCGGATCGCCACCATCGCACGAATGGATCGAGGTGCCCGGTGGCTGTGCGACGCTTGGCGTCGAACGCGGGTCGATTCGATTCGGCTGGGATAACGAATTTCCGTCGGTATCCGCCGCCGTCGAGCCCTTCGCGATCGAGCGCCACGACGTGACGAACGAACGCTTTCTCGAGTTCGTCGAGTCGGGCGGCTATCGACAGGAGCAATGGTGGACTCCAGAGGATTGGCGGTGGGTGCAGACCGAGCGCGTCAGTCACCCCCTGTTCTGGGAGCGTGAGGACGGCGTGTGGCTGTGGCGGGCGATGTTCGACCGCCTGCTGTTGCCGTTGTCGTGGCCGGTGTACGTCAGCCAAGCTGAAGCGTCGGCGTACGCCCGGTGGCGCGGCGCACGCCTGCCAACTGAGGCCGAATTTCAGCGTGCCGCCTACGGGTCGCCCGGGGGCGAACGGCGTTTCCCCTGGGGAGCCGCTGAGCCGACTGCGTCAGAGGGGGTGTTTGACTTTACGAGCTGGGATCCCGAACCAGCCGGCAGTCATCCAGCAGGATTGAGCGCCTGGGGCGTCGAAGACCTCGTCGGGAACGGGTGGGAATGGACCGCGACGACGTTCGCACCGTTTCCTGGCTTCCGCGCGATGGGGTCGTACCCGGAGTATTCAAGCGATTTCTTCGACGGTCAGCACTTCGTCATGAAAGGGGCGTCTCCGGCGACCGCGTGTCAGCTGATTCGTCCGACATTTCGGAATTGGTTCCGACCACGTTACCCCTATGTCTATGCGACCTTTCGTTGCGTCAGGAGCGCCGCCGGCCAGTCTCGAACGTAAGGCGTTTGCAGACGACGTTGCCTACTACCTGAGGCTCGATCCGAAGCAGCTGCCGTCGCGGTACTTCTACGACCCGCTGGGCTCGGCGCTCTTCGAGGCGATCTGTCACCTGCCGTGGTATTGGATCACCAGGGCGGAGCAGCGACTGCTGGCGGCGCACGCCTCGGAGATTCTCCAGCGCGTCTCGTCCCTGTCGACGATTGTCGAGCTGGGGCCCGGAAGCGGAGAGAAGGTGTCCCAGCTCGTACGCGCCGCGCGATCTACGGCGTCGATGACCGTCCACCTCGTCGACGTGTCGTCAGCCGCGCTCGATCTCGCGACGCGGACGCTCAACGCATACGATGTGAAGGTCGAGCGCCATCAGGCGTCATACGAAGCGGGGCTCGAAACCCTGTCGCGCCATCACGGCGGACGGACCCTCGTCCTGTTTCTCGGATCGAACGTCGGCAACTTCGATCCGCCTGGCGCCGCCGAGTTTCTGCGGACGATTCGCCGCGCGCTGCGGCCGGACGACGCGCTGCTGATTGGCGCGGACCTGTTGAAACCGGAACGCGACCTCCTGCTCGCGTATGACGACCCGCTCGGCGTGACCGCCGCCTTCAACCGGAATCTACTCGTTCGCGTAAATCGCGAGCTCGACGCCGACTTCGACATCGATGCGTTCGATCACCGCGCGATCTGGAACGCGGCCGAATCGCGCGTCGAAATGCATCTCGTCAGCACGCGATCGCAGCGCGTCCGAATCGAGGCCTCGCGGCTGGACCTCAGGCTGGAGGACGGCGAGACGATCTGGACCGAGAGCTCGTACAAGTATCGAGCCGAGGCGATCGTCGCGATGCTCGGGCGCGCGGGCTTTCGCAAGGTCGACCAGTGGGTCGATGAGTGCGATGCGTTTGCGCTGACGCTGGTCGAGACGGCGTGATACGTCGGGTCGGATATCGTATCCGACCCCAGTTGGCATTCCATTCACGGGTGATTTCCACGACTTAGGAGCGCTTGGCGTTGTACGTCCAGGCGGCCACAGGGGTATACAGTTCTCGCGCAGGCGTCACAATCCTGTATGTCGGGCGTTTTCCCGAACGCTGCGCGCGCGCGTGGGCCCTCCCGCCATCTCCCTGTATTGCTTGAACATAACTGATTCGATCGACCCACCAGTGTCTTGGCCGCCGGCTTGCCCTTAGCTCAACAGCGCACGCGTCTCGCGTCGGGTCTACACGCGCTCTGGAGTCGATGCTTATGGAACGCCGGTCCACGTTCGTCTTGCAGGTCTTCGCTCTCACATTGAGTACGGCGATTTCGGCGATTGCGGCAGACAGCCGTCAGATCGATCTGCCGACGCGCACGCGCGGCGCACGCAAAGTCGTGGTTGCGAAAGCCGTGAGCGTCACGCCGACGTGGCGTACCACGGCGCATGGCGACCGTCTGATCGTATCGGAGGTTGCGCTGCAGGTGGAGGAAACGCTCAAAGGCACGCCAGCGAGCTTGATGTGGCTCGAAGTGGAAGGCGGAACGATTGATGGCGTGACGCTCGCCGTATCGTCACTCACTCCAATGAAGATGGGCGACCGTGCGGTGTTCTTCCTGGACGAGACGTCGTCAGGTCTGCATCTGCCCCACATGAAGGGCATGGGCATCATGAGGCTCGACGCCAACGATCGGATTCAGGGCAGCAGCCTCAGGCTCGAAGAAGTGCGTCGCCAGGTTTTGAGCGTGCGATAACGGCGAGGCAGCGTTTGACATGAGGAGAGACTCGATGATGCGCCGATTGCAGGCCGTGGTCATGACTGCGGTCATTGTGCTTGGGTTGGGCCTGCTGGCCCGCCACGTCAATGCGTACGCGACCAGTGGACATGCCTGGGGCGTGAGGCAGGTGCCGTACTACATCAACCCTCAGAACATATACGTCTCGGAATCGAGCGCCGTGGCGGCAATCACCAGCGCGGCGGCGGCGTGGCGAGGAATCGGAAACGTCGATCTCGTATATGCCGGCTACACCACGGGCTCGTCGCTCACGAATAATCGCAAGAACGAAGTGTTCTTCAGGGACGACTCGAGTGGCTACATTGCCGAAACCTATTGGTGGTACGACGGCACCGGACACCTGGTCGACGCCGACATCGTGTTCCACGAGAATTCTCGCTTCTACTCCGCGAATATCGGATGCAATGGCGACGGCTTCTACATCGAGAATACCGGCGCCCACGAGTTCGGACACGCGTTGGGACTCGCGCACTCGTCGGTGGAGACGGCGTCGATGTGGCCGAATTCTGGAGCATGCGAGACCATCAGAGAGACGCCGGACCCTGATGACGTTTCAGGATTAGGCGAGTTGTATCCCGGCTCTTCGAGCCCGACGCCAGCAGCGCCGAGCGCACCGACGCAGCTCGCGGCGGCAGTCAGCGCGTCCAGCCCGACGAGCAGTCTCGTGCTTGGATGGCTGGACAACGCGACGAACGAGACTGGTTACCGCGTGGATCGCAGCCCGAACGGATCGAGCTTCTCTCAGATTGCGCAGCTCGGACCTGGCGCGACGTCCTATGTGGACAGCGGGCTTACGTCGGGTACGAGCTTCTACTATCGCGTTTACGCATACAACGACGGCGGCGCGTCGGGTTACTCGAACACCGCCTCAGGTCAAACACAAGCAGCCGCGCCAAGTGTCCCGGGCACACCCGGCAGCCCCAGTCCTGCAAATGGTGCGACGAACGTTGGTTCGAGTGTGACGCTTGGCTGGACCGCCAGCAACGCGACCAAATACGACGTGTACTTCAGGGGGGCCCTGGTCGCGTCGGATCTCACGACCACGTCGTACAGGATCGGGTCAGTGCCTGACGGTACTCAGTATTCATGGTTGGTGGTGGCGAAGAACGCTACTGGATCGACGTCGGGACCGACGTGGTCCTTCACAACAAAGGTGGCGCCAGGGAAGGGGAAGAAGTAATCAAAAGTTGGCGCTCGTCACAAATAACAAGGGCGGAACCCGAAGTTCCGCCCTTGTTATTTGCGATGGATCAACCGAAGCGCACTGTGCGCTAGATGGCCTTTCTGCGTCGCACACGGCGCGCCACGAACGCCAAGCCTGTGCCAAGCAGTAGAAGGCTTGCCGGCTCGGGAGTAGCCGCCGTCTGGCCGCCACCACCGCTGCCGCCCTCCAGCTCTCCCGCAAATCCGGTTGCCAAGGCGTCGAGCTGGCCTGTCACAATGTTTTTCACGAAGATGTGGGTCGCTGCATCATACCCATCGGTGTTGCCAGCCAAAACACTGAAAACATCAGCAAATGGGTTGAGAGCGGTCGCGGTGAACGACAGCGATGTTACAGCGTTCGTGTTGCCGTCGGTATTCTCGAACACGTAGACAAAGTTGCCGAAGTCGCTGACATTTTGATTCGCGGCGCCCAGTGTAATTGATGTGCCTCCCGCGGGGCACCCAACTCCGGTACATCCTCCCGTAAAGCTGATTGAGTCGATGGTCACAGCCTGGGTGGCATTAAATGCGAACGTGTTGCCGTCGCCGAGCAGGTACTGGTACGTATTGCTCGGGTCAATCAGGCCGCTCACCGTGAAGGTAGCGATCTTCTTGGTCGCGTCAAGAACAATATCAACATTGCCGTAGGGGCCGTCGAAAGGTTCCAACGCGGTATTCGCTTGATCGAGAAGCGAAACCGAC
>Ga0105248_10008482_pt1 | contig 11279 bp, 9 predicted proteins | sample KBSS34metaG_FD_81524 | JGI IMG/M metagenome (GOLD analysis project Ga0105248, IMG submission 81524) | Switchgrass rhizosphere microbial communities from Kellogg Biological Station, Michigan, USA - KBS S3-4 metaG | ecosystem: Host-associated > Plants > Roots > Rhizosphere > Soil | place...
AGTGGTTCGGTCGGTGCATTCGGTGGTGTCGAAAGTTCCAGAGCTGAGCTTTCTCTGGCGGCATTCGCTCCCAGTGCCGACGAGCAACGAGCCGCATCGGTTAAGCTTCTAGAAAAGCATGCCCTGGCTCAGGCAGAAGCACGCAGCCTGCTGCCTGACAGCGAAAAACAAATCAACGTCGGTGAACTGGCCGGTCCGCCTGCCCAGACGAGAATCGGTTCAGCCCTCGAACTCAATGCTCTCGTACATGCCCTCAGCCATGATCCGACTCCTGAAGGGTTGGGTAAGGAAGGCTGTATGGCTTCCATTTCGCATTACGTAGTCGAGCCTCAGCTCCAGCATTTCGGCCGTTCTGTGCCGCACTTCACAGACTCCCACGCGTTTTTGTCTTACATCAAGGAGCATCCTGAGCTTGCTGACGTGCGTTCACGCAGCCAGAGAGACATAAGGGTCAACGATTTGCAGCCCGGTGACATAGTCGTAGGTGACAAATCAACCGGCAATCACGTGATGATCGCCACAAGAGTGCCAGAGTTTTGGGGCTATCCTCCCGGCTCGATTATGCTCTGCGGTAACACCGGTCTGGCCATGCCTGACGGCCCGCCTTATCCGCACTTCCGCGCCGCACAGGAAGTAATTGGTCCCGATACGGATCAGTACAACTACCATCATGGTCAACTGAACAGTCAGCGGGCAACAAACCCCTATCTGGGCGGTACTTTTCGCATCGTCAGATTCAAGGACTGATCTCGCCACATTAAACGCCTATGGGAATTCCCCTATTGTGAGCGGACTTTTTAAGACATAAGTTGATGGAGTCTGAAACCACAGGTCTTCCATGTCCCAATCCGAATTCAGGATAGACACGCAGTCCCCCACTGTTAGTGACCAAAATAGTCAAAGCTCGGCGCAGGTAACTGCCCAGGCTCTGGACCTTTTGCAGCGCGAAGCCCGAGTGCACGACAATCAAGTTAATGAGACCAGCATCTTAGGCCAGGCATTTACCGGTTTAAGCGAGTTCTGGCATCATTCGAACGATACAGGCGCCCAGGTCAACGATCTGACCCGCCGCATTCAGGCCGACCTTGTCGCCGGTAAGACCAGCGAAGCCTCCCAATTGGCAAAGTCTGCAAAAGAAGTCGTAGACGCCGACCAGGCGGCCCTCAAGAGTCGGTCTATGATAGGAGGAGTGGGTGCGGGGACGGTTCAGGCCGCAGGTCTATTTATGGCCGGGCGCAGGGGCTTTATCGTGGCCGGAGCGGCCGCCGCCCTCGACAACATTAAACCGAACAGCAGCGATTCTCTGGGCGAACAATTAACTGACCTGGGTTTAGGCGTTACTCGGGCAACTCTCCTCAAAGGCGCATACGCCGCAGCCGGCAAATTTAATCTGGGCATGGCTACTACGGCGGTCGGCCTCGGAGTCGGGTCGCGGTTTACCGACCTGGCACTGAACCGCAAGACCTATCTGGACGAATCCACCGGTGGCTACGATGCCGCCAAGGGACTGGGCCGCGTTGTAGCCGGGACAACGGATGTCGGCGCACTGACAAGCGATGTTGTTTCACTCGTTGTTGCCCGAGGTGCCCTGGGCAAGCTCAATCAGGCCACTGAAGGTGCTTTGCTTAACAACAAAATTGTCTCAAATATGGCTGTGGGTGCTGTCTTCGGCCTCTCCAAAGGCAGTTCGGATGAAGTAATTCGCCAGACCCGTGAAGGTGTTTTTCAGCCGGGCCAGTTTGTTTCTCATACAGTGGTCTCAGGTTTCAGCGGTCTGGCCGGGGCCGGTCTGGGCGGCGCCCTGTCGCCCCGAGCGGCGATGCTTGGCTCTGTGGAAAAAGCCAACGCCACCTTCGAACTCAAGCCCCGCACCGAATCATCAGTACAAGAGCGCGCCGGTGACGGCCGAACAATGACCTCCGTTGGGCCGGTCGGTTCTAATTTTGCCGGCTCCCATTCCCGTGAATATGTCATCTCCGGTGGCGACTTGAATGTCGCCTCCAACCTGGCCAGTTCCAAATCTGCTTTTAGCTGGTTGCGGGTCCGTGAAGTCAAAGCTGGTGGTACCTTACTGCCAGAGCAAACAATGTTGATTCAACACGGCGGCGAGGGCATTCCGTTGAAGGCGGATCTGGCAGCCAAGGCTGATGTTATTGCTTCCTGCAACTCCGGTTGTTTGCCTGAGGGGCTGCGCGGCAAGCATATCTTGCCTTCTGTCCAACCGGCTTTGTGGTTGACTCAGAACGGCACGAGACTGACATTTAGCGATCGTTTTGCTTCTCTGTTCAAATCCGGAGAGCCCGCTCCAGTTGCTCTGGGAAATCCTACTGTCAGTGAAATCCTGCGGCATCCCAGCACTCTCGATAAACTGAACAACAAAGGCGTACATGATCTTGGGCTTTATGCCGACGTTTTGAAAGGCTTCAAAACTCCCGCTAAGCGTGTGATCATGGGCGGCGCCGATAGTGTTGTCCTGGAACTCGCCGACGACAGTATATTGAAAATCACGCATCAGCTCTGGCGTCCTGAATGGGGATTCCGCACTTATAAAAATGCGCAGGGGCAGGAAGTGCGATTCGACGCAAAAATCATCGGCAAGCCGCAAACATTTGATCGCCCCGATGGCATGGCCACATATTACATTCAGGAGCGCGCCAACGCCGGTGTAAGTCAGAGCACCGTTGATATTTTTGCTCACAGACTGCAACAAGACGGACGCTGGGCCTTCTGGGATAGAGACTTTACGCAGCTGGGCACCGTGCCCTTAAAAGATGGCGGCAAAGGTCTCGTACTTCTCGACTATGACGCAGTGCGCGCACCAAAACTGGTGCCCAGAGATTTGAAGGTACCTCATGAAGATCGTTTCGACAAGGAAGATCGCTTCGACCGCTGGTAAGGGCTGTGCATAGTATTATGTAGTAGTCCCTGTTTGCCCGGAGTTGTGGTTTGAAAGTCGGTGCCCAATTTCTTGTCGCTATCCTTCTCTCTGCTAATTTACCGGCATTTTCTGCCGATGAAACAATGGACTTGCCGCAAGCTCGACAATTTATGCTTTCGCTAATCAACCGTGATCGGGCAAAGGTTGGAGCAACACCCGTCACGCTCGACGATGTAGCCAACAGAGCCGGGCAATTGCATAGTGATGAGATGGCGCAGATTGGTTATCTCAGCCATTGGACGATGGACGGCCGCAAGCCCGATCAGCGTTATAACGAATGCGGCGGTAAGGACCGTGTCGCCGAAAACGTAGATGCTACGCTGGAAACAACACAAACCAAACTTCCCCTTTGCAAAAATCAGCAATTTTCCAAACGTGATCTGGAAGAAATAGAAGCACAGTTTTTTGACGAAAAACCACCTAATGACGGACACCGGGTTAACATAATCGATGTCAATCACACTTCCGTAGGTATTGGTCTTAGCGCCGCTTGCCGTGCCGAAGAAGAGCGCATGCCGCGCGTCGCCTGCACCCAGGAATTTATCAATCACTTCGGCACGTATGGCGATATTCCAGATTCAATCAAAGCGGGCGATGCGTTTCTCTACGAAGGCACCATGAATTCTGGTATGCAATTTCAAAGTATTGATCTGCGCTTTGAAAAAATGCCGGAACCGATGACATTCGAGCAACTGAACGCGACAAGTTCCTACGGCATACCCGACGATGCTACTTACAGTTATTTCCAGCCGCCCTATGAAAGTCCCGCTCCGGTGAATCTGTCTGAGACCGAGGCCGGTCAGCATTTTTCACTCAATATTCAAACTACAAAACAATGGAAGCCGGGTCTGTATTATGTCTGTCTCTGGGCAACGCCGAAGAATGCAAAAGAGGCAACGCTAATCTCGACGCGTACTTTTAAGCTGCAAAATAAGTGAATGCACCGAAGGTATTCCTTGTTTTTGCATGTAACAAAATTGACCTTAAGTTAGATTACATCAGCGTTTTCTGTCTTTTGTAAAAGTGAAATGCTTGTCCGGTAAGCGTTTGCGCTGTCAAACTGATTTAATTTTCAACGTTACAAATGCATTGTAAACGCGCTCGGGGCGAACGGTTCGATTGATTGGAAGTGCATGCCATTCTCTTTTTCTTTTTGCAGCAAAATCCCACTTGCCAGGATTTGCTTGATCCGCTATTGTTGGAAGACAGGAATAACAAGTAAACACATCGGCGGAAAAAAGAATGAGACAAGTTTTGATAAAGGTACCGAATAGACCTCGTCATTGACGAGCGTTCTCGGCATGTTTTTGCGGTAGCCCCGGTCTTTACCCGGGCGACCTCTATGATACACGCGGCAGTCCAGGCCTTTGCCCGGGCGGTTGTTTTGACATGAGTTGAGAATGCTCTCTGACAGTGAACGTCGGAGCAGTCATGCATTCTTGCCTTGTCGCGGCAACCGCCCGTTTTCTGTCGCTTTAATTACATAAATACATTGGAGTGTTGTTATGGACAACATCATAGAAGTGCGCGGTTTGCGCAAAGAATTTAAAAATACAGTAGCGATAGACGATCTCAATTTTGAAGTGAAACGTGGAGAGATACTGGGTTTCCTCGGCGCCAACGGTGCCGGTAAGACAACCACTATTTTTATGCTTCTCGGTCTGATCACACCCACTCGGGGAAGTATCAAGATTATGGGAGAGGAGATGAAAAACTCTCGCGTAAATATTCTGAAGCGGATGAATTTTGCCTCCGCCTATCAGCAACTGCCGTACAACCTGCGGGTCTGGGAGAACCTCTACGTCTTCGCAGAGATTTATGGAGTCTCCAACAGCAAAAAGAAAATAGACGATCTCCTGGAATTGTTTGAGCTTTCAGACATGCGCAAGCAATTGAGTGGTTCGTTATCCTCCGGTGAGCAAACGCGACTTACTTTGTGTAAGGCTCTTTTGAATGACCCGGAAATCCTATTGCTGGACGAGCCTACAGCCAGTCTTGACCCTGACCAGGCGGACAAAGTGCGTAAGATAATTGCCGCCAGGCAAAGAGAAAAAGGCATGACTGTGATCAACACATCACACAACATGATCGACGTCTCCGAGCTCTGTCACCGCATTCTCTTTATGCAAAAGGGTAAGGTCGTGGCCAACGGCACAGCCGATCAGATATTGGTGCAGTCCGGTGCTAAAAGCCTGGAAGAAGCCTTTATCACTATTGCTCGAAGCAATAAGAACGGTGGAGCGCCGCTCGATAACGACAGCATCGGAAACAACAATAACGGCGCACCGCAGCTGACAGCAGCGGTGCCCTAGAAGAAAGAATAAAGGAAGTAAAAAATGAATCTTAGAGTAATTCGAGCACTCATGATCAAATACGCGTTCATCGTCTCGCGCAATACATTCCGGCTGATGGACCTGTTCTTCTGGCCGGTGATGGACCTCGTCCTCTGGGGCATGGTGACCGTGTATATGATGAAGGTTTCCAATTCGGCTCCGGCCCTGGTTACCTTCCTCATTGCCGCCATCATCTTGTGGAACGTTCTCTACCGGGCTCAGCAGCTCGTCAGTGTGTCGTTTCTCGATGATGTCTGGTCACGTAACCTCTTGAACATTTTCGGGGCGCCTATCAGGACAAGTGAATATGTCGGCGCCGCTTGTTTGATGGGTCTGATGCAGGGCCTGGTGGTTTTATGCCTTCTAGGGATAATGGCCATCTTCCTGCACTCGCTCAACGTATTTTCCATGGGCTTTATATTGGCATTTTTCTTTGTCAATTTGCTCTTAATGGGCTGGTCCCTGGGACTTATGGTGACTGGATGCATCCTCAAGTGGGGGCCGCCTGCCGAAGCGCTCGCCTGGGCTGTGCCCGGTCTGGTGCAGCCGATTGCTGCCGTGTTCTACCCGGTCAGCGTATTGCCTGCCTGGCTGCAACCGATCGCACTGTCTTTCCCTGCCTCTCATATTTTTGAGGGCATGAGAGCAGTACTCTCCGGTCACGCCATCGAGTCGTATCAGATTTGGTTGCCGCTTTTGCTCAATATCCTCTATCTATTCCTGTTTGGATATTTCTTCCAGTCCAGTTTGGAAGATGCGAGAAAGCGCGGTTTCCTCGTCAAGTATGGGTCATGATGATCCCAGGATTGTGAGTAAGTCGGGCGTTTAACGGCGCCTGACTTACTTTGCATCAATTAAAGACTTAATGCGAATTCTTCCAAAAGGACCAAAAAGTCTTTTTTGCAAGTGCTCAGCCTTATAGCTGTAGCCGTTGATGCTGCGTCAAAGTCATCAAAGTCGCCAAGAATAATTGGATGTCCAAAAACACCCAGAAAGTAGTCGTGCCGGCCTTTAAGTCTAAATTTTTCTACAAGCCATGGTTGTCTAATCTTGTTATGCATTTCAACATATTCAATGGCACTGAGATCATTGCCGGTTGCTATAACGTGCCGGTCGTTCGTTCTTATTTGTGCCGCATCAGCATCGCGCATGATGTGATATTCGGTCTTACCATACATCCCTCCCGATGGTTCTGGAAACCAGTGGTGGAGAGCCTTGTTCCAATATACAAAAGCTCCATAGACATCCTTTATGACACAGACAATGTCAGTCAGATCGAGCTCGGCTAAAGTTAACTGTTCTTCCACGGATACGAATTTTTGAACCTTTCTTTTAAATGCAGGCTGTTTTCTATTAGCCTTGCTGCAAGGCACTAATTTATCACGCTTCAAATATTCACGGTTATGGCGCTGTCGATTCCTACCTTTAGAAATCGCGAGATCCAATTTTCTCGATCATTTTCAAATCGGCTTTTTCGTTCTGCGGCTGGCCCATAGCCTTGTACAGGGCGGCACGATCTTTGTAGAGGACGATAGCCGGCTCAAGCGATATCGCTTGAGTGAGATCAGCTAAGGCCGCTTTATTATTTTTGGCCTTTTCTTCCAGCTTCGCTCGGATGTGATATGCGTGCGCGTCGGCGGGATTGTATTTAATCAATTCGCTGACAGTTGTAATAGCCGCGGCAAATTTATTTTGGTGCTCCAGAATGCCCACAATCCGTTTGCATGAGCTGTCGCTGTATTTCAGCTTTTGTGCCTGCTTGTAGGCGGCTACCGCTTCATCCTCTCTTTTTAGATTTTCCAATATGCTGGCTTTGATCAGATAGTCGCGCGGATCTGTAGTACCAGGTCCGATGAAACTATTTATATCGGCCAGGGCCGGCGCGTCCATACGCAATTTGTCATATGCCAGGGCACGCTGTCTCAGAGCCGCTTTGTCCGGTGCAGTAACTTGCAGTGCTCTTGTGGCAAATGTCACTGTCGCTTTGTAATTCTCTTTCATATTACTCAGCTTGGCCAGATTCTTATAGGCGCGGCCATAGTTGGGATCTATTGCCAGAGCGCGGTTGAGGCTTGTTTCGCAAACTTTCATGCCGGCGTCGTCAATTTCCAGGTCGTTCAGATAAGTGTCTACCAGACAGGAAAGCATTTCCGGCGTGGCGTATGACTTAGCGCAGAGCTTCTGTAGGATAGCCCGCGCTGGAGCGGCGTGCCCCGCGGCGCAAAGCGATTCTGCCTTAACAAATTGTGGGTCGGCGTTCAATTTGGCGCGGTTATCACACCAGGCGGCCTCGGGTAGAAGTAAAAGCAATAGCAACGCCAAGACCGGGAGCGAAACGGGCCGCGCCATCGCCGGCAGTACCACTCTACAAGCCTGCTGTTAGATTGGTGTTTTGAAATGATTCCTGATACTTCTCGTTTCTAATCTCAAAATCGCCGTTCTCATGAAAGACGCCAACGCTCTCGCCCAGAGGCAATTTTTCTTTGTAGTTGGGTGAATAAACTATGACAATATTTTCCGGCGCCGGAGTGAGCAGATAACAGCGCACCGCCACGTCGGTATATTCGCTTTGCAGTTTGTCCGCCTGTTCGATGTCGGCGTTGGAGAAATGTGTAGCGTCAGTACCTTCTGTGTCCTGATGTGAGTGAATCAAAGCTTCGATAAAGTAGCCGCTTATTTGCAGATCGGACAGACCTTCGCTGGTCTGACGTTCGAAGGCAAAGGTTTCGGTATTTGATGGCTCGAAATAACGACTGGTGGAGAAATGTTTGCCTTCGCGCGAGCACACGGCTATTTGAAACTCGCCTTTACCTCGACGCGGCTCGTGCAAAACCTGACGCAAATGTTCGACAACGGCTGCGGCTACGCTAGTCACTTCCTTAACCGGACCAAAATTCTCAAACTGGCCCAATTTGCCCCGGATTAATTCCGCCGCTCTGTCGATGGCGTCATTTAAGCTTTGTTCGCGGTCGACCAGGACTTGTTCGGCCGAATGACCCATTTGCGCCTGCTTGGCTTCCAGCTCGGGGCTGAGGATGGGCGTGACGTCTTCTTTTAACTGGGCGATCAGTTGGTCTCGCTGGTCGCCTGGTGATTTGTACTTCTAAAGATTCTGGCGCATCTCAAGAGCGCTACGGGCGACCTCGTTGCTCGGTGCCAGGGCCCGAGGGCTCTGCGTGTCGAGGGTTTTAGCCCGTTCTTTCTTGGCATCTCGGGCGGGGCTGTCGCTCTTGGGTGCGTCGTTGGGATCCGCTGCCTCGCAGCCATCTTTTGATTTGTCGTCTGCAGCCATCAAATGCTCCCATAACACCAAAGCAAAAGACTATGCTACTTCTAATTGCACTGCAAGCGCATATAATGCTGATTGACGGTAAGGAAACTTTGCGTTCTCGACCCGATTAGAAGATCCAGCCGGCGGGCCGATTTATGTCCACCAGTTTGAAATCTGCCTTATTTGTGGTCGCCGCTCTCTGGTGGTTTGGCCAAACGCCTTGCGTGGCCGCAGATGATAACTTCCAATCTATTCTTAAGCAGTCCGCGCTTGGCTTCGATAACCCTGACTACAAAGAAATCGGAAATCTTGACGAGGCTCTGGCCGACCAGAAAGAACTGGTTGCACTTTCCATACTCTCCAAATTGTTGGCAAAGCACCATGACTGCGTCTATCTGCTGACGAAGCGCGGCGATGTTTTCAACATGGTGAACAAGAGAAAGCAGGCTATTGCTGAGTGGGAGAAAGTGATAAAAATTTGCCGCCAGCGCGGTGAGTATTATCTGCCCGCATACGAGCACTTACGAATTGCTTACAAGAGTCAAAATTCGCCCAAGTTAGAGCCTTTGATGCTGGAAATGGTCAAGGTTTTTCCCGCGCGGTTTTCCGCGGTCGCCAGGCAAAATAAGATGCCGCCGGCCATGCCGCTTATGGCCTTGAAACCCACAGGCAAAGATAAACCGACCGGCAAGAATAGTCTGGAAATACTGCTTCGCACAGCCGTTTTCCCTCGATTTAAATTTACGATGAACCAGAAAATGGGCCTTGGAGACACTGGTACTGCCAAATTTATCGCCATGCCGCCCGACTTTAACCATGTCCTTGTCGTAAACGACGAAAGCAAGAACGCCGTTAATCAGAGTGTGAGCGAACTTCTGTATAAAATGGCCGGTGTAAATCAAGTCCAGCCCGTATATTCCAAAATTACGGAGGTCGGCACCAGCACTATTGGTTCTGTGGCTTGTACCCAGTACAAATGCCAGTGGCAGGACGATTGCAGTTTTGATCTTTTGACAGTGGCCCGAGACGTGGATATTGAGCCGAATTTTGCCCGGGTGCAGTCACTTTTTGTGGGCGGCCCCCCGACCCGTTTTGTTGTTCTGGCCGGGACCAGAGTGGAGGGTGGATTTCCGATGCCTTATTTGCAGACTTTTCGTATCAAGCGTACGACCCTGGATGAGCAATATTGTAAAGCGACTCGCGCATACCATCGTCTCAAGTCAGTCAACGAGCTGATTTATGCCGAAAAAGGCGACATGAAAGCGGACGATGTCAAAGACATGTTGTACGCGCCATGAGGCGCTGCCACCGCCACAAAGCGCTTAATTAATCGTACATTGCCTTGATATGTATATGACTACATGTTAATCTCCCGAGGCCCGCTCCCAGCTGGGCTTTCTTAGATTCAGGGGAAATTTCTATGGGCAAGCATACCGAAGAGCTCAATTTATCCGCGGCCCAGGACGCTGAGTATGGATTCGCCGACCCTTTTACACTGCGCATGACCATTCCCAAGGGGCGCATTCAGGAGAAGGTAATCACCCTCCTTGATCAAATCGGCCTTTCTTTTCTTGCAAATGGTCGGTCTTATCGGCCGATCTGCTCGGATCCCACCCTTACCACCAAGATGCTCAAGGCTCAGAACATCCCGGGACTTGTGGCCCTTGGTCGCCATGACTGCGGCTTCAGTGGTCACGACTGGATCGTTGAGCAGCAAGCCGACGTTGTTGAGCTTCTGGACCTTAAATTTGATCCTGTGCGCATCGTTGCTGCCATGCCGGAAGAGCTTCTATCTGAGGGCGACTTCCGTACGACCAATTATGGCCGCCCGTTGATCGTGGCCTCCGAATACCGAAATCTGGCAGAGATCTTTATCAAGCGCAACAAGCTGAACGCCATATTTGTCCAGACCTTCGGCGCCACCGAAGCTTTGCCGCCGGAAGACGCCGACATCATCATCGATAATACCTCCAGTGGTACCACTCTCAAGCACAATCGTCTGGCGATTATCGATGAAGTCATGCATTCGACCACGCGTTTCATTTGTAACCGTGCCGCTCTGGAAGATAAGCGCAAGGCCAAAATGCTGGAAGAAATGGCTATGCTCATGCGCAGCGCCCTGGCTGCTAAGGAGCGCGTGATGCTGGAAATGAACGTATCGAAAGTCGACTTTGCTAAGCTGGTCGCCAATCTTCCTTGTATGAAAGCACCAACTGTATCCGAACTCTTTAATGGCGACGGCTATGCCATTAAGATAGCGGTACCGACAAAAGATGTGCGCGACTTGATACCACGCCTGGTATCAATGGGCGCGCGCGATATTCTTGAATACAAGGTCGACAAGATCGTTTCCGGCCAGGGCAAGTAATCTCGCTTATGGCATTCCTTCCCAAAAAATCGGTGCAGGAAATAGAAGCCTACAAGGGGCCGAGCGAAGGGCGCCTCGACTATATTCGCCTGGACTTCGGTGAGAATACATCGGATTTTCCGGAACTTTACCCCGAAGGCATCCCGCCTCAGTGGATAAGTGCCTATCCCGAATACGGCAAACTGCTGGACAAGCTGTCCAGTCTCTACAAAATCAAGCCGGAAAATTTGCTTCTCACCAATGGATCTGATGAGGGTTTGTTTTTAGTCACTCATACTTTTATCGAGCCGGGCGTTGATAGCGCCGTCATCTCCAAACCTTGCTTTGTGGTTTTCCCTCAGACATTGAAGCTGGCCGGTGCCAAAGTCG
>Ga0105248_10008483_pt1 | contig 11279 bp, 7 predicted proteins | sample KBSS34metaG_FD_81524 | JGI IMG/M metagenome (GOLD analysis project Ga0105248, IMG submission 81524) | Switchgrass rhizosphere microbial communities from Kellogg Biological Station, Michigan, USA - KBS S3-4 metaG | ecosystem: Host-associated > Plants > Roots > Rhizosphere > Soil | place...
CAATGATGCGCGAAGAACCCATGCCGCGGTACCGCTGCGGACGCAGATCGGTATCGTCGGCGCCGGGCCGGCCGGATTGCTGTTGTCGCATCTTCTGCATCTTGCGGGCATCGATTCGGTGGTCCTCGAGTCGCGCAGCCGCGCCGAAATTGAAGCGACGTTACGTGCTGGAGTGCTCGAGCAGGGAACCGTCGACCTCTTGCGCGAGTGCGGCCTCGGAGACCGCCTGATGCGCGAGGGATTCGTCCATCAGGGCATCGAGCTTCTATTCGACGGCTCACGACATCGCGTGGACCTCGAAGCACTGACAGGGGGAAGGGCGATCACCATTTATCCGCAGCACGAGGTGATACGCGACCTCGTGAAGGCGCGCCTCGAAGCCAGCGGACATCTTCTGTTCGAAGTCCGAAATGTCGAAGTCCTCGACTTCAATATGGCGCACCCGAGGCTCCGCTACGAGCTCAAAGGTCGTTCGCAGGAGTTGGCTTGCGAGTACGTGGCTGGCTGCGACGGCTTTCACGGCGTTTGCCGACCGTCGGTCCCGGCCGCTGCACGGACCGAGTACTCACGCAACTATCCGTTCGGCTGGTTCGGGATCATGGTGCGCGCTGCGCCGTATTCGCAGGAGCTCGTATACGCGCACCACGAGCGCGGGTTTTCCCTCGTGAGCACTCGCTCGACGACGGTCCAGCGTCTGTATCTGCAGTGTGATCCCGCGGACCGCGCGGAGGACTGGCCGGACGGGCGGGTGTGGGCCGAACTCGACCAGCGCCTCTCGACACGAGACGGCTGGACGCTAGCCCGCGGCGAGATATTTCAGAAAGCGGTGATCGCGATGCGCAGCTTTGTCGTCGAACCGATGAGCTACGGCACGTTGCATCTCGCCGGGGATGCCGCGCATATCGTACCGCCCACCGGAGCGAAGGGGCTGAACCTCGCGGTCGCGGATGTGCACCTCCTCGCTGCCGCGCTAGCAGAACGGTACACGACCGGAAAGAACGATGCGCTTCATCGTTACTCCGCCACCGCACTCGAGCGCGTTTGGGCCGCCGAGCACTTTTCCTGGTGGATGACAGCGATGCTGCACCGATTTTGGGACGACGATCCATTTGGTCGAAGGATGCAGCTCGCGCAATTGAGACGAGTGATCGGGTCTACCGCGCTGCAGACTGCGCTTGCCGAACAGTACGTCGGGGCGCCGCTTCCTGGCAGAGCCGGCGATCAAAATGCATCGCCGTTGCGCCAGCGCTATCGCACCCTGGTGGATCGCGCCGATTCGCACGCGGATTCGTTGTAGACCGCGTGCGATCTGCATCTATGCAGGACGCAATCCAATCGGAGGACGCCTCAGCCGCGATATCGTTGGGTCCAGCGGGCACTGCACTGTTGGCGACCTGCAAATATCTGGCGATCGCCGGTGGCCTCGTGTTCGTGGCGCTGGTCGTCATGTCGATCGTATCGATCACCGGCCGCAAGCTGTTCTCCTGGCCAGTCCCCGGCGACGTCGAGGTCCTGCAGATGTGCGCGGCGTTCGCGTCGTCGTGCTTTTTCGCGTATTGCCACATGATCAATGGCGACGTGAAGGTCGACTTCTTCACGCACAACCTCGCGCCAGCGAAAGTGCACACGCTGGACGCGCTGGGCGCCACGATGGTGGGATTGTTCGGCGGGCTCATCGCGTGGCGCACCGCGTCGGGTGCGATCGCCGTCAAGGACGTCGGCGAGACCTCGGCCATCCTGGGGTGGCCGGTGTGGATTGCGCAGCTGCTGATGGTGCCGGGCTTTACGCTGCTCGCCGCCGCGGGCTTTTACATGTGTGTCTTTCACCTGCGCGCCGCCGTGCGCAATCGCCATGCACGGTCGATCGCGTGAGCGGCACCAGTGTCGGCTTCATCATCTTTGGCGTGATGCTCGCGCTGATGGTGGTGCGCGTCCCGATCGGCATCGCGATGTTCTCGGTCGGCGCGGCGGGCTACGTGTACATGACCAGCGGCAACGTCAACGCGCTGCTCAACTCGCTCAAGAACCTCGCGTACGCGCGTCTTTCCAACTACGACCTCGTCGTGATTCCGCTGTTCCTGCTGATGGGCCAGTTCGCGACGCACGGCGGATTGTCGAGGGCGCTGTTTCGTTGCGTCAGCGCCTTTCTCGGCCACCGCAAGGGTGGCGTCGCGATGGCGGCCGTGGGCGCGTGCGCGGGCTTCGGCGCGATCTGCGGCTCCTCACTGGCCACGGCAGCCACGATGGGGCAGGTCGCGTTGCCGGAGTTGCGCCGTTTTGGCTACTCGGGATCGCTCGCGACCGGCGCGCTCGCCGCGGGCGGCACGCTGGGCATCATGATCCCGCCCTCGGTGCCGCTCGTGATCTACGCGATCCTGACGCAGGAGTCGATCGGCAAGCTGTTCATGGCGGCGGTGCTGCCCGGCATCATCGCGATGCTCGGGTACATGCTGGTCATCAAGATCATGGTGACGTGGAAGCCGGAATCGGGTCCTGCCGGGCCGGAAGTGCCGTGGGGCGAGAAGATCCGCAGCTTCATCCAGGTCTTCCCCGTCGTGATCGTGTTCGTGGTCGTGATCGTCGGCATCTACGGCGGCTGGGCCAATCCGACCGAAGCAGCGGCGATCGGCGCCGCCGCGTGCGGAATCCTGGCGGTGGTCACCGGCGGCATGCGCGTGAAAGGCCTCATCGACAGCGCGCTCGGCATGGCGCAAGCGACGGCCATGATCTTCCTGGTCCTGCTCGGCGCCGACATGCTGAACACGACACTCGCGCTGTCGCAGATGCCCGCCGAGCTCGCCGCGTGGGTCAAGCAAAGCGGCCTCTCGCCGGTGTTCGTGATGTTCATGATCCTCGTGATCTACATCTTCCTGGGTTGCGTGATGGATTCGCTGGCGATGATCCTGCTGACCATCCCCATCTTCTACCCGATGGTCATGGGTCTCGACTACTGGGGCATGTCGCAGGACGACAAGTCGATCTGGTTCGGCATCCTTGCGCTGATGGTGGTCGAGATCGGCCTCGTCCATCCGCCGGTCGGCATGAACGTCTACATCATCAACCGGCTGGCCAAGGACGTGCCGCTGACCGAAACGTTCAAGGGCGTGATCCCCTTCCTGCTGTCGGATTTCGTGCGGACCACGCTGCTGCTGTTCTTCCCGATCATCTCGTTGTACCTTGTGCATACGTTCAAACAGTAGTCAAAGGAGGAAGCGTCATGAAACGCGTCAACCCCGTCATGCTGGCCGTTGCGGCCGCGCTCGCTCTCGGCGCTCCCACCGTCAACGCGCAGGAAGTCGTCCTGAAGCTGCACCACTTCCTGCCGCCGCAGGCGACGATCCAGGCGCTGGTATTCAACCCCTGGTGCGAGAAGATCGGCAAGGAATCCGGCGGCAAGATCAAGTGCCAGATCTATCCGGCGATGCAGCTGGGCGGCACGCCACCGCAGCTCTTCGACCAGGCGAAGGACGGGGTGGCCGACATCGTGTGGACGCTGCCGACGTACCAGGCGGGCCGCTTCATCAAGTCGGAGGTGTTCGAGCTGCCGTTCATGGCCAGGAATGCCGAGTCCGGCAGCCCGGCGCTGTGGGATTTCGTCCAGAAGAATGCGCTCGACGAGTTCAAGGGAGTGAAGGTGCTGGCGCTGCATCTGCACGACGGGTCGCTGTTGCATTTCAAAGACAAGAAGGTCACGAACCTCGACGAGCTGAAGGGCCTCAAGGTGCGCGCGCCGACCCGTATCGGCACCAAGTTCCTGACCGCGATCGGCGCGGTACCGGTGCAGATGCCCGTGCCGCAGGTGACGGAGTCGCTGTCGAAGGGCGTGATCGACGGCGCGATGGTGCCATGGGAGGTCGCGCCGGCGCTCAAGCTGCAGGAAGTCACCAAGTATCACCTCGATACTGCGGCCGGCGTGCCGAGGATGTCGAACTCGATCTTCGTGATCGCGATGAACGAGGCCAAATACAACAGCCTGCCTCCCGACCTCAAGAAGGTGATCGACGACAACAGCGGCCTCGGCTGGTCGAAGCAGATCGGCAAAGTCTTCGACGGCACGACCGAGCCGGCGAAGAAGCTTGCCGTGGCAGCGGGCGGCGTGTTCGACACGCTGACGGCGGCCGAATACGAACGCTGGGTGAAGGCGACCGAGGCCGTGAACAAGGAGTGGATCACCGAAACCAGCGCGAAGGGCAGCAACGGCGAGGCCTTGTTGAACGATGCCAAGGAGCTGATCAGGAAGTACGGCGGCTGAAAGCGGAGCCGACTCGCAAGCAAGGCCGGGGCGCGTCGACGCGGCCTTTGTGTTCGCTTAGGCGCCGATCTTGTAGGACCATGGAAGGCCGCGAACAGCGGATACTGCCGACAGACGACTCGCCGCCGCAGCCGGTAAAAGACGTCGAGCCCTGTCGATCAGTTCAACGTGAAGGAGTCCCCATGGCCGCTACGACGAATCCCGGCGCAACCGATACCAGTAACGCTGGCGGCGCTCGCATCATCGGCGATGACGATGTCACCGAAGGTCCGGGCCCCGAGATCATGGCCGCGGCAACCCTTACCGGGGAGACGGTGAATTCGACCAGCGGCGAGGCGCTCGGCAAGATCGAGGCGATCATGCTGGACGTGCGCTCCGGCCGGATTGCCTACGCCGTGTTGTCGTTCGGCGGCTTTCTCGGAGTCGGCGAGAAATTGTTCGCGATTCCCTGGGGCGCATTGACGCTCGACACGCATGCGAAGAGCTTCATGCTCGACGTCAGCAAGGAGAAGCTGGAACGCGCGCCCGGCTTCGACAAGGACCATTGGCCGTCGATGGCCGATCCACGCTGGGCGGCGGAGCTGCATGGCTATTACGACGTCGTGCCCTATTGGCGCAAGACCGAGCGGTCATCCGGGCTTCGCATTTGAGCGCGGTATGCGCCCGGAGGCGCGCCCCATTCATCGGAGCAAGCCGCCGCGTAAAGATTCCAGCTGGCATGTCCGCGACTTGACAGTGCCTCCCTGATTCGGGAACACTCATTGATTACCGACCGGATGCGTGGCGTTCATGCGCCCGGAACGAAGTCTGGTCATGTCCAACCGAATCGAAACTCGCGCCTCGACGATGGCGGCCGTGCCGGATAATTCCGCGCTGCTGATTCACGCTGGGCTCGATACGCTGGACTTCGGCTTCGCGATTTTCGACCGCGATCTGGCGCTCGTCACGAACAACAAGGCCTTTCGCACGCTGCGTGGGTATCCCGCCGCCTTGTGCAAGTCCGGCACTCCGCTGATCGAGTTCTACCGGTTCAATGCGAAGCGCGGCGACTACGGGCCGGGCGACGTCGAAGTGCAAGCGGCGACGCGCATGGAACGGGTGCGTTTGAGGCAACCGCATGCGCTCGAATACCAGCTGCCCACCGGGCAAATTCTCAACGTGCAGTACACGCCGATCGTTCACGGGGGAATGGTCCTTGCCTACGCGGACATTACCGCGCGGAAGCGGGCCGAGCTGGAGGTGACGCGGAAAGAGGCCCAGCTTCGTGTTGCCCTCGACAACATGCCGGGAGCGCTTGCCTACACGGACGAAGACCTGAACATCGTCGTCTGCAACGACCAATACGCCGAGATCTACGGCGTGCCGAGCGATCTGGTCCAGCCGGGGCGTCCCTATCCCGACCTGCTGCGTTACCTGGCCGAGCACGGATATTACGGCGACGGCGACATCGACGCCCTCGTGGCGAAGCGAGTGGAGAGCCTGCGCAACCCTTCCGGCAAGACGTTCGAGGATCGCCCGCCCGGCGGTCGCGTGTATGAAGTGTATCGTCGCAAGGCGGATGCAGGGGGCACGGTGACGGTGATCACGGACGTCACGCGACTCAAGAGTGCCGAGGCGCAGCTGGCCGGCAAGGAAGCCGAGCTCCACGTCGCGCTCGACAACATGCCGGGCGCCCTCGCGTACACCGACGAGAGCCTGAACATCGTCGTGTGCAACGAACGCTTCATCGAAATGTATCCGGTGCCGCGGATACTGCTGGAGTCCGGACGCGCTTATCCGGATTTCCTGCGCCATCTGGCCGAGCACGGATACTACGGTGAAGGCGACGTCGACGCGCTGGTCGCGAAGCGCGTCGATAGTCTGCGCAATCCTTCCGGCAAGAGTTTCGAGGACAGGACGCCCGACGGCAAGGTCTACCGCGTTTACCGCCGCAAGGTGGATGCCGGCGGCACGGTGACGGTGATCACCGATATCACCGAGCTCAAAGAGGCCGAGACCGAGCTTCTCGCGGCCAAACAGCGCGTCGACGACGCGAACAGGCTCGTGACCGAGAAGAACCAGATGCTCGAATCGCTGTCGACGAAGCTGTCGAAATACCTGTCGCCGCAACTGTACAAATCGATCTTCAGCGGCGAGAAGAACGTCGAGGTTGCATCGCAGCGCAAGAAGCTGACGATCTTTTTCTCGGACATTGCGGGCTTCACCGAGACCACGGACCTGCTGGAATCGGAAGAGCTGACCAGTCTGCTCAACCAGTATCTGCGCGAGATGTCGGCGATCGCGCTCGAGTATGGCGCGACCATCGACAAGTTCATCGGCGACGCCATCATGCTGTTTTTCGGCGATCCGGAAACGCGAGGCGCGCGAGATGATGCCGTGGCGTGCGTCAGGATGGCCATCGCCATGCAGCAACGGATGCGCGACTTGCAGGCCGAGTGGCGCGAGCGCGGCCAAGAGCATGTATTCCAGCTGCGCATCGGCATCAACACCGGCTATTGCACGGTCGGCAATTTCGGCAGCGATGCCCGCGTCGACTATACGATCATCGGCAACGAGGTGAACCTCGCGTCGCGACTGCAGACGCATGCGGACCTGGGAGGCATTCTGCTCGCGCACGAGACCTACGCGCTGGTCAAGGATGTGGTCATGACCGAGGAAACCGGCACAATCACCGTCAAGGGTTTTCCCCGGCCGGTCAAGACGTACCGGGTCGTCGGGGTACAAGACGAAGTCGGAGGCGACGGTCGCGTAATACGGCAGGAGCAGGAGGGATTGCTGCTGATCATCGATCGGAAAAAGCTCACCGGCAAGAATCGCGCCGACGTCATTCGAGTTCTCCAGGACGCGTTGGGGCGCCTCGAGGACTGATGCGCCGGCGACGTTCGCGTCGATTCCTGTTCCGATTCGCTCGCATCGTCATCGCGTTCTCGAGGGCGGGCTGGTCGCTCCCGCACGGAGCGTTTCCTGCGATGCCGTAGAATCGATGTGCGGTCCCGTACCGTTGTCCTCGAGAACTCGAAAGAAACGACACTCATGAGATTTCATTGCACGCTTCGCGCGGCGCTGCTGGCGCTGGCGCTCGTTGGCCTGCCGGCGATCGCGGCCGACCCCGCGCCGCTATCGGCCAAGGCCCAGCCGCCCGTCGCCCCGTGGCCACGCGCGATCAACCTGTCAAGCGCGGCAGTCCTGGTCTACCAGCCGCAAGTCGAGCGCTGGGCCGACAGCCAGATCGATTTTCGCGCCGCCATGGCGATCAAGCCGACGGACGCCAAGGAGGAGACCTTCGGCGTGGTGTTCGCCAACGCGCGCACGCATGTGGACAAGACGACGCGCACCGTGGTGTTCGACAATCTTACGATCACGAAGAGCGATTTCCCGGCGCTGGCCGATCATGGCGCCGCGTACGGCCAGGAGCTGCAGAAGCAATTTGCCGCGGGCATTCGCAGCATCTCGCTCGACCGGCTGAAGTCCTCGCTCGCCGCGGCCGGCGGCAAGCCCGCGACGGTCGCGGTGCAGAACACGCCGCCGCAAGTGATCGTCGCGTATTCGCCGACGATCCTCGTGCCGATCGACGGCGCGCCGGTATTGAAGGCCATTCCCGACAGCGGCGGCTTCCAGCGCGTGATCAACACGCGCGCGCTGATCGTGAAAAGTGCGTCCGAGCCGCAGTTCTTCCTGCACGTCTACGATGGCTGGCTGATGGCGCTCTCCCTTGACGGGCCGTGGTCGCAGCCGTTCATCGCGCCCTCCGGTATCGAGGCCGTCGCGCAGAGAATCGCGGCGACCGGTGTCGTCGACCTGCTGGACGGCGGGCCCAGGGCCAATCCCAAGCCTTCGCTCGCCAAGGGCGTCCCCGCGATCCGGACGAGCCAGGTGCCTGCGGAGCTGATCGCGTTCAAAGGGCAGCCCGAGTTCGTGCCGATCGTCGGCACGCGGCTTGCGTGGGCCGCCAATACGGCGAACGATGTGCTGGTCGACACGGCGGCCAACAACTATTACGCGCTGCTGGCTGGCCGCTGGTTTCGCGCTGCGGCGCTGACCGGTCCCTGGACATTCGTCGCGAGTGACGCGCTGCCGGCGGACTTCGCACGGATTCCCTCGACATCGCTCGCCGGAGTCGTGTTGCCGTCGGTCGCTGGAACGCCGCAGGCCCGCGAGGCGGCGATCGAAAATTCCATTCCGCAGACGGCCACCGTGCCTCTCAAGAACGGACCCGCATTCACTGCGAAATTCGACGGCGCTCCGCAGTTCGTCGCGATAGCAGGGACACCTCTGTCGTATGCGACCAATGCCGCGGTGCCCGTGATCCAGGCGGCTCCCAACGCCTATTACGCGTTGACCGCGGGAGTCTGGTTCACGGCGGCGCAACCGGCGGGGCCGTGGACGATTGCCACGTCGGTTCCCGCCGCGATCTACACCATTCCGCCATCGTCGCCGATTTTCTACGCGACGTTCGCGCGTATCTACAGCGCGACAACCGACGCCGTATTCGAAGGCTACACGCCCGGCTACCTGGGCGCGGTGGTCGCGCCCACGGGCAACGTCGTGTTCGGCACGGGTTATTCCTATGCACCGTGGATCGGCAACGCGTGGTATCCGGCGCCGGCCACCTATGGCATCGCGGCTGCACCCGTTTACAACCCGTACGTCGGCTACACGTACGGCTTCGCGATGAGCCTCGCGACGCCCGCGTGGGCGGAGCCGTTCGCCGGCGGCGCGCATTTTCATCCCGGTTACTGGGGCGGCTATCCATGCTGCGGGTCGGCCAGCGCGAATGTGTATCGCTTCTGGGGCCGCGCCGCGACTTCGAAGTCGCGCGCGAAGAACATGGGCAAAGCGGTTGCCGGCAAGCGCGTCGCGGCCAGCGCGAAGAGCGCAAGCGCTGCGGTGCCCGCAAGCGTCACTGGCAATCCGCCTGTCCCGGCCAAGGGCACCATGGCGGTTGCGGCGAATGCGACCAATGCATCGGCCGCGAATCAAGCCAACCATGCTGCCAATACCGCGCCGATGGCAACCGGCATGGCGGCGGCCGGCAACAACACGTCCTATATTTCGGCGAACCAGTATTACGCGAATCTGGGCCAGTCGAGCACGTGGAGTCCGCCGGCCACCGTCAACAACCACTACGCGGACGCAAGCGGCAACGTATACCGCAAGGCGAGCAATGGTTGGCAGCAGCACTCGTCCTCCGGCTGGAATGCCGTCCCCACGCCACCGCCCGCGGTGGACGCGGAAGCTTCGGCACGCGATCGCGCCGAGGCGGCCGGCCAGCAGGCCGGGTCGTACGCGATGAGCAATACGACGCGCTTCACGGGTGATCCGGGCGATGGATGGAGCCGCCGTGATGCAGGCAACGGTGGTTACAGCCGCACGCTCGGCGGCGACGGCGGCATCAGCGCCGAACAGTGGGCATACAACGACGCCGTCATGCAAAACGAATTCGACATCGCCGCCAACGGCGGCTGGTGGAGTCAGGGCGTGTACATCGGTGGCGTTGGCTGGGGAGGGCGCTACGGTGGCCCCTAACGCGCGCGTCAAGGCCTGACTCGTCGTCGTTCCGCGCGTTACCTTTGATGTGACCGTGCCGGATTAGGGCCTGTTGACGCCGCGCGACGCGCATCGTCGCACAGCGAACACCGGCATTCGGACGATGCGACCTGCGCATCGCTCCAGTGATCCGCAAATGGCATGGTTATTGCTCGACCTGCCATCGTCATTTGAAACGCGGCCCGCTTGCCGTAAGCCGCGCTCGTCATCCATGGAGGAATCTCGATGAAGAAGCTCGTGCTGGCGTTCGCGCTCGCGTTCGCGTCAACGCTGCAAGCCGCGGATCTGCCGCCGCACTTGAAGCTGCTCGTCGGCACGCCGACGCGAAGCGCAGCCGATCTCGCGGCGCAGAACATTCTGCAGCTGAACACGACGATGTTCGAGCTGTACGGTGACGCCGGGAAGATTTTCACGAAGAACATCCGCGCCAATCATCCAATCATCCTCGGCTTGTTCTCCGGTGCAGGCGGACGGTTCATTCTCTATCGGCCCGGCATGGCGCCGCTCGAAGCGCCGTCGGTGCCCCTCTCCTACCAGCTGATGAAATCGGTGGGTCATAGCACGATGGCGGTATCGGAGGTGATTCTTCCGTACCTCGACAACCCGGCCGACCAGTCGTGGCGCGGCTCGATGCTCGCATATCGCAGCCGGATGAAATCGGCGCTGGACAGCGTCGACGCGATGCCGATCCAGGAAGACTGGCGGGAAAACAATCGCAAGATCCTGCAGAACAATCTTGCGTTCATGGACGATTGTCTCGCGAAGGGGGTCATCTCGCTCGCGGCGGCGCAGGAATTCGCGCGGATCCAGGGCCCGTTCCTCCGATTGAACATCAAATGGGCGGCCGAGACCCAGGTCGCGCACTGGATGGGCGTGCTCGCCGATTGGAAGAAGCTGATTGGCGCCGATTGGGACAAGACTTATGGCGCGAGCAACACGATCTACGTCGCACGCCAGAACAACGTCATCTACAGCGTGCTTGCGCAGTTCTTCGGACCGGAGGCGATCAACAGCCGCCTGATGCTGATCGAGACGGTCTCGTTCACCACGACGCCGGATGACATGCTGGAGTCGCTGACCCGCATCATCGCCGACCGGTCGGTGGGCGCGCTGTTCTTCGGCAACTACTATCTGATGGACTACGAGCTCATGGGCGGCAACGCGCGTGCGGCGATCGCCGCCGAAAGCACCAAGCGCGGCATGACGCCGTTTCTGCCGCCGTTGGTGCCGTGGGGCTCCAAGCAATGGCCGATGCTGATCACCACCGGGACCGGGCCCGCCACGCTCGCGGACCTTCCCTAGAGGCTGTTGAAATTCCCCAGCCTCATTCCGAGGAGCGAAGCGACGAGGAATCTGTTTTTCGTAACCCGCTGATTTCGTGAAGAAGCAGATTTCTCGCTGCGCTCGAAATGAGGCTCGGAGTGGGGTGAGAGTGCGATTTTCCGCAACCTGCCAGGCGTCGATCAACCGGCTTACATGG
>Ga0105248_10008484_pt1 | contig 11279 bp, 6 predicted proteins | sample KBSS34metaG_FD_81524 | JGI IMG/M metagenome (GOLD analysis project Ga0105248, IMG submission 81524) | Switchgrass rhizosphere microbial communities from Kellogg Biological Station, Michigan, USA - KBS S3-4 metaG | ecosystem: Host-associated > Plants > Roots > Rhizosphere > Soil | place...
TGGGTCTACAAAGTTGGTTCGCGATCAGCTCCGAAGGACCCTACGGGTTGGAGACCGGTACAACTTGTTCCGGAAAACGCCCGGAGCGGTCGTGGCGGTTTTCCGTTGCGGGTTGAGGGCAAGCAGAACCAGGCAATCTGGATTGAGATTTATACGCATCGAGATCTGCCGGCAGGCACCTATCGCGGCAATGTGGTGGTGACCACTGATGGGCAAAAGCGTTCGATACCACTCGAGTTGGAACTGTTTGATTTCACGTTGCCGGACCAAAACAGTATGGATGCGATGGTTTATTACGAACCTTTGCAGCCAACGCTTTATCAGGGTCGAAATCTTGATGCGCAATATCATCGATTCGCCCACCGGCAGCGAATCGAACTAGTCTACGGATACGACGTGGCAGCGGCGTCTGCAGCGAAAGGCCGGTTCGCGGGACACGACTTCAGTAAAACAGCTGGTTACGAAGGACCGGGTGAAGATATTGGTAATCGGATCATACCGCGCACCTTCTATGGACCAGGGAAAGACTTTGATGAACGAGCGAACGCCTGGCGTTTGGCTGACGAGTGGATGACGTTCATCTCCAGCACTTTCCCCAATGCTGTTACTTTTCTCTATATGCCTGACGAGCCCGGGCGGTCGCAATATCCGTACATTCAGCGTCTGGCTGACAACCTTCACTCCAACCCTGGACCAGGAAAAAGCCTTCCCACCTTCGTTACCAAGCATTACGTGAAGGAACTCGACGGAGCTATCGACATTTGGGATACGGGTCCGCTTGGCTACGAAATAAAACGAGCTGAGGAAGAACGAGCCCGCGGACATCGGTACTGGATTTATAACGGTGGTCGTCCGGCCGCAGGCGCCATTGTTATCGATGCTCCCGCAACCGATGCGCGCGCCACCATCTGGGCCTGTTTTAAACACAACATCGACAACTATTTCTTCTGGGAAGGCGTGCACTGGCAGCACAACCGGCAAAAGGTCGGCGAGCGCAAGCAAGATGTCTGGTCCAATCCGATTACCTTCGACAATCGTGGTCAACCTAATAAGCCCATTCGGGATCAGGGATACATAAATGGCGATGGCGTATTGATGTATCCGGGTGAAGAGAAAATTCATCCAGACCAGGACCGCGGAATTGCCGGACCGGTTTCGACTATCCAGCTGGCAAATCTTCGTCGCGGCCTACAAGACCATCAGTATTTAACAATCGCCAGGAGCTTGAAACTCGACGCGGTCATCGCTGATGCGTTGCAGGCTGTTGTCCCGCGAGTTTTCTCTGATGCAGGCGAAGAGATTGGCTTTGCCGAAACCGGAAATCAGTTTGAGACCGCGAGATATAAACTCGCGCAGGCTATCGCTGCCAAACAGCGTAGCAAGTAGTGGCGACAGGAGATCGATCAAGGGCGGTCGACGAGCGTCGCTGAGGAAGTACACGGTTGGTCCCTCGCGAAGCAGAAAGGAGAAGCAATGAAATACTTCATCGTTGCATTGTTCCTGGTGGCTTTTTGCTGGAGCACTGCGTTATCGACTACTTATCAGGTTGGTCCAACCAGGGCCTTTACGAAGTTGCAAGACGTTGCCCCTTTTTTGAACCCGGGCGACCTCGTCGAAGTTGACGGTAATGCTACTTACCCGGGAGATCTGATCTTCACTCGAGCTGGCACCGACGTTAACAAGATCACTATTCGCGGACTTCGCGTGAACGGGCTCAGACCCGTGATTTCTGGCGGAACCAATACCGTGGAGTTCCGACTTTCGGATCACTACGTCTTCGAAGGATTTGATGTTACCGGTGGAAGTTTTCGTGGCATCTACCACCACGCGCATGACATCACCTTGCGAGATTGCGTGGTCCATGATTGTCCGGCCCACGGAATTCTGGGTGCGGATACAGACTCGGGCTCGCTCTTGATGGAATATGTCGAGGTCTATCACTGCGGCAATGGGACGGGTCAGCATCCGGTCTACATGGCAACGGATGAGTTTGCGCATCCCGGATCAGTTTTTCGCATGCAGTACTGCTACCTTCACGATCAGAACGGTGGCAATAACATCAAGAGCCGCGCCGAACGAAATGAGATCTATTACAACTGGGTCTCGGGTGGTTTCTACGGTGAAATCGAATTAATTGGACCAGATCCGCACGGCAACAAGAAAGTCACTACCGATACCGCACGAGAAGATTCGGACGTGGTTGGCAATGTGTTTCAACACATCCCAACTCAGGGAACACGAATGGCCCGTGTGGGCGGCGACGGTACCGGACATACGGACGGACGTTACCGGTTCGTGAATAACACCTTCATTTTGCGCCAGGGTCAAACAAGCCCCGGCGTAGAGATCTTTGAAGGTATCGACAGTTTGGAGATGCACAATAACGTGTTCTTCCGTGTGGGCGGCGCTCCAATCGACAAGATTGTTTTGGAAACTCGTGTGCGGTGGGTAACGGGACGAGTCAGCACAGGAACGAACAACTGGGTCCCGACCGGCTCTGCCCTGATCCCAACTGCCTGGACAGGTACGCTTTCAGGAACAAATCCTGGGTTCACCAACATTGCTACCTATGATGTGCGACCGATTTCGACCAGTCCCTTGGTAAACGCCGGCAACGGGGCGCCACCGAGTCCAGCCGGTCATCCGTTTATCAGCCCGCTGTTTCCTCCAGCATTCATTCCGCCTTTACATGTTGCGCTGGCGGTGGGCACTGCAAGTCCGCGACCTGTATTTGGGGCGATTGATATTGGGGCATACGAGTACACGCCGTAATGAAGTTGGCATTTTCAACACTTGGCTGTCCTCATTGGGAATTGGGGCAGATTGCCGAAACAGCGCGCAGCCTGGGTTACGATGCGATCGAGCTGCGCGCTGTCAGCGGCGACCTTGACTTGCTTGGCCGTCGCGAGTTTCAGCCAGCCGAGTTGAATGTCACTCGTCGCAAACTCGAAGACTTTCAGGTGGCAGTTTGTTGTGTCGATACATCTTGCAATTTTCACTTGATAGACGAGAGCGAGCGTTGCCGGCAAGTCGAGTTGGCTTTGAGATATGCAGAGCTCGCTGCTTCGCTCGGTGCGTCACTGATTCGTGTATTTCCGGACAAGGTCCAGCCAGGAGCAACTCGCGATCAGACGCGCGACTACATCGCGGAAGGTTTGCATCAGGTTGCCGAGAGATTGCCGAATGGGGTGCGAGTGGGTTTGGAAACTCATGGTGATTTCGCGCGCGGCATCATAGCCGCAGAAGTTGTGTCTCTGGCAAACCACGAAAATGCATGTCTGATTTGGGATGTGGCGAATTCGATGAATGCCGGCGACTCAACTCATCAAGGAGCACTGGCTGTTGCCCCTTTTCTCGCGCATGTCCATTTACGAGACGCCCGCAAGGTTGAAGGCGCGGAACACTGGTTACCCGTTCTCGCAGGACTTGGCGACGTTTCCTTCGACGACGCCGTGAAGGCGCTTCGAGATTTACGCTACGACGGCTTTATTAGTTTTGAGTGGGAGAAGTACTGGCATCCCGAGATTGAAGAACCGGAAATAGCGCTGCCGGATTTTATCAACGCAATGAAAGAGGTCTTTGCGCGAGCTGATTAGTGCTGGTGAAGATGGAGCAAGTGAAACAGTTACTGATCCTTTCCAGCGATGTTCTTTTTGAACACTTCTTTTCGCAATTTGCCCGAGAACGCTTGAGCCAGGTTGCGGACTGGCATTTGTACTCCGGACGCGACGAATCCGAGCTAAGTAAAAAGGTACAAGCCGCCGATATTTTAATGACCACCTGGCACACACCATTTCTAAAGCTGGAGATGTTTGGTCCACAGCTACGCGTACGTTTGATTGCGCATTGTGGCGGAGAAGTGAAATCGCGCATGGAAGAAAGGGTGGTCGAACACATCACTGTAACCAATGCCGCCGAACCAATGGCAGCGCCGGTAGCCGAAATGGCGCTCGCCTTAACGCTGGCACTGGTGAGACGAATTCCCAATTATGCGTCAGAGATGAACTCCGGCATGGTTCGCACGAATGAATATGTCAGCCATGGCGAAACACTCAGAAATCGCCGCGTCGGTTTAGTCGGTTTCGGGCGCATTGGACAGGCATTTGCACGACTCGTGGCGCCATTCACGGTTAATTTGCTTGTTTCAGATCCATGGGCCAGCGCGGACGCGGTTGCTGCTGCCGGCGGTTCGCTAATAGATTTGGACCAACTATTGAGTTCGTCCTCGATCGTGGTACTGGCAGCCGCGCTTACGAGTGACTCGCGACATTTGTTGGACCAACGACGACTGGCACTTCTCCAGGATGGTTCTTATTTGATCAACGTCGCGCGAGGCGGACTGATCGATCTGGATGCGCTCTTGAAGGAGTTGCAAAGCGGCAGACTGAGTGCTGCGCTTGACGTCACTGATCCACTCGAGCCACTGCCTGTTGATCACGAACTGCGCCGGTTACCAAACGTGTTGCTTACGCCGCATATAGCTGCGGGTGGAATCGAGATGCGTCGAGAAATCGGCGATGTAGCTGTGTCTGAAGTGGTCCGCTTCTGCAAAGGCGAACCGCTACAAAACGTAGTCACCGCCGAGATGCTCGCAACCATGACTTAACTCCGCGTCTCTGCGACTCAGCGGTAGATGATTTTGACCGAACAAGGCTCAACTTTGCTTTCGACCTTAACAACAGAATCCGATCTCCTGACGATTAAGAGCGTCGCGCTACATCATGTAAGCGTACCTTTGCGCGAGCCATTCCGGATCAGCAATGGAGAAGTGACGACGAAAGAAGCAATCCTGGTCGAGGTGACAACAAGTGACGGCGTGACTGGCTGGGGTGAAGCATCACCGATGTCCGGCTCCTTCTACTCGAGCGACACTCCTCAGAGTTCGTATGCAGCTTTGTCTGAAACGTTAGTACCGCTTGTCATGTCTAACGAGATAAATGTCCCAACGTTCTACGAGACTTTACGCAGACAGCCAGTCGATGCATTTGCGAAGGCCGGAATCGAGGGCGCTCTGTGGGACGCTTACACGAAGCGACTCAAAAGGCCATTGTTTTCAGTGCTTGGAAATGAACGACGACCAATTCCATCAGGCGTGGCAATCGGCATTTACGAAAATATTCGCGACCTGATTGACCGCGTGAAACACTATTTGTCGGCCGGTTATCAGCGAGTAAAAATCAAGATTCAACCAGGCTGGGACGTCGAGCCAGTTGCAGCAATAAGGAGTGAATTGCCGGCGCTGTCATTGATGGTTGATGCCAATGCTGCGTATTCACTCTTAGATATAGATGTTTTCAGGGAGCTGGATAAGCACAATCTGATGATGATCGAGCAACCACTCGCACGCGATGCAATTGTTGAAACGGGAGAGTTGCAGAAGCAGTTGCGCACGCCTGTTTGTGCGGACGAATCCGCTGAGTCAATAAGTTCGTTAGAGCTGTTGGTCCAACATCAGGCAGCGCGAATCATCAACATTAAAGTTCAACGAGTGGGTGGACTAAGTGAAGCCCGATTGATGTTGGAGTTTGCGCGGGCTGCGGGACTTGAATGTTGGGTCGGAACCATGCCCGAGTTAGGCGTTGCGTCTGCGCAGGGACTCGCGCTCGCTTGCAATGAAGGTTTCAGTTATCCGACCGATATCGAAGCGTCGTCACGTTGGTATGTTGACGATGTAATTGTCCCCCAAATCAAAGTTGATACTTCCGGCTTTATCCATCTTCCCGCGACTCCCGGCTCCGGGCACGAGGTAAGCCGCGAAAAGATCAACCAGTACGCGTTGTAGGGGCGGCACTCCGTGGCCGCCCCGTCCGACGCAAAACGTTCAATCTTATTGACGAAAAGACCGCGAAAATTCACTGAGGTTCTGCTTATGAAAGTCCAATCAATAAAACCTTTCCTTCTCCTATCATTCATCGCGGTCTTTACTTACGCTGCTACGACAAACGCTCAAGAGACGAAGCCACGCGTCTGGGAGGCTCCACTCGTAATACCCACCTACGAACTTGGACCACCCAATCCATATCCGGCCTTACTCGATTGGCAACGCCGAAAATGGCGACCGGTCTATCCGTATCCCTTTCTTGATTCTCTAAGCAGCACTAAAACCAACAAAACGTGGAAAGCTGTTTATCTTGAAAACGAGTACCTCCGCGTTTCGGTGCTGCCCGAATTGGGCGGCCACATCTACGAAATATTTGATAAGACCACAAATCGCGATGTCCTCTACTCGAACCCGGTGATGAAGTACGCCATGGTAGCTCTGCGCGGAGCCTGGGTGTCAGGAGGAATTGAGTGGAACTTTCCTGACGGCCATACGCTCACCACGGTTTCACCTATCGACTATGTGATGCGAACGGAAGCAGACGGGAGCGCGGCTATTGCGGTGGGCGATACCGAACGAGTGCAGCGGATGCAATGGCAAGTAATCATCAGACTTCGTCCCGGCCAACGCGCGGTTGAAACCGAAGTGACCTTGAACAACCGGCGCGATGTCCCCGGCCGATATTGGTTTTGGTCCACAGCCGGAGCTCCGGCAACGGAGGACATGAAGTTTGTCTATCCAATGCGCGAGGCCTATCCGCACGCATTTTGGCCCATCTTTTCGTTTCCGAAAGAAAAAGGAGTCGACGTCAGCAAGTTTACCGACGTGCCGAACTTCCTCTCTCTCTTCGCCCGGAACTCGTATCGGGATTATTTCGGAGTCTATTACGACAAGTCCGACTGGGGAATAGTTCATGTCGCAGATCATCGAGAAATGCCCGGGAAGAAAACATGGACCTGGGGCACTGATGACAACGGCGACATCTGGGTTGAGAAGTTAACTGATGGTGGACACCAGTATGTTGAGTTTCAGGGTGGCCGGTTTGAGACTCAGATGGAGCATCAGTTCATCGCGCCTCATCGGGTGGAGCATTTCGTCGAGCACTGGTATCCGGTGAACAATCTCGGCGGTGGGTGGGATGAAGCCACCGCTGACATGGCCATTCGCATTACAAAAAAAGATGGCCAGGCGATTGTAACCGCTAACTCAAACGCACGTTTTGATAATGCAGTCTTTTGTACTGACAAAGACTGCACGGAGACTCGGCAAGTAGACCTTGATCCGGCGAAAGTTTTCACGGCGTCGTTTTCGCTCCCTGCGATTAGCGGTCCGGTCTTTGTCAGATTCAAATCAAAAGAGGGTCGCGAGTTGGTCAGCTATAGCGCTCTGACCCCGATTGATGGTAATCCGGACTTCAAAGCGGCGACGCGTCCACTTCCTGATCCAATCAATCCCAACAGTGCTGAGCAAGCATACGTAGAAGGACTCGCTTTCGATAAGAAGAGCAAAGAACGCGACGCGCGAGCGTCATACCTTGAAGCTCTGAAACGTGATCCCGGGTTTGCACCGGCGCACATCGCCTTAGGTCTCTCTTTCTATCGTAGTGGTGAATATAAGGTCGCAGCAGCTCATCTGGAAGACGCGTTGCGGAGAAATAAGGATGCCGGGGATGCGCATTATTACCTTGGCTTGGTCCAACGAGCTCAGGGAAACCTTAGAGAAGCGTCGGACCATCTGATCTGGGCAGTGCGGTCCGGTCACCGGGAATCGATCGCTCGTTTTGTGCTTGGTGAGATTGCACTCTCGCAAGGGCGAACAACAGAAGCAGTTGAACAACTCGAACAAGCAGTCATGCTTGATCCGCGCGATCTAAAAGCGAGGACCGAGCTCGCGCTGGCCCAAAGAGTTGCCGGGCACCTCGAGGCAGCACGAATGCGAATCGATGCAGTGGTTCAGGAGATGCCGATCGACTATTTCGCGCTCCACGAGCAGTACGCGATTTCCAAAGCTTCAGGTCAGGACGCGAAAGCTACGGAATCACTAAACGGTTTTTGGCGTTTAGTTGCTCGCGAACCCGATGCGACACTCGAAGTCACATTTGACTATCTCGCCGCCGGAAGACGCACAGAAGCTCGAGGCATTTTGGAAGAAGCGGTGAAGCGACAACAGTATCCGATGCTTCATTACGCCCTGGGCTATCTATCTCAGCTTGAAGGAGACAAAGAACGCGCTCGAGCGGAGTATGCCATCGGTGCTAAAGGCGATGCGGCATTTGTTTTTCCGCATCGGGTTGAGGAGATTCAGATTCTCAGCGCGGCTCGAGAGCTGGTGCCCGAAGACGCCCGTGCGGCGTATTACCTGGGCAATGTGCTTGCCTCGTTCAATCGCGATAAAGAAGCATTGAATGCCTGGAAAGCGGCGGCGAATGATACTGGAAACATTATTGCGCGACGCAACCTGGCGCGTGCTTTGTGGGTGGTTGAAGGAAACAAGGAACAGGCGGCGAAAGAGTATCAGTCAGCAATCGCGAGTTCACCGAATGATTATCGGTTGTACATTGAATTCGATCGCCTGCTAACTGAAATGAATGCGTTGCAGCGGCGTGTAGACCTGCTTGAAGGTGCACCGGCAACGGTGAAGTCACAGTCGCCATTTGCTCAGTCGCTCGCCGGCGCTTATCTCGACGCCAATAGATTTGCTGATGCCGCGAAGTTGTTAGGTAAGACTGCGTTTACATCCGGTGAAGGTGAGGATGCGGCGCTGGGACTCTATCGCCGGGCGCATCTCGGTCTTGCGCGGCAATACCAACTCTCTGGAGATCATGCGAAGGCCGGAGCAGAGTTTGCGGCAGTCACCGAGTACCCGAGAAATCTGGGCGTTGGGCGACCGGCAATGCAGTCTCAGGCGCGCGAATATGTTGCAGCGGCCCGTGAATATGAACTCGCCGGCAATCATGCCGAATCAGAAAGATGGTGGAACCGTGCGGCAACGGAGGAGCTAAATCCGCCAACCCAACCTGAAGAGCCCTGGTCCGAGCATTACTTCTACAAGGCAGTTGCACTGGACCACGTGGGCCGTAAGCAGGAAGCCCGGGCACTTTACGAAAGACTCGCGGCATTAAACGATGACAAGAAAATGGTCGAGGCAGAACCATGGCCGGCGGGTGGTGCAATTCGGTTTGTTTTAGCTGGCTCAGCTTTGAAAGCATTGGGCCGAAGTGCTGAAGCGCGAGTTGCTTTGGAACGGGCACTCAAGCTCGATCCAAAAAATGAGCTGGCCCTCGTTCAACTAGCGGAGTTATCTGGAGAAAAAGCGTCGCGAGTTGGTACCGGTCAGCGCTGACGCTTCGGAGTGCGACGGCCCGGCGTCGCTTTGTTACATCAAGTCTCTAGATGGAAGTTCTCTTGAATAGGTGTTCCTGAATTTAAATCGAAGTATCACGTTTCCGTAGGCTATAAAAACGCCGCCGGGCGGCGCACTCCAAAATGACACTCGATCCGGTACAACTGCTGAAAGACATGGTCGCGATTCCGAGCGTGAACCCGATGATGGTTAACACGGAGGAGCCAGTAGAACGCGACATGGTCGACTACCTGGAGCTGGTCCTGCTTCGCGCACGGATCGATTGTGAGCGGCAGCCTGTTTCCGCGGGACGCGAGAATGTAATTGGTGTGGTCCATCCCACAAAACCGAGCAAGGCGAAGGGATTGATGCTTAACTCGCACATGGATACGGTCCCGGTTGAAAACATGACGATCGATCCCTTCGATCCGGTTGTCAAGAATCAACTATTGTTCGGGCGTGGTTCATGTGACGCCAAGGCATCAATCGCGGCGATGGTGACTGCTGTAGTTGCATATGCGAATCGGCCGGAACGTGATGTGCCGGTGGTATTTGCGGCGGTGGCGGACGAAGAGTTTTCGTTCTTAGGTTCCTGGAAATTGATTGAACGTGAATGGCCGGTGAGCGCTTGTGTCATAGGTGAGCCAACCAGGTTGGCAACAGTAATTGCTCACAAAGGGGTGGTGCGTTGGCGCATGTGGATTGCGGGCGTCAGTGCTCACGGAGCGACTCCTGAACTTGGTCGTAGTGCAATTTATGATGGCGCTCGAGTGGCACTCTCGCTGCAGGCATATGCAAAAGCGCTTGCTAACGAATCACCGCACTGGTTGCTTGGCCGGCCCACCATCAATGTTGGCAAGGTCCAAGGCGGACAGTCGGTAAACATAGTTCCTGATCGTTGTGTGTTCGAAATAGAGCGTCGCTTACTGCCGCATGAAGATGGGCTAGCGGCGGTTGCGGACTGTGAGGCTTTCGTCCGGAAACAAATTGGCGATGAGATCGAGTTGCAAATCGAAGCTCCTTACCTAGTCGATCCGGCGCTCGAGACACCTGCTGATGCAGACGTTGTTAAAGCACTGACAGAAGCCCAAAAAGCAGAACTCGAATTTGAGAGCGAACTGCAAGGTGTTCATTACGGTACTGACGGCAGCAAGCTCGCACGGGCTGGGATTCAAACGGTTGTGTGCGGCCCTGGCGACATTGCCGATGCACACAACAAGGATGAGCACATAGAAATCGAACAAGTAGAGCTGGCTACCCGACTCTATACCAGGTTGCTCTCTAATTTGTCTCGAAATTTGTAAAACAGGATCGAAGTAATCATTTGTAACCTCGCCGCAGTCGGGAGTCGGAACGTTCGATTTGCGACTAAACCGTAGTTCGAGAAAGGAAAACAAGATGCGTCTCAAGCAATTGGTGCGACCTTTGCTGCTAATGTTGTTTGCTTTTGGGCTTTCGGGTTTGTTAGCCAGAGATGCTCGGGCGACGATCTACAACGTTGGACCAGGTCAGGCTTTTCCGACTATTGGCTCCGTGCCCTGGGAGACTCTCGCGGCAGGCGATACCGTTAATATCTTCTACTCAGCAACTCCATATAAAGAGAAATTTGTGCTGTCTCGCGTGGGCACAGCGGCGGCCCCGATCACAGTTCATGGCGTGCTTGGTCCAAATGGCGAGCGTCCGATACTCGACGGAAATGGCGCGACTACGCGCTCGCAACTGGTGTATTACAGTCAGGAACGCGGAGTAATAAAGATTGGAGGTTCAACGGTGCCGTTTGCTGACGGCGTGTCGGTGAACCCTCAATATCTTGTAATTGAAAATCTGGAGATACGCAGCGCACGACAGCCCTTCACGTTCACCGCTGCTGACGGCACTACAAAGTCTTACACCGCGCCCGCTTCGGCAATCTATCTGGAATTTGGCGATCACATCACCGTTCGTAACTGCGTGATCCATGATTGCGGCAATGGTTTTTTCTCGTTTTCCAACAACACCACGACGTCGAGTAATGTGCTGGTGGAAGCGAACTACATCTACGACAACGGCAATGCCGGCAGTCAAACCGAACACAACAATTACACCGAGTCGAGAGGCATCACCTTCCAATACAACA
>Ga0105248_10008485_pt1 | contig 11278 bp, 10 predicted proteins | sample KBSS34metaG_FD_81524 | JGI IMG/M metagenome (GOLD analysis project Ga0105248, IMG submission 81524) | Switchgrass rhizosphere microbial communities from Kellogg Biological Station, Michigan, USA - KBS S3-4 metaG | ecosystem: Host-associated > Plants > Roots > Rhizosphere > Soil | place...
GTGCGGCGACGTGGAACTGAGCGGCCCGGTGATCATCAATTCCGGCACCAACACCGTGCTCTACGTGCGCAACGGCAGCCTGAACCTGAAGAGCTACAAGCTCGAGACGATGGCGGGCTCGAACCTGACCATCGTGTTCACCGGCAGCGACATCACGCGCGACCACATCCCGATCGGCAACGGCGCCCTTGACTGCGCCATTGCCGCTCTCAGCGATCTGGACACGCGTGACTAACGACAGCTTGCTCGCGCAACCGCACGAGGATGGCGGGTTCAGGCGCTAGTCGCCGCCCGGCTCTTCTTGACGCGCTTTACCGTTTTCCTCGGGGTCTTGCCTGCCGCATCGGCGACGCGCGCAGAAGAATCGGGTGCGGCGACCGGATTGCCGTTATCGTCGGTTTCGAATGTTTGCGACTGGAATGCAAAGAAGAATGCCAGCCACTTGCCGCCCGGATAGTTGAAGAACAGACAGCCGTCCTGATAGGCCCCGTTATCCCGCTTGAACTTGCCGGAATTGCCCTGATTCATGTGGATGTCGTGGATGCCGTTGCCCGGCACAAACTTGAAATATTGATCGGCTTTCTTCTCGGGGCCCCACCTGTCGCCGAACGCGTACACGACTGAGCCTTCCTGCGCGACAGCCTTGACGACCGCGTCCTCCAGTTTGTCCTTCAGGTCGTTATTTGCGCCCGGTTCGTCGGGCGGCACCTCTTTCATCGTCTTCGGATTGACAAGACCGCCGCGCAGATAATCCATCGCGAGGCCGCCGGACTTGCTGCGCAGCTTCGTGAAACCCGCTTTGATGTCAGTGAGTTGCGCGGTCAGTTCCGCGGGCAGGATGGTCTTCGCCTGAAAGAGCAGCGTCGATGGCGCATTGGGCGCGGACGACTTCACGTTCACGGCAATGCGAAACACCTGCTTTCCAGCGTGAACGAGGATCTGATAATGATCGTCATCCGCGTCGCGCAGATGTCCTGCGATTGTCCCCTTTAACAAACCGTAGTTCAGTGCCATGCGCTGTTCCTGAGAGTGGTTGATTGCGGATACAACGTTCAATCAAACCATCTTCTTAACGGCGGATTATGACAAGCCTGCGACATCTCGCAGCGGATGTCCTCCGACCGCCGTCTCATGGTCCTTCGAGAAACTGTAACAACTCCTTCGCGAATTTTTCGGGTTCCTCGATCCACGGCATGTGGCCGCTTTCTTCGAACATCACCAGCTGAGATTTACCAATACCTGCATGCAGGCGTGCGGAGACAGACACAGGGCAAATCCAGTCATGCCTCCCGACCATAATCAGCACTTTCGCGCCGATTTGATCAAGCAGGGCCATCTGGTCGCTCGCGGCCTCTTTGTCAGCAGCGTTTTGCGCCGCGCGGGCGTAAAGCATGATCGGCTCAACCATTAACTGCCCCTTGGCCAACGTCAGATTTTTTTCGGGGCTCGCAAGGTACAGCGGCAAAATTTCCGCCACATAGGCTGACAACTCTGCATCGCTGGAAAAAGGTTGGCGTTTTCCGGAAAAATAACTGACCGCCGCTCGAACCGCCGCCTGATACCGAGGGTCTTCAGCGTTCTTCTTCAAAAATGCTTGCGTATCATCGTTTGCGGCGAAGCCGAGTACCTGACTGTCAATCAGCACCAGCTTGTCGACACGATTCTGGTACCGCTCGGCGTAAGAAAGTGCAATGGCTCCGGAATTCGAATGGCCTAGAAGTTGAATAGTAGACAGCCCGAGGAACGCGCGGAGTGCCTCCAGATCATCCGCCATATCGTGACTACTCATCTTCGTGTGGTCAGCCGGGCGGCCGGAAAGACCACTTCCCCGCGTATCCACAAAAAGCAGGCGAAAGCGTTCCTGCAAGAATTTGAAGCCCCTTTGCAAATAGCCGCTTCCGACTCCCCAACCCGGAGAAATCAAAAACAGCAAAGGCCCATTGCCTCGAACCTGATAATGAAGGTTGACCCCATTCAGGTATACGGTGTGGTCTCCCAAACCCAACGGATCCGATGAACCGTCGGAGTTTCTGTGTTGCGTTGCCATGTCCATGAATCACTGCTCCTTTGCATTTTCAAGGAAGTAATAGCGTGCGAGCCGTCGACTGCTTGGCAGCGTAAGCGCCTCACGCGGTCTCGCGCGGGCCATTCCCGATATTCCGGCCTCACCACGCTGCTTGTAGCGCTTCCACTCCGCGCAAGGTGTTGCGGGGCTGCCCGCGCAAATCGTCAACGCCCATGAGTCGGAGCTGAGGCAGACGCGCCAGCAAGGTTCCAAGCGCGGCTTCGAGCTCGAGCATCGCCAGACGGTATCCAAGAAAATAGTGAAGTTCGCCGCCGAAAGAGAGAAGGCGACCGTGCTCCCTATAGATATTCAAGGCATCCGGATCATTGAACACTGCGGGGTCGCGGTTAGCCGCGCCAACCGCCAGAACGCGAGTTGATCCGGATGTTCATGCAGCGTAATCAACGCATCGCCGATCATGTTTGAAGTCGTTTCGTGCCCCGCGGCAAAAAGCAGCATGACGTTCGATACGACCTCGTCCTCGCTCAGCATCTCACCACTCTCCTCGACGCTCAACAACATCGAGACAAGATCATTACCCGGACGGCTTCGACGTGCATGGACCGTTTCGACGAAATAACGCTCGAGCGTGAGATAAGCGTTATTGGCCACGTTCAAATCTGCCGGCGACAATGGCACGGCATCAAGCACACGGCCGAACTATCGGTTGCGCAGCAGTGTATTTATAAGCTTCCCCGTCAACGACCGAAAGGACGTTGAATATACGTATTCAGGACATTCGCTTTATAGAGGCGATCGGCATGGCCCGACGAACGCCTGGCTAGCGGCTTGCGAGCGCCCACTGAGCGCGATCCCTTTCGCGAAAAGATGCCAGGGAATGCGAACATGGCCAGGATATTTCGATGTCACATGGCTCTTTACCGCCGTTATTCAACGCGGCAAAGTGCTTCATCGCCGCAAGTCTCTATATTCAGGCGCGAAGAATCTGAGCGTTTTAATCGACAAGCAGTGCAGCTATGCACATGTCGATTTTCCCCAACGACTGCAGGTGATGTCCTGGATCGGCTAACGCTGCGCATCATGCGCGTAGGGAACACGTCATTCAGGAGCAAATGTGTCTGCGTTGCCTGTTGCCTTTATTGTGTTTGATAACTTCCAGTCAATGTCGCTGGCGGCTCAGTCGGTATTCGAGTATGCCAACGTGTGTGCCGAAAGGAACCTGTACGAGATGGTTGTGCTGTCCGAGCGCGGAGGTGTTGTCCGCTCGTCGGGTGGGCTATCCGTGGTTACTGAGCCGTTTGACGATCGTCTTGTCGACACGGTCATCATGGGTAGTGGCGATGACCTGATCGAGACGGTTCCGATGAATGTGGTTGAGTTCCTCAAGCGCAGCGCACCGAAAACGCGACGCACGGCGTCGATTTGCTCCGGTGCGTTTGCGCTCGCTAGCGCCAGCTTGCTGGACGGGCGACGCGCGACGACGCACTGGAACTACGCACGGCAGCTGCAAGCGAGATATCCGCGTATCAAGGTCGATGAAGACCGTATTTTTGTCATTGATGGTTCGATCTGGACGTCAGCGGGAATGACGGCTGGTATCGACCTCGCATTGGCAATGGTTGAGATGGATCTAGGCAGGGAAATCGCTCGACGGGTAGCGCAAAAGCTGGTTGTATATCATTGGCGATCGGGTGGACAGTCGCAGCATTCGACGTTGCTTGAACTTGCACCGAAGTCCGATCGTATCCAGGCTGCCCTTGCCTATGCGAGGCGTAACCTGACTTCGGCGCTGCCTGTGGAACAACTGGCAGATACCGCACATCTTAGCCCTCGGCAGTTTAGCCGCGTGTTTCGTGCCGAAACGGGGCAATCACCAGCAAAGGCGATTGAGAAATTGCGACTGGAGGCCGCTCGGATCTTGCTCGAGGATGGCCGGCACACGGTTGGCGAAATCGCAGCGCAAACAGGATTCAACGACGGGCGACGGATGCGGGAAGCGTTTTCGCGCGCATTTGGACAGTCTCCTGGAATGCTCCGTCGCCGTGGCGGCTCAGAGTCAGCATAGCGCGCGGCCGGATTTTCGGCTGGCCCTGTGCATTCCTCCTCGGCAGTGGTCATGTCAAAGAACAGGATAACGTTGGATCCGACCTCGTCCTCGCATCGCATCTCATCGCCCTCGTCCCCCGTATCGGCGCGCGAACATTTTCCAGGTTATTCGAACCCATACGCCGATCAGGAGCGATAGGTCTGAGGATTTCATGCCCGGAAGCTTGAATTGCGATTGATAAAAACGAAAACGCTAAAATTATGGCCTACTCAATAGTCTCAATCATGGATCTTTTTAGTAGACCAAACACCTCTTAAAATGGTGACTCCCGCATCAGGTCTGCAGCGCAAGGCCACAAGGGCGGAATATGCAGCACTCCGGGCGTGGCTTGTCCGGCAACTCAAGTGTGTTCCGCGGAAAGTGCGGCGCCCTTACGTTTCAAAAGTAACTGGAGTGGATCATGTTTGCGTACCTCCTGGAAAAGCTAGGCGAGTGGATCGAGCGGTCAGATCGGCATCGCTGCATCAAATTTCTTTCGCGTGCCTCGGACCTTGCCGATCTTGAACGGCGCTTGCACGCCATCGAGCGGGACGGACACTCAATCTGCGGTCCCGGCGGTCTCCATCAATGAGATCTTGAGCCGCCACCATGCACTCCCAACGCGACCAAGGGGAAACGGCGGTGCAGTCGAGTAACCGGGCGCAGCGCCGACCGGCGGTTTTAAGGAGAGCACGCGATGAGCACAGAGTTAAGCCGGGATGAAGGCTCGCCCACCTACCAGCCGACGAAGGATACGAGCGAAATCGACGTTGGCGCGATCATCGAAGATTCAAGAGTACGCGAGCATCCGCGTTACCAACAAATGTTTCCGGTCCTCACAGAGAGCGAGATCGACAGGGTGTGCCGCTTCGGCAAATTGTTCCGCTACGCTCGAGGCGAATTGCTTTCCCGGGTAGGCAGCATCTGTCCAGGAATGTTTGTTCTTCTGTCGGGAAAGGTCCAGATAGTGGGTCGTGACGGCCTGTGTCATCAACGGACTATTCACACCCATACGCAGCGCGGAGAGTTCACTTCGGATGTCACTCAGCTCTCGAGCAAGGCCGCCGTCGTGGACGCGTATGTCATTGAAGATGTCGAGGCAGTGTTGCTGCGGCCAGACGAACTTACAGCCTTGATGATTCGCGAAGCCGATCTCGGCGAGAAGATCATGTTCGCATTGATCCTGAGGCGATCCCTTATCGTCGAAGGTGGCCAGGGCGTCGTTCTCGTCGGTCTCACGGGTGACGCGCGGCTCCACAATTTGCAGAACTTCCTGTGCCGCAATGCTTTTCCGAACATGACGCTCGATGCAGAGCAGGACGCCGAAGCCATCGCACTGCTGGAGCGCTTCACGCCGCAGCCCAATGACTTTCCGCTTGTCGTATGTCCGAGCGGCACTGTGCTGCGAAACCCCGATGAGGAACAGCTCGCATCTTGTCTGGGCCTGATTCCCGAGTTCGATCCGGCTCACGTCTACGATGTGGCGATCGTAGGCGCTGGCCCAGCGGGACTTGCGGCGGCCGTCTATGCGTCTTCGGAAGGGCTGTCGGTCGCAGCGCTTGATTGTCGGGCACCCGGTGGCCAGGCGGGTATGAGTGCTCGCATCGAGAACTATCTGGGCTTTCCCACCGGCATCTCGGGTCATGCTCTGGCGCGCCGCGCGTTTGTCCAGGCTCAAAAGTTCGGTGCACATATCGGCATCCCGTGCGAAGTCGAGGCTTTGTATTGCGACCAGCAACCGCCTGTCGTGGCGCTTGCCGATGGCCGGCGTATCGCTGCACGCACCGTAGTCATCGCCAGCGGAGCAGAGTATCGACGCCCCGCGGTCGATGACCTCGCTCATTTCGAGAACCGCGGCGTCTATTTCTGGGCTTCGCCGCTAGAGGCGAGACTATGCCGCAACGAGCCGGTACTGCTGGTCGGTGGTGGCAATTCAGCAGGACAAGCGGCGGTGTTTCTGGCGTCGCACGCTGAGCACGTGCACATGTTCATTCGTGGTGCGAGTCTGGAACACAGCATGTCGCACTACCTGGCCGTACGTATCGCATCGCTGCCAAACGTGACGTTACACTCCCATATGGAATTGACCGCGCTTGAAGGAGATGCTCGCCTGGAGCGTGTGCATTATCGGGGTGCCGACGGAATCGAAGAAAGCATGACGGCACATCATCTGTTCCTGTTCATCGGCGCTGATCCGAACACGAGCTGGCTCAAGGCAAGCGGCGTGTCCCTCGACAGCAAAGGCTTCGTTTTGACCGGCACCGACGCTGTGGATGCAGACGCGCAATCACTGCCGATGCAAACGAGTATCCGGGAGATCTTCGCAATCGGCGACGTTCGTTCGGGATCCACCAAGCGTGTAGCATCGGCAGTAGGCGAAGGCGCAGCTGTGGTGGCGCAGATTCATGGTTTCCTGGCCGGTTCGCGGTGAACTCGCTGGTCGACCATGTTCAATCCAGAATGCCAGCCTCGGGTTCGACCACCGCTACGCCGCGAGGAAAGGTGTTCGTATCAGGCTGTCACGAGATCCTGAACAGTGCGGTGGTGTCCCTGATCGCTCTTGCCCCTCTGAGGCCAAGCGTCCGTGCATCTCGCCACTGTTTCTGCATCGACAGGCCGTGAGTGTGCGACAAACCAAGGTCGATGCGCGCCAGTGAATCGATAGCTGCCAGAAAGAGTTGCCCCGCAAGAGCGGCATGGCGGCCGAGTTCCGCGCGTACCTCCGTCGTCAGCGGAAGATTGCAGATCGCATGCAACTCGATTTTTCGATACGACCGGGAAAGTATGGCCGTAGCCGCATCGATGTAGTCCGACGCCCGGTTCACCACGGCATCTGCCCCCGGCATCACTACTTTGCGATCCTTAGCAAGCGCAATCGCAGCGGCGGCCATACCCTGAACAGGAATGACAGCATGCGCCGCCAGCAAAGCTCCGGCACACATTCGATACTGCCAGTGAGCGCCCCTCCTTTCATATGCCACCGTACCCTGTCTCAGCGCTTCAATGGATACGACGCGGTGCTTCGGCACAAACACATCCCGGATAGCAATATTCAGATCCGGGAATTTCTCGAACCCAAGCGTATCCTGCCCGGTAAGCAGCACGATGTCGGAAACAGGAATGAGAGCGATGAGCGTGCTCTGTTTGCCTTGCGCATCACAGACGTCGGGTATGAACAGGACGATCGATTGGGCACGCCAATTCCAGACAACGGGCTTCCACACGCCGTCCTTTATCACTATGCCGCTTGTGCAATGTATAGCTTGCACAGCTTCTGGAGACAGGGCCATTGATACAACAGCGGATCCGTCTTCGTCCGGGCTCTCGCTACCCATCTGGTCGGGAAAGCACTTCAGCGCAATCCAGGCGGCTGCATTGCACCATCCGACAGCCCACGCTGCACGGCCGTTGCACTGCCCGATCGCGGCGATCTTCTTCATGTAGGCGTCAAGCGACAACGGTGTGCCGCGACGCGTTCCCGGAAGAAGTATGTCGAGCAAACCCGCGTTGACCAGGTCTATCGTGTCAACAGACAGCTCCGTCGAGAGCCTTGCCTCATCGCACTTTGAAAAAAGCCACGCGGCATGTTCGAACTCACCGTCAATCCGATTTGCCATAACCTGCATCCGTTACGCATGTCCTGGAACAGGGTTCATCCTATTCCTTGTCATGCACGGGTATCGGTCGTTTTACGGCTGTTTTGGGACGAGTTAGCGCTCTTCAGCGGGCGGCTTCGTAGCTCAGCCCTGCACGTGCGCGTGCCAACCGATGCCGATTGCCAACCCCACAGCGATGATGACCAGAACGCTCAACGCAACGGCAAAAAATCGCAACTCCCGGTTGCGGGCAAACATCACTGCCATCGCCGCGACGCGGACTACGGGAAGCACAATCACCGCCGCGATACCCGAACGCACCAGTAGAGGTCCAGCTAACATCGCTGCAGCGTCTGACTGTATAACATCCGCGATCGCGGTGTAGACGAGCCCTGCCGCGATTAGCGCGCAACTCAGCCACGTTCCCGCTGCGAGAATCCGCGCGAGAACGGCATCCATGCTCTCGATGCGGGCTGCTGCCACTGTATCTTTCTCGAGCGGAGAAACCATTACGCACTTCCCGTCACAGATACGCCCAATGCCGAACATCCCATCTGTATCGCGAGCAGTAGCAGCACAATCACAAACAGCACGCGGATGCTTTCTCCCGGCACCTTCATCAGGAGTTTCGCGCCAAGCACTGCGCCCACCACCGAGCCCAATGCGACGGGCCCAGCGATCGCGGTGGCGATTTCGCCACGGGCAAAGTAAACGCCGGCACTCGCCGCGGCCGTCACACCGATCATGAAATTGGAAGTGGCAGACGAAACCTTGATCGGCAGCCGGAGTGCCGAATCCATCGCGGGAATCTTGAGCACACCACTGCCGATGCCGAGCAGCGCGGAAATCAGCCCAGCACCGTACATCAGCGTCATGCCGAGCCGCAGACGGTGGATGCGGTAAGAGACTTCGACACCCGCTTGCGTGTCCGGGTACGCAGAATGCAGCCTCGATTTAAGCCATCCGTCTTGTGAACGCATGTCGCCCGGAGCGCTTGCCGAGTTCGACAAATCGCGACGCTTGATGCCCATCTGGTAGGCCGATACCGCGAGCACAACCGCAAAGATGGCGAACAGTATGCGTTCAGGTATCCAGCCCGACAACAAGACGCCCGACAGCGCACCAGCGGTCGTGGCCACTTCGAGCACGATCGCCAACCGCACATTGGTCAGCCGCGCGCGCAAATACGATGCAGCACCGCCGCAAGAGCACGCAATCACCGAGACGATGCTCGCGCCAATCGCGGTTCGCAAATCGAAATGGCCGAACAAAGTCAGCAACGGCACGATGAAAATGCCGCTTGCCATACCTAGCATGCCGCCGAGCGCGCTCGCTGCCAATGACGCAAGCAACAGCCACAGTGCCATCGATACGTTCATGCAGCGCGCCCCACCTTGCGCTTCGCGTGCGTTGCCGGCCTCGTAAGACGCGTGACGAACTGGATCTTGTCACCGCGGTAGTACAGCTTTTCGTAGTCGACCGCGCGGCGCGACGTGCTATACGACGTCCGTTCAATCAGAAACAGCGGGCTGCCCACCGCGATTTTCAATGCGGCCGCAACCATCTTGTCAGCGGCGACTGCCTCCAGCCGATACTCCGCTTCGCTCAGCGGCGTGTCGTATTCGTCCTCGAGCAGGCTGAAAATCGGTTTGATCGCAAGATCGTCCGCAACGATCTTGCGACCGAGATCGACGGGAAGATAGGTTTCGTCGTAGCTAAGCGGCATACCGTCGGCGAGCCGCACGCGGCGAATCGCGACGACTTCCGCGCCCGGCGCAACACCTAATTTGCGGGCTACGTCGGCCGGTGCCGGGACGATCGACTTGCTGAGCACCCGCGCCGTCGCCTTCACGCCAAGCGCTTCCATGTCTTCGACAAAGCCGGTCAGGCCGGTCAGCGCCTGCGCGATCTTCGGTCGTGCGACGAAGGTGCCTTTGCCACGCCGGATCTCGACGAGGCCACGCTGCAGCAGATTCTGAATGGTCGTGCGGATCGTCGTGCGGCTGACCGAGAACTCTTCGATGAGCTGCTCTTCGGATGGCAACTGATCGCCCACGGCCCACACGCCTTCCTGAATGCGTTGGGCCAGCATTTCCTCGACCTGCGCGTACAACGGAAGAGAGGGATGTGGGCTCATGAAAAACATAGTGACATCATGACGTCACTACGTCAATGCACGCAAATCAGGTATGCAACCTTCCTTTCAAAAAGCTTTTATAGGCGCCATAGCCCGGCAACATGCAGCGGCATGTGATAGAAATAAGCCTGACGTACCGCATCAAGCGTCAGTACGTTTGCCGTTGTGCTTGATCCGCTCGCGCAGCTACTGGCTCTGCGACTGTGCGCACAATGGCTCTAAGGCAAAAATCCAAACGTCTCTATACTGCTAACGTACGCGGAAATGCAGTTCGCCGTGCGCGCTGCAAGACCTGTCAAAGCCGACCGTCCCTCGACGGTCGCGCCCACATATTGAACACGCTAAAGACCCGGAGAAACATGGATACCGCAACCTATACCGACACTCTGTTGCTAATCGATGGCGAATGGTGCGCAAGCGCGAGCGGCAAGACCATCGACGTCATCAATCCCGCCACCGGCAATGTCATCGGCAAGGTCGCTCATGCCGGCATCGCGGATCTTGAGCGTGCCGTCGCAGCCTCCCGCCGCGGCTTCGAGGTATGGCGCAAGGTACCCGCATACGATCGCGCGGCAATCATGCGCAAAGCCGCAGCACTGTTGCGCGAGCGCGCTGAGCCGATTGCCCGCCTGATGACGCTGGAGCAAGGCAAGCCCTTTGCCGAAGCACGCATCGAAGTCATGTCTGGCGCCGACATCATCGAATGGTTCGCCGACGAAGGCCGCCGCACCTATGGCCGGATCGTGCCGGCACGCAACCCTGCCGCGCAACAAACCGTGGTCAAGGAGCCGGTCGGCCCGGTAGCCGCGTTTACGCCATGGAATTTCCCCGTCAACCAGGTCGTGCGCAAGCTGTGCGCCGCGCTGACCACGGGTTGCTCGTTCATCGTGAAAGCACCGGAGGAAACGCCGGCATCGCCGGCGCAACTGTTGCGCGCGTTCGTCGACGCAGGCGTGCCGGCGGGCGTAATCGGTCTCGTGTTCGGCGAGCCTGCGGAAATTTCCCGCTTCCTGATCTCGCATCCGGTGATCCGCAAGGTGACGTTCACCGGCTCGACGGCGGTCGGCAAGCAACTCGCTGCGCTTGCAGGTCAACACATGAAGCGCGTGACGATGGAACTCGGCGGACATGCGCCGGTGATCGTTGCCGAAGATGCGGACGTCGCGCTTGCAGTGCGCGCCTCAGGCGCCGCCAAATTCCGTAATGCAGGCCAGGTGTGCATTTCGCCGACGCGCTTCCTCGTGCACAACAGCGTGCGTGAAGACTTCGCGCGTGAACTCGTCAAGCACGCGGAAAGCCTGAAGCTCGGCGACGGACTTGCGGAAGGCACGACACTCGGGCCGCTCGCCAATGCGCGCCGCTTGACAGCAATGTCCAGCATCGTCGCCAATGCGCGCGAGAAAGGCGCCACCGGTGCTACCGGCGGCGAGCGA
>Ga0105248_10008487_pt1 | contig 11277 bp, 9 predicted proteins | sample KBSS34metaG_FD_81524 | JGI IMG/M metagenome (GOLD analysis project Ga0105248, IMG submission 81524) | Switchgrass rhizosphere microbial communities from Kellogg Biological Station, Michigan, USA - KBS S3-4 metaG | ecosystem: Host-associated > Plants > Roots > Rhizosphere > Soil | place...
CTACGTGGTCCTGATGTACTTCCTCGACGTGCTCGGATCGCTCTGGCCCGATGCGCGATTCCTTCAGCCGTACTCGCTCTTTCACTACCTGCAGGCGAAATCGGTCTTGACGGGGACGTTCGCGGCGTTCGACGCCGCGATACTCACCGGTGTGATTGCCGCGGCGATGGGATGGGCGCTGTACGTCTTCCCGCGCCGCGATCTCGGGGCGCCAGGCTAGGATCCGCTAACGATCGGAAGAAACCGCGGAGGACGCAAAGACGTTTCTTCTTATCGTTTTTGCGCGAACCGTCCTGAGTGGTGATAGCGTCTCATCCGATTATGCGAATCGGAATCATCGGCGCCGGAATGATTGGCTCGACCATGGCGAAACTCTGGTCGAACGCGGGCCATGAGATTCGACTGTCGTCGCGCCATCCCGACGCCCTGCAGGGATTCGTCTCCACGCTTGGCGCGAACGCCGCGGCGGCCACACCAGTCCAGGCCGCACGATTCGGGGATGTGGTGATGCTGACCGTCCCGCTGAGCGCGGTGCCGGGTCTCGCTCCTGAGCTCGCGCCACTGCTCGAGGGCAAGGTGGTCATCGACACCGGGAACGCATACGAAAAGCGCGATGGTCAGGCCGCGCACGACGCGACCGGCCACGCGGGCGGCTCCGCGGCATGGGCGGCCGGGTTCTTCCCGCAGGCCCGATGGGTCAAGGGATTCAACACGGTGTACTTCAAGGTGCTCGAAAGCGAAACGCACCGCGCGGGCGATCGCGTGGCCATTCCCCTTTCGAGCGACGACCGGGACGCCATGGATCTGGTCGCCGGTCTCGTGCGCGACGCCGGTTTCGATCCCGTCATCGTCGGCGCACTGGCGCGCGGCAAGGAATTCGAGCCCGGCACGCCGATCTACAACACCGGCATGAGCGGCCGCGACGTCCGCAAGGCGCTCGGTCTGTCTGCGTAATCCGCTTGGGAGACGTCGAGATCACACTGCCTGCCGCAGTGCCCCGGGTTGATCAGCCACGAATCACGAAAGACGGCGCACCAGCCTGATTGACGGGCCACAAAGATACCTAGACACGGAGAATCGAACGCGTCACACGCCGCTAGTGGCGGCAGCGCGTCTCGGCCGGCGATGCCGGCCGACGTGCGACGCGTTGCATCAGCAGCGTATGCCCGGATCCCCGGCGACTCGGTGCCTCTGTGGCGAGTGATCACGGTGAACTCTGGGATCAGATGAAAGGGCCGTCTCTCGCTCCCGCGCGATCGAATCATCTTTGCGATCGACCGGGCCCAAAGTCATCATAGGCGGCACCGCTGGTAACGCTGTTGTGCGCGAATCCGCGCGCCTCGGACTTTCGAGAGGGGGATTCCATGGATGTCAACGTGCTGGCTCAGCAGTCGGTCGCCACACTTGTCAGCGTGGCGTGGAAGGTCGCGGGAGCCGTTGCCTTATGGCTCGTCGGGCGGTGGTTGATCCGGTTCGCCCTGAGGCTGCTCGAGCGCACTCTCGCAAGGCAGCAATTCGATGCGACGCTCACTCGTTATTTCAGCACGGGTCTGGGTGTCTTCCTCAACGCGGCACTGGTGATCGCGCTTCTGGGATTCTTCGGTGTCGAGACCACGACGTTCGCCGCGTTGCTTGCAGCCGGCGGCGTGGCGATCGGCGTGGCGTGGGGCGGTCTGCTGGCCAATTTCGCCGCAGGCGCGTTCCTGGTGTTCCTGCGGCCGTTCAAGGTGGGCGACTTCGTGAGCGCGGGCGGCGTCACCGGCACGGTCGACTCGATCGGCCTCTTCGGAACGGCCATCAACACGCCCGACAACGTGCTGACCATCATCGGCAACAACAAGGTGTTCTCCGACACGATTCAGAATTTCTCGGCGAATCCGTACCGGCGTGTCGATCTCACGGCGGTCATCAGCGGCGCGGTCGATCACCATGTGGCCATCCGGCTCCTCAAGGAGCGCGTCGCGCAGATTCCCAACGTGTTGCCCACGCCGGCCGTTGAGGTCGACGTGCTGCAGTTCACGACGGCCGGTCCGCTGCTCTGCGTCCGGCCGTACTGCGACAACAACCACTACTGGCAGGTGTACTTCGAAACGAACCGCGTCATTCTCGAGGCATTCGGCGAGGCGGGATTCCCAGCCGCGATGCCGGTGTACGGCGTCAGGGGCATCGGAGTGCCAGTTTCTTAGGGCGAATCGCGAGAATGGACGACGAACTGCGGCGCGTGTTCAGCGAGGTGGCCGATCTGCCGCCCGAGGAGCGTGCCCGTTATTTCGAGAGCCGCGCCGTTTCGGAGGTCATGCGCGCCGAGGTGGAATCGCTGCTTCGCTTCGACACCCAGCGCCGCCTTCCAGTCCTGGACGCGGTGGCGGCGTTGGCCTCGACGCTGGGAGGCGCCGTGCCGGAGCCCGGTCCTGGTGCGCGATGCGGGCCCTATGAACTTGTCCGCCTGCTCGGTCGCGGGGGGATGGGAGCCGTTTTCCTCGCCCGGCGCACTGACGGAGAGGTCGAACAGTGCGTCGCGATCAAGTTCGTACCCGACACGGCGGCGTCGGCTCTCTTTCGCGATCGGTTTCTCCAGGAACGCCAGATTCTGGCGTCGCTCACGCACCCGGGGATCACGAGACTGCTCGACGTCGGCCGCACCGCCGACGGGCACCCTTACCTGGTCATGGAGTATGTCGACGGCACGCCGATCGACGCCTATGCGGACGGCCTGCCTCTCCCTGACCGCCTCGAGCTGTTTCTCCGTGTGTGCGATGCGGTGTCGTACGCACACCGCAACCTGATCATCCATCGCGATCTCAAGCCGTCGAACATCCTGGTCGAAGCCGGCGGCCAACCCAAGCTCCTCGACTTCGGCATAGCCCGGTTCATCGGCAGCGATCGCGATCAATCGATCACGCGGGTGCAGATACTGACGCCGGCGTATGCAAGCCCCGAACAGATGCGCGGAGCGGCGCACTCGACGTCTACCGATGTGTACTCGCTCGGCGCCGTGCTCTATCGACTGCTCACCGGCCGCCCGCTGCGCGATCCCTTTGACGAACGTGTTTCGGACGCCGAGATCGGTGCGAGCGCCCCGCCCGCTCCGAGCCGCATCGCACCGCACGTCGCGCGCGATCTGGATCTTGTTGCGCTGAAGGCGTTGCGGGAAGAACCAGAGGAGCGCTATCAGTCGGTGGACGCGCTCGCCGACGACCTGCGTGCCTTCATGGACTCGCGACCGGTGCGGGCGCGCTCGGCGACCGCGTGGTACTGGACGCGGAAATTCATTCGCCGGCGCTGGTTGCCGGTGTCGGCGGTCACGGCCATCATCGCGGCGCTCGCCGCCGGCCTCTATGTCGCGAACCGCGAACGCCGCGTGGCGGAAGATCGCTTTCACCAGCTTCGTCAACTCTCGGCGCGGATCCTCGCCGTCGATGCCGCCGTCCGGAGTCTGCCCGGATCCACCAGCGCGCGGCAGCAGATGGTGGCCGCGTCGATGGAGTATCTCGACGGTCTGGGCCGCGAAAGCCGCCAGGATCGCGATTTGATGTTCGAGCTGGCGAGCGGATACATCGCGCTGGCGCAGGTCCAGGGCGTGCCCACGCGGCCGCACCTCGGACAGTTCGCGGCAGCGACTGAGAGCTTGCGCAAGGCCGACGTCTTTCTCCAGAAGCTTCTCGTCGACAGTCCCGATCGGCCAGATCTGCTGGCGATGGGTGCGGAGCTCGAGCAGGACGTCATGATCATCGCCGACAGCGAGCACCATGCGGACGAGGCCCTCGACCACACACAGCGCTGCGCCGGCTATCTGAAGAAGCTGTTCGACGGCGGACGCGCCACGCCCGCTCAAAAAAAGAGCGCGATCGCGACGCTGGCCAACGTCAGCGTTTCTTACACGAACCGGCACCATCTGGCCGACGCGATCGGTGCGGCGCTGCAGATGGTTCAGCTGTCGCGCACGTCGGGGACCGAAGGCGACCTCGGACAGGGACTCAGCCTTCTGGCGAATGCACTGCGCCTTTCGGGACAGGTCGAAGCGTCGCTGCCTCCGATTCTGGAAGCGCGCCGGCTGACCGAAAGCAGCACGTCACTGAACCCCATGACGAAAGACCTCGCGCTGTACGGCGTGCTGCTGCGCCAGGGGCAGATTCTCGGCGACGATGGCATCAGCCTGAATCGTGCTGACGAAGCGATCGAGCCTCTTCGGCGGGCGTTCGATCTCATGGACCGGCTCGCCGCGCAGGATCCAAACGACAACACCAGCCGCGACCGCGCCGCGACGGCGGGACGCGAGCTCGCGGACATCCTCGTCGGCCGCGATCCCAGGCAGGCGCTCGCCGTCTATGACCGCGCGATTCAGCGTGAGCGCGAGCAGAAGCCCAGTGCGCGAACGCAACGGGAAGAGGCGCGTTTGCTCGCGCGGTCGTCGTACGCGCTGCGAAGCCTGGACCGCAGCCGCGAGGCGCGCCAGCGGATCGACGCGTCGCTCGACCTCCTGAAGGCAGTCGGAGACTATCCGGCGGCGAAGATCCTCGTCGGCGACAGTGTCGTTGACGCGCTTCGCGCGCGAACGGATTTCCTGGACATGAGCGGCGACAGCGCCGGTGCGGCGCAGGCGTGCCACGAGCTGTTGGCGGACATCGCGGCTTCACATCCGGACGCGGAGCACGATCTTCGTGCCGCCGTCGATCTCTCCAGCATCGAGCTGGACTGCGCCCGGGTGGTGCGACGGGCGGGACGCCCCGACGAAGCAGCGGCACTCATCGCCCGGAGCGACGGCCTGTGGGAGTCGTGGGACCGCCAGCTGCCGAACAATCCGGTCGTACTCCGTCATCGTCAGCACGCCGCCGCCGGGACGCAATAGGTGGCCGCGTCAGTCGGAGGCGCCGCCGGCCAGGCGCCGCCGGAGCCAGGCATGCGCGAAGCGCAGGTCGTGCTGGACGACATGCACGGTCTGACCGACGGCCAGCGCCGTTTCTTCGGCGGTCATGCCGCCGAAGTACCGCATCTCGACCGCCCGCGCGGCAGACGGATGCTCGCCGGCGAGCGCATCGATCGCCGCGTTGAGATCGAGGACGGAAATCAAGCGCTCGGCGCTGTCCACCGCCAGAGTGAGCGTATCGTCAACCGGCACGCGCTGAAGATCGCCGCCGCGTTTGTCGGCCTGCCGGGCACGGGCGTGATCGATCAGAACGTTCCTCATGGCTTTCGACGCGAACGCCAGGAAATGCGCCCGATCCGGAAACCGGGACTGCGATCCGCCGAAGATCCGGAGGTACGCCTCGTTGACGAGCGCTGTCGCCTCCAGCGTGTGGTCCCTCCGCTCACCTTGCAGCTGCCGCCGGGCGACGCGGTGCAGTTCGGCATAGACGATCGGCAGCAGTTCGTGGGACGCGCCGGCGTCTCCGGCGCTCGCGCGGCGGAGCAGCTGAGTGATGTCGTCGGCGTCCACACGAAAAGTTTAGACGACAGCCCGCCAAATCTCCCGCCGGATTCCGCTTTTACAGAAGAAGGGTACGCGTCTCTTTAGACCGGAGGGTTATTGTGTCTCACCGTCGCTTCTACGCCACCGCGCTCGCCAGTCTCCTGTGGATCCTTGCTGCCGGCACGGCGAGGGCGAGCAGCTTTCAAGTCGGCGACCTCACGACATTCACACAGGCCGACTGGGGCGGCACTCCTGGAACTGACGCCGGGGCCACCGCACTCCAGACCTTCTACGAAAGTGTGTATGCCTCGTCGTTCGGCATCGTCACCGTCGGTTCGACCAGCGGGTTTACCATGCGCTTCACGGACGCGAGCAGCGTGTTGGCCTACATGCCCGCCATCGGTCCATTCGCGCCGCTTGACGGCAATACGCTGAATCCCACCACCACCGCCTCCGGAGGATTCGGCGGCGAGGTCCTCGGCCTCGAGCTCAACGTCGACTTCTCGGATGCGAACGTGTTGCCGGGAACGCTGGGCGTCCCGTTCGGCGATCTGCAGCTGACAAACTTTGCTCCAGGATCGCCTTTCGAAGGGCTGACCGTCCGTCAGGTTCTGGTCGACGTGAACACGCTGCTCGGCGGTGGCACCACTGCGTTCACGATCTCGGACCTCGGGTCTCTCGTGGGCGACCTGAACGCTTCTTTTTCGGAAGGCAACCCGAGCACGTTCGCCGAGAATCACCTGAACGTGGCGACAGAGGCGGCGCCTGTCCCGGAACCGGCGACCATCGCGCTTCTGGGCAGCGGCCTGATCGGATTGGTCGCAAGGCGCCGCGGCCGCGGTCGCCAGCCGCGGGAATAGACCAACCTACGGGGTGTAGCGCGAAGGCTCCAGGCGAGCGAGCACCGCTCGTCCAAAGGTTTCGCGCTACATCGTGTCGAAGACGCGTTCATGCGCCTGCCGAGGCGGCGCATGGCGCGCGATCCCTGAAGACCTCTCAACCCCCAGAGGTGCTCTACCCACAGCGTTTTCCTGACCACCGCCCCGCGACCGCTCATCCCTCCGCCCCCAACGGATGTCGCGCGCTTGCTTCTACGTGATACCCCTTGCAGAATATTTCGCGGCTCAACGAGCACATTCAAAGAGATCTGGAGATCTGAGAAGCACGGTCGTGTTGTCGCGGATCGGTAGACGGACGAGGCGAGATCGCCGGGGGACGAAGTAGATGAAGGAAGTCGACGTTGCGATCGTGGGCTCGGGACCTTACGGACTGTCGCTGGCCGCGCACCTGCGCCGTCGCGGCGTGCCTTATCGGATCTTTGGTCCCCCCATGAGATTCTGGCGCACGATGCCGCCGGGCCTGAATCTCAAATCCTTCGCCTTCGCTACGAGCATCTCGGTGCCCGAAAAGGGGCAGTCGTTCCCCGAGTGGTGTCGCGGTCGCGGGCTGGAGGACCGCGAGCCCTGCACGATGGAGTCCTACGCTGAGTACGGCATGTTCATGCAACAGCGCTTCGTCCCCGATCTCGAGGCAGTGGAAGTCGAACGCGTCGCGCAGGCGGGAGATCATCGCTTCGAAGTGACGCTGGCGAACGGCGAGCGGCTGACGGCACGCAACGTCATCTCGGCGACCGGACTCTCGTATCTGCAGCACACGCCCGACGAGCTGAAGGGGCTCGGCGATTGCGTCTCGCATACCTTCGACCTGCACAGGTTCGATCAGTTCTCGGGAAAGGACGTTGCGGTCGTGGGTGCCGGGGCCTCGGCCATCGAGGCGGCTGCGCTCGTGCAGGTCGCGGGCGGGCGCGCCCAGTTGCTCGTGCGCGCGGCCGAGGCGACGTTCAACACACGTTCGGCGCGGGTTCGTCCACTCACCGAACGAATCCGCAACCCCGAAACAGTCCTCGGCGCCGGCCTCAAGAACTGGGTACTCCAGACGCTTCCATGGGGCGTCTACTTCATTCCGCCGGAGCGCCGCCTGCGTCTCGTCAAGGGATGGCTTCCACCGACGGCGCCCTGGTGGATCCGCGATCGCTTCGAAGGTGTCGCCGTCCACGTCCGCACGACAGTGGTCGAGGCCACGTTGTGCGGCGGGCGCGTCAACCTTCGACTCCATACCGAAGGACAGCCGCCGCGAACGACGGTCGTGGACCACGTCATCGCGGGCACAGGTTACGCGCTCGATGTCGACCGTCTCGCTTACCTCGACACGGACCTGCGCCAGCGCGTGCGGAGGATCGAGCGGGCGCCTGCGCTCTCGCTCAGCTTTGAGTCGTCCGTCCCTGGCTTGTACTTCGTGGGGCCGCTCACGGCGTTCTGCTTCGGGCCCGTCTTCCGCTTCGTCGCGGGCGCACAATTCGCGGGACCGACCATCTCGAGGCGTCTGGCCCGACAAAAGCGCTGAGGCTTGTCCCGTTCGGGAGAGGGATTCGAGCCGAGTCGCGGCGAGAGCCGCGCGCCGGCCTGAAGACGTCTCGCTCCGCCAAACGAGCGAGAGCGAAGTTTGGCGGAGGGAGAGGGATTCGAACCCCCGGTGGAGTTTCCCCCACAGTGGTTTTCAAGACCACCGCCATCGACCACTCGGCCATCCCTCCGCGTCGCAAATCAGGCCAGAATTCGCGGGCTTCCCGCGGCCCGGCGCCGACTCACCCTGCCAGTGTAACCGGAAGTGTAACCAACGCGACGGTACAGGACGCCAGCTAGCGTCCGGGCTTCCGTTCCTGGGCGCGCGCTCCGCGCAGCACATTCGCCATCGAGTAGTTGGCTTCGTGACACGCGTATTCGTAGACGCGTTCGTTCACCGCGCGGAAGGGCACCTCGGCGCTCCAGGACGACGTCCACGTTTCAGGATCGTCCACCGTAAACGTGTAGTCGAGCGTCGCCTCGCTGGTGCGCGTGAAGCGCTCCACGACATGCAGGCGCAGTCCTGAAGAACGGAAGTGGGTGCGCTCGCTGAAGTTCGTGGTGTCCACCACCAGCGTCTCTCCTTCCCAACGACCGATCGAATCGCCCAGCCACGACTGCACGCTTGAAGGCGGGTGTGTGCCGCCGATCCGGACGATTCGTGCGTCGTGAATGAGCTCCGAGAGAATCATCACGTGCTTGGAGGTCTGCACGATCTGGTAGTAGTTCTGTCCGAACGGGCTGGGCACTAATGGCGGCGCCGATGGCGATGCCCCGAATGATGTCTCCATCAGGCATCGCTCGGCGAGACCCATCACCTCGGGGTCGTCGTTCGACGGCTTTGGCCGCGCGTCCGCGCGCACCTTCGCAGCTGGCAGAAGCGGTGGCAGGCGACCATCAGGAGGATCGGGGAAGAGCGACGTCCGTCGACTCGGGACGACCTGCTGGCGGTCCATGAACGTGTAGTCCAGGTCGGGCGCCATCAGGTCTTCCTCACTGAAGTTCTTGCGAAAGTTCTCCAGCCAGGTGCGCTCGAATTCCGCAGCGGCGGCTGCAGACAGGTAGGTCTGTTGTGCGAGTGCGGCGGGACGCTCGAGCGGCGTGATGGTGCCGTTACTCCAGGTCCCCTGGAGATCACCCCTGACGGGAACGGCACGTTGCCCTGTGGCCAGTAGTGTGCCGACTCCGAAAAGCGCAACGACGAGGCCAATCTGTATTCGCAGCACTGAGGAGGCAATTATAAGCGGCGAAGGCGCACTATTTCGTCGGTACGCGCGCCTTCAATTCCTCGAACCAGTTCAGCACCACGTGAATCTCTCCGGACAGGTCGCTTCCCGACCCGCTGGGCGTCACGGGCGTAATGAACCGCTTTCCGTCCACATCGATGTCCCGGTTCCGGGCAAACGCCGGGTTTGTCGATCCAAAGATCCCTGACGGGAGCGCGACCGGCTTGCCAAACGTGACCCCGGGCTGCAGTTGCACCTGTACGACGGACAACTGGTTGATCGTTGGCTCGTAGAACAGCTCGCGGCCATCGCGGGACTAGAACGGGTGATGGGCCCCAGGGGCGCCTGGCATCTGATACTTGGCAGCGCCGGGCGGAAACGACTGCACGTAGACCGTGTTATCCGCCGAGAAGGCCACCCACTTGCCATCGGGCGAAAAGCTCGAGCCAATCATATTGGGCGATGACACCTCGTCGAATCGAGTACTCGTTCTGTCGCGAACGGAAAGGTCCCATAACGTGATCCTCGCGTCCTTTCCGATGGTGTAGAGAAGATGATCGCCGCCAGGTGCCCACGACTCGGGGACATGTGTCGTGCCCTCCTCCGCCGTCGTGAGGCGGTCCGCGGCGCCCCCTTCGACAGGTTCGCAGTAAATTCCGCGGTCGCCGTTGCGATCGAACTGAAACACGATGCGTCTGCTGTCCGCCGTCCAGATGGGAAAGCGATTGCGCCCTCCGAACGTCACACGTTGAGCCGACATCCCGCCCTTGAGCCGGTACACATAGACATTGGCCTCTTTACCGTCGTCGATGCCGAACGCGAGCCATGTGCCGTCGGGCGATATTCGCGTGTGGCTGTAGGCCGCGCCTGGCAGGTTCAGCCGTTCAACGACACCAGCGCGATCGACGAGCGCGAGATCGTGGGACTCCCCCATGGGCGACGCTGGGCCGGGCAAGTACATGAGCGAACCTGCGGGCGACGTGCTGAACTGCGCGGTGCCCGTCAGAAGCGGATTGCCCTGGGCGCCAACCGTCCCGGCAATCGCGCGCCTGACGCCCTCGACGACCGGGACGGATTCGCCTTTCGTTTCGAGTCGCGCCGCGTCGAACGGAACCGCAAGGCGCAACAACGATCAGATGCGCAGGCGGCTGTCACCTTCAGGACTTCGAGGCACGCGCCGCCGGTGGGACCGCACTTGGTTGGATAAAGGTTGGCGTTGACGCGGGTTCCGTCCATCACCGTGGTAAAAATCGCACCCGGTACTTGCGCAAACGCAGACCCCGAAACGACCAAGACGAACGCCGCCGCCAGGACGCTACTGCTGAACGCACTTTTAGCCATCGCCACTCTCCTGAATGACCCGAGATGAGTCCGTGAATGGGCCGACGGCCGCTCGAAGCAGTTCACGAGCCACCCAGCTCGTCCTGATTTTGCTAGGAACTATTGATGGAGTAACGACTAGTCGACGGGAGGAGCGCCAAGTCGCCCGCCACACCGATCACCGTGACACGGGCGGAGTCCGCCGTATCCGAGCCTGTCGCCTGCTGCAGGAACGGTGGCGACGACCGCAGGTCTGTCGCGACGGCCCTTCGACCCGATAACGCACTCAAGGCGTCAACGATGATCCAGGCAGCTCTGATACGCGTGGGAGTACTCGCGGCGGCGTTGTTCGCGTTTCCGCCGAGTGCGGACTGGCTGCCGGCGTTGCGGGACACCGAGACGCTCTCCGCGGTTCGTCTCACCACCGCGGAGGAACGCGAGGTCCTGGATCAGATTGAGAGAACGAGCTTCGATGTGCCCGACTCCTGGGCACAGGAAATCCGGGTCCGGCGAATCTCGCTCGGCGCGGTCGAAGGCCTGGTCGTTCGCGGATCGTCTCGGCTGTGCGGCGGCACCGGGAACTGTCAGACCTGGATATTCAGACGGGTTGGTGGCCGCTGGCGCGATGCGTTCGCCTCGACCGCGCCAATTGCGGCCAGCGTGGGCATCGGTCGCGCTTCCGCATCGACGAAAGATGTGTTCCTGACTGCGAACACATCCGCTGATACCGAATCATGGACGCGCTACCGGTTCGACGGCCGCCACTATCGGGCTGTCGAGTGCTACGACGTCTTCGACGTCGGGGCCGGCCTCGGTCGCCCCGTTCCGTGTCGGTGATTCCATCGGGCTTCGTCGAACGCAGCGTCGCCGCCACCCGCACGCGGTGGTCCCGGCGTACGATCCAACTCTGGATATGCGC
>Ga0105248_10008489_pt1 | contig 11276 bp, 7 predicted proteins | sample KBSS34metaG_FD_81524 | JGI IMG/M metagenome (GOLD analysis project Ga0105248, IMG submission 81524) | Switchgrass rhizosphere microbial communities from Kellogg Biological Station, Michigan, USA - KBS S3-4 metaG | ecosystem: Host-associated > Plants > Roots > Rhizosphere > Soil | place...
ATCAGCTGATCGTGCGGCAGCGTCGCGACCGCCTCGGCGATCGCCGGCAGATTCTGAGGAAGCCGGTTGCGCGACAGCAGGCGTATGGCCGTCCCGTTCTTGAAGGCGAGCAGGCGGATGCCATCGAGCTTGCGTTCAAAGACCCATTCCGGCGCGGCGAATCGCTCTTGGGTGAGCGTCGCGGCCATCGGCTCGATCCAGTCGGGAAAGGGGATTTCGAGCATTCCGCCGGTGGACTGTAGCAGACTGGGAATGGCGGCGACGCCGTGCCTGGAAAAACGCGAGAGGCCCGGACGGCCGGGCCTCTCGACGATGGCCGCGCTGGAGGTCTAACTAGCAGCCGGTCGCCGGCTGGCGGAAACCGGGGAAAGGATTGAGGTCGCCCATCAGGGTGTAGCGCCCGATGTTGGTCGACGGACTCTGCGTCGGTTCAGAAACCGTGTTCGGCGCCGTCCGCATGAACCACGGCAGCAACACTTCGTCCTCCGGGTGGTAGTAGCCGTCGGCGCTCTGGCTTCCGTTCGGGTTCGGCCCCTGCCGGAACAGGTTCGTGCCCATCGCGAAGCCGATGCCCACGACGGGGTCGCCGGTCTCGAGGATCGCGGTGCACCCGTATTGGGGCGCGGTCGGCGTCAGCCATGGCTCGACGTAGTTGTTCACGAACGGGTCGTCCCCCCACTCGGCGATCTCGTGGCTCAGCGCGTGGATGTCCTGCAGCGCCCAGGCGGTGCCGCCGTTCGGCCGCGCGTAGATGCCAGGCGAGATGTACGAGGCCCACGCGAACGTCTGCACCTTCGCATTGCCGTTGGAGTTCGTGCTGCCGTTGCCGTTACCGCTCGCGCGGGTGCCGTGATAGCCGATCACACAGCAGTTGAAAATGTCCTGTCCTTCGTGCAGCAGCACGTTGTCGGTCAGATAGAGGGCGAGGTGCGTTGGATCGGCCTTCGTAATCAGATTCTGTATCTGTCCGCTCCACCAGGTGATGTTGACGTCCGCGAAGACGACGCCGCGGCCGGATTGAAGGAGTGTGCCTTGATTCGAGGGCACATCGATCGTCACTGTCGGCAGGACGTTGGGATGCAGGATCACGTGATAACCGCTCGTCCCCGTCCTGTTGAACTGCGCCCGCATCGTCGCGTCCTGCAGCTGCAGCAGATTGCCGGCGTCATTCTGGGACAGCAGCCCGCCGGGTCCCCTCGGAATATTGGGCGCGCCCGCGGTTGCAAACGGCGTCGACCCGTAGTCGTTGAGGTCGAACTGCGGTGATGCGAGCGTCGCCGCCAGGACGTCGTTGCCGTCATAGGTGCGTCCTCCGACGTGCACGACGATCGGCGTGATGTCGGTCTCGATTGTCACCGAGCAGGCGGAACCTGAACAGCTGTACGGATCGGCGCCGACCATGTTGTAGCCGTAGGTGATGCCGTTGTTTGGATCGACCGAAGAGCCCCACCAGTGCGCGATGGTGCGCGTGGTCGGCAGTACATCGGCGCCGCCCATGGTCACCGATTTCGCCTTCAGCGATGCATCGTCGATGAGTTGCGGTTCGCCCGCCGCCGGTGTGGCGGCGCCGCGTGCATGAACCGACTGCGACGCTATGACGATCGCCGCACTGCCAGCCAGCGCGGCGAACAGAACCAGTTTTCGATTGACCATGTGAATCCTCTGTGAAGGCTCGTTCTTGCGCACCATGAAGTCTTCTCCCCTCATGACATGCGTCATGAAAACGTAATCGGCGGGCGTTCATGGCCGGCCGACAACTATCGAACGCCGTTACTATACGTCGAAGATCCCCCCGAAAAAGCAAGATGTGTCCAAAAACGAACGCCGGCCGTTCATGGGGGAATCTGATCTGGGCGGATTGTGTGAGAATACCGTGTCTTCGGGCACTCCCAGGCCGCGACCCATATGCGTCTGATAGCCGCGACCGTCATCGCCCTGCTCGCCGTTCCCGCACTCGCGTCCGCCCAGGCCGACGAGATCCAGGTCTACGATGGTGGTCTGGCGCCGGTCGGCACCTTCAATCTCACCTGGCACAACAACTTCACGCCCAAAGGGCTGTCCACGCCGGGATACCCAGGTGCGGTCGTCGCGGATCGATCGTTCAATGGCGTGACGGAGTGGGCGCTCGGCGTGACGAGCTGGTTCGAGGCCGGGCTCTACCTGCCCCTTTACACGCATGACAAGAACACGGGCTGGGGGGTCGACGGCTTCAAGCTTCGCGCCTTGTTCGCGGTGCCGAACGCCGACGATCGGCGGTTCTTTTACGGCGCGAACTTCGAATTCAGCGTCAACGCGCACCGCTGGGACGCGACGCGCTTCACCTCGGAGGTCCGGCCGATCGTCGGCTGGCACCTGAAGCCGTGGGACGTGATCATCAACCCGATCGTCGACACGGCTTATGATGGCCTCGGCAATCTCGAGTTCGTGCCGGCGGCGCGCGTCGCCTACAACTTCCCCAGCGGGTGGGCGCTGGCGGTGGAGGAGTATGCCGACTACGGCACGCTGAACGACTTCGCGCCGGCCCACGAACAGGCCCATCAGCTGTTCGCGGTTGTCAATCGCACCTGGAAAGGGTGGGACTTCGAGGCCGGTGCCGGCTTCGGTCTCACCAACGCGTCGGATCGCGTCACGCTGAAGCTGCTCGTCGCGCGCGATCTCAACAAACGCGCTACCGTGAAATAGCCCGCTCCTCGACGCGCGCGCCTCTGAGCATGCCGACCATGCTGCGCTCGTTCCCTTCGTGGCAGGCGTACTCGTAGATCGGTCCGGCGGTTTTCTTCATCGGGAACATGCCGGTGAACGGCCGCGTCCACGTCGACGGATCCTCGGCGGTGAATCGGTACTCGAGCGTATCGGCGTCCAGGCGCGTGAACCGCTCGACGAGATGCAAGTGCTCGCCGGATCCTCTGAACGCGGTCTTGTCGGTGAAGCCCACGGTGTCGACGACCAGCGTGCGGCCTTCCCAGCGGCCCCGGGCATCGCCCATCCATTTCGGCACCGTGCCGTGGGCGCGGCCGTCCATCGGCACGATCCGCGCGTCGTGAATCATCTCCGACACGATGGCCACGTAGCCGGCCGCCTCGATGATCTGCACGTTGTTGTTGTACACGCCGGGCAACATCGGCGGACCGGCGACCGACCAGTTCAGGCAGCGCTCGTTCAGAGCGCGGTCTTCGGGACCGTCGGCCGGGCCGCGCGCGCGGCGTGCCTGCGTCCGGGCTGCGGCGCGCTGCTGCGCCTCCGGCGTCATCGCGGGCACGCGGCCGTCAGGCGGATCGACGATCAGCGATGTGCGTCCGTCAGTGAGAAAACGCGTGCCCGGATCCCACCAGTCCGGTCCGGCCGTATTGTTGGTCGCCATCTGCCGCGCAATGGTTTGCCGCTCGTAGTCCGCCGCTTCCGCCGGCGTGAGTACCGGCTTCGCCGCCAGATCCCTTGGCCGCTCGAGCGGCGTCATCGTCGCGTAGTTCCAGATGCCGTCGAGCTCGCCGGCGCCGGGGCGGCCGGCCTGGATCGCGAGCGAACCGGCGGCCAGCGCGATCGTGATCAGGCTGCGTGTCGTTCGCGTGCGCCGGCTCATTCCTGGCCTCCCGCGGTGCTATTATCTCCCTCCGCCGCGGTTTCATCGCCGCGAAAAGCCACACCGAAGGAGCATGCCTTTGAAGACCCTCCTGTCGCACCGGCGCGCGCTGCTCATCGTCCTGCTCGCATCGTCGCTGACCGCAGCCACCCCGCCCGGCGGCAGGCCGGAAGAGGTCGGCATGTCGTCGGAGCGTCTGGCGCGCGTCAACGATGTCGTCAAGACCTACATCGATTCGGGGCAGATTTCCGGCGCGGTGACCATGGTGTCGCGCAAGGGGCGCATCGCGCATTTCGAGGCGCAGGGGCTGATGGACATCGACGCGAAAACGCCGATGCGCAGGGACGCGATCTTCCGGATGGCGTCGATGTCGAAGCCGGTCACGGGCGTTGCGATCCTGATGCTGATGGAGGAAGGAAAGCTGCGGCTCACCGATCCGGTGTCGCGGTTCATTCCCGAGTTCAAGAATCCCAAAGTCGCAATGCTGAAGAATCCGGACGGCGCAGGACGCGGCGCAGCGCCGCCGGCGCCAGGCCAGCCGCCACCGCCGCCGGAGATCTACACGATCCCGGCGGAGCGCGAGCTCACGATCCGCGATTTGATGACGCATACCAACGGGCTCGAGACCGGCGGCCCAGGATCGAGAGAAGGCGGGCGAATCTCGCCGCGCAGCACGAGCAGCACCCTCGCGGCCTACGTGCCGACGCTAGGCGCCGTGCCGCTCGACTTTCAGCCCGGGTCGAAGTGGCAGTACAGCGCGCTTGCCGGCATCGAAACCCTCGGCCGCATCGTCGAGATCGCATCGGGGATGACGTTCGATCAGTTCCTGCAGAAGCGGATCTTCGAGCCGCTGAACATGAAGGACACGGCGTTCTTCCCGACGGAGGATCGGATGCCGCGTGTGGTCACGCTCTACGAGCGCAAACCGTCGGGGTTGTCGCGGATCGACACGCCGGCCTGGCTGGCGACGAAGACGTTGTTCTCCGGCGGCGGCGGGTTGTGGTCGACGCCCGAAGACTACATGCAGTTCGCGCAGATGCTGGTGAACAACGGGCAGTTGAACGGCAAGCGGCTGCTCGGCCCGCGCACCGTCGATCTGATGGCCTCGAACCACGTCGGCGATCTCTACTCCGGCGTCGGTCAGCGGCTGAAGGGCATGGGCTTCGGTCTGACGGTTGAAGTCGTGATGGACGGTGTGTCGGCCAACCGGCGTGAGTCTAACGGCAGCTTCGGCTGGGACGGCGCCTTCGGCACGCACTTCTGGGTCGATCGCAAGGAGCAGCTGGTGGGCCTGCTGATGGTGCAGGAGTCGAACGGTCAGCTGATGCGCGATTTCGAGAACGCCGTCATGCAGGCGATCGTCGAGTAGACGACCGGCCTTACGGCAGGATCGCCGTGATGTTCCGCTTCGGCACTTCGCCGACCGGGACGCGCGTCGTTTCCTTGACCGATTTCACATCGACCACTGCGACGTGGTTCGAGCCCGCGCATGCCACGTACTGGCGACGTAGACGCGCCGCCCGTCTTTGCCGATCGCGATGTTGTTCGGATGACCGCTGAGCGGGATCCGCTTCGTGACGGCGAACGTTTTGCCGTCGGCCACGTCGAGGGTGCTATCGGCTTCATTGCTGACGTAGATTCTGGCGCCGCCGGGCGCGACCGCCGCCCCGTGGTTGACCTCGATGCCCGTGATTTCGCCAACCACGGTGTTGGTCGCCGGGTCGATGATGCTCACGTTGTCGCCCGCGCTGTTGGTCTGGATGATGCGAACGCCTGGCGCGCCCTTCGCGGTGGGCGACGCGGTACGGCGCAGCGCGCCGGCCGGCGCATGCGCCGCGGTTGAGGCCATGGCGACCGGCGGCTTGCCGCCCACCCACGCGGCCAGCGTCTGCCACTCGGGGTTGGTTTGTGACAGCCAGTGCTTGCCGCCGTTGTGAAAATGGTGGCCGCCGGCGTCCGCCGCGAGCGGGTGCACGAGCAACCGGCTTTTCATCGGGACGCCTGGCAGGATCTCCTTCAACACGGCGTCGAAGTTTTTCCTCGACTGTTCCTCGTCCCACGTGGCGGCGCCCGGCGACAGCCGCTGGAGGCGCAGCGGCGTGCCGGTCGAGTGGCACGTGTAACACCGCGCGTGCCCCTCGCGCTTGGCCAGAAAAATTGGCTGAACCTGCGTCTTGAACGTGTCGGAGTCGAGCGACGTCGCGGCGGCCGCCGGCGTGGCCGGCTGCTGGCCGAGCTACGACAGAATGAGCAGCACGAACGCGAATGCCATGGGCCAATCCTCCCGGAGATCCATTCAGAATTTGATCTGGCTCGAGACCCGCAGCAGCCGTCCCTGCAGCACCGCCTGGGGTTGCCCGAGCGTCGACCCAAAGCTCTGATTCTGCGAGAGCACCACGTTGCTGTTGGAGGCGTTGAACATGTCGAGCGCGCCGTCCACCCGGTACTTGCCCAGCTTGAACGTCTTGCGGAAGCTCAGATCCAGCTGGTTCCAGCGGTCCAGGTACTGGCTGCCCGGTGGAATGAGGTTAATCGTCACCGACTGGGTCCGCTGTGCCCCTGGAAACACGCTCGCCGCCGGCGTCCAGTTCACGGCCAACGGCAGCCCGGCGTAGCTTTGCAGCATCGCGCCGACCTGCACGCCCCAGACGATCGGATAGCTGCCCGCAAACTTGAAATCGTGACGGAACGGCACGCCCAACTGGCTCTGATCGCAGTACCGGAAGGTGTTGGGATCGAAGCTGGCGCAGGCCACGGTCACGAGTTTGTCCGCCGACCACCCGCCGAATACGCTGCCGCCCCTCGGCAGCCGCGCGCTGAAGCTCAGTTCGAGACCGTTGTAATTGATCCGCGCCGTGGATCGATCCGTCGCGTTCGTGTCGAGCAGATCCACCAGCCCCTGTTTCGACCGGTTCAGGTTGTAGATCGTCACCGGCTCGCCGTTGAGCGGGCTCGGCGTGGTGAACGCCGCGTAGTCGGCAACCGTCACCAGCGTGTTCAGCTGCTGCTCGAGATTGTAGGTGTCGCGGCGGTACCACGCGGCCGTGACCGACACACCGGTCCGCAGCTGGCGGACGACGCTGAGGCTGTACTCGATGTCGTACGGGCGCTTGATATCCGGATCGGCGTGGCGGGCCGGTGCCCGGCCGAAGTTCAGGTTGTTGCTGGGCCCGATCTCGTTGTCCTGCGCGATGTTGTCCTTGTTGGTCGCGAGCACGCGCGTCGAGCAGGTCGACGTGCCTGGGAGAAAATCGCAGTCCGACCAGTTGCGCGTATCGCTCTGCAGCGCCAGCGGGTTGTAGCGGTTGGCGAAATCCGTGGTGAAGTTCCGGTTGTACTTGTTGACGCTGGCCTTGACCGCGGTCTTCGCGTCGCCGGTCAGGTCGTAGACCACGCCCAGCCGCGGCGCAAAATTCTTCCAGTTCGGAATATCGGGGATTTCCGCAAACGAGCGGGCCGGGACGAAGCGTCCGGCTTCGACCGCATTGGCCTGCGCCGACGAGTTGAAGTATTCGTAGCGGATACCCGGATTGATCGTCAGGCGTCTGAGCGTCCACGAGTCCTGGAGGTACAGCCCGAGGTCGGCGCCCATCAGCGCATACAGCCGGGTCGGCGTGTTGTAGACGATCACCGAGTCCGGCACGCCGTCGCGATAGCGCTGCACGAGGTCGGCGTTCGCGTCGGCGGTGTTCCAGGTCTGGCCGATGTGCCATTGGACGCCCATCTTGAGGGCGTGGGACCCGGTGACGTACTGCGCCGACGAAATCAGCATGTAGCGGAAGTTGTAGGTGCCGGTCTCCGGCGTGCTCGCGCTGGTCGTCGTCAGGCGGATGATGTCCTGGCGTCCGGCGGTCGCGTACCAGGCGGGGGTGAACGGATCCTTGAGAATGCCCGGCTGGTACTTCTCGGTATACGCGTTGACGCTCGTGCCGTAGCCGACGTCGAACACCAGCTTGTTGCTCACGGTCGACGTCCACTTGATCCCATTGGTGTACTTGAGCACCGGCGGGCGCGTGCGGGACGCGGTCGCGACGTCGATGCCCGACGTGTACAGATGGCCGACGTACTTCCACTGGTAGTCGTCGTACGCGGTGATCTTGTTGCGCGGGTTGACCTGCCAGGTCAGCCGCAACGTGTAGTTGCGAACGCGCTGGTCGTAGACGCCCGGGCTGCCGTCCGGATAGAAACTGTTGGCGACGATGTTGTCGTTGCCGACATTGCGGTACGACCCGAAGAACCAGAGCCGATCGCGCTTGATCGGCCCGCCCAGCGAGACGTTGACGTCGTAAATCTTCTTGACGGAATCGGGCGTCTGCAGGCCGCGCTTGATCAAATCGTCGGTCAGATTGTCGAACTGAAACGCGCTGTCCGTATATCCGAGGTAGGTCGCGCCGCTGAAGACGTTGCCGCCCTCGCGCGGAATGAGGTTCAGGTGCGGGCCGCCCGCCGAGACCTCGGCGCCGAGCGCGGCGGTCTGCACCGTCACTTCCTGGGTCATCGCGTCGTTGTGATCGGGGTGGCTGTCGCCGCCGCCGACCAGCGTGTTCATCTTCATCCCGTCGACGTCGATGGTGGTGTCTTTGGTCACGCTCATGTGCGCGGTCAGGCGCGGGTTCACCGCGCTGCGCGCGCCGCCGACGTTCTGATCGCTGACCTTGGTCCCGACGGCCAGCGCCCCTTCCGCCTGATACATGCGCGGCACCGGAATGGCGTCGAGCAACGCGCGGGTCAGCACCGTGGTCCGCTGGGCGTTCTGCACATCGACCACCGGTGACATGCCCGACACGGTCACCGTCTCCTCGACGGCACCCACTTTCAGTTCGCCGTTCACCGTTGCCGTGAAGTTGGACGGCAGGTCGATCGCCTCCTGCGCGAACGTCATGAACCCGGTCAGCGTGAAGATCACCCGGTACGTGCCCGGGCGAAGATCGACGATGGCGTATCGTCCTTGTGCGTCCGACACGACCGTCCGGACTTTTTCGATGAGGGCGGGGCTGGAGGCTTCTACCGTGACGCCCGGCAGCACGGCGCCGCTCGAGTCCTTGACCGACCCGGTGATGGTGCTCTGGGCTGACGCCGCGACGGGCAGCAGCACGAGTGAGACGGCAGCGGTCAGAATCGCGTGCCCGAGGGTTCGATCGAGCATGAATCCTCCCGTCAGTACGTTACCGATTCGAGCGGTCGACGTGCGCGCGCTGAGCTGGCGGAGTAACTACCACCGTTCACATGGTTAGTCAAGAATTCCTGGCGATGGCTTATGATGCGCCCGTCGTGAAGTGGGCGCCCGTGAACGGGTCCGTTCGCATCGCATCGGCGATCGCACTCGTGGCGTGTGCGAGCGCCGCTGTGCTCGCGCAGCGTGACCAGCCGGCGGCCGCGGGCGCAGCGTTGTTCGAGCGCAGCTGCGCCTCGTGCCACAACGTCGAGGGCCGCGCACGTCTACGCGCCGAAGGGCGCGACGTCATCTGCTTCGAGCCGATGACCGGCATCACCGACGCATTGAATCTGGCGCAGCGCGGCTTGCACAGGGACGTCCAGTACATCGCGCCGGGCGGGTTTTGGAAGGAGACCTTTTGGATTCGCCCCGGCGGCTTCTGATCCTCGCGGTCGCGCTCGCCCTGGTTTCGACAGGCCGCGCGGCGGATCGGGCGACCTCGATCGTCGGCGCGGATCTGGCGGATGGCACGGGCGCGGCGCTGAGGCGGGCCAACGTTCGTTTCGTCAACGATCGGATCGTCGCGGTCGGCGACGTGAAGCCTCAGCCCGGCGACACGATCGTCGACGGCGGCGGCCTCGTCGTCGCTCCCGGCTTCATCGACATCCACAATCATTCAGCATCCGGTCTCGCGAGTGATCCCGCGGCCGAGACGCAGGTCGCGCAAGGCATTACGACGGTTGTGCTTGGACCCGACGGCGACTCGCCATGGCCGATCGGCGACTATCTCGCCGAGCGCCGGCGCGCGGCGTCTGCCGTCAACGTGGCCACGTTCGTCGGACACGCGACGGTGCGGCGGCTGGTGATGAAGGACGACTTCAAGCGTGCCGCTCGACCGGACGAGATCGCGCGGATGGCGCTGCTCGTGGACCAGGGCATGCGTGAAGGCGCCGCGGGACTTTCGAGCGGGCTCGAGTACGAGGTCGGCGGCTATGCCGACACCAGCGAGCTGGTCGAGCTCGCGAAAGTGGTGGCGCGTTACGGCGGCATCTACATGTCGCACATCCGCGACGAAGCCGACAAGAGCTTCGACGCGCTGAAGGAAGCAATCGCCATCGGCGAGGGCGCGCATGTCGCCGTGCAGATTTCGCACATCAAGCTGGGAACCGTCGGCGTCTGGCGCAAGGCGGCGGACGCCATCGCGCTGATCGAGGCGGCCCGCGCGCGCGGCGTCGACGTCACCGCCGACGCCTATCCCTACAATGCATGGCAGTCGACGATCACCGTGCTCGTGCCGAACAAGCGGTACGACGACCCGCCGAGCGTCGAGCGGGCGCTCGCCGACGTCGGCGGCGCGAAGAACGTGCTGGTCGTGCGTCATGCAGCGCACCAGGAGTACGAGTTCAGGACGCTCGACGCGATCGCGGCGGAACAGAAGCGGACGCCGGTCGAGCAGTTCATGCAGATCGTCAAGGACGGCGGCGCGAGCGTGGTCTGCACTTCAATGGTTGACGAGGACATCCGCGCGTTCTATCGGCAGCCGTGGGTGATGGTCGGCAGCGACGGCGGCCTCGCGAACCGCCATCCGCGCGGCGCCGGCACTTTTCCGCGCGTGCTCGGCCGCTACGTTCGCGATCAGCAGTGGTTGTCGCTGCCGGAGGCGATCCGCAAGATGACGAGCGCGCCGGCCGCGAGGATGCGGCTCGAGGGCCGGGGGCGGATCGCGGTTGGTGCCGTCGCCGACATCGTGCTCTTCAATCCGAAGACGATCGTCGATCGATCGACGTTCACCGAGCCGGCGGTGCTGCCGGGTGGCGTCGACAAGGTGTTCGTCGCCGGCGAGCTCGTGTGGGACGGCGGCAAGCCAACGTCCGCGCGGCCGGGGCGCGTGTTGATGTCAGGGCACACGCCGGCCGAGACCGATGCCGGTGCGTACCGGCTGGTGCCGAACTGGGGCGAGCTGCCGGCCGGCATGCAATACGGCGAGGTGCCGGGCATGACGATCGACCCGGCCGGACGCATCTTCGCCTTTACTCGCGCCGAGCCACCGGTGATCGAATTCGACGCGGCGGGCAAGGTCCTGAAAACCTGGGGCGCGAACATGTTCGTCTGGCCGCACGGCATCCGCGTGGACCGCGACGGCTTTCTCTGGATCACGGACGGCCGCGCGCGCAACGGGATCGGCCAGCAGGTCTTCAAGTTCACGCGCGACGGGCAGCTCGTGATGACGCTCGGAAAGAAGGGCGTGTCGGGCGACGGCCCGGACACGTTCAACAGCCCGACCGACGTCGCCATCGCGCCCAACGGCGACATCTTCGTCTCCGACGGACACGTCAACTCGCGCATCGTCAAGTTCGCGAAAGACGGCACGTTCATCAAGGCGTGGGGGAAGCGAGGCGAAGGCCCCGGCGAGTTCAACGTGCCGCACACGATCTTCTTCGACTCACGCGGGCGGCTGCTGGTGGGGGATCGGTCGAACCGCCGGATCCAGATCTTCGATCAGGACGGCACGTTCCTCGATCAGTGGACGCAGTTCGGATC
>Ga0105248_10008496_pt1 | contig 11271 bp, 6 predicted proteins | sample KBSS34metaG_FD_81524 | JGI IMG/M metagenome (GOLD analysis project Ga0105248, IMG submission 81524) | Switchgrass rhizosphere microbial communities from Kellogg Biological Station, Michigan, USA - KBS S3-4 metaG | ecosystem: Host-associated > Plants > Roots > Rhizosphere > Soil | place...
CCTCTTCGGCTGGGTCGCGTTGACGGCCGTCGCGGGCGGCCACCCCGACGTGCAGGCAGCGCGACTCCAGAACGAGGCTCGCCCGCCCGCCGCCCAGAACCTCAACTCGCCCGTCCAGCAATCACCGGCCCGAGCCCTTCTCGACAAGTATTGCGTCACCTGCCACAACGCGAGGCTGAAAACGGCCGGCCTGGTGCTCGATCAGGTGGACGTGGATCGCGTCGGCGCCAATCGTGAAGTCTGGGAGAAGGTCGCCAGGAAGCTTCGCACTCGAGAAATGCCGCCTCCCGCGGCGCCGCGGCCGGACGAGGCAGCTTACTCCAGCGTCGCGTCCCTGCTCGAGACCTCGCTCGATGCCGCGGAGATGGCGTCGCCGCATCCCGGACGGGTGCCGGTCCATCGGCTGAACCGGACCGAATACGCGAACGCCATCCGCGACGTGCTCGCCCTCGAGGTCGACGGACGCTCGTTGCTGCCAAACGACGAGCCCGATCCGTACGGCTTCGACAACGTCGCCAGCGTCCTGTCGGTCTCACCGGCCCTGCTCGAAAGCTATATGGCAGCCGCGTCGACGGTCAGCCGGCTCGCGGTCGGGGATCGCGCGATCAATCCGGTTGTCGACACCTTCAAGGTGCCCACCGCGCTCGTGCAGGACGACCGGACCGGCGAGCGCCAGGGATTCGGATCGCGCGGCGGCACGGTGATTCGCTATCAGTTCCCGCTCGACGGGGAGTACACCATCAAGGTGGTGTTGAAGCGGCAGTTGTATCTCTATCTCATTGGCATGGGTGAGCCGCACCAAATCGACGTGCGGTTGGACGGCGTGCTCCTCAAGCGGTTCACCGTGGGCGGCGAGGGCAAAGGCCTGACGGCGCCCGAGAGCTTCGCCGGCAATACCCAAGGCGAACCCGATTGGGAAGTGTACATGCACACCGCCGACGCCGGCCTCGAGGTGCGCGTCCCGGTCAAGGCGGGGGCGCGAGACGTCAGCGTCTCCTTCGTCCGGAAGTTCGTGGAACCCGAAGGCGTGCTGCAACCACCGCAGCGTGGATTTGCCCGGACCACCAACGAGCTGTATTACGGCGATCCAGCCGTGGACTCGGTCCTCATCGGAGGTCCCCACCAAGGCGCGCTGGTGAACGATACGCCGAGCCGCCGCAAGATCTTCACGTGCCGGCCGACCGCCGCCGCGGCCGAGGAAGCATGCGCCAGGACGATCCTGTCCACGCTGGCGCGCCGCGCCTACCGCAGGCCGGTCACCGAGCGGGAAGTCCAGACGCTGCTCGGCTTCTACAAGGCCGGCCGATCCGAAGGCAGCTTCGACGTGGGCATTCAGCGCGGACTCCGGCGCATCCTGGCCGCGCCGAGCTTCCTGTTCCGCGTCGAGCGACAGCCGGCGCAAGCCGCACCCGGTACGCCGTATCGTCTCGACGGCATCGACGTGGCCTCGCGCCTGTCGTTCTTTCTCTGGAGCAGCGTCCCCGACGATGAGCTGCTCGACGCGGCGGTCCGGGGGACGTTAGACAATCCGGCCGTGCTCGAGAAACAGGTCCGGCGGATGCTCCACGATCCGCGCTCGCGGGCTCTCGTGGACAATTTCGCCAACCAGTGGCTGAAGCTGGGCAAGCTGGCCGGCGTCGTGCCGGACGTGGACGAGTTCCCGGACTTCGACGAGAACCTGCGCGATGCGCTCCAGCAGGAAACGCGGCTCTTCATCGCCAGCCAGCTGCAGGACGATCGCAGCGTCACCGACCTGTTGTCGGCCAACTACACGTTCGTGAACGAACGGCTGGCGCGGCACTATCAGATTCCCGACGTCTACGGCAATCGCTTCCGGCGCGTGGTCTTCGAAGACGGCACGCGCGGAGGCTTGCTCGGACAGGCCAGCATCTTGACGGTCACGTCGTATCCCAACCGGACCTCGCCCGTCCTGCGCGGCCGCTGGCTGCTCGAAAGCCTGCTCGGGGCACCGCCGCCGGCGCCGCCGCCCGACGTGCCGGCGCTCAAGGAGAACGGCCCGGACGGAGAGCGCCGATCGGTGCGCGAGCGCCTCGAAGCGCACCGCAAGAACCCGAGCTGCGCCGTCTGCCACGTGCGGATGGATCCGCTGGGATTCTCGCTCGAGAACTTCGATGCGCTCGGCAAGTGGCGAACCGTGAGCGATGGCGCGCCGATTGACGCGGCGGCGACGCTGCCCGACGGCAGCCGCTTTCAGGGCGTGACCGGATTGCGCCAGCTCCTGCTGAGCCATCGAGAAGACTTCATTCGCACCTTCACGGAAAAGCTCCTGGCCTACGCGATCGGCCGGGGTCTCGGCTTCGACGACCTGCCGGCCGTGCGCAGGATCGCGCGCGATTCCGCCGCCGACGATCACCGCTGGTCGTCCATCATCCTGGGCATCGTCAAGAGCGCGCCGTTTACCATGAGCACCAGTGCCGCCGATCCGTCTGGAGCGCCCGAGAGCGCCGCGGCTCGACCATGAAGCTCGCATGAGGCCACGCACATGATCATCATGAAGAAAGCCATACCCCGCCGGACGATGCTCCGTGGCATTGGCGCGACGCTGGCGCTGCCGCTGCTCGACGGTATGGTGCCGGCGCTCACGGCCCTGGCGCAGACGGCCGCCAAGCCGATCAACCGTTTCGGCGTGATGTACATCGTCAACGGGATGATCATGGACAAGTGGACGCCCACCGCCGAGGGCGCTGCCTACGAGCTGACGCCGACGCTCGGCGCGCTGGCGCCGTTTCGCGATCAGTTCAACGTGCTGAGCGGGCTGGCCTGCGTGCCGACGCCTGGACGTCCCGGCGGCGCCCACGCCAAGGCCAGCACGCGATTCCTGACGGACATCTCACCACCCACGAGCGAAACCTTCCTCGATGCCGGCATCTCGATGGATCAGATCGCCGCGCGCGTCTCGGGTCAGCAGACGCAGCTCGCCTCGCTCGAGCTGGCGATCGAGTCGGGCGAGACCGCGGGCGCGTGCGACGTCGGGTTCGCCTGCGCCTATACCAATACCATCTCGTGGCGCAGCGCGAATACGCCGCTGACGACCGAGAACAACCCGCGCGCCGTGTTCGAGCGCCTGTTCGGCGACAGCGGCAGCACCGATCCGAAGGCGCGGCGGGCTCGCATCCAGCAGGACAAGAGCGTCCTCGATTCCGTGATCGAGGAGGCGGCGACCCTTCAAGGCGCGCTCGGCCGGGGCGATCGCGCGAAGCTGGTGGAGTACCTCGATGCGATTCGCGACGTCGAGCGCCGCATCCAGAAGGCGGAAGAGCAGAGCGCCCGCGAGCTGCCGATCATCGACCACCCGGCCGGCGTGCCCGCCACCTACGACGAGCACGTGCGGCTGATGTGTGACCTCCAGGTGCTGGCGTATCAGGCCGATCTCACGCGCGTTGTCACCTTCATGCTCGGGCGCGAGTTCAGCGGCGTGACCTATCCGCAGATCGGCGTGCCCGATGCGCACCATCCGATTACCCACCATCAGCAGGAACCGGAAAAAATCGCGAAGGTGGCGAAGATCAACGCCTATCACGTCACGCAGTTCGCGTATCTGCTCGATCGGATGCGCTCGACGCCGGACGGTGACGGCTCGCTGCTCGATCACTCCATGCTCCTCTACGGGACCGGCATGGGCGACTGCAACGCCCACGATCCGCGCAGCATTCCCCTGCTCCTGGCGGGTGGCGGCGCGGGTCAGCTCAAGGGCGGGCGTCACATCAAGTATCCGAAAGAGACGCCGCTGGCGAACCTGCACCTGACGCTTCTGGACAAGCTCGGCGTCCACCTCGATAAGATTGGCGACAGCACCGGCCCGCTCAGCGTATGAAGGCTTGTTCGCGTCTTCGTGTCTTCCCGGCGGATTTCAGCCGCGGCCGTCATCTCGCGGCACTGGTGGTCGCGCTCATGTGGTCGCTGAACCTGACCGCGGAGAGCGACCTCCGCCTCATCGAGGCGGTGAAGAGCCGGGATGCGAATGCGGTGCGCGCCCTGCTGATGCAGCACGTCGACGTGAACGCGACCCAGGGCGATGGCGGCACGGCGCTCCATTGGGCTGCGCACCACGACGATGCCGGTATCGCGGACGTGCTGATTCGTGCCGGCGCGCGTGTCAGCGCGGCGGACGACACCGGGGTCACGCCGATCTATCTGGCCTGCACGAACCGCAGCCGCGCGATGGTCGAGAAGTTGCTGGCGGCGGGCGCCAATCCCAATGCCACGTTGGTGAACGGTGAGACGGCGCTCATGACGTGCGCCCGGACCGGCGAGGCAGGCGCGGTGAAGGCCCTCCTGGCGCGCGGGGCCGCCGTCAACGCCAAGGAACCGTCTCGCGATCAGACGGCCCTGATGTGGGCGGCCGCGCAGAAACATCCGGACGTGGTCGCCGCGTTGCTCGAACGCGGCGCCGACGTGCGAGCCCGCTCACGCGTCTACACGCAGACGGTCACGAGCGAAGTGACGCAACGAGCGGGCCGCGAGGCGCTCAACTATACCGTCCCGAGGGGTGGGAGCACCCCGCTGCTGTTCGCCGCCCGCAGCGGCGACGCCGAATCCGCTCGCCTGCTGCTGGCCGCCGGCGCGGACGTCAACGACGCGCTTCCGAACGGCATGACCGCTCTCGTCGAGGCTGCCCACAGCGGTCACCAGGCGGTCGGCATCCTGCTGTTGAACAGCGGCGCAGACCCCAACGCGGCCAACGTTGGGTACACGGCGCTGCACGCAGCCGTCTTGAGGGGGGGCCTCGATCTGGTGAAGGCACTCCTCGCGCACGGCGCGACGCCGGATGCGCAGATCACCAAAGGCACTCCCGTCCGGCGCAACAGCGAGGATTTCGAATTGCCGGCGACGCTGATCGGCGCGACGCCGTACCTGCTCGCCGCGAAGTTCCTCGAGGCCGATATCATGCACGTGCTGGCCGCCGCCCATGCGGATCCGCGACGACCGATGAAGACCGGTGAGACACCGCTCATGGCCGCGGCCGGCGTGGGCGCGGCCGCGCAATTGGATCGGCGGGGCGTCAGCTTGCTCGACGGTGGGAAGGTCGAGCCCGAAGGCCTCGTCGTCGACGCCGTCACGGCTGCCCTCGCGCACGGCTCGGACCTCAACGCGGTCAATCAGGCCGGTGATACGGCGCTGCACGGCGCAACCGCGCTCGGTTACAACCGCGTGATTCAGCTGCTAATCGACAGCGGCGCGCAGCCGAACGTACGCAACAAGCGCGGGCAGACACCGTTGGCCCTGGTCGCCGCGAAGAAGGGCGAAGCCGTCAGGGCGCCGGATCGCGTGAGCCGGACGGCGCCGCAAAGCACCGCGGAGCTCCTGCGCCAGCTTGGCGCGGTCGAGTAACGCGCGACTTCAGAACGCCCCCCTCCGGCATGACGCCGGAACCCAAAACACCTGAGCAACGACGGCGTCGCGCACGCAGCGAATCTCGGGGCTTGCCTCGCGAACCGCTGCGGCATTAGCAAACGTTAACCTCTTTGTTCGATGAGCAGACCATTAATGGTCATAGCATTTCCGCTCAGGACCTGGCGGTTGCGGCGGAGCTGAAACCTTGCACTGCAAACAAAAGAGGAACGCTCGTAGATGTTCAACGCGTCCGAGCGCACAGTTTTGTCTTGTCGCGAAAACTGGGAGCAGGACGTGAGCCTCAACCATTCGTGCTCGTCTCGCGATCGGCGGCGCCGGCGCCAGATTTTGGCCCGCGATCGCAATCTGTACTGCGTTAAAATCTGGCCCACTCGGGCCTTCTATACCACACTCGGAGCCTTGAAGATGCCAGGCAGCGCTCCACGCCTGACGACGCTGTTTGCGCGCATGCGTCACGGCGACGCTGACGCCGTGAACGGGATCATGAGCGTCTTGTACGCGGAGCTCCATCAGCTTGCCGCCCGGCATATGCGCGGCGAAGCCAGGCAACATACGCTGCAGCCCACGGCCCTGGTCAACGAGGCCTACCTGCGTCTCCTGCGAGGACCCGATGTCGTCAACGACCGCCAGCATTTTTTTGCGCTGGCCGCGCAAGCGATGCGACGAGTGCTCGTCGACCACGCTCGGCAGAAGCGCTCCCGCAAGCGCGGCGGCGGCCTCGAGCGGGTGACGCTCGACATCGTTCCAGGCGGCGAGCCGTACAACGTCGACGTGCTGGCGCTGGACGAGGCGCTCACGGCGCTTTCGAAGCTCGATGAGCGTGCCAGCCGCGTCGTCGAGCTTCGTTTCTTCGGCGGACATACGGACAAGGAAGTGTGCGAGATTCTGGGCGAGAAGCTGCCGACCGTCCGCCGGGATTGGGTGTTCGCGCGCTCATGGCTGAAGACGCGGTTTCAGGCGACGGCGCGCGAATGACTCCCGACGACTACTCCCGGGCGCGTGCACTCTTCGACAAGGCCATGGACCTGCCGCGCGAGGACCGGCACGGCTTCGTCGACCGCAATACGCCACCCGAGGACCCGCTGCGATCCGAGCTTCTGGCGATGGTCGAGGCCGGCGACGACAGCCAGTTTCTCGCCACCGCGGTGCGGTCAGGCGTCCTCGAGGACCTGGCCGCTGACGGCCGCGGCCCGCTGTTCCAGGTCGGCAACTACAAAATCCTGCGAGAGCTCGCGCGCGGCGGCATGGGTGTCGTCTACCTGGCGCTCAGGAACGACGACGTCTTCCACAAGATCGTGGCGCTCAAGGTGATTGGCGACGGACGCAGCGCCATCCAGGCGAATTTCGTCCAGCGATTCAAGCAGGAGCGGCAGATCCTCGCCGGCCTCGATCATCCAAACATCGCGCGGCTTCTCGACGGCGGCAATACCGAGGACGGCCGGCCGTTCTATGTCATGGAGTATGTGGCCGGTTCTCCCATCGACGAGTACTGCAGTCGAGTGAGCGCCGACGTGCCGACGCGAGTCCGGATGATCGCCGACGTGTGCGCAGCTGTGGAATATCTCCACGCCCACGCCATCGCGCATCGAGACATCAAGCCGAGCAACATTCTCGTCACGCCGGAAGGACGCGTAAAGCTCGTCGATTTCGGCGTCGCCAAGGTCGACACGGTCGAGGGATTGGTGGCCTCGCCATCGGCTCCCGGTCAGCCGACGATGATCATGACGCCGGGCTATGCCAGCCCGGAGCAGATTGCCGGCGATCCGTCGGGCAAGAGCGGTGACATCTATTCTCTGGCCGTCGTCCTCTACCAGTTGCTGACTGGCCGGCTGCCGTACGCGGATCGAGACGGCCGACCCAATCTGGCGGCGCAGCTGTCCGGCGCGGATCCGAAGCCGCCGAGCAAGGACCTGAGAGACGGCGCGAAGGTCGCCACCCGCGGCGGCGACGCCAGGCGAACGAGCCACCCGGATCTCGATCGTGTCGTCTTGACGGCGCTGCAACGCGATCCGATGCGCCGCTACGGCAGCGTGCAGTTGTTCGCCGAAGACCTGCGTCGATGCCTGGACGGCCGTCCGATCGTCGCGCGTCCGGAAAACTGGGCCTACCGTTTCCGAAAGCTCGTGTCGCGCAACAGGGTCGCGGCGTCGCTCGCGGGGTTGCTGATCGTTGCGGCCGGCGCCGGCGTCTGGCTGGCCGTCGGCGTCCGGATAGAGCGGGCGCAACTCGAGGCGAAAGAGGCGGAGGTCGAGCGGTTCGTGGCGCTCTTGAACTCCAAGATTGCCAGGTGGGCCGAGCCCCAGGCCGTGCCCGTGGCCGAAAAGGTCGCGGATCTGCAAGCCGCGAACCGGCTGATGGCATCCGACACGCTGCGCACGTTGTCCGTGCGGATTCCCGATCCAGAGCGATTGAAGCGGCTCGTCGCCGAGCTGCGACGGTTTCTCGATCGCGCCGACGAGCTGTCGCAAGGCCAGCCACCGCTGCGCAAGGAAATCGCCCTGGTGTATCGGCGGATCGGGGATTTCGAGTCCAACACGCCAAGGGTCCAGATTGCCGACAAGACGCTCGCCGCCGCCTCATATCGGCGCGCGGCGACAGTGGCCGCGAGCATCAGGTCCGTCGAGCCATCGTGGGCGGACCTGCAACTGTCCGAGCTTGGCGGCCGCCTTCAAGCGCTCGGTTCGCCCTCGACCGAGAGCCTCGAGCCGACGGCCGCCATGCAGTCCAGGCCGGCAGTGTCTCCGTCGGCGGAGACGGCTGCTCCGGCGCCGATAGTCACGCCGGCCGCAAATCGGTCACCCGGTGAGGCGGCTCCCGCTGGCGGTCCCGATGCCAGCCCGGAACCTGCCGCGCCAGTCGACGTCGAGGAAAAGGCCGAGCTGACCAAGCGCCTGAGGACCAACACGCAGGATGCCGAGCGGGCGCGGCGGAGCCTCGACGTGCTTCGCGCCCGGCTGGCGGCGGGCGGCCACACGCTGAGGGGTGACCTGCTGACGTCAATGAGTCAGATCGACTCGCTGCTCGAGGATGCCAGAGGGTCGCTGGACGCGAACGACTTGATGGCTGCCGGCGACGACCTGCGCCGGGCGGCTTACGCGCTGCGCAAGCTGTTCCAGGCGGTGGGGGGATAGCGACCCTCCAGGTTGCGGGAGTGCAGGCAACCTGCACTCAGAGCAGAGAGTCTTGAAGTCGAGCGTTCCGAAATGGAGTGTTTTTCGTTATCAGAACCGAACCACGCTATTTACATCGTGACCGTTTTTTGGAGGTATGTACATGCAACGGACTCTTGGAATGTCCTTCTGGCGAAACGGCCGATTACCTGACGCGACAAAGCGGAGGCTTCGGGGCGTATTGACGGCTTTTTTCGCGATGTTGCTGGCCGTAGGCATTGCGGCTCAAGCCCCACCGGCGAAACCTGCGGCCCCGCTCCCCCCGAAGCCGGCCGCTCCAAGGGCCGCCGCCGCGCCGTCCGTAGTCGACACCGTCATCGAGCTCGTCAAGGCCAAGATGTCCGAGGCCCGAATCATCAGCTCGCTGAAGAGCGAAGGCAAGGCCCACAAGTTGTCCACGGCTGAACTGCTGAAGCTTCAGCAGGCCGGCGTAAGCGACAGCATCATCGACGCGATCGAGAACCCGGGCGCTGCGGCGGGAACAGCCGCGGACGCGCCGCCGGCCGCGGCACCGGCTGGGGCCAAGACCGCCGCCGCGCCAGCGGCGGAAGCCGTCGGAGCGGTCACGCCGTTCCCACCCGACCTGGCCGACGTTCCGGCGGTCCGCAAGCGGCGGCTGACGATCGACCCGTTCGACTACTCGACGGTCACGACCTGGGTTCATTACTGGTTCAACAGCAACCAGAATATCGGCGAGGGCATCCGCGCCATGCTGACGGTGCGCATGCAACAGGCCAAGAACATCACGCTGCTCGAACGGGCGAAGATCAACGGCGTGATGAAGGAGCAGGACTTCGGCGCTTCCAACCGCGTGAAAAAGGGCACCAACGCCAAGATCGGTCTGCTGACCGGCGCCGACGCCATGCTCTACGGAGACATCGTCATCTTCGGACGCGACGACACGACCAAGCGCAAAGGCGCCGCCGGAATCGTCCGCTCGTTCTCGCCGATTGCGGCCGGGGCCATGACGATGAACAAAGAGGAAAAGGCCGTGGTCGGCATCAACCTTCGCCTGGTCGACGCCGAGACCGGAGAGGTCCTGGAAACCGAGGAAGCCCGCGGTGAATCGTCGCGCAAAAGCAAGGACTACGCCGGTCTTCTTGGCGGAACCGGCGCCGCGGTGGGCGCCGCGAGCAGCATGACCAGCTCCAACTTCCAGCAGACCATCATCGGTGAAGCGACGTCCAACGCCGTCACCAAGATCGTGGAGTATCTCGAAGGCAAGGTTCCGAAGCTGCCCGCGAAGGCGCGGCAAATCGAGGGGCGGGTGGCGAGCGTGACGACCAACGGCGCGATCCTGACCGTTGGTCTCGACGACGGTGTCCTGCGCGGCGATCGTTTCGAGATTCTCAAGATCAACGGCGAGATCAAGGATCCCACGACGAAAGAGGTCCTCGACATCGATGCCGTCAAGATCGGCGAGTTCGTCGCCGACACCCTTCGCGACAAGACCGTCACCGGCCTCTACGGCGGGCAGCCGATGTCGTCCGCGTATGCCACGACCGGCAAGGGCTACGCGGCGCGGCTCATCTCGAAATAGTGGCCATGTTCAGAACCATCGCCGTCTGCTGTTGTCTCGGCTTGTTGGCCAGCCCGGACGTGTTGGCACAGCGTGGAGGGATAGGCGCGCAGAACAGCCACGCCGCGCTGCGCCACGATCTCGACACGATGACGATACGTCTCGGCGGCGTACGCCCATCGTCGCAGCAGCTCATCGCGGATGCGCAGCTGCTGACGTCCGGCTATCGGTCCCTCGGACCGTTCGCTCGCGGCTTCGGGCCAGCCGACTACGCGCTCAATCGTGAAGTGGCCCGGCGATCGCTCGAGTGGCTTGGGCGGGCCAGCGTGCTCTACCCGCGCGATCCGTTGGTGGCGCAGGCCTTTCTGAGCAGCTACGATTCGATTGGCGGCTTCTATCGCGATTACGGACCGTTCTACCAGCCCGGCGCATTCGTCGCCTACGCCGGCGCCACCCGTCTGGCCCAGCGGCTGGTCCTCTACGGTCTCGATCCGGGCCGGTACGAGCGCGAGGCGGGGCGTTTCGCGCTGGCCTACGGGACGATTGCCGCGCTCAACGGTGCGTTGCTGACTCCCTGGAACTCACCGCGCGATCTGCCGGACACCGCGTCCCTGAAACCCGATCCGATTGCCGAGATCCAACAGGTCGACTTGCCGGCTGTCGACGTTGCGAAGCTCGATGCCGAACAGAAAGCCGCCTGGACCGAGGCACGAGACCGTTTTCGCACCGTTGCTCCGCGCGTCTACCAGGCGCGCGTGTTGCTGAACGAGCTGTCGCAGCGTCTGCAGCGGCAGCACATGACGCTGCATCCCCAGGACTCGGCGGACGCCCTGAGGATGCAGTCTTTTCTCGAAGATGCCGCCGACCTGGTCAGGGAAGGACAATTCGAGACGGCCACCGAGGCCTTGACCCGCGCCGATTACGTGAGAGTCAAGCTGAAGAGCGTCACCGGCCAGTAGGGAGCCGCATCAACCTTCTCGCGTCGAGGCGCGCGTCAACGCCGGGAATCACCCGGTCGCAAGGCTCGCAGCCTGGGGATCAACATGCCCACACGCCGGCGGTAGTCGGCGTATTGGACCGCAAGCGTCGACGATGCGAATTTGCGTTCTTCCTGGCGGATGGCGTCCTGGTAGATTCCCACCATGATGCCCGCGGAAACCAACGCGAGCGTGGAACCAGAAGCGATCCACCCGGCAAGCCAGAACA
>Ga0105248_10008505_pt1 | contig 11269 bp, 9 predicted proteins | sample KBSS34metaG_FD_81524 | JGI IMG/M metagenome (GOLD analysis project Ga0105248, IMG submission 81524) | Switchgrass rhizosphere microbial communities from Kellogg Biological Station, Michigan, USA - KBS S3-4 metaG | ecosystem: Host-associated > Plants > Roots > Rhizosphere > Soil | place...
ACCGCCTATGACCAGTTCGCCGTGAAGGCATTCGAGGAAAATGCCGTCGACTATTTACTGAAGCCGATCCAGGCGGACCGTGTTCGCAAGACCCTCGACCGGCTTCGGGAAGCGGCTGTGGCACCCAAGCCAGCGCCAAAGGTGGTTCCAAAACAGCTCCATTCGCCTTTGACGAAACTCGCCGTGCGAAAGGGAAAGCGCATCCTGCTGCTTTCGCTTCCGGATATTCTGTACATCTCGATCGCGGACAAACTGGTTTTCGCGCACACCATGGGGGAGCGCTTTCTGGTCGAACGCACCATCGCGGAGCTCGAAGAAATTCTCGCGGATTCCGGCTTCCTGCGAATCAGTCGCGGCGACATCGTGCAACTGGAGCACGTGCAGGAAGTGATGCCGTGGTTCTCCGGGACGTGGCGCGTCAAGCTCAAAAGCGGCGTCGACCTGGATGTCAGCCGCGATCGCGCGAAAGATTTAAAGCACCGCCTCGGACTTTGAAACCTATTCCGCGGCGTGCGACGGCTTCTCGCCCCAGATCCATTGGCTGAACCAGTCGTAGTTGTGTTCCATCACCGCGCGCGCCTGCTTCGGCTTGTCGATGCCGTGCCCGAAGCCTTTGTATACGATCAGCTTTGACGGGACATTTCGATCCTGCAGGCCCTGGTACAGCTCGTAGGCATTCGGAATCGGAACGCGCTTGTCGAGCTCGCCATGCTGAATCAATGTCGGTGTCTTGGCGTTGTTGATGTACGTGATGGGCGAGGTCTTCTTGTAGATCTCCGGATCCTCCCACGGCGTCGCCTTCAGGTAGTGGCGCGTGAACGGATGGATGTCGGTGTTGACGTAGTACGTCATCCAATCCGAGATTCCCGCGCCGACGGAGACCGCCTTGAAGCGATCGCTGTAGGTGGTGATGAACGCGGAAATATAGCCGCCCTGGCTCCAGCCCATCGAACCCACGCGATCCTTGTCGACGTACCCTTTGGCGATGAGCGAATCGACTCCGCTGATGACGTCCTCGTAGTCGCCGAGCCCGAGGTTGCGCACGTTGAGCGACCGGAATTTCTCGCCGTAGCCGGCGGATCCGCGGTAGTTCGGGCGCAGCACGAGTGCGCCCTTGGCGACGAAGCGCTCGATCGGATAATACCGATCCCCGGCGATGGACGCGCGGTCGACGCCGGTCGGACCTCCGTGGATTACGACCAGTAACGGATACTTCCTCTTCGGATCGAAATCCGCCGGCTTGATCAAAATGCCTTCGATCTGCGTGCCGTCTTTCGATTTCCATTCGACAACTTCGCGCGTGGCGAGCTTAAAGCCCTTTAGTTGATCGCCCATATTGGTGATCGGCCGCGGCGAGAAACCCGATACGGAAGACGTGCAAATCTCGCCGTACTGATTGGGCATGGTGCATCCGAACGCGACGCGCGAGAAATCCTTGGTGAACGAAGCACCGCCGACGATCAACGTGGCCGGCTCGCTGATTTTCGTCACCGCCATGGTCTGCGGATCAATCCGGAAAATATGCGAGGACGTCCGCTGACCGGCTCCGAAATAAATGCCGTCGGGGCCCCAGGCTTCGAGATTCGGCGACTCGTCGAATTTTTCCGTCAGTACTTTTGGCGTTCCGCCTTCCGCCGAAACGACCGCAATGTAGCGATTGAGGAACATGAAGTCGCGGCCGTTGGCCGTCGAAAAGGCGATCTGCGAACCGTCGGGCGACCAGATCGGGCCGGTATCTCCGCCGGGAGTCCCGACTAATTTGCGGACCCCCTTGTCGCTGACGCGAACCATGTAAATATCGCTGGTATCGCCATGCGCGATGTCCGGATCCTTCGTCGCCGCGAACGCGATCTGCTTCGAATCGGGCGACCAGGAGAAGCCGGAAACGCTGAAGCCCGCGCCCTCGGTCAATTGCACCGGCTGCGCTTTTTCGTCGGTCGCGCTCACCATCCAGATGTGATGCATGGCGTAGTCGCCGTTGACGATCTCGAAGTCCCCGAATTTTTCCTTGCGGTCTTTCTTTGCCTTGGATTCACCGCCGTTCGACGTGAACGCGATGTGCTTGCCGTCGGGCGACCAGCGGAACGCCATCACGCCGCCGTCGAACGAGGTCAGTTGGCGCGCCTCGCCGCCGGTCGGAGAGATGGTGTACAACTGCGCCTTGCCATCGCGATCGGAAGTAAAGGCGAGGAGCTTGGAATCCGGCGACCACTCCGGAACGCTGCTGCCTTTTTTGTGGTGCGTCAGTTGATAGCGCTCTCCGGTGGCCGTCATGGCGACCCAGGTCTGCGCGACGTACGCGTTCTGCTCCCAGTCCGTGCCCGTGACTTGATAGGCGACAAACTTGCCGTCCGGCGAAATTCTCGGGGCCGACGCGGATCTCCAATTCATCGACTGCTCAATCGTTGGGGTCTGCGCGAGCAGCGGCAAGGCGGCGAGAAAGGCAAGCGTTCGCATGGGCTTTATTATCACCGAACCAGCAAGCGACACGAGTTTGCCCCTATGCTATGATTCCATCGCTCTCACTCTGATGCGCACTTCGATCCTGATTTTGCTGTTCTCCGTTGCCGGTTTTAGCCAGACCGCTCTCGACCCACGGGCGAAAGCGGATTGCGAAGAAACCGGTACGCGCCTGACGTCGTTGATGTCCGCGCTTCCGAAAGACGCCGCGCGCCCGAAGGCATGCTCCACATTGCGCGAGGAAGCGGTGACCCAATTGCGGCTCGCCGTCGCGGTGGAGAAGGCGGCCTGCCAGGTTCCGAATGCGAAGGGATTGACGGTTCCGCTGAAAGCGCAGATCGATCGTCGCTCAACCGCCTCCGATCGGCTGCTCGACATGATGCGCGAGTGCGAAGAGGTCATGAAAGCCGCGGAATCGGCGCAGCCCACGCCGCTCAAGAAGCCGCAGGAGATTACCTCCTGCGTGATCTACAAGCAATCCTGGGACGACCGTCAAATCGACAAGCAGTATGCGGCGATTCGCAAGGCCGATCCGGAGGGCACGACCTGCAAAATCGAGCTTCCGAAAACCTACGCGGCCCATTGCGGCGCACAGAAAACCGCTTGGCCGCAGCAGGAGTTCAGCGCCGACCTGGCCGCGCTGATCAAGCTTTCGCTCGACATGTCGCGCTGCCAGGCCGAACTGCAGATCAAGAAGTGATCCGCCCGGCTATTTGCCTTTGAGGTATTTGTCGAACCAGGCGATTGCCGCGGCCTGCGCCTGTAAGCGCGCTTCGGTATAGATTCCGTAGTGCGTGATGTTCGGGACCGTGATCAGGTTCTTCGGACCCTTATGCCGCGCGTAGGCTTTTAGGGCGTGGTCCTTGTTGTCGAACAGCTCTTCTTTCTCCGCGATGATGAATTGCATCGCGCAATTCGGCGCGCGGTCCACTTCGTCCACGGGGGCGTAGACGATCATCTTGGAGCGAACGGGCGCTCCTCTGAGGTTGCCCACTTCGCGGACGCCCGGCGCCGGATACTGCTTTTCGCCGCGCGCGTAGGCGGTCGCTTCCTGAAATCCGCGCGCGATTTCCTTCGCGTCTCCGTTGGTGACTCGCCCATCCATGGCTCCGACCTGGCTGTGGAACGCCTTCACGCGCGCGTCCCGCTCGGCGACGTAGAGTACCAAGCCGCCGGAAAAGCTGGAACCCCAGAGTCCGAGCTTGTTCATGTCGGCTTGGGGCTCCCCGGCGAGCCAATGCACGGCATTCAGCCAATCGGTAGCGAAGTCGATCGGATCCACCACCTCGCGGACTTCGCGGACCTCGGCGGTGAACTTGCCGTCCTTCTTTTCCTTGGGGGCAGGCGCCGTCAGAATGACGCGGGAATCGCTATCGCCCCAGCCGCGATAATCGAACGTGGTTACGAAGTAGCCTGCCTGCGCGAAGGCCATCGCTTCGCGGCGAAGAGCAGCGGCGGTTCCGCCCCAGCCGTGCGCCATCAGGACGACCGGGAGTTTTTGATCCGCGGCCGCGTTCTTCGGCGCGTAGACCTCGGCGCTCATGCGCGTTCCTTCGCTGATGATGTTGGCCTTGCGGAAGACGATGTCGTCCGGAATTTTGAATGCGGGTGGTTGCGCGAGCAGACAGCCTGTGGCGAACAAGCCAGCGAAGGCAGTTTTAAGGAAAATCGTCCGATTCATCGCGGGCTAGTGTAGCATCCGCTTTGTTTTCGAACCATGCGCTGTGGAGCGGGCTGTACGCGCGAACGTGACGGTCACGCGTAACCAAAAACGGAGAGTGGGAATCCCCGGGCTGACGCCCGGGGCTACAGAGGCGAATGGTCCCCTCGTTGACGCTCGGGGTTCAAACCGGGATCGCTTGGTTGGTTTGACAGCTCATCCACTCCCTAATGGCCGCGGTTCGGTGGGAGATTAGAATCCCCGGGCTGACGCCCGGGGCTATAGAGGCGAATGGTCCCCTCGCTGACGCTTGGTTCGAGATGATTTACGCCTAGCTACAGGCGGAACACGTTCGGCGAACTGACGCTCTTCAGTGCGTTGCGAGTATCCACGATCAGCTTTGCTTTCGCGAGCAGCCCCTGGTAGTCGAACTGCTTGTGGTCGGTGACGATGACTACGCAATCCGCCGTTTCGGCGTTGGCCAGCAAATCCTCGGCGTCCAGATTCAAACCTTCATGCTTCAAGGACGCAATAAACGGATCGCTGTAACTGACGATCGCTCCGCGCTGCTGCAACAGCGGAATAATATCGAGCGCCGGCGACTCGCGGACGTCGTCGATGTCGCGTTTGTACGCCACACCCGCGACGTGGACGCGAGAACCTTTCAGCGGCTTCGTGTGTTCGTTCAGCGCGTTCTGGATCTTGTCCACCACGAAATGCGGCATCTGGCCATTGATGTAGCCCGCGAGTTCGATGAACCGCGCCTCGATGCCTGCCTGCTTGGTTTTCCAGCTGAGGTAGAACGGATCGATCGGAATGCAATGCCCGCCCAGGCCCGGACCCGGGTAGAACGGCATAAATCCAAACGGCTTGGTGGCCGCAGCTTCGATCACTTCCCAGACGTTGATGCCCATGCGATCGCACATCAGAGCGATTTCGTTCACCATCGCAATGTTGATCATGCGGAAGGTGTTCTCGAGCAGCTTCACCATCTCGGCGACGCGTGTCGAACCGACCGGAACCACGGTGTCGAGCGCCTGCGAATAAAACAGCGCGCCCGCTTCGGTACACGCGGGCGTGATTCCGCCGACGACTTTCGGAATGTTCTTGGTCTGGAACTTGACGTTGCCCGGATCGACGCGTTCCGGCGAGAAACACAGGAAGAATTCTTTCCCGCATTTCAGATCCGCGCGTTCGAGCATCGGCAGTAGCAACTCATCGGTCGTGCCCGGATACGTGGTGGATTCCAAAATCACCAAAACGCCAGGATGGAGGTGCTTGGCGATGTCCTTGGACGCGGCCACGATGTAGCTCATGTCCGGATCCTTGGTCTTGCGCAGCGGCGTCGGGACGCAGATGTTGACCGTATCCAGCTCGGACACGACCGAGAAATCGGTGGTCGCGCGGACTTTGCCGGCCTTCACGAGCGGCGCCAGCACTTCCGTGGGGATGTCCTGGATGTAGGAATACGCGTTGTTGATATGGTCGACTTTGCGCTTGTCGACATCGATGCCGGTAACCGTAAATCCGGCTTGGGCAAACTCGATCACCAACGGAAGACCGACGTAGCCCAGTCCGACGACGCCCACATGGGCCGTCTTGTCTTTAATTCTCGACTTTAATTGTTCAAGAGCGCTGCTCATTCGTTACCCTGTCTGCCGTATCTATCGGGCGGAACTGCCGCCGGACTCCAGGGATGCGTAAAATTCGCCCCTGGCGACTACTTCGGCGGGCCCGGTCAAAAAATATTCGTCTCCATTCCATCGTACGTCGAGCGGACCGGCCGCCGTCTGCACCTCGACCGAACTCTCGACCCAGCCGAGAAAGCGCGCCGCCGCGGCTGCACCGGTACAGCCGGTCCCCGAGCTCTCGGTTTCGCCGACGCCGCGCTCCCAAATCCGAACTTCAATGTGATGCTTATCGGCCATCCGGCGCAAAAATGAAACGTTGGTGCGATTCGCGAATCGGGAGTGGCGCTCGAGCGCCGCGCCCACGGCGCGCCAGTTGAGATCGAAATCCGAAACGGGAACGGCGCACTGCGGATTGCCCACCGTGAGGATCACCGCATCGCGCGAATCCCCGAGGACTTCCAAGGTTTCCTTGCCCGTGATCGGAGCAGTGCCCATGGCCATTTCGAGCCGCAAACCGCCGTCGCTCGAAAGGACGCGTATGGTCTTCAACCCCGCGCCGGTCCGGATGCTCACCGGTTCTTCCGTGGAGCGGCCCGCTTCATATAGAAGCGCCGCGACGCACCTCGATCCGTTGCCGGATAACTCGGAGACACTGCCATCGGCGTTATATAAAGTGGCGGCGACGTCTGCCTCGTCGGTCTTCGACAGCACATACCAGCCGTCGGCCCCGATTCCGGAATGGCGGTCGCACAGCTCCTGCGCGAGGCGCGGCCGATCGACGCCGTCCGGCAACATCTCGGACCACGACATTAGAAAATCGTTGCGCGCCGCTTGCGCCTTGATAAATGGAATCGTGATCCTCAATGCGTCTGCTCCTCTGGCTCGACCACTCGCGGTGTCCGATCCCGGCGGTAGATTTCAACGACTGGCGCGTGCGGAACGGCAATGCTCTTTACCAGCCGGTAATGCGCTCCTTTGCGGTCGGCTCGCAGGAGCGCAGTCGCGATCGCCTCTCCCGAAAACGAGATGGCCCATTCTTCGTGCAGAAACAACTCCGGCCGGGCGATGACCGCGTCCCACGCGGGATGATTGCCCTCGTGCAGGCTTTCCCGCAGCGGAATTCCCGCCTCGCGCAGTACCCCCGTCACGTCGCCGAAAGGCATCAGGATTCCGTCGCCTTCGCGATAATTCGCTTTGAGGAAAACCGCCGCCTCGTGGGTCCACGCGCGGCGCTGTTCCGAATTTACCTGCGACTCTTTCCAAACCAGCCAGGCGTCTTCTTTGGGACGTATCATCCACGGAAAAATCGCCAGCGCCACCACCGCCAGCGCGACAATGGCTCGAAGCTTTCCGGTGGCGACGGAAACGAGTGCCGCGCCGGCAAACGCCGCCAACGGAAGGACCGCCAATGCGTAGCGCGAGTTGTAATAGCTATGCGGCCACAGCGTCGGTATGAAAATCGGCGTACCGGACGAGTACATGCTTTGTAGGTAGAACAGCGGGCACAGCAGCAGGAAGCAGGCGGCCCACCACGCGCGCTTCCACAACGCCGCGAAGAATCCTGCGATCGCGATCAAGGCCAGCGGAGTTCCGATGACGAGATCCGCGGCCGTGCGGTAAATCAGCAGCGCTTTCTCCCAATCGTGATCGCCCGGATACTGCGCCATGCCCAAGGCCAACTGGCGTTTGTAGATGCCCATGGCCGACCACTGGCCGCGATAGAACTCGAGCATATCGCCCCAGTACCACCAGTTGTGCACCAGCCACGCCACGGGAGCGGCGGCGGCCAGCAGCGCGAACACCAGGGCACGCAGAAAACTGCCGCGCGATCCGAACCAGAAAAACAGCGCCGCGAACGGCAGCAGGACCCAGCCTTCATACCGCGACATCGACGCGAGTGTGGCCCACGCGGCTCCGCTGAGTGCGGCGAGCCACGCGCTTTGCGGCGATGCAGCTTGGGTATGCCATACGGTGGCGTGCAGCAGACCCAGGACTCCGGCGAAAAAGAACGCCTCGGTCATCGGAGCGGATTGCAGGTACAGCAGATTCGGATTCAGCGCGAAGAGCAGCGTGGCGGTCCACGCGGCGGTGATCGAGCCCAAAACCCGCCGCGTGAGATCGAACAGAAAGCATCCGGCTAGAACGAAACAGATCGCCGCCGGAATCGCGCCCGCGATGCCGCTGTGCCACTTGGCATCGTCCCGAACGAACGGCAGCATCAACAAGTGCGGCGCCGGCAGCCAGACGGTTCCCAGTTGTTCGCCGTTCACAGTCCGCGAGTCGACGATCCGCCGCGCGATGTTCAGGTGCGCCTCGGCGTCCCCGTAGTACAGCGTGTAGCCGCGCGCCGCGAACCAGTTCACCGCCTGATAGCTCAGCGTGCCCAGTAGCAGCGCCACGCACAGCAGCCAGGCCCAGGCGACGAAGCCGCTACCCGACTTCTTTGAAAAACGGCGAGCTACTGACTTGAATTTCGAATGCGCCAAGGTCGGCTCTGGAATCGCGTGCGTCGAAAGAATTGAGTAGGCGGATTTTAGAACGCCGTGAACTTTCGGAATTCCTCAAAGCGCGCGTCGATTTCCTTGCGCGTCAGCGTGCGGAAGCGATCGACGCCGAACTTCTCGCAGCAGAAGCTTCCCATCACGGAACCGTAGATCACGGCGCGGTGCAGTTCGGTCTTGTCGACGCCGCCGGCCTTGAGATCGAAGCCCTTTTCCGCCAGGTAGCCGATGAAGCCGCCGGCAAAGCAATCGCCCGCTCCGGTGGGATCGAATACGGTGTCGAGCAGGTATCCGGGAACCATAAACAGCTGGCCGTCGCGGAACAGCATTGCTCCGTATTCGCCGCGCTTGATGATCAGCGTGTGCGGACCCATCGCCAGGATCTTCTCAGCCGCGCGCCGCAAATTCGACTCACCGGAAAGCAGCCGCGCCTCGGAGTCGTTGATCAACAGGAAATCCCATTGCCGGATGGTTTCGAGCAACTCCGGGCGGAAATCGTTGATCCAGTAATTCATGGTGTCGCCGCCGGTCAGGCGGACGCCGTTCATCTGCTCGCGCACGCCCCGCTGCAACCCGGGCTGGATGTTTCCGAGAAACAGGTAGGGGGCCTTTTTGTAAGACTCCGGCAGTTTCGGCGAGAAGTCGGCGAAAACGTTGAGATCCGTCTGCAGGGTCTCGCGGTCGTTCATGTCGTCCGAATACTTCCCCTTCCAGAAGAAGCTCTTGCCCGGAACCCGTTCCAGGCCTTCGAGATCCACGCCCTTCGACTCCAGAAGTTTCGTGTCTTCGTCGGCGAAATCGTCGCCAACGACGGCGACAATCCTCACGTTGGTGAAGGCGCTCGCCGATAGAGCAATATAGGTCGCCGCGCCGCCAAGCATGCGGTCTACGCGGCCGTGTGGGGTTTCGACTCCGTCGTACGCGACGGAGCCAACAACGACAAGTGACATCTGACCATTGTACCGGCTACTACCAGCGGGATCGAACTTTGCCCGCTGCTTTCTGGAGCCCCGTGCCGCCGAACGCTAGAATAGAGATATCCCGATGAATTCGATCTGGCGCCACATGCCCGAAGCGAGCGTGGTCGGCATGGCTGTGCTGGTACCCTGGTTTTTCCTGTGGAGGGCCACGGCGGCGCGACCGTGGACGCCACTCCGCCGGAATCTCGCCATCGTTTCAAACCTCGTCCTGTTCGTCACGTTTTTGCTGCTCTCTCCCACGATCAACCGCAAGCTGACGCCCGCGATTTCGCAATGGATCACCGCCTTCGGCCTCAGTTGGGCCGCCGTGGTCCTGTGGACCACGCTGATCTACCGGATTTCCCGAGCCCTGCGCGCCAAGGCCACCGAGCCACCTACGCAGCCGGCGCGGCGCCAGTTCCTAAGGGTGGCCGCCGGAGCCGCGTACGCTGCTCCCGCCGCCGTTGCTTGCGCCGCGATTCTCCAACGGATGGATCTCCGGACGCGCGAAGTGGAGCTGCGCATTCCCGGCCTTCCGAAAGACTTGGATGGGCTGCGCATGGTCCAACTCAGCGACATTCATCTGGGCCAGTTCGTTTCGCGAAGGGACCTCCGGCGCGCCGTGGATGCGGCCAACGAGACCCGGCCGCAGATTGCCCTCGTGACCGGCGACCTGATCTCGTACGATGGCGATCCGCTGGAGGATTGCCTCCACGAACTCACCCGTCTCCGCGCCGACGCCGGCGTCTATGGCTGCCTCGGCAATCACGAAACCTACGCGCATTCTGAAGAGAAAACCACCCAGTGGGGCGGCCGCCTGGGCATGCGGTTCCTGCGGCATCAAGCGAGTACGCTTCAATTCGGAAACGCCCGCTTGAATCTGGCGGGCGTCGATTATCAGCGCACGAAACAGGAATACCTGGTCGGCGCGGAATCCCTGGTGAATCCCGACGCGTTCAACGTCCTGCTGTCGCATAACCCCGACGTCTTTCCGGTGGCGCGCAGCAAGGGGTTTCCCGTAACACTTTCCGGTCACACGCATGGCGGCCAGGTGAACGTGGAGATCCTGAGCAACAAAATCAATCCCGCGCGGTTCTTTACGCGCTATACCAGCGGTTTGTACGAAGAGGAGAACGCGGCTCTGTACGTAACCCGGGGCATTGGCACGATCGGCGTTCCGGCACGGCTGGGGGCTCCTCCGGAAGTCGCCCTGATTCGTTTGAGGGCGGTATAAACCCGACGTGCGCTGGCTGATCCTAAGCGACATCCACGGAAATTTCGACGCTTTGCAGGCCGTTCTGGCGGATGCCGAGGGCCGCTACGACGACATCGTCTGCTGCGGAGATCTCGTCGATTACGGCGCCGAGCCCAACGAAGTCGTGGCGTGGGTGCGCGATCACGTCCGTCATGTGATCCGCGGGAATCACGATCGCGTTTGCGCCGGACTCGGCGGCCTAGAAGACTTTTCGCCGATTGCGCATACTGCCGCCCTCTGGACCAACCGCGCCATGACGCCGGATTCCTTGGCGTACGTCACCGGGATGCTGCAAGGCCCCGTCGCGCTCGACGGCTTCACGTACTGCCACGGTGCGATGACCAACGAGGACGACTACCTGATTACCGGCGCGGATGCCCGGGAGCAGCGGGATTTCCTCTCGACGCAGGTCACGATTTTCGGTCACACGCATGTCCAGGGCGGATTCCTGCTGGTTCCCAAGGGCGTCCGCCGCATCGAAGCCACCGCGTTCCATTCGAACGAGCGCGTCGTCGAAATCAAGCCTGACGATTATTACCTATTGAATCCCGGCGCCGTCGGCCAACCGCGGGATGGCGATCCGCGCGCGGCATACGCGATCTATGTACCCAAAGATCGCGTCTTCCTTCACCGCCGCGTCGCGTATGACGTCGACAGCGCCATGTCGAAGATCGTCAGCGCCGGCCTGCCCGATCGCCTGGCCCTGCGCCTGGCATCCGGGGCCTGACGCGCATTACTGTAGAAACGGATTCCGTTCCTTCTCGCGCCCGATCGTCGTCGCCGGACCATGCCCGCAGGTGACC
>Ga0105248_10008506_pt1 | contig 11269 bp, 11 predicted proteins | sample KBSS34metaG_FD_81524 | JGI IMG/M metagenome (GOLD analysis project Ga0105248, IMG submission 81524) | Switchgrass rhizosphere microbial communities from Kellogg Biological Station, Michigan, USA - KBS S3-4 metaG | ecosystem: Host-associated > Plants > Roots > Rhizosphere > Soil | place...
GAACCTGACGTTAGCGCATCGCCGTAGATCGAAAAATAAACACCCGACGACAACGCGCGGGGTTCCATGGTCGCGGAATTTCCGATCGCCGGACCTTTCGCATCCGACGCAATGCGCGCGGACCGCGCAGGCCGAGGTTCCGCCGGAGCGTCGATCTGCCGCGTCATCCACAGCAGTCCGTTCCGGAGCAGTTGCTGGAACAGGGGATCTGTCCAAGTCCCATCGAAGTGCCCCAGCGCCGTGTAGAATACGCGGCCTTGGCCGTAATTCTGAATCCACGTCGAAGCGAAGTCGCTGTCTGTGCGATTTACGCCAGCGGCATGCTCGTCCGCCGTGCTGAGGTCCAGCGAGAGGAGCACGCGCACGCGGTCTCGCGAAAAATCGCGGAACTGATAGATCTCATCGACAATTTCGAGCCCGCCGCTTAGCCCGTTGAGCACCGGATTCTGCGGGTCTTCCGCGTCCAACCGAACGTTCTGCACCCACGGACGCCCGTCGAAAGTCGCGCCGATCAGTTTCGAGTATTCGGGCCAGGAGTATAAGGTGTCGGTGGCGGAATGCGCTCCGCCAAATCCTTTTCCGGAGCGGACGAAATCGAGGAGCGCGGTCTTCTGCTGGTCGTTCAGCGGTAACTCGCCGGAGGTGAAAAAGAACACGGCGTCGTAGGCTCGAAGCGAATCCGCGTTGATCAGCGAGGAGTCTTCTGTCGCGGTGATTTCGATGCGTGCGGGATCGATTCGCCGCAGTACTTCGGTCGCCACTGGAATGGAATCGTGGCGGTATCCGGCCGAAAGGGTGAGCAGCAGGACTCGCTTGGGCTGGGCAGCCAGAGCGGCGGCGAAACAGAGCGCGAGGACCACACAACGTCCCATGCCCGCAGTCTAGCGTAGCCGGCGGTAGTCAGCAGCGGAGCGTCAACGAAGTAAGAATCCCCAGCTAACGCCCGGGGTTATAATCCGGGTCCCGTTAATGTAAGCGAGCCAGGGGGAAATCCTCTCCCTTATGGTGGCGGTTTCGGATGGCTAGTCGCGACGCGATTGGTTGTTGCGGTTAGGCTGACGCCCTTGTCCCCGCGATAGTTGCCTCCGTCAATGATTTATTAGATACTGTCAACCATGCCGGAACCGGTACACGCTATCCGCCAGTTCAATCGCTTCTACACCCGACGCATTGGAGTTCTTCAGGAAGGCCTGCTCGATAGCGACTTTTCGCTGACGGAGGCGCGCGTTTTTTACGAGCTTGCGACGCGCGACCGTACGACCGCCGCAGAGCTCGGAGCGGAGCTCGCCCTCGACGCTGGATACTTGAGCCGCATTCTCACGTCGTTTGGCCGTCGGGGCCTGCTGCGCAAGCAACGCTCGAAGGAAGACGGACGCCAGAGCCTCCTTTCGCTCACGGCCAAGGGTAAAGCCGCGTTCCAGTCGCTGAACGCGCAATCGAACCGCGACGTCGCTGCGATGATCGATTCGCTTTCGAACACGCAGCGAAAGGCCTTGGTGGATGCGATGCAGACTATTCAAGCTGTGCTCGCGCCCGCGGAGTCCAGGCGCGAACCGTATGTACTGCGACCACATCAACCCGGCGATCTCGGCTGGGTGATCCATCGCCATGGGGTGATTTACGCCCGCGAGTACGGGTTCAACGAGGAATTCGAGGCGCTGGTCGCGGAGATCGTCGCGAAGTTCGCGCGCGAGTTCGATCCCAAGTACGATCGCTGCTGGATCTCGGAGCGCGACGGCGACATTCTGGGCTTTATCTTTTTGGTCAAGGAAGATTCAAAGTCGAAGGGCGCTCCGAAGGTTGCGAAGCTGCGGCTCTTTCTCGTTGAGGCGGGTGCGCGAGGTCAAGGCGTCGGAAGACGGCTGGTGCAGGAATGCGTCCGGTTCGCTCGCCAGGCCGGATATCGAAAGATCAAACTCTGGACGCAGGACGATCTGTACGCTGCGCGGCACCTGTATAAAGAAGCCGGTTTCCGGCTGACCCACAGCGAAAAGCACCACAGTTTCGGCAAAAACCTGGTCGCGGAAACCTGGGAACTCAACCTCGATAAGACGCCATAATCCCACCGATCGGCCCTGTGTTGCATTGTGTTATTCTTCGGCTGATGGCTTCGATTACTTCGAGTTTCCGGATCACGCCAGAACTCCAGCGACGCCTTGGGAGCACCGCCCGGCGCCTGAAGAAGCCGAAGAATGCGCTGATTGTCGAGGCGCTGTCGGCGTACCTCGATCAGCTTGGCGAGGCGGACCTGGACGCTGAAGCACGCCGCCAGTCGATTCTGGTGAGCGAGCACGATGCCAAGAGCAAGGCAAGGAAGGGCGAGGAGAAATTCTGGGAGAGCATAACGGATACCAGGGGTTGGCGCTAAGAAGGGGCGATGTTGCCGTTTGTGTCTCTCGGGGAGACTATGGCAAACCCAGGCCCGCGGTAGTCGTTCAAGCGGATCGCTTCAACGACGGGCTCGCGAGCGTCATCGTTTGCCCACTCACTTCCGATCTTGTGGAAGCCAGCCTCCTGCGCCTTCCGGTGATTCCGTCCGAAGCGAACGGGCTTCGAAAACCATCGGTGGTGATGATCGACAAGATCGCTGCCATACGACGCGACCGAATCAAATCGATCGCCGGCCGGCTTGACCGTCAGGCGATGAATCGTCTGGATGAGCTCTTGCGGCTGTTGCTGGACCTCCGTCCAAAGTAGCGCCGCTGATAAACTGTAGAGATGCGCCTACCGCTCCTCCTCGTTGCCTGCGCCACGTGCGTGCTGGCACAAAATCCGTTGACGCAAGCCGTCACCGCCGGTTACAACGGCGCCAAAATGAACCTGATCGAGGCAGCCGAAGCCATGCCCGCCGACGCGTACGGCTACAAGCTGACACCGGCTCAGCGGCCCTTCGGCGAATGGATGGAGCACACGGCAATGGGCAACTATGGCATGTGCTCGGCGATGGCCGGAACGAAAGCGCCAGAGGCGGCCGAGCACGTCCACAACCTGCCAGGCAAGAAAGAAATCCAGGCCGCGCTGGCCGCGTCGTTCGCCTACTGCGATGGCGTGCTGAAAGACATGACCGATCAGAAGGCTCTCGCCGAGGTCACCGTCGGAGACCGCAAAGCGTATCCTGTCGGCTCCATGGTTCGTCTGGTCGGCTTCCTGAACGAACATTACGGAAACGTGGTCGGCTATCTGCGCTCGAAGGGCGTAACGCCGCCGTCCACCGCACGTCAGAAAAAGAAGTAAGCCACATGCGACTGTTTCTCTCCCTCTTCCTGCTCGCCGCCGGTCTCTACGCCGCCGCTCCGCCGGAGCGCGAACCGCGGCAGCCTCGACCTGTCGGAAACATGGTTTTCGATTCCGACCATGGCAAGATTTCGATGGACAAATACAAGGGCAAAGTGACGGTGCTGATGTTCTTCCACACCGAATGCAGCCACTGTGTCACCACTGCCCAGAATCTTCAGAAGGCGCTGGCGACGCGGAAGGACTTCAACGTCGTCGGCGTGGCTGTGGACGAAGTGCCGCAGCGCGCGGTGCCCGCGTTCGTGCGGAAACTCGGACTTACTTTTCCGGTGGGCTGGGTCGGCAAAGACGCCTTTTTCAAGTACACCGATCTTCCGCCGGAAACGCGCCCGTTCATTCCGGTGCTGCTGTTCATTGACAAAGATTTCAACGTCAATCGCCAGTATTCGCAGAATCACGGGTTCTTTACGGCCGGCCAAGGCGAGTTGGCGAACACCCTCGGCATCGTGAATATGCTGCAGGCAGCCGCGCCTGGCACCGCGAAGGATTTGCCTCGTAAACAGGCAGTGCCGCAGGGCGCTCCGCCAAAGAAGTAAACGAGCTACAGCTCGAACTCGATTCCCTGCGCGAGTGGAAGATCCGGCGACCAGTTGATGGTCACGGTCTGACGCCGCATGTAGGCTTTCCAGGAATCGCTGCCGGATTCGCGGCCACCGCCGGTTTCCTTTTCGCCGCCGAACGCGCCGCCGATCTCCGCGCCGCTGGTGCCGATGTTGACGTTGGCGATGCCACAGTCGGAGCCGCGCGCGCTGAGGAACGTTTCCGCCGCGATGGCGTTGGTCGTAAAGATCGCCGACGACAGGCCTTGCGGCACGTTGTTGTGCCACTCGATCACTTCGTCGAGCTGATCGAATTCGACGATGTAGAGAATCGGCGCGAAGATCTCGTGCTTCAGGATCTTCATCTGCGGATTGGCCTTGATGATCGTCGGCATCACGTAATTTCCGCCATCTTTTTCGATGCGCTCGCCGCCGTAGAGGACTTCCCCGCCCTGCTCCTTCGCCATTCCGATGCCGTAGAGCATCGAGTCGATCGCGGCCGAGGTGATCAGCGGACCCATCAAGGTCTTGGGGTCGAGGGGATGTCCGATGGGAATCTGCTTGTAGGCGGCGACGAGGCGCTCAGTCACCTGAGCCGCGATGCCGCGTTGGAGGAACAGGCGGCGAATGCTGGTGCAGCGCTGCCCCGCGGTTCCGACGGCGCCGAAGAGCACCGCTCGGATCACCATGTCGAGGTTCGCGTCGTCCATGACGATCACGCCATTGTTGCCGCCCAATTCGAGGAGCGTTTTTCCGAGGCGCTTGCCGACCGTCTCGGCGACGATTCCGCCGACGTAGGAAGAAGCGGTCGCGCTAATCAGCGGGAGGCGTTTGTCCTCGAGCATGCGCGTGCCGACGACGTCATCCGGTCCGATCACGAGCGTCAGCACGCCCTGCCAGCCGTGACGCAACAGGACGCGATGCGCGATGTGCTGTACGGCGATCGCGCAGAGCGGCGTTTTCAGGGAGGGCTTCCACACGACCGTATCGCCGCAGACCATCGCGATGAGGGCGTTCCAGCTCCAGACGGCGACCGGAAAGTTGAAGGCTGAAATCACGCCGATGGCTCCGAGGGGATGCCACTGCTCGTACATCCGATGCAACGGGCGTTCGCTGTGCATCGTGAGTCCGTAGAGCTGGCGGGAGAGTCCGACAGCGAAGTCGGCGATGTCGATCATCTCCTGGACTTCGCCTTTGCCTTCGGCGAGGATCTTGCCCATCTCGAGGGACACGAGCGCTCCGAGGTCGTCCTTGTGCTTGCGCAGCTCGTCGCCGATTTCGCGGACGATCTGGCCGCGGACCGGCGCGGGCACCATGCGCCACTTCGCAAACGTCTTCGACGCCTGCCAAACGACGTCGTCGTAATCTTCTTCCATCGCCATCTGGACGGTGGCGAGTTCCTGGCCATCGGCGGGACTGCGGGAAACCAGTTCGCCGCCGGCGGGCCGCTCGATCCATTCGGTGCCGCAGGCGCCGGAATTCACGTCGTCAATGCCCAAGCGGGCGAGCAACTGCAGAACTTCTTTGTTCATGGTTTCCTATTCCATTCTCGCCAGCCAGCCGAAGCCGGCGGGTCCCACACGCAATTGGCGGCTGAGCGATTCCGCCTCCGATTTCATTCGATCGATCACCTGCTGCTGAAAGCCGGCGTCGAACCATTCCTCGTGACCCTGCACCGCAGCGATTCGCGCTGCCGCGTCGCGCGTTGTCGCTCCGGAGCGCTTCACCGAACGGATGTGCAAGGGATCAGCGATGAGATCCTGTCCAGAGGCTTCGATCGAGAGTCTCACGAATTCTTCAGGATCGCAGGGAAGCACGGGAGCGAGCGTCGCGTAGGTCTCGATTCCTGCCGCACGCAGTTGGCGGATGACATCGAGCCTCTCCGCGATCGGCGCGCAGAGGGGCTCGTAGAGCTTTCTAATATTGTCGCGATTGGTCGTCACCGAAAAGCTAACGCGCAACCGGGTCCGCCGCGAGAGAGCCAACAAGATTGGCAGGTCGCGCAGAACCAGCGGTCCGCGGGTCTGAATCACGAACACCGCCGGAGGCCGTTCCAGCAGTGCTCCGAGGAGCTTCGGCATCAGGGCTTCCGAGACTTCAGCGGGCTGATACGGATCGACCAACGGCGAGCAGTACACGATCTGATTCGCTGCGGACTCACGGCAGGCCAATTCCGGAGCATTCGACTTGAACGTCGTGAACTGGCCCCAACGCTGCCAATCCTCAGGCTTGAGCCCGCCGTAGACGCGCAGAGTAGGCACGTAACAATACGTGCATCCGAAAGTGCAGTTGCGGGCGGGCGTCAGCGAATGGGTGAAACCGGCCTCGGCCAGATAGCCGGTTGTTTTCGAAAGGATGGTCCGGCTTTCGGTGTGACGGATCGCGCCAGAATTTAGACCTTCGGGGGCGGAGGGGGCGGAAGTTCGTAGGCCTGGCACTGCGATTCGAATCCTTTGACTCCGTGCTTGCCGTCGCAGAAGGGTTTCTTTTCAGAGAATCCGCAGCGGCAGAGGCTGATCTTGGTGCGGCCCATGAGGCCGTACTCTTTACCGTCCTGATCCTGAATCGTAAAGTCGCCCTCGAGTCGAATTGGACCGTTGTTTGAAACCGTAACTTTGGTTGACATTCGTCTTCGATGTTAGCGCGGACGCCTATAATTAAGCCAATGCGGGGTGTGTGGGCAATCGTTTTCGGGGCAGCGCTGGCCGCTGCACCCCAGGATTCCGGACTTCCGCCGGAACTGCTGCTGCTGGCGAAAGTGAAGTTGCACGCTTCGGAAACCCTGGACCGGCTGCCGAATTACACCTGCATCGAAACCATCGAGCGGTCGGCGCGCATGCTTCCGGCGAAGAAATTCCGCCTCTCGGACACGCTGCGCCTGGAAGTCGCACTGGTGGATGGCACCGAACTGTTCGCCTGGCCCGGCGCCAAGAAGTTCGAGACCCGAGACCTGCGCGACATGGTGCAACAGGGTGCAATCGGCAACGGCGATTTCGCCCTGTTTGCGAAGTCGGTGCTGCAAAGCGGAGCGCCGACGTATAAATACCAGGGGGAAACGTCCCTGGATGGTACGCCCGCGTTCAAGTGGGACTTCCGTGTCTCGGTTCTGTCGAGCGGCTATCACTTGAAGATCGGCGATCAGCAGGGAATGGCGGGCTTCCACGGAAGTTTTTGGGCCGATGCGAAGACGCTGGATCTGCTGCGGCTGGAATTTGAAGCCGAGGATATCCCGACGAATCTCGACCTTTCGCGGACGTTCAGCCGAATGGATTACTCGCGGCGCAAGATCGGCGACAGCGAATTCCTGCTGCCGATCGCGAGCGACCTGACACTCGTGGACATGCGCGGCAACGAGAAGCGGAATCGCATGACGTTCAGCGATTGCCGCCAGTATGTGGGCGAAAGCGTCCTGCGCTTCGACGAAGGGCCGGCGGTGGAAGCCAGCGCTCCGGTGAAGACGGCGCCGCTCGTGGATTTGCCCGTCGGGCTGGGACTGGTGACTGCGCTCGACGCCGCGATCGACCTCGGTCGTGCGTCCATCGGCGATCCGGTTCGCGCAACGTTGACCGAGAATGCGAAAATAAAGCGGAAGACCATTGTTCCTAAGGGAGCTGTCCTGTCGGGCCGGATTGTCGAAGTCCAGCGGACCGCGGGCATCCCGTACGTGACGTTGCAATTTACAGAGTTGGAGTGGCCCGATGGCCGCTCTGTATTCACGGCAGTGTTGGATTCAACAGCAATCTATCCGTTGTGGGCGCGGACCGGACTGGCGCGATCCGGCGGGTCGAGCCTTTCGCCCGCGCTACGGCCCGGAGGCGTCCGGCTCTCGATCCCGTCGTCGTCCAAGATTGGCGCGGGGCTAGGCCTTTTCTGGCGGATGGAAGATTCGTCCGCAAACAGGTAACAGGGATTTTTGAAGGAGCTATCTTGATCCATTTCGCCACAGAGGGCGCGCAGACGTTCGATGACGCGTTTAAATTCGCGCAGAAGCAGGTAAAGCGCCTCATCGAAAAACATCCGGATCTATATCCGATGTACACGAAGGATGGCAAATGGAAGCACGATGGTCCGAACTGGACAAACTGGTGCGAAGGCTTCCTGCCGGGGATGATGTGGCTGTTCGAGAAGCGCTCGGCTCCGAACTCCGACGAGCGGAAGTTCTGGCTCGAAAACGCGATTAAGTATTCGAAGGTCCTAGAGCCTCGTAAGACCGATCGGGATGTCCATGACCTGGGCTTCGTGTTTCTGTCGACCTATTACCGCTGGTATCAACGGACGCGCCAACCGGAGTTGCGTGATGTATTGATCGAGGCGGGCCGGACGTTGGCGCTGCGGTTCCAGGAGAACGGCCGTTACCTCCGCAGCTTTGTGGGAGATGACTCGCTGTTCATCGACATCATGATGAACGTCGGCATCATCTTCTACGCGGCACGGGAAACTGGCGACCGCCGGCTGCGCGAGATCGCGGTGCGCCACGCGTTGACGACGCGGCGTTTCCTGGTGCGCGGCGACGGATCGACGGCGCACGAAGGAATTTTCGACTTAGAGACCGGCGAGTTTCTGAGGCAGTCGACGCAGCAGGGCTACCGTAGCGACTCCTGCTGGTCGCGAGGCCTGGCGTGGAGCCTGTACGGCTTTGGAACCTGCTACGAGTACAGCCGCGATCCGCATTTTCTCGAGACGGCGCAGGCGTGCGCGGATTACTACATCGCGCACACGCCCTCCGACGGCGTTCCACCGTGGGACTACGATGCGCCGATTGAATCGCGGACGCTGCTCGACACGTCGACAGCTGCGATTGCGGCTGCCGGATTCTTCCGCCTGTGCCGCATCGTTCCGGATCCGATGAAGGGGCACTTGTACTGGTCGACAGCCGTAAAGATTTTAAAAACGTTGTGCGACGTCCACCTGGCGAAGTCCGACCCGAAGTGGGAAGGAATTCTGAAGGGCGGCGTGTATCACGTCCACAAGGCGCTCGGCGTTGACGAATCCGTCATGTGGGGCGAGTACTTCTTCGTGGAAGCGCTGGAACACGCGCTGCGAGCGGTCTAGCTCTCTCTAGCCCATTAGATTTTTCGCGACGAACCACAAGTTCGCGGGGCGTTCCGCGAGGCGGCGCATGTACCAGGGAAACCAGTAATCGCCATAGGCGACCAGGACCCGCGCGTCGTGCCCATCCTTTACGAGGCGCGTCTGCTCGCCGGTCTGAATGCCATAGAGCATCGTGAAGGCGTACGATTTCTTGGCGTGTCCCAGCGCTTCGATGCGCGCGATCAGATTCTTGTCGTGGGTGGCGATCGAGGTGCGGCAGCCCGCATCGAGCATCTTTTTCGACAGCGCGAAGTAGTTTTCGTCGACGTCGGCCTTCTTCGGAAAGGCGATCTCCGCGGGCTCGCGGTAGGCGCCCTTCACCAGCCGGATGGCGGGCTGCATGGGGAGCAGCGAGGCGAGGTCGTCGTCGGTGCGATACAGATACGCCTGCAGGCAGACGCCGACGTTGCCGAATTTCTCGAGCGCCTTCTTATAGAGCTTCAGGGTCGCGTCCACATAGTGGCTGTACTCCATGTCGATCCAGACCACGTTGTTTGCGGCCTTCACGACTTTCTCCAGGTTCTCGTAGCAGAAGTCGGGATCGAGGTCGAGGCCCATTTGCGTGAGCTTCACCGAGACTTCGGTCTCGAGCCCTTGCGTCTTCGCGCGGCTGAGGGCTTCGAGGTAGTGGTCCGTCATCGCGGACGCTTCGGCGCGGTCGATGACGTTTTCACCGAGCTTGGTGAAGACGGTGCCGATTCCGGAAGCTTCCAATTGCTGCGCTACGCCGAGCGCGTCGGTGAGTTCTTCACCGGGCATGAATTTGCGGACAGCGCGCTTGACGAAGGGCCAGCGTGTGGCGTGCTCGCGGAGCCAGACGCTCTGCGAACCGGCGAGCAATGCGCTTCTCATCAGGGCCATGTTGAATATCGTAGTCGAAGGGCGACTGGGAATGGCACTGATCGCTGGCAGAGATCTTGTCGTGTGGCGCCGGAAAAGTTAGTATCCGCTTCCTGACGGTCGCGGTTCGGTGGAGAGAGTTGTTAATCGCCTTTGACTTTGGCTTTTGACGGCGCGGCGGCGGCGGAGTACAGCGTCAGGTTTCCGGCGCCGGCGGGCGACATTGCGAATTTCGTTCCGGCGGGCAGCGAGACCGGCGACTCGAAATAGTAGGTCCGCGCGAACGCCTTGCGGTATTTGAACATCCAGATGATGGGTTCGATGGTGCCGTCCGGCTTCTCCGCGACGACCTGGAACGAGGCTCCATCCTTCAATCCGCTGGGGCGGACGGCGAGCAGCTTCAAGGGCGCTTCGAGCTTCAGCGGACCCGACAAGACCAGTTCCGAACTCCCTGCGGGCCGCGTTGGCGGATCCTTCTCGAAGGTCGGCTTCTTCGAGGGTAAGAGGTTAGCGTCGCCTTCCGGAGCTCCGCCTTCGACCCAGGCGGCGATGATCGAAATCTCTTCCTGCGTGAGCCCGTTGTCGTGCTTGAATTCGCCGAAACCCTTCAACGCACCCCACGGCGGCATGCGCCGCTCGAGGACTTCCTCTTTGATCGCCTTGGCCCAGGGACGCGCCTCTTCGTAGGTCATCAGCGACAGCGGAGTCTTGCCGCCCTCGTGATGGCACGAGGCACAGTGCTTGTACACGATGCGCGAGATCTCGCGCGTGTAGGTGATCTTGGTGGTGATCACGTCGTGGGCGCGAGCCGCCGGCACCATCGCCGCAAGCGCGCACAGTGCTCCGAGGAAATGACGCCGCATACCTCTAGTATCCCTTGATTTTGCCCGAAAAACGTAACGAATTTTGTCGAGCGCGGAAGTTCATTCGCCGAAACTATCAGAAACATGGAAGGCGGCGAACCCAAGGATTCGCGACCGTAAGAGTCTGCGTGAAAAGCAAAAATTTGTGAGTCCGCTTGCTGTCAGCCCGGGGATTCCAACCCGAACTCCAAATAGAGCCCCGAGCGAAGCGGCGCAAAGCGCCGCGAAAGTGACGGGTCTCCGCAAAACTCCTTCGCCAGTGCGACGCAAACCAACAATATTTCCCGCCCAATCCCAACCACATACAAAAAACCAAGCCAAAATCCAAAAACCCGCCAGCTACCGTGGGGCCGGATGCAACCGGCATCCCAAAGGATCCTCATGCAACTCGAAGCCGAGCGCCGCGCGGAAATCAATCGCGCCAACGCGCAGAAATCGACTGGCCCCAAGACCGACGAGGGCAAGCAGCGCAGCAAGTACAACGCGCGCCGCCACAACCTCACCGGCCAAACCATCATCAGCCACGAGACCGACCTGGAAGCCTACTTCGCGAGCTGCGCGCGCCTCGTCGCCGACCTGCGGCCCGAAGGCGAATATGAAAACCGCGTGGCCCAGTCGCTAGCCGACGCGCAGTGGCAGCTC
>Ga0105248_10008510_pt1 | contig 11267 bp, 9 predicted proteins | sample KBSS34metaG_FD_81524 | JGI IMG/M metagenome (GOLD analysis project Ga0105248, IMG submission 81524) | Switchgrass rhizosphere microbial communities from Kellogg Biological Station, Michigan, USA - KBS S3-4 metaG | ecosystem: Host-associated > Plants > Roots > Rhizosphere > Soil | place...
AAACAGCAACTCGTCGAGATCGCCAAGGCACTGTCGAAGGAGGTGAAGCTCCTGATCCTCGACGAACCGACGGCGAGCCTGAATGAAAGCGATAGCGACGCCCTGTTGCAGTTGCTGCGCGGGCTCAAAGCGCAAGGCATTGCGTGCATCCTGATCTCGCACAAACTCAACGAGATCTCCAAGGTCGCCGATGCGATCACCGTTCTGCGAGACGGCTCCACTATCACCACGCTCGACTGCAAAGACGGTCCCGTCAGCGAAGATCTGATCATCAAGGCGATGGTCGGCCGCGAAATGGCGGACCGCTATCCTCCTCGAACGCCCAAGGTCGGCGACACGGTATTCGAATTGCGTGACTGGCGAGTATTTCACCCGGTCCACACCGATCGTGAGGTCGTCCGAGGCTTGAACCTGAGCGTGAAACGCGGCGAGATCGTCGGCATCGCAGGTCTGATGGGGGCTGGCCGCACTGAATTGGCGATGAGTGTATTCGGACGATCTTATGGGCGTCGCATCGCCGGTACCGCGCTGATGAATGGCCAGCCTGTGGATGTGAGCACAGTAAGCAAGGCCGTGGACCACGGCATCGCCTACGTCACCGAAGACCGTAAATCGCTCGGTCTGGTACTGGCCGACACGATCGCGCGCAATACCACTCTTTCGCATCTGGACGGCGTATCGCAGCACGGCGTTATCGACGAGGGACGGGAGTTTGCTGTGGCGAACGACTTCCGCGGCAAGCTTGCGACCCGCTGTGCGGGCGTGCATCAGCAAGTGGTAAATCTGTCGGGCGGCAACCAACAGAAAGTAGTCCTGGCCAAGTGGCTGTTCGCCAATCCGACCTTGCTGATTCTCGACGAGCCCACGCGGGGCATCGACGTGGGCGCCAAGTACGAAATCTATTCTTTGGTCGCTCGGCTCGCCGAAGAGGGCCGCTCTATTCTGATGATCTCATCGGAGATGCCTGAGCTGCTAGGCATGTGCGACCGCATCTACGTAATGAATCAAGGTGCGATCGTCGCCGAATTCCCCGCGGCCGAGGCGACGCAGGAGAAGATCATGTGGGCAATCGTCAAAGCCAGCCAATAAAAGGCGATAGAAATGGAACAGACCATCCTCACCAATCCCGCTCCTGTCTCGCAGCGCATGGGGCACTTCCTGAAGCAGAACCTGCGCGAATACGGAATGCTGATATCGCTCGTGGCGATCATGGTCTTCTTTCAGATCATGACCGACGGCACACTGTTGCAGCCGCTCAACTTGACCAACCTAGTGCTGCAGAACAGCTACATCATCATCATGGCGTTGGGGATGCTGCTGGTCATCGTGGCAGGTTACATCGACCTCTCGGTGGGCTCGGTATGCGGTTTCATCGGCGCACTCGCCGCCGTCCTGATGGTCACCTATGAATGGCATTTTATTCCCGCCACGCTGGTGTGCCTGCTGGTCGGCGGCGCAATCGGCGCCGCACAGGGTTGGTTCGTCGCTTACTTCAAGATCCCCTCTTTCATCGTGACACTGGCGGGTATGCTGGTGTTCAAAGGGCTCGCCCTGGCGCTGCTGCATGGGCAATCGGTCGGTCCATTTCCCGATACGTTCCAGAAGCTCAGCTCGGGATTCATTCCGGATTGGTTCGACGGCGGCGAGCTGCGTCTCACCTCATTGCTGCTGGGCGTGCTGGTCGCGCTGACGATGGTGGTAATGGCATGGCGGACCCGCAGCAACCAGAAGCTGCACGGAATGGAAGTGGAGCCGATGGCACTCTTCGCTGCTCGAAATTCGGTGTTTGCCGTGCTCCTCGTGGCGCTCAGCTGGCTGCTGGCCTCATATAAGGGTTTGCCGAATGTGCTGATCATCATGTTCGCGCTGATGGTGGCCTACGACTTCATTACCAGCCGCACAACCATTGGCAGACGCATCTACGCGTTGGGCGGCAACGAAAAAGCGGCGCGGCTGTCGGGTGTGCGCACCGAGCGGCTGGCGTTCTACACATTCGTCAATATGGGCGTGCTGGCCGCACTGGCAGGGCTGGTGTTCGCCGCGAGACTCAATACCGCCACGCCCAAAGCAGGTTTGGGCTTCGAACTCGACGTCATCGCAGCGTGCTTCATCGGTGGTGCCTCGGCTTCCGGCGGCGTCGGTAAAGTCATGGGTGCGGTGATCGGCGCGTTCGTGATGGGAGTGATGAACAACGGCATGTCGATTCTGGGCGTCGGCATTGACTATCAGCAGGTCATCAAGGGTCTGGTGCTGCTCGCAGCCGTCAGCGTCGACGTATACAACAAGAACAAGTAATGGTGCGATCGAAACCGCGAGTGCAGCTATCGCGCCACGAACCGGTAGATTGTGGTCTGGCGATACTTGGTGTCCGGCATCAGAATGACCGAAGGAAACAGCGGCTGGTTCGGCGAGTCCGGGAAATGTTGCGTCTCCAGGCAGAATCCAGAGCGCCGTGCATACGCCGTCTGATTTTTCCCGACGACACTGCCATCCAGGAAATTGCCTGAATAGAATTGCACACCGGGCTCGGTGGTCAGAACTTGCAGGGCCCGACCGCTATGCCTCTCGTAGACTTCCGCTGCGACTCTGGGCTGGTCTGCCTTTCCTGTGATGATGAAATTGTGGTCGTAGCCGCGGCCCCATTTCAATTGCAGGTCTTCCTCGTCAATGCGCGCACCGATCCGCACGGGGATACGGAAATCGAACGGCGTTCCCAAAACGGGGCAAATTTCGCCCGTGGGAATCAGGTCAGCATCGATCGGCGTGAAGCGATCTGCGTACAACTTCAGCTCGTGGTCGAGAATGTCGGGCCCGCCCGCCAGATTGAAATACATGTGATTCGTCAAGTTGACAGGAGTGGGCATGTCTGAACTCGCTAAGTATTCGATCTTCAGGGCGTTGTCGCGGGTAAGTGTGTAGGTAACCTCTGCCTCGAGGTTGCCCGGATAACCTTCCTCGCCGTCAGCGCTAAGGTAACGAAGTGCCAGCGCAACATCGGCTCCCCGCCGCACCGGGGACGCACTCCAGAGTACCTTGTCGAATCCCCTCGCACCGCCGTGCAGGTGATTGCTGCCATCGTTGGTCTGAAGCGTGTACTCGTGTTTATCGAGGACAAACCGCCCGCCCGCAATACGGTTGGCGTAGCGACCGATTATGGCGCCGAAGTAAGGACAGTTGATCAGAAAACCGTCGAGGTCGTCGAAGCCGAGCAGCACATCGGCAGTCTCCTCATAGCGATCCGGGGTGGTCAGCGAAACGACGATGCCTCCGTAATTTGTGATCTTTGCCTCGACGCCGTTACCGTTTCGAAGCGTGTATAGATCCGCCTGCCCGCCATCGGGGAGCGCGCCGAAGGGAGCCTTGTCGATGCCGGGGCCGCGAACGAAACTCGTCATGTTGGTCAATTCGTACGGTTTCACTTCATCTCGATCTCGATGAAGGCGTACTCGAATGCATTGGCATTGATCACATCGTGCTCGACCCCGACACCCCGGAAGTAAGGAACTCCCTTCTTCAGCTCCGCAATTCTCTCTTCGCCGCCCTCTACGATCTTCAGTTTGCCATCCGATAAAGGTACGACGACGTAATCAAACTCGTGCCGGTGCCAGCCAGTTGCCGCACCCGGCGCAAACCGCCATTCGGTTACGCGAACGCGTGGGTTGTCTATAAAGGTAGTTGGTATTGCCTCAGCCATTGGAGCCTCCCGGAGATCGACTACGTGCCATTATGGTTTGATTCGAAGCGGTCCACTTTGGCGCGTAACTGGGCGGCGCCGCCCGGGAATGCAAACCCCTGGCGCAGTATCATAGAGGGTTCGAGCAAGTATGCTTAGTTCGGAGTTCCCATGAAGCTCAACGACTCCAATTTCTCCCTTCCCCCACAGCAAGTCAGTATCGACGTTCTGCTGGAGAAGTACGCCAAGGGCGATGAAAAAAGCGTCGAAGACGTGCGGCGGCGCGTGGCCAAGGCCCTGGCCGCGGTCGAGAAGGATCCCACCAAGTGGGAGGCGGTGTTCTACGAGACGCTCGAGAACGGCTTCATTCCCGGCGGTCGCATCAACTCCGCCGCGGGCACGAAACTCACGGCCACTTTGATCAATTGCTTCGTGCAACCGGTGGGCGATTCGGTGTCGGAGATGGTGGACGGCAAACCGGGAATTTACGTTGCACTCATGGAGTCCGCCGAGACCATGCGCCGCGGCGGCGGGGTAGGCTACGACTTCTCGTCGATCCGTCCCAAGGGAGCCCTGGTTCGCGGGACAAAGAGCAGTGCGAGCGGTCCGGTGTCGTACATGAAGGTGTTCGATCAAAGCTGCGAGACGGTGGAATCCGCAGGTTCCAGACGCGGCGCGCAGATGGGAATCCTGCGTTGCGAGCATCCCGACATCGAAGAATTCATCCACGCCAAGGATCACGGGAATCTGCGCAATTTCAATGTCAGTGTCGCGGTGACCGACGGCTTCATGCGCGCAGTCGAGACTGACGGCGAATGGGAGTTGGTGCACAAAGCACCGCCAGGACCCGACTGGGACCTGGGACTGTCGCGCCAGCGCGGCGATGGGTTGTGGGTATACCGAACGGTCAGAGCGCAGGACCTGTGGAAGCAGATCATGGACTCGACCTACGATCATGCCGAGCCGGGCGTGATCTTTTCCGATCGCATCAACGCAGACAACAACCTCTCATATTGCGAGGTGATCGAATCGACGAACCCATGCGGCGAACAGCCCTTGCCCGCGTACGGATGCTGCTGCCTCGGCAGCATCAATTTGACCGGTTTCGTCATCGATCCATTCACGTCGAGCGCGCACTTCGACTTCGAAGCTTTTGCCAAAGTCGTGCGGCCATCCGTGCGGATGCTCGACAACGTGCTCGACGCTACGGTCTGGCCCCTGGACCAGCAGGCGCAGGAGGCCCGCAACAAGCGCCGTCTCGGTCTCGGGTTCACGGGTTTGGGCGATGCGTTGATCATGCTCGGATTACGCTACGACACCGAGGCAGCGCACAGCGTGGGCGCGAGCATCGCGCAAGCGATGCGGGACGAATCGTATGCGACGTCCGTCGAGATCGCCAAAGAGAAGGGCTCTTTCCCGTTGCTCGACAAGGACAAGTATCTGGCAGCACCGCACTTCGCCTCGCGTCTGCCTGAAAAACTCAAGGAGCAGATCCACCTGTACGGTATTCGCAACAGTCATCTTCTATCCATCGCACCCACTGGGACGATTTCACTGGCTTTCGCAGACAACGCGGCAAACGGGATCGAACCACCGTATTCCTGGACCTATCAGCGCAAGAAACGCGAAGGAGACGGTTCCTTCAAGATCTACGACGTCGAGGACCATGCTTGGCGCCTGTACAAGCACGTGGGCGGCGATATGGAGAAGTTGCCCGAAGCGTTCGTGACTGCGCTGGAGATCTCGGCGCTGGACCACATGCGCATGGTTGCGGCGGTCGCGCCATTCATCGATTCGGCAATCAGCAAGACGGTGAACGTGCCGGAGGACTACGCTTACGAGGCCTTCAAGAATCTCTACCTCGAAGCGTGGCGCGCAGGCTTGAAAGGTATCACCACCTATCGGCCGAACAAGGTGCTGGGCAGTGTGCTGTCGGTAGCGACCAAGCATGAGGAAGCCCCGAACGATCTCGACACGAGCGATACCGATCGGCGCATCCGTCTCGAAGCCACGCCGCAGCCTGCGCTTTCCAGCCTGCGCTGGCCAGGTCGCCCGAAGCTGGCCGCGGGCAATCCGTCCTGGACTTACATGGTCGAGTCGCCGCTCGGTCAGTTCGCGATATTCGTCGGGCACGTGGAGGACGGACAGCCTTATCCATTCGAGGTTTGGGTCAACGGCGCAGAGCAGCCGCGCGGCCTGGGTGCCGTGGCCAAGACGCTTTCAATGGACATGCGCGCGCAGGACAAGAAGTGGCTTCGGCTGAAGCTCGAGATTCTGACGCGCACTTCAGGGGAACCGTTCGATTGCCCCATTCCACCGGATGGCGCGCCGGTGCGTGTGCCGAGCATGGTGGCGGCATTTGCGCGCATCGTGCGCTTCCGCGTGGATCAACTCGGTGCGCTGGCGCGCAGGAATTATCACGGCGCGGATACGCCCCAGGGGGCGGACGAAGGTGAATCGCCGGTGTTGGACGCGTTGTTTGCGAAGAAGGAACCAAAGACGGGAACGGACGGAACCATGTCCTGGACAGTCGACGTCCTCAATCCCAGTTCGGGTGATGACTTCGTGCTGCTGCTGAAGGAACTCGTACTGCCCAACGGTCAGCGCCGACCGTACTCGGCCTGGATGGCGGGAGCCTATCCTCGCGCGCTGGACGGGCTGTGCAAGCTGCTGTCGTTGGATATGCGCGTGATCGATCCTGCCTGGATCGGGATGAAGCTGCGCAAGCTGCTCAACTACTCCGAGCCACTGGGCGATTTCATGGGACGCGTTCCGGGAGACGAACGGCAGCAGAACTTTCCCTCCACTGTCGCTTACGTCGCGCGCCTCATCATTCACCGTTATGCGATGTTGGGCGTACTCGATGAGCGCGGCTATCCAGTTGACGAGATGGGCGTGCTGGAAATTCCGGAAGCCGATCGCGAGCCCGAAACGCCAACCTATCGCTTGTTGCCTGGGAAGCAGTGTCCGGAGTGCGGCAACACGGCGGTCATCAAGAAAGATGGCTGCGAGTTTTGCACCGCCTGCGGCGCGATCGGGGCGTGCGGCTAAGCCGGTCTAGGCTTGTGGGTGGACCGGCTCGGCGCATTCACTGCAGGCTGGTGCGCATGCTTAGCGCCCGGTGCCGAACAGGTTCACACCGAGTTGGTCGGTGATGTACTCGATAGCCCGCATGGACCGCACACTGTTGCCCGCGTCGTTGACGCGGGGCGAGAAGCCGACGATCGCCATCTTGCCCGGTACGACAGCGACGATTCCGCCGCCCACGCCGGTTTTTGCTGGCAGTCCGGTAGTAAAAGCCCACATCCCAGACTCGTTGTAAAACCCCGCCATCATCATAATCGCCAGCACCTTGGGAACATAGCGGGTCTCGAGGATGCGCACCCCGGAGATGGGATTGACGCCGCCGTTGGCAAGCGTGGCGCCCATGACGCCGAGTTGCTTGGCGGTCACTCCAATCGAACATTGCCGCGTGTACACGTCGACCGCTTCCATCGGGTCCGAGTAGATACGCTCGGAGGCCGCCAAAATATATGCGTGCGCGCGATTGCGTTGATTGGTAGCCGCTTCCGATTTGTACACATCCTCGAGGACCGTCAGTTTTTCTCCTGCAAGGGCTTGGAAAAAAGCCATGATCTTGGCGAAGCGTTCTTGTGCGTCCTTGGCTTTGACCATGCTTACCGACGCGATGGCGCCGGAATTGACCAGCGGATTGACCGACACTGGCTTTAGGATCTGCGTCGCCAGGATGGAGTTGAACGGCAATCCAGTGGGCTCCACGCCGATTTTCTCGGCAATGGCATTGGCATTGCCTTGCTCCTGCATCACCAGCGCGGCAGTGAACGGTTTGGAAACAGACTGAATGGAGAAGGAGTAGTTGACGTCGCCCGCTGTATAGACGTCGCCTCGCGCCGTAACGATGGCGAGACCGAACAGCTCGGAAGGCACCTTCGCCAGTTCTGGGATGTAGTCGGCTGTAGCGCCATCCTTTACATCCTTGTACTTAGCGTAGGCTTCCTGAATCACACGGTTGAGGACTTCGGCGCTGGGTATGGCCTGCGCCGAGGCAATCATCGGCGTCCAGACGCTTGCGGCGAACAGCACAACCATCAGCACGCGCTGCCAGGATTCAAAGCACCGATTTCTTTGCATAGTCGCCTCCAGTTTTTAAGGTGCCGAACTCATACCTTGCAAGATACGTCTCAGTTCGCGAGGATCTGCGAGTACTTTTCAAGTTACCAAGGTTGCTCCCTTGATGATGTAGTCGGGCAGTTTTGCCGGAGAAGGGTAGACCTGCAGATACTTGATGCTGCTGAAAGGGAATGCTAGCAACGCCCCGTCGGTTTCCACCAGCAACACCGTTTTTTCCAGCATCATCTGCAATCGGACGCTGACGCTGTCGTCGCTCTTCACCTGCCTGGGAAAGCTGAAGTGCATCTTCGAGCCATCCGTAAGGTGGATGATCATACCGCGCTCTTCCTCCATGTCTGCCTCCTTTCCGCTCAAAAACGCACCGTCAGTCCCACCAGGCCTTCGCCCTGGTAGAAACCCTGTCCGTTGATGGTGATCACGCAGCCTTTGTTACTGGCGCAGAAAATGCCGCCGTCGTTGTTGAGCAGAGTGGCGTAACCACGCGCTTCGAAGCGAATGCCGAAGTGTTTGCCAAGCGGGATCATATAGCCTATGCCGGCATTCAGCGACAGCCGCGTCTCAGAGCTCAAATCGCTCACCGAAGGACTCATGTACGTGACGCCCACGCCGCCCATGACATAGACCCCGTGGCCGATGCCATCGATGAAGTAGGTCCCGCCGAGCTGCAGGTAGCTGATCCCGAGTCCGATTTGCGGGCTGCCGGACAGGAACGAGGGGGCTTGAATATGCGTCTGCTGGTGATTGAAGAACACCTGCACTTGAGATCTGGGGTCCAGGCCGAAATCCAGCGCCAACGCATAGCTGGGTGCGTCCAACACGTCGACGGTCTGACCGGTGGTGGAGTCCGTGACGCTCCCCCCGAATACGTATCCCCCATAGGCGGTGACGCTGCTCTCCGCGCACACGCCGCGTGCAAGTATCACGAGTAGTGCCAGTAGCACACCGCGGCACCAGAGCCAGACCTTCTTACCGCGTACCGTCCAGGGAAACGCCGCATGCATGATAATTCGACCCAAAACGATGAATGCTGCGGAAGTCTAACGCGAAATTCGCGGCGGGCGCGCGCGGTTAGACGAGTTGCTAACGCCGCGCTTTGGTTCCGGTCTTCCAGCGCCGATGCATCCACCACCATTGCTCGGGGTGGCGCAGGATCAATCGCTCCAGCATGGCATTGTAGAGCCGTGTGTTGCGGCGGATTTCCTCGTCGTGATCCTCGCACGCGATCGGTGCAAGGGCCTCCTCGAAACGCAGCACATGATGCCCGTCGGGCTCGCGCCAGCAGGCGGCCGGTACGACCGGGGCACCGGTGGCCAGAGCGAGAATCGCGAGACTACGGAACGTGCCAGTTCGATGACCGAAGAACTCGACCTCGATACCATCGCGCCCAAGCGCATACTGATCGAATGGGAACAGGATGATGTTACCCGCCTCCAGCCGCTCGACGAACAGATCGAGTGAACCTTGCTTGGGAAGGGTGCCGAAACCGAGACGGCGCGACCGCCCGTAGACAAAGTGCTCGAGCCAGCGCGGCTTGAACGGGCGTCGCACGAAATAAAACACGCCGCGCGCCTGCGGAAACTTCGCAATGCCCGCTGCGGTTGCAACCTCGAAATTGCCAGTGTGGCCCACGAGCAGGAGGACACCCTTCCCGTGCGCATGGGCCGCCAGCAGCGCATCCAGATTCTCCACGCTGGCCAATTGCGCGCGTTGCGACGGAGACATCAACGGAAAACGGAGAAACTCGACGAACAAGCGCCACAAGTGCGCGTAATGCGCCTGCGCAAGTTGCGTGATCTGCTCGGCGCTCAGCGTCTCGGCGAACACGCGTTGGAGGTTTTCTTGGACGATCCGCCGGCGGTAAGGCAGCAAACGATAAAGGAGCTTACCCGCCAGCGAAACCTCGATCTGCATCGGCAGTGCGAGCGCCACCGCAGATGCGCTGTGCCGAGAGTGCGTCAGCGAAATGGAAATGGAGGCGATACGATGACGATTGAGAACATCCCTCGCCGTGGGATTACACACGATCTGCGGCGCACTGTAGCTATCGCGCACGACGGAAAAGTCCGCCACCCCGATTGCCCCGAGTGCCGTCTCGCGAGGGAAGAGCTTGAGACACGCCTCTTTGGCGGCAAAGCGTGCCGCCAGGCTCGCCGCCCGCCCTGGGCCTACCCCGCTATCGCGCAATTCATCCGCGGAGAAAATCTTGCGCAGATCCTCGGGAGGAGTCTCGCGCAACAGGCGTTCCATGCGCGCAACCTCAACCGTGTCGATTCCGCAGCGCGTTGCGGAGTCTCCGGCTTCCGGCATGATGTTTGGATTAACGGTCGGTTAGTGCGCGAACGAGCAAGGCCCCGTTAGTGCCTCCGAACCCGCGCGAGAGAACCAATGCTACGTTAGAGCGCGGCGCGCGGGTCGCGGACGAAGCTGGCAACGCGGAGAACCCGGGATCCAGTTCCTTGAGAGTTGCGATACCTGGAACGATGCCGACCCGCAACGCGCAAAGCGCCTGGACGGCCTCGATGACGCCTGCGGCCGCGAGAAGATGGCCAAACGCCCATTTGAAGCCGGTCACAGGCGGGGGGGTCGGGCCGAACACTCGAAGGATTGCTGCGGCTTCGGAAGCATCCGATTGCCGCGTACCGTTTGCGTGCCCTACGATCATTCCGACTTGCGCAGGAGAAAGACTGGCGTCCTCCAACGCGAGCTGGATTGCATCGGAGAGCGCGACGCCGTCATCTCGCAGAGCGAACAAGCCCTGTGCATCGGCGGTGCTGCCACTGCCCAGGACTTCGCCAAGCACGTTTGCACCGCGATTTTGCGCCGCAGCCTCGGTTTCCAGGACCAGCGACGCGGCGCCCTCGCCGAACACGCTTCCGTCCCGATGAACGTCGAACGACCGAATCGAATTCTCCGCCAGCAAGCCGATTTGATGGCAATACAGAATGGTCTGAGGTTCGATCGAGGAATCGTGCCCGACCGCGACGGCGCGATCTGCCTTGCCCTCGCGCAGCGACTCCATGGCTTCCACGATCGCCAGCGTCCCGCTGATGCTGTGATTCGTGATGCATGCATTGGGACCTTTCAGGCCGTGACGTATACCCACGTGGCCCAACACATTGTTGGGCAGGGTGCGCAACAGCCACATCGGATTGACGTTGGCGCCCAGTTCCACGCCAAAAGTCTCCAAACTTCCGGCGGCCACGGTCAGCAGAGGGAAGTAGTCGTACTGACTTTGGTAGCTCCCTCCTCCCGAGCCGACGTACACGCCGGTGCGGTCGTTGAACTCATTGGCTGCCGCTTCGTCCAGGCTCTCTCGATACGAGATGATGCCGGAGTCTTGGATCGCCTGATCCGCCGCATACAGGCCGAACACATCGGAGCGGCGGATGAACTTCTGTATCTTGCGATCCTTCAGCAGCGCGACCGGATCCAGATCGGCGAT
>Ga0105248_10008511_pt1 | contig 11266 bp, 9 predicted proteins | sample KBSS34metaG_FD_81524 | JGI IMG/M metagenome (GOLD analysis project Ga0105248, IMG submission 81524) | Switchgrass rhizosphere microbial communities from Kellogg Biological Station, Michigan, USA - KBS S3-4 metaG | ecosystem: Host-associated > Plants > Roots > Rhizosphere > Soil | place...
CGCGCCCTCGCGGGCAAACCCTGGATACCTGTCCCGCGCGCGGCCAGCCCGACCCTCGCTCTCGCCGCCTAAACCAACATCAACGCGGAGGGCTGCTCAAGCCGCCACCCGTGAATGGACACCGGAAAACTTGAGGAAATCGACGAGCTCGAAAGTGTTGGAAGACTCCCGAGATCGATCTCGACCCTCAGAAGATGGAGGCCGAAAGATGCGATTAAAGCGCGTTATGCGGCGACAGCAACCGCCCGTATACGTCGGTGTCTCGCCTCAACGAAGCCAATCGACTCTCTAGCGGATGTTCCGACTGCAAAGCGCATTTACATAAAAGAGCGGATCGTCGCGTGCAAGGAGCAGGAATTCAGAGTATTCACTAGAGAGGCTGTAGCTCTAGTTGCGATCTTCGCTTCCTCCTTTCTGGCTCTCCTAATTGCGATTCCCCTATTCCCCCACTACTTCTCCCAGATAGATCGGACGGCCGGCGATCCGTCGCTCGGAAAGTACGCTGCAGCATACTATGTAGCACTCTTGTCAACACTTTATTTAACCGCCACCGTATACGAAAGTACTGCTTGGTATCGCAAATATCTCCTTCCCCTTATGCTGTCAATTTATCCAGTAGCGGCATATCTACTTACCTCAAAATCGGAAGTGCCCTCGATAAAAGGGGGAGTCCGGTTCGGGCTTGCCGCTAGCTTCGCAATCGTTTCCCTTACGATCGGATTTTTCATCTTCTTGTTTTATACAGAAAAACAAATGTCCAAATTCCTACAATCCCGCCTCCGCAAAAACTTCTCGGAGGAGTATGCGATTCTTTCCTTATTGGGTACACTAAGCGCGATAAAGCACCTTAAGGATACCGGCTTACAGCTTCGATCTCCCGCCACACTTTCGTCCGTATTCGAGAATGCCGCACGCGACTTCTCGATCTATCTCAAAGTACGACGTAGAAGTTTAAGTGGCGAGCTCGAAAGGATGCATCACAGTCAAGACCGCGGGAAGGTATATGCAATCCTTGAATTGAGAAACTGGGTCCTTCTACCCATCTCAACGACTCTTGACGATGCCGAAAATCGCATAAAAGCTTATCTTCAAGCGATAATTAAGGGAGAGCTCGGTGCAACACCATGGAGCGATCCGCAACCAGTGGTTCGACGGCGGATCGTCGGCCGTACTACTAACGCGGTTCGTGCTGCTGCTTTTGCAGTGGCGCCTTTTCTGGTGGTCTCCCTCGTGCCGCACTTCCATCCTACGCTAGACCCAAGTATAGCGAGATACGCGCAAATCCTCTCCCTACTATGGGCATTGCTCAACCTACTATTCTACGTTGATCCACATTTTTCTGACAAACTAGACTTGCTCCAGCGAGTGAAGAATCTCGACATTTCTCGGGGGGGATCGCAAGCTGGCAAGACGGATTGAGCACTCCAAACGCGGGTCTGTCACCTTACTGAACGCCGCCGGATGTCCACGGGCCAACCGCCCGTTACCCTCATCCGCAGGTCTGAACCGACTGCTGGCTGGCGGACGTCCACGGACGGCGCTTGGCCGATCGCAGTGGAGATGGCCAGTGCGTCGGCAGCCCCCACCGCTACGAAAGCGATCCCGGGAGAATGGAGAAATGAACGCCCGCGGTTCCAGCCTCAGCGATTCAGCCATGGCGCGACGATCTGATCAGAATCTCACCGTCGCGCACGCCCAGAGGGCAGAAGAGCGAGCAGGGGCACGCCAGCGGACAGCCGGGAGACAGAGCCAGTTGCAGCGGACAGCCCGACCCGTTCACCTTACCAGCGGCGAGACTGTCTGTGGTCACCTATCGAAAGCGTTGGCAGCAATATCAAGATCTCTCTTGATCATCGGTGGGACGGACGCGGCTCGTGCCCCGCATCGGTCATCAGCCCACACGAGCCGAGTCGGTGTACCCAAACTCTGTACCCAAGTCCGCGGACACCGGCGGACGAGCGTGGACACGGACGGAGCCGATACCCAGGTCCAGCCGGCAGAGCGGACGTCCAGGGACGTCTACGGATGAACCGCCCGCTACTCTTAATCCGCAGGTCGGTCGCCCGATGGCAGGCCGCCCGGTGTAGCCAACTGTGTAGCCAAGCCGGCGGACGCCCACGGACAGCGGCGGTCGATGGTGGTCGAGTCGGCCAGGTGGGACGGGGTGCGGCGGACGGACGCGGACGTCTGCGGACGAAACGGGCCGACTTTGCAAGGCAGGGGTTCGGGGTTCAAATCCCCGCGTCTCCACCCTTACGTGCCAGGGCGTTCGCCTTCCTCCGGGTCTTCGGTGAGCGGCGTTTCGGGTTCCGTGCGTACGGAATTGCGAACGTCGGTGTCCTGGCCCGGCCAGCCGGTGACCGACCGCGACCGGCTACGGGGCGGCGAGACTCCCGAGACTCCCATCCAGCACCCGCCCGCGGCGCCTCGTGCGGCGTCCGCGCTGGTAGCTGGGTATCCCGGGCGGTCGTGGGAGCCTCGGGAGTTTTAGGAGTCCTACTCACCGGGACAGCCGCCGGGCCATCGCCGGCGGGTCTCCCCGGGCGCCGGGGTGCAATGGATCGCCCACGGGGGCGGGGCATCTTACTCCCGACCGTCACGGGCCTCTGGTGGTGGTCGGCACAGCCTCTCCGGTGGCGCGTGGTCTCTGAAGGACGGAGATGCCCCCCGCCCTGGTTCAGCCGCCGCCACGTCGAGCGGCACCGCTGTGACAGCAGGGCAGGCGCCGGAGCCACTCGCCGCGCCGTGACAAAACCCCGCCCCTGCGCACCCGGCGATCCTGCTGGGGCTGGAGTTCGACGAGAAGACCGCCCGCGAACGCGCCCCGCTCAGCGGTCTGCCCGCCGACACCGAACCGTACGCCGAGCCCCGCGACACTCGCGCCTGGAAACGCCGCCGCCCCCGGCCCGCCGCCGCGGTGCATTCCGCTGCGATCGAGGCACCGCCGCACGGCCGACCCCGCTGACAGCCGCCCCCAGCGACGGCCGCCTCCGTCGGTAGCCACACCGGCGCTGGACATCCGCGCCCGCAACGAATACCCGCAACCACAATGGACGCCGACGCCGACGCCGACGCCGACGCCGTGGGAGCATTTCGTTCACCAGGCAACAATCTTGACACGTCGCTATCGCCGAACCGACAACCGAGAAAGGCCAACCCGCTCGACAAACGCCGCTTTATACCTTCGCACCAGGCGAGACAACCAGCGTGTTGACAGACGATTTCACCACACCGCACACTTGCCACATGTGTGGTGAACCATCTCGGACCGGCCTGCCCCGATCCTGTCCCGGCTCCGCCGCCGGAGCCCCCCAGCCGCGTCGGAGGTTTTCCGGGCGGGTCAGCCCGCACAGCTCCGACGGGAACCGTCCGCAGCCAGCGGAAGTCTTTCCTTGAGCACACACGCCGGCCGGCCGAGTACTCGTTCCGCCTTGGTCGCGCTGCTCCTTTTCATGGTTTTCCTGGCGGCGGGAATGCCCACGGCCCCGGCGCAGGCCGCGCCGGCCGCGAACCGCCCGATGGCCACCGGTGCGGCTGGCAGCACCCTCACCATCGGCATCAAGCCGCTGGAACCGTTCGTCGAGAAGGACGCTACCGGTACCTTCACCGGTTTCAGTATCGACCTGTGGAACGACATCGCCCGGCGCAACAGATGGAAGACGGCCTACGTCTGGTACGACGATATTAAGTCCCTCGTCGAGAGTGCCCGGAACAACACGATCGATGGGGCGATCTCGGGAATCTCGATGACCGCCGAACGGGAACAGCAGGTCGATTTCTCCTACCCGATGTTCGATGCCGGGCTGCAGATCCTCGCCGCCGACACGCCCGCGGGTCTTGACCTCTCCCACCAGCTGCGCAACCTGATCTCGGCGTCGACCGGACGCTACCTTGTGGTGCTGCTGCTGATGCTCGTCGCGGCCGGCGCCGTCACGGCGGTGGTGACCCGGAGCAACAGCCGGCAGCGCTGGCCCCGGCGGATGGCCGACGGGATGTTCCGGGCTGCCGCCATCGGCCTCGCCGGAGATGTCGGGCACCCGCAGCGGACGGCCCTCAAGGCCATCACCCTGGTCTGGCTCGTCGCCGGCCTCGTGTTTGTCGCCCTGTTCACCGCGTCCGTCACCACGCAGCTCACCGTGAAATCGATTCGGACCGGCATCACCGGCGTCTCCGACCTGCCCGGCAAACGCGTCGTCACGGTCCGCGGATCCACTGCGGAGAACTACCTGCGCCACCATGACGTCACGCCGCGGCTCGCGCCGTCCATCGATGCCGCCTACCCGCTGCTGCGCAGGGGCGACGTGGATGCCGTCGTCTTCGACTCGCCTGTCCTGCAGCATCATATCGACTCCGCGCACGACAACAAGGAAAGCCTGGCCGGACCCGTCTTCGAACCCGAGGAGTACGGCATCGCCTTTCCCACCGGCAGTGTGCTGCGCAAGAAGGTCAACGGCGCACTTCTGCAGATGCACGCCGACGGCACCTACGAGGAGCTCCGCAGGCACTACTTCGCCAGCCGTTCGTGACAGGCCGCCCATACTCCGCACGTTCTCAGATGCGTTAGCCATGTGATCTCTTGGTTGCCTGGTGGGCGATCTGCCAGTGTGTGGAGTGCTGGCCCTGCCACGCTACGGCGCTGTATCGGCCGTATTCGGCGGTGTAGCCAGGTCAGTGAGCGCGGGTGTACTCGCGGCCAGCCGGAGGTCATCAGGGTGAGCGCGCCGAGCAGCGCTGCCAGGCCGGTCAGGCCGAAGCGGTGGGTGAACAGCACCTGGGCTGCCGTGACCGTCACCGCTACCCGGTGTCGGAACGCCCAGCGCCGAGCCAGCCAGGCGATCTTGCAGGGGCCGTCAGCAGCAGCATCCACAGCGGCACGCGAACCCCGTCGGTACGCGTCCGAACGCGGAGGCCGGAGCGATGTGATTCACGGCGGCCGGGAGACTGAGCGAGTTGCAGCGGACAGGCCGACCCGTTCGCCCTTGCCAGCTGCGAGACTGTCTGTGGTCACCCACCGGAAATTCGAGCGGTTGAACCCAGATCTACCGATGCGAACAGGTCGACGCGAAGTGACCGGGTGAGAAAGGGAGGTCGAGGCCTGGTGCAGGTGTTCGAGGCGGCGGATGGTTGGCCATCTGTGCGTGCGCGTCTGGCCGTCCACCTTGGAGCGGGAGATCTGGTCTCACTGGATGATGCGGTCGCCTTCGCGGTTCGGTGGCATGGGGAGCAGAGGCGGCCCGCGGGTGAGCCTTATGTCGAGCATCAGCTCGAAGTCGTGTGCGTCCTGGTGGAGGCGGTCGGAAAGACGGACGTGGACGTGTTGCGGGCGGGTGTGCTCCACGACGTCGTCGAGGACACGGAGTGCTCGCTGGAGGAAGTGCGTGAGCGCTTCGGCGGTCGGGTCGCCGACCTGGTCGACTGGGTGACCAAGCCTGCGCCGTCGGAGGGCCAGACGCGCGAGGAGTCGCGGGAGGCATATCTGGCACGGCTGCACGACGCGCCGGAGGATGCGTTGTTGGTGAAGCTGGCGGACCGGCTGAGTAACGTGCAGCGGCTGGACACGCATCCCCGTCTGGAAAAGCGCCGCTCGTACTACCAGGAGACGGTGCGCTCCATCGTTCCTCTCGCGCAGTCCCATCCCTGGTTCCGGCAGTGGTATGCGGCCTGGCAGGACGCTTTCGGTTATCTGGCTGCCGGCAGCCTGGATCCGCGCTCTCAGTGACATGCGCGATGGGAGTACACGGGGTCGCCACGAAGCGTATTCCGCTGTTCGGTACCGTGGGGCGATGGCCTGCCGCCGGAACGACGCAGCACGAGGAGTAGGTGGGTAGAGGGTGGATCCGCGCGACGTTGTGCAGCTCACGATTCCGGCCGCCGGTGCCTATCTCACGGTGCTGCGTACCACGACGGCGTCGCTGGCCGCCCGGTTGGACTTCACGCTCGACGACATCGAGGACCTGCGGATCGCCGTGGACGAGGCGTCCGCGCTGCTGCTCGTCTCCGCGGTCCCTGGCTCCGCGCTGGAGTGCGTGTTCACCGCGTCGTCCGGCATCATGCGGGTCGCCGTGTCGGTGGAGAGCCTGGACGGCGAGCCGCCGTCGAAGGACTCCTTCGCGTGGACCGTCCTCAGCGCGCTCGCGAGCGAGGTCACGAGCTCCACCAGGCCCGGCCGCCGGGTGACGATCGAGCTGACGAAATGGCGAGGTGACCAGGCGGACTCGCGCGAGCCCCCGTCCGTCACCAGCGACTGATCAGATTTGCAGAGCACGGACGACGGATTCGTCCGGTGGTGTCTGGCTCAGGGCTCGATGCTGGTGAGGACATTGAAGGCAGGTGGCGAGCCGACAGTGCTCTGCAGGGTCTTCATGACCTTGCTGGCGTTGTCGTATGGGCCGGAAACGTAGAACGGCTTGCCGTCCCTGCCGAAGGTGATGGCTGACGGTCCCGTCCACGGGCCCAGATGGCCGGCGGCCGGCGCGAAGTCGGCGTGCGGTTCGAAGCCCAGGCCGCGGGCGTACTCGACGGCGCTGAACACCAGGTCGGCCGCCAGGTCGATCGGGGCCTCCTGCCGGCCGTCCGGGTAGCTGGCGAAGTAGTCCGGCAGGAACCGCGACAGCTCGAGCTCGGTCTGGAGGTCATGGCCGAGGGCCTATCTGCTTCGGCGACTTCCCCGCGTCACGCAGCTGGGATACCTGCAGCAGAAGATCGGCGTCATCCATGGGAGGTAACGCTATCCCTCCCGCGTCCGCGGGTAGGAGCCCCGCCAGTGCTACATGGTTGTCCGCGGTCAGATGCGGTACCTCTCGTACGATCCCTCGCGTGAGCGGAAACCTTGTCGAGGATGCGCGTACCTGTCTGGTGCTGTCCCGTGCCCGTGGCCTGGCCAGCTGGGTGGGGGCGTCGGGTAGGCCGGTGACCGCGAAGGGCGTACTGCGGCCGGCGGACGCCGTGCAGGTCGCGAAGGCGACGGGTGTCGAGACCCCTCGCCATGTGCGTTCCGCGGCCGATGTCGAGCAGTTGCATCACGCCTGGGTGGCCGCGCAGGCGGCCGGCCTCCTGGTGGTCGACGGGGGCAGGGCGACGGCTGGATCGGGGCCCGGGATCGACGAAGATCCGCTGCAGGTGTGGCTGGCTGCTCTGGAGGCGGTCCTCGCGGGGGAGTCACGTGACCCGGGTGCCCGCGGTGGGGCCGTCGCCTGCCGGTTGGTGCTCACCGCCCTGTCCGGGCAGCCGTCCCCGCAGCAGGAGGATATCGAAGTCGCGGTGCATCAGATGCTTCGCGAGGGCGATGACGTGGACGACGTCACTGCGATGTTCGATGCGTTCCGTCGAGGGGTGATGCCCGTCGACGAGGCGCTGGAGGTCCTCGCCGAGTTCGGTGCCGTCGACGACGAGGCGCGCCTGACACCGTTGGGAGGGTGGGCCCTCGAGCAGTTGCGGGAGCACGCCGGTGAGACGGTCACCCCCGATCTGCCGGTGGAGACGCTGCTGCGCCGCCTGGCGTCGGCGGATGACGACCAGGCGGCCGCTCTGTTCCGGCGCTGGTGCGGTGACCGGGCGGTGATCGAGTCCGCCGCCGTGCTGCTGCGGGCCGCGGGGGTGGCCACGCCCGTCGAACGGGTCGCTGCCGTCGACGTCATCGTCGGGTGGGGGGAGCCACTCCTGCCGGTCTGGGAGACGGTTGCCGACATTCCCGCGTTGGCGCCGCATGCTCGAGCCGTCCTGGCCGCCTGGGAACGCGGTCCTGATCCCGATGACGCCTGCGAGCGGTGGCTGACGGTCGAGCGTGCCCTGGCCACCCGGGACAGGGACGGGGTGGAAACCGCCTGCTTCGAGGTGGAGGCGTGCGGCGGGCCCGAGGCCCTCCGGGACAGTGGGCATCCGGCCGAAGCTGATCTGCATGCTGCGGTGGCCGATTTCTTCGGTTCCGGTCGTCGGCTATCCCTGTTCCAACTGAAGATCGCGCTCGATCGGTTCCGCCCCCCAGTGTGGCGGCGGGTGCTGGTGCCGGCCAGCGCCACCCTGGCCGATCTGCACGCCGTGATCCGGGTTGTTCTGGGGTGGGGTGACGGCCACCTGCATTCCTTTACCGTCAATGGCGCTCGATACTCCGACCCGTACTACCAGGTGGACGGCTGCGGCGACGAGGAAGCTGTCCGGCTGTCCCGCGCGTTTCCCCGGGTCGGCGCCACGGTGAGCTACGTATACGACTTCGGGGACTGGTGGCAACACACCATCACCCTGGAAAAGGCCGCCGAGGCCGGGCCGTCGGTCTCCTACCCGAGCTGCCTCGCCGGCCTTGGCGATGCCCCGGTCGAGGACTGGAACCCCGAGTATCCCGAGGATCCCACCCCCTTCGACAGTGACGACATCAACCGTCGCCTCGCCGACCTGACCGCCGCCTCGTCACGCTGACAACCCTGGCCACGAACGTGGGCGCACCGCGGTGGGGGCAGCCGCCGTCGGGCGGATGCATGTCAGGTCGGGTCTCGGGCGGCAGCACCAGCCGATGGTCAGCTGGCGGGGCCGGGGATGGGGGCGAAGAGTTCGATCTGGCCGGATCGGGTGAAGGCCAGCCTGATCGGTAGGGTGCCGGCCGGGCGGAGGGTCGCGCCGCGCAGGAGGAGGCGCGGGCCCTTCGGGTCTCCGATGGTGACGGACTGACCGGCGGGGATGGTGACCGCACGGGTCGGGGTGCCGTCCGCGGTGACGAGGGTGATCGAGCCGCCGAGTTCGCTGGTGGCGGCGGTCAGCGTGTCCGCCGCGGCGGCGGCGTTGTGGATGACCAGCTGGATCGACGCGGTACCCGACGACGGGCCGGCGGTGCTGGACTTCGCGGTGATGGAGGCGCCAGGGGCCTCGGGAACGACCCGGCTACCCGTGATCGTGAGCGCTCCGGCGCTGGCCTTCCCGGAGGAGATCGTGTTCCCGGACGTCGGCGGCTGGCTCGGAGCAACCGTGCTGGACATCGCCGCCGATCCGCCCGATCCGCCCGTGGAGGTGCAGCCGGCCGCCGCGCCGACGATCAGCCCGGTGGCCGCAGTGGCGAGGACGGCGGTGCGGAGGCGGTGCTGCCGACCGCGGATCGGGTGCCGTCGACCGTCGACGGTCAGTTCCGCGAGTCTCATCAGCGCGGTGACCCTTCCGGTGCGTGTGCGTTCCGCCTTCGTCGCGTGACACGGGTAGTCGGCGTCCGGGACGGACTGCACGCCACGCTATAGGAGCAGCCGCCCAGGCCCGGCCACGACCGGCACGGTCGAGGAGGCGAGTCGGCTCACGGGCCGGGCCGGGCCGGGCCGGGCGTCCGGGCGTCCGGACGTCTGGGTGTCTGGGCCGTTATGAGGTGGTCGCGGCGAGGGAGAGGAGGACCAGGGCGGTGATGGCGGCGGTCGTGCGGATCGAGTTGAAGAAGTCCCAGCGGGCGCGGTGGGACTCCCAGTCACCGGGCGGCGCGTCGGGGGTCCAGGTCGCCATCGCGTTGTTGATCGGGAGGTCGCCACGGACCGTGACGATGATGTTGGTGAGGACGGCGACCGTGGCCAGCGCGGCCAGGATCAACCGCGTGGTGGCCCCGTCCACGGCGGCGGCGATCGTCAGGGCGACTGTCGTGAGCAGGCAGGCGATCTGCAGCGGCTTCATGAACCTCGGGTAGCTGACGTCGAAGGCCTGCTTGACGAGCACGTACGTCGTTGGGGGCAGGGAGTGCATCGCGGGCCGGACGGCGACCAGGCCGATGGTCAGCGTTCCGGCGACGAGTCCGGTCAGGATGAGGGAGATCGCGACAAGGGCCGAGACCATGGTTTTCGGCTCTCCATCCAGCAGACGGGGCTGAGTGGACGCATTTCTACCAAGTAGGACAGATCATCGTGACCTTCTGTCCTTTTCGTGCCGGAGATAGCAGTTAGCCTGTCAGACGGCGGGGGCTACCGGGCGGCGGACGGGGTAGCGGTGCGTCGAGGAGTCGTGTCGGTCAGACACGGACTGCTGTCGGCCCGATGCTCCACGAGTAGCGCATCGATCATTTTCCGTACGTCCGGTCTCGATGTCGGTGCCCGAGTCTCCACTGGCGGGATGGGGCTGTCCGATGTGCCTGGGCAGCTTCCTGTCAGGCGCGATGCCGGGGAGCGCAATGATCGGGGCGACGGCTCGGCTCCCACGGGTACATCACCGGGCGCCGGCCGGCTGCCGGGCGGGGGCTCGGCGAGGCAGGGCGCTCTTTGACTGGTACTTCGACGGCGACACGCACCGGCGCGACCTGACTAGCGAGGCCGGCGCACCAAGTGCTCCACGGTCTGGCGGTCGGGGTGATGACCGGTCCGCCAGACGGTGTGGGCGGCGTGCAGCTTGGCGGTGAGCTTGTCGAGGAGGGCGGCGTCGGCGCTGGGGGACTGGGTGCCGGCCCGGATCAGCTTGGTGTAGCGGACTGTGTCGACGATCGCGGACTTGACGCGTTCGTGAGCCCGGTAGGTCGCGAGGTCGTCGGTCCAGCGGAGGGTGGCCTCGGTGGAGACGGCGTGGGCGGCGGCGTGCCAGGCGGCGCGGGCCGCGTCCTCCTCGTCGGGCTGATAGGCAATCTTGTGCAGGTGGACGGCCAGGTCGTAGACGGGATCGCCCCAGAGGGCGAGCTCCCAGTCGAGGAAATAGGTCAGGTCCACATCGACGATCATGTTCTTGCGGTGGATGTCGGTGTGGAGGAGCCGGAATGGGCGGGGAGAGAGGGTCTGCCAGCGTTCGAGAATCGCCTCGAACGGGTCGGCGGGGAAACCGAGGGCGGTGAACAGCTCGCCGAACTCGTCGCGGAACCGGGTGTGCACGCCCTCGGTGACGTCGGAAAGGCGGTGGGCGAAGGCTGGCGTGTCGCCGTCCGCGGGCCAGTTCGCCGGTAGTGCCGGCAGCAGCTGAAGCGGGACCTGGCCGAGCTGGCGGAACAGGTCACCGACATCGCCGATCACATGGTCCGGGACGCGTTTCCCGCGTGGCGCCACCCCGTCGAGGACGTCGCCGTTGATGAACTCGACGACCTGGTAGGCGGGGTCCGTACTGGCGCGGATCAGGCGTGGTGCCCGGGGGACGAAGGGGTTGATGGCCTGGACGACTCCGGCCTCGGGCCAGATGGTCAGGTCCATCGTGTCGGCCCTGGGAATCGGCGCGTCCTCCTGCTGCCGCATCGCGGGCACCTGAAGATCCAGGGCCGCCGCCCGCCACCCCTCTGGCGCCCGAACCCGCAGCTCCCGCAGCAGCCGCGACTTCCCGATCCCCCCGACGCCCG
>Ga0105248_10008512_pt1 | contig 11265 bp, 9 predicted proteins | sample KBSS34metaG_FD_81524 | JGI IMG/M metagenome (GOLD analysis project Ga0105248, IMG submission 81524) | Switchgrass rhizosphere microbial communities from Kellogg Biological Station, Michigan, USA - KBS S3-4 metaG | ecosystem: Host-associated > Plants > Roots > Rhizosphere > Soil | place...
ATGGAATCGGCCATCGTCTATTTGACGCTCGGCGCGATTCTGATGCGCGTCGCCGAAGACCGTGTGACGAAGGTGTACTGCCTGGGCATCGCTGTTCTGCTCACCGTCGTGGTGGGCGTGAGCCGGGTCTACCTGGGCGTTCACTACCCGACGGATGTCATCGGCGGCTGGATCATCGGCTTCGCGTGGGCATCAATCTGCTGGCTGGTGGAAGCGCGCTTCGAGGCGACCGCCGGCATCATGGAAGAGAAAACCAAGACGGCCTGACCTGGAGGCAGCTGTGCTTCACAAGATCGACAAGATTCGCGGTTTTCACATTCTGGCGGCGGACGGTGAGATCGGCCACGTCGACGAATTCCTCGTGGACGAGCGCGACTGGAGCGTTCGCTACCTGGTGGTCGATACCAGCAACTGGATCGGCGGTCGATCCGTGCTGATCTCGCGCGAGGTGGTGGACGCCATCGACTCGCCGAACCGGAAGATTCGCGTCAGGCTGACGCGCGACGAGATCGAGCGCGGACCGTCGGTCGATACCGCGGACATCGAGACGATCGAGACGCTGCCCGCGGTCTGGATCATGTGAGCGCGCTACCGATGAGCCGGCTCAGGCTGCCACCGGCGACTCCTCGAGCAGCTTGACGGCGGGGTGCTGCCGCTCGAAGTACTCCACCTCCCATTTCGACGCGAACAGGATCAGGCGCCTCTCCTGCCGGTCAGTCGCCACCGCGGCGCCGCCGCCGAGCGACGGCACGGCCTGCGCCGGATCGGCGAGCCATCGTGCCGCCGCGTACGACGTCGGCTCGATGACGACCTCCACGCTGTATTCGGTGCGCAGCCGGCTCGCAATCACGTCGAACTGCAGCGCGCCGACCACGCCGACGATCGGCTCGCGCCGGCCGCCGGCCGTGAAGAACACCTGCATCAACCCCTCCTCCTCGAGTTGCTGCAGCCCATCGTCGAACTGCTTGTACCGTTGATCCTGCAGGCGCACGCGGCCGAAGTGTTCGGCTGGAAAACGCGGCAGGTCGAGGAACCGCACCGGCGCGCCTGAATGCAGCGTGTCGCCAATCGCGAACTGCCCCGGGTTCACGAGGCCGATGATGTCGCCGGCATACGCGACGCTGATGGTTTCGCGCTCGCGCCCGAAAAAGCGATACGCGCGGGAGGCGCGTATCGGCTTGGCCACCCGGCTGTTCTGGACCGCCATGTCTTTGGTGAACCGTCCGGAGCACACGCGCACGAACGCGACACGATCGCGATGCCGTGGATCCATGTTCGCCTGGATCTTGAACACGAAGCCGGTGAACCGTTCCTCGGTCGGCGCGACGGTGCCCTCATGGCTCGAACGTGGCTGCGGCGACGGGGCGAGCTCGACGAGCGCCCGCAGGAACGGCTCGAGGCCGAAATTCGTGAGCGCGCTGCCGAAGAACACCGGTGTCTGGCCGCCGGCGCGGTAGGCGGCGGCATCGTACGGCGTTCCGGCGCCGCCGATGACGTCGAGGTTCTCGCGGAAATGCGCGTACACGTTCTCGCCGATGAGATCCCGGGCGGCCGGATCGTCGAGTGACGAGATGTCGACCGGGGCACGAAACTGCCCCTGCGCTTCCCGCTCGTACAGCAGCAAGTGGCTGCGCGGGATGTCGTACACGCCGCGGAAGTTCTCCGCGCTGCCGATCGGCCAGTTGACTGGCGCGGCGGCGATGCCGAGCGTCTTCTCGAGATCGTCCAGCAGTTCCAGGGGATCGCGCGACGGCCGATCGAGCTTGTTGATGAAGGTCAGAATCGGCAGGCGGTGGCGGCGGCAGACCTCGAACAGCTTGCGCGTCTGATCCTCGACACCGTTGGCGGCATCGATCACCATCACGACGCTGTCGGCCGCGATCAGCGCGCGATACGTGTCCTCGCTGAAGTCCTTATGGCCCGGGGTGTCCAGCAGGGACATCCGCCGCCCTTCCAGCTCGAACTCGAGCGCCGCGGCCGTGATCGAAATGCCGCGCTCCTGCTCGAGCGCCATCCAGTCCGAGGTGGCGTGACGGCGTGCCTTTCGTCCCCGAACGGCGCCAGCCAGCTCGATGGCCCCGGCATACAGCAGCAACTTCTCCGTGAGCGTGGTCTTTCCCGCGTCGGGATGCGAAATGATGGCGAACGTGCGGCGCCGCGAGACCTCGCGCTCGAGCTCGCTGAGGGTCGACGCGTCCTGACTCGGCAGCGCAACGGCTGCAGGCTCGGAAGGATTCACCCCTTTATTGTACGGGCGGTCCGCAAATTGCTACGAATCGGCCGATGGCGCGCACGACCGCGATCCTCGGCTTTGTGGCTTTCTTATGGATCGTCCCGCGATCCGCCGACGCGCAGACCATCCGCATTCCCGCAGCCGGCGTCGAAACGGCGCCCGCACCCATCAGTGGCGTGGAGCGCATCAATTGGATCGTCGAAGGCATGCTCGGCCCGCGCAGCCTCGCCGTCGGGGTTATCGCGTCCACATGGCAGACGAGCTGGCGCATCCCCGACGAGTGGTCGCGATCGGCGTTCGGGTTCCGCGAGCGGTATCTCGAGCGCGAGGCTGACGTCGCCATCTCCAACACCATCGAAGCTGGGCTCGGCGCGCTATGGGGAGAAGATCCCCGATACCTCCGCGCACCGCGCGGCAGCGCCCGGTCGCGAGCGGCACACGCAGTGAAGACCGTCGTGCTCGCGCCGCGCGCCGACGGCCGGCTCAAGCCGGCGTGGGGAAGATTTGCCGGCAACGTCTTCAACAACGTCATCGAGAACGCCTGGCTGCCGCCGAGCATGACCACGCCTGGACAGACGGCGCTGCGCAGCGCGAACGGCCTGCTCGGCCGTCTGGCCGGAAACCTGTGGGAAGAGTTCTGGCCCGATATCAAGGCGCACCTGAGCCACCGCGTCCGCCGCTCCGCCGAATAGGACTTGGACATCTAAACGCAGAGAACGCGGAGAGCGCTGAGAGATTTTTCTCTGCGAGCTTTCCGTGCTCTGCGGTTAACGTTTCTTCACATGAATCGTCTCGTCAACGCCGATCGCGGTGACGCGGGCCGGCGTCTCGATCTCGTCCTGCGGCGGCACCTCGCCGATGTCGACGACGCGACGCGGACGCGCGTGCAGACCTGGATCGCAAACGGTCTGGTCACGGTCAACGGCTCGACCGTCCGCCGCGTGGCCGCCCGGGCGGCGTTCGGGGATCGCATCGCGGTTCAATTAGCCGAGCCGCCGCCGCGAACGGTGATGGCGGCCGAGGATATCGCGCTCGAAGTGCTCTATGAAGACGACTGTCTGCTCGCCGTGAATAAGCCCGCCGGTGTCGTCGTGCACCCGACGTTCATGCATTCGGGCGGCACGCTGATGAACGCGCTGCTGGGTCGCGCGCGCAGTTGGCCGGCGGGACAGTGTCCGTCGATTGTCGGGCGGCTCGACAAGCTCACGTCCGGAGTGGTCATCGTCGCGCGAAGCGCGCAGGCGCACGCGAAGCTGCAGCGCGCGCTGTCGGCGACGCCGGCCTCTACGCATGGCGAGAAGGATTACCTGGCTGTCGTCTACGGACACGTGAAGGCGCGCCGCGGCACGATCGATCTTCGCCTGGGCCACGATCGGAACGATCGGCGGCGCATCGTCGCATCGACCGCCGTCGGCGCGGCCAGTCTGACGCGGTTCGAGCGGGTCGCACACGTCGCGGCGCCGCGGGTCGGACTATCGCTGCTCCGTTGCCGTCTCGTGACCGGACGACGGCATCAGATCCGCGTCCATCTGGCGGCGCGCGGTTGGCCGATCGTCGGAGATCCCGCGTATGGTGAGGCGGGGTGGTCGAAGGTGGCCGACGGCGCGCTCGCCGAGGCGTTGCGGGCGTTTCCGCGGCAGGCGCTTCACGCACGGCGCGTGTCGTTCCTCCACCCCGAGACACGCGTACGCGTCGTCGTGGAAGCTCCACTGCCGCGCGATTTCGAGGAACTGCTGTCGGTGACGGGCCTCGAGTCGCGCAGCCCGGCACTCTAGATCGTTCGACTACGCCGTAGCCATTCGCGTGCCACGAAAACACGAAGTCAAAATGTACGGCTTTTCGTGATTTCGCGGCTCTACCGAAGTCGAAATCGCTCTAACGGAACGCCGGCGTACGAACTGTCAATACGCCCCGACCGGGTGTGACGCCGGCCTGCCGCGTCACGATGCGGCGCATCTTCGACAGCGACGTCACCTCGATGTCCACGCGCGTCACCGATCCCAGGCCGATGTGCACCGGCATCACGTTCTGCGAGCAGTAGCCGCTGCCGGTATCGACGAGACCGGCGCCGAGCAGCCGCCGCGTGCCGGCAGCATAGACGCGCACCTCCGACCCGGCCCGCGTATCCCGGCCTCGATCGTCGACGACCCGGACTTCGACCGACTGCCTCGCGCGTGCCGGTTCGAGCAGATTCCTGTACAGCGGATGCGCGCCAGTCGGGTTGTTGTTGGTCAGCGACAGATCGAGATCGCCGTCGTTGTCGAAATCCACCCACTGGACGCCGTGCGTGGCGCCATTCGGCAGCTTCAGTGTCGGCAGCACATCCACGAACCGGCCGCCGCTCTCGCGATGAAATAGAAAGTCGCGCTCCTTGATCGGCTGATCGACATACGACGAGACATAAAGATCGAGACGGCCGTCGTTGTCGTAGTCCCCCCATCGCGACGGCGTCGCCTTGTCTCCGCCCTGCACACCGTACTCGGCAGCGGCCTCGACGAACCGCCCGCGACCAACGTTGCGGTAGAGGAAGTTGGCGCCATAGCCCGCAACGAAAAGATCCAGATGGCCGTCGCCATCGACGTCGGCGACGCTGGGACCGTTGCTGCCTGACGTCTCCGGCCGACCCGCCGCGTCCACGCCGAGCTCGCGTGCCACGTCCACAAACCGCGCGCCGTCGTTGCGGAACAGGCCATTGGCGTCGCCGTTCTGGTTGGCCACGAACAGATCCAGATCTCCGTCTTCGTCGAAGTCGAACCACACCGCACCAACTGTGCGGCGCGGATCGTCGATACCGAGTTCCTTGCCGACGCTGGTGAACTTTCCGCCGTCGTTGCGGAACAGCATGTTCGGCGCGTCACGGAACGCGACGAACAGATCGAGGTCGCCGTCGTTGTCGTAGTCGATCCACGACACCTGGCGCGTTTCGCCCATCACATCGACGCCGAGGGCCGCGGCGACGTCCGTGAAGTGGCTGCCGTCGCCATCGTTGCGATAGAGTCGGTTGCGCGTTCCCGAGCGGCGTGTGAAGCCGACGTACAAATCGACGTGGCCGTCGCCATCGAAATCGCCCCACGCGGCGGCGCGTGTGTCGGGGAGGTCGGCAATCCCCGCCGCCGCCGCGATCTCCACGAATTTTCCGCCGTCGTTGCGATACAAGCGATTGGGCTTCCCTTCCTGGAATCCAACGAACAGATCCAGATCGCCGTCGCCGTCGATGTCCGCCCAGGCGTTGGGCTGCCCCCCCGCCGCGGCGAACAGCTCCGGCTGGACCAGCTCGAATTGGGGGCTGGACGGCGCCTGCGCCAACACGACCAGCATCACGATCGGAAGTCGCATCACATCAACCTTTGACGGTCATGCCTCGAGCCGTCAGCCGCGCGCGCACGCGATCGCGAAGATCCCCCTGCAGCTCGATGGCGCCATCCGCGACCGCGCCGCCGGTTCCGCAGGTGCGTTTCAGATCCTGACAGAGTTCCTTCAGAAACGCCGCGTTGTTCGGCAGGTTGTCGACAACCGTGACCGTCTTCCCGCCGCGGCCCTTCTTTTCCATCCTGAGCTTCGCGACGATGCGGGTGGGAACCGACTCGGTGGCGGCCTGACGGCTGCACTGACAGTCCGCCTCGGGCCAGCCGCAGCCGGCGCAGATCCGCCCGAGTCCGGTGGAGTAGACGAGCCGCGCCTTGCCGCGGTCGGCCATGCCGCCATCATAGCCGCGAGCGGCGCCTTCCGCATTGTTACGCTGGCTTCATGTGAAGGGCGGTAGGATGGCGCGAATCAGGAGAGGTGACCATGACACGAATCTCTGTCGTGATGGCGGCAATCGGGATATCGGCGTCGGTCAGCTTCGCGCAGCCCGCTTCGAGCGGTCCTTACAGGATTCTCAGGACGGCGAAAGTCGGAGGAACCGGCGGATTCGACTACGTCTTCGCCGATGCGGTCGGGCGGCGGCTCTACATCCCGCGCAGCGGCCAGGGCGCACGGGTCACCGTCTTCAACCTCGACACGCTCGAGCCGGCCGGCGAAATTCCCAACACCAACGCGCGCGGCGTCGCCGTCGATCCGAAATCGGGCCATGGCTTCAGCAGCAGCAAGCCAGTCGCGATGTGGGACACGAAGACGCTCGCCATGCTCAAGACGATCGACGTCCAGGGCAATCCGGACGGCATGCTGTTCGATCCGTTCAACCAGCGCGTCTGGGTGTTCAGCCACAGCGCGCCGAACGCGACCATCATCGACGCCAGGGACGGCTCGGTCGTCGGGACGCTGGATCTGGGCGGCGCTCCGGAACAGGCGGTCACCGATGGCAACGGCCTCATCTACGTCGACATCGAAGACAAGGACAACATCGCCGTCGTCGATACCAGGGCGTTGAAGGTGACCGCGCATTACGACATCTCGGAGAAGGCGAAGGTGCCGGCGGGCCTGGCGTTCGACGCCAGGAACAAGATCCTCTTCGTCGGCTGCCGCAACACGCCGACGATGGTGATCATGACCACGGAGGGCAAGATCCTCGCTGCGCTGCCCATCGGCGCCGGGGTGGACGGCGCGGTCTTCAATCCGGCGACCATGGAGACATTCAGCTCGCAGGGCGACGGCACGCTGACCGTCATCAAGGAAAAGAGTCCGACGAGCTTCGAAGTCGTCCAGACGGTCCAGACCAAGGTCGGTGGAAAGACGCTGACGCTCGATGCGAAGACAAATCAGATCTACGTGATTGCCGCGGAATACGGTCCGCCACCCACACCACCGCCTGCGGGCGGCCGCGCCGGCCGCGGCACGATGATCCCGGATTCGTTCTCCATCCTTGTCATCGGAAGCCGGCAATAGCGGACGCCGGATTCCCACGACCGGACACGACACGCGTGTTCGCCGTGGAAGTCCGGCCGCTTCCCTGCACTTTCCCAGGCTTCCGGGGGCACAGCCATTGCTGGACACCGTCGAATGAGCTCCCTCTGGCAGGACATTCGCGTTGCCGTTCGTGGGTACGCGAGAGAGCCGCTGTTCACCCTGGTAGTACTTGCAGTCCTTGGCCTCGGCATGGGCGCCAACAGCGCGATCTTCAGTTTCGTGTACGGTGTCCTGCTGCGGCCGCTCGATTATCCGCATCCATCGGAACTGCTCGACGTATCGCAACGCAACACCGAGACGGGGCAGCGCCAATTCATGTCGCCGCCCAACTACTTTGATCTGCGGGAACAGACAGAGACGACGGCGAGACTCGCTGCGTACTGGACTCCGAATGTCACCATCACGGGAACGATCGGCAATCCCGAGCGAGTACTGGCGGCGGCGTGCTCGTCCTCGATATTCGACGTGGCCGGTGTCGGGCCGATCGCCGGCCGCGGGTTCCTCGCCGAAGACGATGTCGCCGGCGCGAGGCGTGTCGCGGTGATTGGGCACGGTCTGTGGCAGCGGCGATTCGGAGCCGACCCCGCCGCCATCGGTCGCGAACTGATGCTCGACGGCGTGCCGACGCTCATTGTCGGGGTGATGCCGCCGGCCTTCGCATTTCCGCTCGCGGGCATCGAGCTGTGGGTGCCGCTCAGGCTGTCGCGCACGCAATCGCCGAACCCCGCGATTTCTCGCGGCGCGTATCGCGGCTACAACATTCTGAACATCGTCGGCCGGCTGAAACCCGGCGTCACCGCCGAGCAGGCGCGGGCAGCATTCGCGACCGTCGGCGCGCAGCTCGCGCGAGCCTATCCCGACACGAATCGCCACACTGAACTGTCGGTGGCAAGCCTGCAAGATGCCGTCGTCGGACCAATCCGACCGGCGCTGCTGCTGTTGCTCGGCGCCGTCGCGTGCGTATTGCTGATTGCGTGCGCCAACATTGCCAGCCTCCTGCTCGTGCGCGCGATCAGACGATCGCGGGAGATCACGATCCGGATGGCACTTGGCGCGGATCGCGCGCGGCTCGCGCGTCAGATGTTCACCGAAAGCCTGGTCCTCGCGCTGGCCGGCGGCGGAATCGGTCTGGTCGTCAGCGCGTGGCTGCTCGACGTATTGCTGCGCGTGGCGCCGCCCGGGATTCCGCGGCTGGAACAGGTGCGCATTGACGCGGACGTGATGGCCTTTACGCTGCTGATCGCGATGGCAGCCGGGCTGCTCTTTGGACTCGCGCCGGCGTTCCAGGTACGTTCGCATCGGCTGCACGAGGCGCTGCTCGCGTCGGGCCGCGGCCTCGTCGCAGGCTCGCAGCAACGGGCCCGGCAGGCACTCGTGGTCGGCGAAATCGCGTTATCGCTGATGCTTCTCATCGGCAGCACGCTGCTCATCCAGAGCTTCGCGCGCATGCAGCGAGTGGATGTCGGATTCCAATCGGCCGCTGTGCTCACGATCGACCGGCTCGAGCTGCCGCCGGGCCGCACGGCGGCGGCAACGAGCGCTGCATTCTTCGAGTCGCTGGTCCGGGCGCTACGGAACGTTCCTGGCGTCGAGGCGGCGGCAGTGACGCTTGGCCTGCCTCTCGATGCTCGCGCAAGCTTTTTCGTCGACCAAAGCACGTTCTCGATTCCCGATCGGGTGCCGGTTCCTGCGGCCGAGCGGCCCTCCGCCCCGCTGCATGTCGTCAGCAGCGATTATTTCGCCGTTATTGGCGTACCGCTCAAAGCCGGGCGTTGGTTCACGGAGCGTGACGGGACAGACACACCGGGTGTCGTCATCATCAACGAAACGATGGCCCGTCGCTTCTGGCCGAATGACAACCCGATCGGCCGCCGCATCGCGCACGATCTCGCTATCGTGCCGGGTCAACAGACCGTGCGCGAAATCGTGGGAGTCGTCGGCGACGTGCGTCATTTCGCGGTCGAGCGCGCGGCCGAACCGCAGATGTTCGTGCCGCATGCGCAGATGCCGTGGCCGTCGATGGCGGTGGTGCTTCGCAGCCGGCTCGATGCACAGGCGCTGACTCGCGAGGTCAGACAAGCGGTGTGGAGCGTCGACGACACGCTTCCCGTCCCGCCGCTCCGCCGTCTGGACGACCTGTTCGCGGCGGCGGTCGGTGAACCACGCTTTCGCGCGTGGCTGCTCGGCCTGTTTGGCGCCATGGCCGTCCTGCTGGCCATGACGGGGTTGTATGGCACGACGGCCTACAGCGCGCAGCAGCACACTCCGGAGATCGGGTTGCGCATGGCGCTCGGCGCCACGCCGCAACAGGCCACGGCGCGACTGCTGCGCAACGGCATGACGATCGCGGCGCTCGGCACGGTGCTCGGGCTCGCCGGCTCATTCGCCGTCGCGCGCGCGTTGTCGACGATGCTCTTTGGCGTCGGAACGAGCGACCCGGCTACGTTCATCGCTGCACCGGCGTTGCTCGTGCTGCTGGCGGCTCTCGCCTGCTACCTGCCGATCCGTCAGGCGCGGCGGCTCGATCCGCTCAAGGCGATCAACGCGAACTCTTGAGCTCCTGGTACAGCTGACCGACGAAGCGGTCGGCGGTCATCGGTGTGGCGCCGGTGACTTTGCTGTCGAACTCCGCCGTCAGTTTCGCCGCGACGACTTCTTCCTGCGTCTTGCCCTGGCGCACGAGCGGCGCCACTTTGTCGCGCACTCCCTCCATCATGGCCTTGTGCGCCGCCACCGCGGTCTTGTCCACGATGGCGCCATGGCCTGGAATGATCCTGGTGTCGGGACGGGCGAGCTTGATGATCGCGTCGAAGCCCGCCAACATGCCGTTCATCGTGCCGCCATTGGCGCGGTCGATGTTCGGATATCCGGTTGAGCGATAGAAGTCGCCGGTCATGATCACGTTGGTGTTCGGGAAATAGACCATCGTGTCACCATCGGTGTGGGCGACCGGCACCGGAATCAGCTGCACGTCCTCGCCGTTCATGTGAAACACAATCGGGGCGTCGTAGGTGACCACCGGCAGGCCGACGGCGGCGGTCGGCACGCCAGGCTGGCCGTTGGCGAGCGGCGCCGGCTTGATCAACCGCGCGCGCAAATTCTCGCGCGCCATGATGGTCGCGCCGAGCTTGCCGATGTTCTCGTTGCCGCCGGTGTGATCGCCGTGCACGTGTGTGTTGACGAGGAAGCGGATGCGGCCGTCGGAAATCTGTTTGATGGCCGCGACAATTTTGTCGCTCAACGGCGCGAACTGCGCGTCGACCATCAGCACGCCGTCCGGCCCGGCGAGTACGCCGATCGTGCCGCCCGATCCTTCGAGGGTGTAGAAGTTTCCCCCGATTTTCGTCGTCTTGATCTGGACCTGGCTGAAGTCCTGTTGCGCGAGGACGATGCCCCCGGACACCGCCGCGATCGCGACGCCTATCAGCATTCCTCTCATCGCAGGCTCCTTTTCTGGCCCATACTATGCCGCATGACGAAGCTGAATGAAACCAGGCGACGCTTCCTCGCGTACTTCACGAGCGTGGGCCTGGGCGGGACGCTGGCGCCCGGAATTCTCTGGGCGCGGATGCAGGACGCGGGCGCGAAGACGCTGACCGCGTCGATGGTGGCGGATGCGATGAAGCTGTCCGGTCTCGAGTTCACCGAGGCCGACTTGAAGAGCATGGTCGACGCCGCCAATCAGAATCTCACCCGCTACGAGGAACTGCGGACCATCCACATTCCGAACGACGTGTCGCCGCCGTTTCATTTCAGCGCGATCGTCCCTGGCATCGAGGTGAATCGGACGAAGCTGCCGTTTCGTCTGAGCGCTGCGCCGGCGGTGAAGCGTCCGGCGAATCTCGAGGACGCCGCGTTCTGGCCGGTCCGTCATCTCGCGGAGCTGATTCGCACGCGCCAGGTCACGTCGGTCGAGCTCACGGAGATGTATCTGGCGCGCCTGCATCGCTACAACGCCAAACTGAACAACGTGGTCACGTTCCTCGACGACTACGGGCGGGCCGAGGCGGCGCGCGCCGACGCGGAGATTGCGGCCGGCAAATACCGAGGACCGCTGCACGGTATTCCGTGGGGCGCCAAGGACATCATCTCGGTCAAGGGCTACAAGACCACCTGGGGATCGCCGGCGTTCAAGGAGCAGTCGTTCGACTACGACGCCAGCGTCGTCGAGATGCTGCGCGACG